>OLOA01000195.1_pt1 | contig 67741 bp, 79 predicted proteins | sample 1672201 | NCBI WGS metagenome assembly OLOA01 (sample SAMEA3136658, study PRJEB25190) | human gut metagenome
TGCAAAATTATTTTTAAAATCAGAAAAAGAATGTATTCTTCCAATTCTTTTAAGTCTGCCGTTTTTTCCGTAATAGCATCTTTTTCAAGATTGATCTGTTCTTCCTTAAGACGAAGATCCTTTTCCCTGATTTGGAGAATTGTCTCTTTGTCTGAAATATCTGAAAGCTTGCGCTGGATATCCTGCTGCTGTCTTTTTAATGACTGTTCAAAAGAGTCCAATTTCTTTTCTTTGTCCTTCATTGCATTAGTTCTTGCATTAACGGAAGCAATTCTTTTTTCTAAATTATCGTTTTTATCCTTAAAGGACTGTTCCTTTTGTTTGAAAAACTTTTCGGATTCACGATACTGTTTTTCCTGAGTCTTCATAGCCTGCTGCTTATTACGAAGTTCTGTATCTGCATTATTGTATGTTACCCACTCATTTTCCAATTTTTCTTTTTCAGCCGTCAGGCGTTCCAGGTCTTTTGCAAATTCATTTTTCTTTTCCTGGAGCTGAACCTTCTCGTCCTCTAAAATAGCCTTCTGCTTTTTCAAAAGCTTTTCTCTGAATAAAATCTGTTCCTTCTTCTTGTCAAATGATCGTTCGAGCGCATCGTACATGTCTGCCATCTGCTGTTTTACCTCTGGTGCCTGTTCATATGAAAAATCACTTGAGATTGATTCTAATTCCATATCCTTTTCTGACGCCTGTGTATCTGATGAAAGATTTGTAGACGGAAGATTTTCTGCGCTCTCATCCTCTGCATCCAAATTGATTCCTACTGGTTCTGTATCCGGATCAGTAGCATTGGCTCTCTCTGCAGTGTCATCGGAAAGTTCAGCTTTTTTTTCTGGTTCGACATTTTCATCTCCTGAAACGTTTAATTCCTGTTCTGGAGACTGATCTGTGTTTTGAGCAACAGTCTCATTTTCTTTAGTAGTTTCGGTTAATTGTTCTGTAAGTTCAGTTTTCGATTCGTTTTTATTCTTGAGAACTGGATTTTCCTTTTTTAATTCATTCATCTTGTCCGATGCTATTTTCATAAAAGCGATAAAACGACGTGTAGATTCAACCATCATGCTTTCTGCTGCTGTATCTTCCATTCCGGTCAAAGGTAATGAAAGCTGAAAGATAACCTTCTGGTCGTAGGTTGTGAACATAATTCCAGTTTCGTTTTCTGCAATAGAATTTCCGTAATCCAGAAGCTGATCTTCTGAAAGGTTAAAATCACCTGATGCTTTCACTTTTAACATATCTACTTTTGTTTTAATGGAAAAATCAAATAGAAAATCTCCGATTTTTCCATAGAAATCCAAATCTTCTTTTTCTTTTGGATATCCGACATCCAATACATCTGGATCATTTTTTACCTCATTGTAAATTTTTCTGTAAACATTGATTTTTGTTTCTGCTTTCAACTCGTAGTCCATCCTTTCTTGTTGACATTCCAATGGTCGCTAATGACAACCATTATTTTTGGGCGAAGTATGCCTCGATAGGTGGTCACGCACCCACTATCCCCTGTGACGGGGATTACTCATGCTTCCATTTTTACCGGCGGCCGCACTTTTCTCGTACATCCGAAGGTTTTCACAGTTCTGTTTTCCGTTCGGATCTGTCATTTCTTCATAAAGAGTTTGGAATATTTTCAAAAAAGAAGACCGGTCCCCTAAAGGGAGCCGGTAATCTTTAAAGTGCAAATGACAACTGACCGCCATGTTCCTGATTATATACAAAATCCTTCGCTGTATATTTTTCAGGGTGATTTATGAGTATTTTTTCAGGGGCTTTAATTCCTTCATGTACTTCCTCATGTTTAAAAAGTCCGTCCTCTTTTAGTTTAAAAAATAAGCGGTCGAACATTTCGTCAAAAATTTCACGTTCTTCCCCCTGCGGAATTGCACATGCGGACTGGTTTTCATATTCAAAGACATAACAATCTGCATGGGCAATCAAATAATCACTTTTTACACCAAGAACATCTTTCACGTAACAAGCAAACGCCCTGGCTAACATTTCAGATGGAGAAGCCCAATATCCAAAAGAATCTTTCGCGTACATTTTATCGAATTTCTTTGATCCTTTATAATAATCCGTTACACTTCCCTCTGCATCTTTCTGGAGAGCCTTTACAAGACTTGTGAATTCTTCCGGAAGACAATTCCATTCACGGGTATTTGCAGATGCAAGCTCAAGCTTATTATCCAACCCATAAAATAAACTTATCTTTGCATCAAGCGCGTGCATCCATTCATGAGCTGTGCTTCCTGCTCCATGCATTTTTGTCAGATTGATTACCTGACGTAAAGGTTCATAATGTGCAGAAGCTTTACTGCTACCTCTTGCACCGAATGCCAAAGCAAGAGTTCCATCAAACGCAATATCTTTGTCGGAAATCTGTAATGCTTCCGCTAAATCAAGAAGTGCGTCATAGCAATAATCCATTGAAAATTGTCTGTCTTTCTGAGACATCCAATTTCCGAATTCCACACCTCGGAAACTGAACTGATTCTGCCAGATATTTTCATCAATATGCCTGCCATGTCGATAATCTTTCCCTCCACGCTCAATAGATTCAAGCTGTGGTGGGACGAAAGATTTTTTTCGGTTTGTAATTTTCCTGGTATTTCCATACGGAAAATTCTGTTGTGCGATTTTGTTAAGCATACTGCGATGATTCATATTCATATAAGCGATCGATGTATCTACACAAATCCGAAAATCAGTACTGCTTTCGCCAAAGTAATTGGTCGCCAATTTGTAAAATTCATAAATGTCATTCATGTCTTTTACATTCATGACTTTGTCACGCACTAGACTCACAATACGGATAAATCGAATCAAGGCATAATCCGTAGTTTCATCTTTATATTTCATTGGTTTCTGATGTACCTTTTTCCGGGCTTCCCGCTGCCAATAAGCAACAAATACATCCAGACCTTCTTCAACCTGTTTCTTTGAGTTCGGACTAGGCCAAATATTATCTTTTTTTACATATTTTGCCTTCTCTGCTTCATTCATTTCTTCGAGGTCATCTTCGCACAATCCCCTTGATTTCCAGAGATCCTTACGCGCTCCTCCAATTTTCTCACCAAAGTCGGTTATTTTATCAGTCATTTTCTTTGCCATATTTATTTCCTCCTATTTTTGATATATGATTTCAGTGGAAATATGAAAGAAATTAAAAAGAAAATTAAAAAAAAGCCACAGCATTAAGCCATGACTTTTAAAACGATGAATTAAGCAATCAGATGAGAACAGATTTCTGATACCACATCAAAATATTCATCCCCGTCCTGAGTCTTCCAGCCGTTACCTGTCCATAAGTCTCCGTTTGGGAGCTGCCAGTTTCCGGATTTAAATGTCAGGCGGTCGAGCATGTACTGGGTTTTACATAATGTTGTCTGAGCCAAGACCACCTGCAGAAATTCTTCTTTTCCCTGATTGATAAGGATACGTAAATATTCTTCTGTATTGGCGGTCATAATTTCACTGATGCGTTTATCTTCCATTTCGAAATCGTTTTTAGTGGCATACGAAGCATTAAATTCGTCATATAAAATCTTAATTGCGCCTGTGCAAAGTTCTACGATCATATTCTGCATAGATTTCCAGTACTGTTCATATTTTGCATCCATTTTATGGGATAGCGATAATTTTCCTTTTACAATAGAAAGATTTACTTTTAAACCCATACCTTTTTTGTTCGCCATAAATTTATCCGCAGTATCGTTCCATTTCTGATACTGTTCTTTTGTCATATTTTTACTCATAATGTTTCCTCCTTAATTTTTGCAATAACATTGGACACCCGATTATTTTCAATACAGATGTCACAAAATTCTTCATTCTTCATTTCTGCATCCAAACTGTCAATTCGGGACACTGTTTCTTCAAGGGGAAGATTCCTGCTTAATATTGACGAAATGCAATCCCTCTTATTTCTTTTCAGATATACAGTAAGGCATTCTTTTCCAAAAACTCTTTTCAGTGCGATTGCTCCATTTACATCAAGCATGAGAACCGCTATCTTACCTGCATTTATGATCTGATAAATATCATTTGCATTGAGCCCAAACCATTCTCCAGCGTAAGTACTTGTTTCAAAAAATATATTCGTCATTTCTTCGAATTCTTCTTTGTCTATAAAATGATAGTTTTTCGCATGCCTGATATCCGGCTGTCTGGTGGTATAAGTTCTTACTGGAATAAAACCATAATGATTTCCCAGTTCCGACAATACTTCCGTTTTCCCACTCCCAGACGGACCAACAATTGCAACAATTTTTGGTTTTGCAGCTGTTTCTTCTTTATTCTGAATCATTCTGACAAATTGAAGAAATTCGTAATAATTTGAAACAGCGAGAACACCTGTCGTATCTTCATTCCATGGACGTCTATATAAGACTGGATATTTCGCCTGTGAATGCGTAAGATTATGTACACCGTCGTCTAATAAGACATCTGCTTGAAGTAAGTCTTTGCGGTTTCCAATCAAAATATTTTCCGGATTAATTTCCGGGAAATGGCGTATAATGCTATTCACCCGTTCTCCAGCACAAAAAGGATCAACGCTTGTTGCAACAAATATTTCGGCCATTTTTGCCAACTCTGTCACAAACATCTGCGCGTTCCAATAAGGCTGCAGGTTACGAATAAATGAAGGATCCTTAAAATAAGAAAGCCGTTTATCCAACTTATTCCCCAAAAATCCCCATCTTTTTATGTCATTCAACGTATACGCAGTCCCTTCAGCCTTGTTTAAATGATCAACAGCCACTTCATTGCAAGGGAATAAAACATCATCTGAGTCTAATATAACTCTCATCTTCATATTGTTTCCTCCTTTTATTTTTTATGATTTCGAAAACAATATGGAAAAACTGGAATAAAAAAATTTGCAATAAAAAAGTCCCCTTAAAGGGAACTTTTTTTTCGATATTGTTTTTGGAGATATAAAACATGCTTCGCCCTTTTTATAATGCCGTTACAAAGCCTTATTTTCCATTCTGCAGCTTTAATGAGGTTTTCCTGTCCACCGGCAGATTTTTGAATCTGTTCAAGAAAACGTTTGATTGCAATCGTTGATTCCTTTGTTTCAGCGGCCTTTTTGGATACCATTACAATATACGCCTTTTCCGACATAAAATCACGGTAAGTACAAGCATTTACCTTACACCGTACATATGCTTCCTGTGCACCAGGCTCTATGATCTTTTTATCATATTCATAACCGCTCGGTAATTCATTTTTTCCAAAATCAATTCCTACCGGTGCAAGCAATCTACCCGGAAAATGAATACCAATCTGTTCTGCTTCTTCTCTGCTAATACGGAAATCGGGTACTGGATTCTTTTTCTTTTTCTCCTGTTTATACCATTCTGGTCTCCCTTCCAGTTCCCAAAGTAAATCCGCGGCATCACTGAAATCTTTTCCTGTTTCCTGCATAATCAAATTGATTGCGTTCGTACTACATCCGCAGGCACGGCAATATACATTATTCCAGCCATCTTTGTAATAACAATTTGTCGGTTTATGATCATCATGTTCTGGATTAGGGCATAACAAAAAGGTTGCGCTGCCTCTTTTATATGTAGGTATCCCAAGATACGCAACAACCATCGCAATGTCTGCTTCCTCTTTTAATCTGCTAATATCATTCATATTATTTTCCTCCTATTATTACGATTTCATACAGAATATGACAGAAATTCTAAATAAAATTGGTTCATTTTTGGAACCAGGTTCCAAAAAACGTCCTTTTTGAGGAAAATTTCATAATAAATATAACAATTATTGTAAAATCAAGGAGGTAGCTTATGGACATCGAAACTACAAAATCAGAACAACCAAAAACGATTTCAAAAGAAAAAGTAAAAAGGAAATACCCTACTAAAGCAGAGCTACTACGACTCGCATCAAGCCAGGAATTAATTAATTGCTATTCCGCCATGGAAAAAGCCGCAAGAGAAGGAGCAAAATCCTGTTACTTGATTAAAGAATGTGATTATTCTTTGTCAAATTCAACAGTAGAACATCTATTAAATGCCGGAATAGACCTAAGTCAGAATTGTATCCTTTTTGAGAAGGGAACGATTCCGAATGCATTATACTCTGTCCGGGCTTATTTCGATGACTCAGCTCATGGAGTAAAACGACTGTGGAAGGAACCAACAGCAAAACTGTAGAGAGGGAAATTTACAACATGCGAAAATATAAATGGTTGATTATCTACGTATTATTAATGGCAGGAATACTTATCGCATCTAAAACACTATTCCTTAATGCCTATATTCCGTCAGATTCAATGAATCCAACCCTGAAGCGAGGGGATCTGGTATTTAGTTTACGTACAGCGACAGAATATAACCGATACGATATTGCAATATTCGAGTCTCCTGATGAGCCTTCCGTTTTATATATAAAAAGAATCATCGGGCTTCCAGGTGACGAAGTTGATATAAAAAACGGGATTGTTTATGTAAACGGCAATGAAATTGACGACTCTTATATCAGTAAAGAAAAGTCAAATTATACAGGTCATTTTTCGGTTCCTGATGATTCTTATTTTATGCTTGGAGATAATCGGAATCATTCAAATGATAGTCGATATTGGAAATCATCACATTTTGTTAAACGTGAAAAAATAAAAGCGGTTGCAAAATTCAGGATTTATCCTTTATACAAAATAGGGAGTGTCCAATATTAAGAAAAAAGTTGAGCAGTCTTCTGCTCTTCTTTTTTTTGAAATTTCAAATTCATATTGAGAGATTATCAGAAAGGAGAATTTTCATGAAACACAAACAGTTTTTAGCACTATTGGTGGCAATTTCTTTAGCTGGAGCGGCCTTGCCATCGGCAGCAATCCCTGTTTTTGCTTCCGAAGTAAAAGCACAACAAGTTACTCAAGAAAAACAGATGTCATTGCCTGATAAGGTTGAGCAGCTTGTAGAAGAAATAGACCCTACCGATGAGGTGTCAATTTCGAAATCCGGTTACATTACATCGGAAAAAAGCAGCCACCTGGAAGCAGGCGATTTGCTTGTAACAAAAATCAATTCCAAGGATGTCTATTATGCATATACAGAGGGAGATAATGCCCTACGGATCGACCAGAAAGGGAAAACCATTTCCTGTAAATATGTTGTAAATGATACGACCAGATATTATAAATATCAAAGGAAGAAGCCTTCCATTCCTTCTGGTCTATACGCTGAATATGGAGACCTATTATCGGCTGTAGAATTGCCGCAGTATTATCATTGGAAAAATGATTCTGCGAAGTTGGATAAAATAGGAAGTTATGAATATGACGTTACATACGATCCGGGAAATGACTTGATGTATGAACGCGACCTGAAAGTAACGGTTGAGGTTAAAAAGAAAAAGATGATCATCGAGCAACCGCTTGATACCTATTATTTAACCTACACATCAAAACTGACCTCAGATGACATTTCATTACCCGTCGGCTGGAGTTTTGAAGAGAAAATACTAAATTTGTCTGCCGGAGAATATAAAGTAATTTACACGCCTAAAGATGAAGAACATTACGATTATGACTGGCAAAAGAAGGAAAAAATAATTAAAGTGGATATATTAAGGGCTAACCCAACGTTTTTTACACCTGAACCTATTACTGTAGAATATGAATCAGCAATATCCAGCTATTTACTACCGACTTATGACAATGGCTACTTTTCATTTGACGAAGCCGGTAGTTTTACCAAAAGTGGCTACTATTCATGCCATTTTACACCATATGATTTAGAACATTATAAAACAGTAGATGGGATTCTAATCTATGTAACGGTACTTCCGAAAAAACAGGAAGAAATTCCCAAAAAGGAAGATCCTACTCCAGTAATTCCGTCAACAAATCCGTCTGATTCTTCAGGTTCTTCAAAAAAAGAGAATATAGTAAAAAACGAGAAGTTAAAAGAAAGCTCGGTTTCCAATGCATCTTTTAACAAAGTCGTAAGTGAGGTAAAAGCAGGAACATATACTGGGATCAGCAAAGCTTCAACAGACTCAAGGATTCACTTTAATCGTGGGACTATATCTGAAAATTCTGGAGATAAAAGTGAAAAGGATATTCAAATATTAAATACGACAGACATTGTCGCAGACAATAAAACAAACAATAAAGAGTCTAAAATTCGCCCACAAACAAATGAATCCGCAAAAGACGAAACTTCCAAAAGTACAGGGAACAAATCTACAGTGAAAAAGAAACACGAAAAAGAAACTATTACTGAAAAAAAGAATAAATCTGAAACACCACAAAAAAAATCAAATAACTTATTATACGGTATAGGTGCTGCATTGGTTGCAGCTGTGGCAGTAATTATGCTTTTATTTAAAAAGAAAAAATCAAAATAATTATTTCTTTCATATTATTCGTAATCAAATATATAATAGGAGGAAAATAATATGACAGGAAAAGTAAAATCATCTAATCGTGGAATCACTGAAAACGAGGCAGCTTTGATTCTTTGTGTGCTTGGAGTTCCGGATCCTAAACATAAAGGAAAGAAATTGTATCCGTCTATCAACGAGGCACTTACTTATATGATGACAGGATATCTCAATATAAAGGGTGATGAGCGTTGCCAGGAAATCCCGCATGTAAAAAAAGTGTCAGCTGAAGTTAAACATGAAGAAACCATTCAGCTCCAGCTTTTTGTATGATTTTAGAGCCAATGAAGAGTATCGTAACTTAAAGCTACGGTGCTCTTTTTTATTTAATCGTATTTTCAAATTTTCAAACGCAAACAATGTATGATGTATTTTTATACAAAAGTAGTTAAAATTCCCCATTTTAGTAGCTTTATTACGATTTTTAACTCCATTTATGTAATAAATACTTGCAAAATATAGGCATAATATGTTACAATAATGGCAGTAAAAATCAGTTTTGTAACAGTCTTTCATAATCTTACACAGTCCCATATAATCCTTTTTGCCTTGAAAACAAAAGGCTCTGCGAGATTACATAAGATTATATGAGGAATATTCTATTTAACGACGTTCGGACCTCCGGAAAACACATAGCGAACCGAATATCTACCGCTTTTTTGTCCTTCATGACCGAATTGACTTCATGGCCAATGTAGCGGGCAGGTTTCTCTATATTCAGTAAAATATCATCATCTAATGCTAATTTCCTCATTTTTCCTCCGTTTTTAGTTCTTTTGCTCTTAATTCTATAACGATTCACGCCGTAAATACAAGCAATATTTACAATTTTTTAACTTTACAACTATACCATTTATTTCAGAAAATTGCAAAATAAATGAGGTGAAAACAGCCTGTTTTTGCTATTAAGTAACAGAAGGTGTAGTTTCTGTACTGTAAAAGACTGTATGAGATTATATGTAACAGCTTGATCTTTTATAAGATTTTTGTTGCCTGTTACGCAATGATATGACATATACATTGAATAATTATTCATTAAAATGTATTTTATACATAATTACGAATCTAGTCAATAAACAACAAAACAATGTCCTGGAAAACACATTGCAAACCGTATATGTTTTGCAGTATTCCCTTTCATTGTTGGAAAATCTGAAATAATTTAAAAAATTAAAATAATGCTTGTTTTATGGCATTATGCAACAAAAACTATAGTTCTGTTACCATGTAAGACCATATGATACAACACACGATTATATAATTATATTGACGGGCACTATCTTATTTTTAGAAAGGCATCACTTATTTTTGACATATCAAGTTCTTCGCTTTTATCGCTCATATGAATTTTGTCATATAGTGAATCGACATATTTTGTCATAATGCTGCTTGTATCAATTATGTCTCTTTGATCGTCAATATAAACGTCTTCAGTCATATCTACAGTTGAATGTCCTAATAATTTAGAGATTACTTTTAAATTATTAATATTCTTTTTCAATAATGTGGCATATGTGTGCCGTAAGTCATGCCAGCAATAATCATCAGGATTTATATCACATAATTCAAGGACATGTTTGAATGCGTGACTGATTTTGGAATCTCTTGATAATGGTCTTCCGTTTGAATTCACAACAACAAAATCAGGTGTATAATGAAAATTTACATCATTTTGATTCAAGTAATCATACTTATTTTTTGCCAAAATAATTTCATCTAAAACGAACTGGGGTATTTCAACGTTCCTTACAGAAGAAGATGTTTTTGTTTGGATCAATTGACTTGTAGCCATTTGAGATTCCCAGCCATCTCCGTAAATAGTTCGTCCTTTTTGCCAGATAATATGTAATTGACGATTGGAAAAATCTACGTTTTCAAATTGAAGACCAAGTGCTTCACTTATCCGGATGCCAGTTGTAGCGCAAATCAACATTAACAGATAGTAATTAGGTTCTTCTTTTTTGCAGGTTAGTAAAATATTTTGTAATTGCTGTAATGAAAAAGTTTTGCGTTTGGTCTCCGTTCTTTTTTTCTGTCGCATCTTTGAACGGATTGTTTGAACAGCGTAAGGTGCCGGGTTTTGCGCTATTATGTTAAGCTCTTTTGCTGTTTTAAAAGAAGAACTAATAACGGCATAAGCGTTGCAACGCAAAGGGTTCGAAGCAATAGAATCCATAAATTTGATTAAATCAGAGGATTCAATGTTCGTTATGTATGTGCGTGGCGATATCGATTTTAGCAAATGGTTATATATCACGTTCCGATAATTTACGAATGTGGAATATGCTATTTTTTTATCTAACATATAATAATACAACCAATAATCATAAAATTCTTGTAATGTGAACCGATATGGGATATATGTTCCAGTTGAGAGCTGATAGAGTATCTCTTCTTTTGCTCTATTTGCTTCCTTTTTCGTTTTAAATCCGCCTACTTGTTTTTGCTTTTTTAATCCATTGGAAAAAGTAAGTTCAAAGCGAACGCCGTACTTTCCTCTAACACTTGTTATGCTTGGTCTAAATTCCCAGTTTTCAATAGTGGTATTAAAAATCAAAGGATTGATTTCCGGTTTTACGATCTGCTTATATTTCATAAAGTCTTCACCTCGCCGTTATTGTTATATGCGTTGAATGGATCGAATGATTTGTTTACTGTTGAAGAGACTTTATCCAAATCCTCTAATTGACCGCAATAAATATCCATTGTTGTCTGAATAGATTTATGCCCCATCATTTTTGAAACTAATTCTATGTTGCATCCATTTTCAATTAGTATAGTTGCACACAAGTGTCGCAATCCATGAGGTGAGATAAAAGGGACACCGGCATTTACGCAGATTCTTTTTACGGCATTTCCTATGGTGGTGCTACCTTTTATATTCCCATTTTTTCCTATACACACATAGTTTTTCCATTGTTTGTCGCTATCATGATTTTTACGGAAAAACGCAGCATTTTGTTTTTTTCGATTTTTTAACTCATCTATAAGAAGCGGAATGACTTTTATTGTTCGGTAACTGCTTTTAGATTTAGGAGGGATTACTTTTCCATCTCTATCAGCGGTAGAAATCTGCTGGCATATAGTAATTGTTCCCTTTTTTAAATTGATATTACCATAGTTAAGTCCTAATATTTCACCTGTTCTCAATCCGGCAAATAATGCAAGTAACACTTCTAAATAGCATGGGTCATTACGAGCGGTCTTTAAGAAAGAAATTAACTGTTCCGTAGAATAGCTAACATATTTTCGCTGATCATAATTATACTGAATCAATTGTGTATAATCAAAATTATTGATTAGACTTTCTTTCTCTGCTGTTTTTAAAATTATACAAATATATTTTTTTGCCATTGGAGCAGCAGATTTATGGTGAGCGTCATGGCATAAGTTCAAAATACTGTTAATATAAGCTGGTGTTACTTTATGTAAGAACAGATCTTTTGTGACTCGCGGTAAAAATATATGATATATAGCCCAATTTGCGGTTGTAATATATGCAGGCGAAGCACTGTAAGAAGGGAGTATTTCTTGTATCCAATGCTCGATGTATTCAGTAAAAGTATATTTGATATTAATTTTGGTTTTACAATTTTCGATGTCCTTACTGTATAATACATCCATTTTTTGTCTGAATTGTTCGGCTTCTTCTGCTGTTTTAAAGAATCGATTTTTATATAATATCGTATAAGTTGATTTATCAACCTCCTTGAAAGATACATTAAATGTAGACGTTTCTTTATCAAATGTAATTGTATTATTCATAGAATACCTCCTAAAAAAGGAAATATAGTATCATGATGAACAATATTACTGAGATAAAGACTGTGTCAAACTTTTTATAAAAGTAATAAAGCTACTTGTTTATATGATAATATATTTCCTTTTGAATATTCAATATTAAAGTTTCTATTTTGTCATTTGATGCTGGTTATTAAACCAATAGTCAAAAGATTTCCGAGATATCCGATAGTCTTTTCCTATTTTAATAACACTAAATAAATTTTCAGCTTGTCCCCTGCGGACCAATGTATACGCCATATTTTTGCTGCACCGTAATTTTTTTTGTATGTCGGAAACCATGTAAACTTCTGATTCCTGCTCATCTTCTTGATAATTGTTCATATCCATACCTCCTTGTATTTACAGAGAATATGAACGATTTTTCATTTTTCAGGAAAAGATATAAAATACTAATGAAATTATTCTACTCATCCCGATATCAATACCGTAATATGCGACAGCTCCAATAAAAGCTGTGAAGAGGATAAAAAAAGTATTGGAAATGGTACTTTTTAATGAGGGATGGAAAAATACGGAGATTGTAGTTCTCTGTTTTTTTCTGTTAAACATTTTTACACCGCCTTTGCTATATATTTTTTACTGCGTCGCTGACTAAGTACTTGATTTTTTGTATCAGTAATTACACTCACAGTAATAATTACTGATGTACCAAGAAACGACAGCCTGGATAATCCATAATGTGCACTGATAAAAATAGGGACCATAGCAATGATGGACATACAGATTGCTCCGATAAAGATCAGCGATTTCATCTGTCTTTTTAAATATGCAACTGTATTTTGCCCAGACCTTATTCCGGGGATGATTCCATCACTTTTCTGAATGCTGTGTGCTACTTCGCTCGCATTGAAAGTAATATTTGTATAAAAATATGAGTACAATATGATGAGTAGCAGATAAATAAATGCCCCAAAGCTGTAAATTGGGCTTTTTGGATCAAACCAGCAGGCTGTATTGATCAATTTGATAAAAGGAATATTTTCTTTTCCAATAAGGCTCGCAATTGTAACCGGGAAAGCCATGATGGATGATGCAAAAATGACAGGAACAACACCACCGGTGCAAAGTTTGATAGGGATTGTTCCTTCCCCTCCTCCTGTTTTATTCGAGTATACGATTTTGATCTGTTTTTCACATCCATTGATAAAATAGGTAAACATAAAAAGGATAACTATAGCCGTAATAACTATAATAGATATAATTATCTTTTTCTGGTCATCTTTTACGCTTGCGATTAATCGGATAATGGATTTAATGTCGGATGGATAGGATGCAATAATATTTGCAGTCAAAATGAGAGATACTCCATTTCCGATGAAATAATTTTTCATATCGCTCATCTTCTTTCCGATAAAAGCAACCATCGCGGATGTAAATGTCCAAATAGCGGTAATGCAGCAAATCCAATACCATTTGTAGTCAATCAGAAGCCCTTTTTTGCCAAATCCAATTGCCATCAACACAGACTGTAAAACCGCCATTATAATTCCGACTATAAAGGTAAGTTTTTCAATCCGATCCCGCTCATCCTGCATCCCATTTTGCATTTCTGCAAGCTTCGGGATTAAAATTCCGAAAAGCTGAATTAAAATGGAGGCAGTAATATAAGGACCTACACTTAAAGCCATAATAGAGAGATCTGACAGGCCACTACCCGTGATTGCATTGACAAAACTAAAGGAAGCATTTAACTCTAAAAATGTTTTAAAGTAACCTGTATTTACACCAGGTGTCGGGATAGAGTAAAATAGCCTTAAAATAAGTAACACTAATATCGTATGAAAAAGCTTCCTATATGCGCTGTAATTCTTTTTTGTTCTCATTAAAAATCTCCTTACTGATTTACTGGGATTCCATTGATTTCTGCTCCTTCAACCGGTAAAATAATATATTTTTTCCCATCAATAGTTTTAATATCAAGAGGCTCATCTGTTGTTAAAGTAGCAGCTACGGTTTTTACTTTCGTAGAACCGGAAATATTACTGGAAAGTAATGTGGATTTTGGTGGTTCTGACAAAGTAATTTCATTTTTCTCAAAAATCTTTTTTAAAGAAACCGGATCTAGCTCTACAGGTGTATCCTGTGCTTCTTCTAATTCTGAAATTTCTTCACGGATTGACTGAATTTGTTCAAAAGAGACATTTTTTGCAGACGAAAAAAGGTCTTTAAACGCTTGTTCCTGCTCATCAGATGTCTGTGGTATCATAGTTCCCAATGAATTCGTAATGAAATCTTCCTGGATATCGGCTGTTTTTTTTGTGTAAAGAAGGGCTTCATGGATATTCTCTGTACGGTCAGAAAAAGATGGCCACAAAAATCCGTGCATCGGCATTCCCATTACCCAATCCCTTGTTCTTTCCTCAAAACGAGAATTTTCAGTCTGGTAGCTGAGTCCTGGTTTTGCGAGATCCACAGGACAAATGGAACAAATGAGATATTCATATACTTCGTCTGAAGCGTCATACATTGTGGTGCCATCGCTTGCCTTTCCAGGGATATCATAAACACCGTGTGCAAGAATGATATAGTAATTACCAACATAATAGTATGAAGAAATGATTTTATCGAAAAATTCCTCTATTAAACTGTCATCGGTTAATTTACTGTCTTTAAGTCCAAGTAATAAGTCTTGCCCTGGAAGATAGGTAGATGTCCCGTATTTAAGGTTCAATAAATTTTTTCCGATTTTTCCGGATAAGTTCTTTTTGAATACATCAAAGTACTTGAACATTTCTTCTTCTGGAATAGAAAGGAAGGCTTCCTTTGTTTCGCTCACTTTCTGTTTTTCAGAATCTACATAACATCCGCAGATCCTTGTGAGGTTACACATTTCCGGCTTAAACAGTTTCTTGATTTCAGCGACTTCTTTTTTATTCATTTTCTTTTTCCTCCTGTTTGCTCTTAGCTAATGCATCCAGCACATCCCTTTGAGACATATTTTCGTCATAAACTGAGAAGTTAGATGGTCTGGTTATAATAATAGGATCGCAGTCGACCTTTAAAATGGAACGGTTATATCCAAACTGGAGGCGGAAAACGATATGATTTTTGCAACGCTGAACAACGACGGCCTTAATTCCATTTGGATACTCTTTTTCGTTATACTCATCCATTAGTTCAACGGGAATGATCACTTCATCTCCTAAATTTAGCTTTCGCGTATTAAGCTCCAGATCCTGAAGGGTAAGACAATTCCCCTTTACTCTTGATAACATAGAATCAATTGACATAGTTCTTCTCTCCTTTCTTCCACAGAAATATGGAAGATTTTTTGTTATGTTGATATTATATAATTTTCTATTTGGATTATTTTTTTTCAGAAGAAAAAGAGCCCTACAATGAGGACTCTTAAAAATTATTTGATGAGCAGGGATTTTTCAACTACTGTATGTGCATATAATATTGGCTCATCCGTTGATTCAGCATCTTTTACTGCTTTCAGTAAAAGTTTTTTGTCAATCTGCGCAGGTTGTGGAATCAAAAACTGTTCTGGAACGCTTTTTTCATCGTCAATAACAAGTTTTGGTGCGGAAGCTTTTATTGTGAACGAGAATTTTCCTGTTTTTACTTTTTCTTTTCCCATTGCTTCCATAGAAAGCTGCATGTACTTGCGTAAGTTCTTTACGTTATTTTCGACAGTTTTCTTTTTTGCCTGTAATCGTTTGATCTCTTTGTCAAGCATTGTGGCATCTCCTTCAAGCTGAAGTTTGACAGCTGCGCAATTCTCTAATTTTGCTTCAATGTCACCATCCAGTGCGTCCAATGTATCCTGGACAACTTCCGGATCGACATCAGGATCCTCCAGCATTTCCTGTAACATTAAATATTCACCTGTCAGGTCATAAAGCGTGTTTTTGCTCATAAATTTTTCCTCCTATTGTTTTTAATTGTTCGATATCAATATGGAAGAATTAAAAATATAACTTATAAAATGTGTCATATTCATGATGTATAAAAGAATAAGCGGAGGAAACGGTATGGCAAGCTCAAAGATAAAAATTGCAGCGCAAAAAACAAGAAAAATGTATATAAAAATAGGAAAAGAATTATGTACCTTGGAAAAAGAGGATATTGATTATATTCTCAACATTGCGAAAACAGAAAGCGATATCTGTCGACGAATGACAACTGCCCGAAAAAGACAAGAGTCTGTTGCATAAAGCAACAGACTCTTTCTTACTTTTTGATTAATCTTGGGAGAATAAATTCCAGATAATCTTCACCTTTCATAAAAACAGCCCGAAGATCTTCCGGTAATTCAATCGTTACATATTCGTCAGTAATGGAATTTAAAGCATCTGCGATATAATTCGCTTTCAGGGCAAATTGTGCAGATCTTGTTTCACCGGATGCGGAAAGGATCGGGAGTTCGCTATTGGATTTTCCGATATCTCTGCGACTGCCGATTTTTAATGTTTTACAATCCGTATCAAATACTAAGGAATCATCCATAATTGCAGATACACGAATAGCATCCAAAAGATCTTCTCGAACCAATGTAAGCGATGTACTTGCGGATATTGCTTCGAAAGCTCTTATATTGAAATAACTGCCATTGGTCATCTGCCCATAAATGGAAATGCCTGGTTTACTGACCCGGATTTTTTCATCATCTGTTTCAATTATAATGTCATCACCCGCAATAGAAAGTGCGGTTTTGATAAATTCACCGTTGATGATAAAATCATTCACCACAACTCCTTTTGGTGAACTGATTCTTTCAGAAATACGGAAGCCATCAAGTGCTACAATTTTATACCCTGATTCCATTTCCTCGATATGGTAACACTCAATAATCGGTCCACGGTCATCACTCTTAGAAAGCGCATGTGCGCAATCCTGAAAATATTTCGGATTCACTTTGAGCTTAATTTTTGGAGTAAACTCAGGTAAATCAGACCAGGATGCAGCATCAAATGTTTGGATGTTCAGGGATGAAATCCCACCTTTAATTACCAAGACATCAATTTCATCAGAATCCGACTTCACCAAAGACAGTTCCACCGTATCTGAAACCATTTTGTTAAGAATGTCAGTAAAAATTTTAGCAGTTACAACGCAAGTAAAAGAGGTATTGTCTTCGATTTCATCGTAAGCGCAGATCACCATTTCTGTTGACATACCCGTAATCTGCAGTTTGCCGTCGACTGCCTCAATTTTTAAAGATTCCTTGATTGGCGTAATGCTAGGGCGGATTGCCTTTGATGCTTTTCTTGCCAGTTCTAATAATTTCATTCTTCCAATAATCATATTATTTTCCTCCTATTATTGTTTCTTGTTTCAATTACAAAATTGGAAGAAAAATAAAAATCAGATTTCTTATTTCTTATTTCCGAATAACTCAGATCGATAATTTGGAAACAATTCATTGAAAGTATACTTTAGCCCTCCAACGGGAATCACAGTCCACATGGCAAACAGATATAACCGGGCCATGCGGTCAGCAATACCGGTCGGTTTGGATGCCGTACTAAGTAAGACATAATCTTCCCCAAAGTCATAGTTTATACCGATGTCATTGTACATTTCCCATGATGCGGTTGGCATTTTTGGTAAGTGTTCTGCCAGAACAGAAACTTTATTCCGTTCTACACAAAAAGAAATATTGATTTTATCATAAGTTGTTTTTACTACCATAAAAGAGCCTCCTTCCTTTGAACTGTTAATTGTTATTACATTTATTATATACGATATTGACAAATATAGTATTTTTCAGAAGAAAAGACACCCGTAAAGGGTGCCTTTTGAATTAACGCTTTAACTTAATTAGCGAGAAGTCCCCCGCCTCTGCAGGCGGTTGGATGAATCGCTTTTTACACCATCAGCCAGTTTCCATTCGGATGCAGCCGGTTCAGTTTGGATAACGACCACTGCTTATTCAGTAAGATCGTAAGATCCGGGCTTTTCTTGTAGTGGTTGGCATCAACAGCCTTCCATTTTGCCCGATTACAAGCACGCCCATAAGCGCGTCCTTTATGTTATTGCATTACACAGGGAACGAAACCGTCCCTGCCGCGTGCCCGCGTAAGGTCCCTTCGCCAATGTCATGAGGCTTGAGTTTTCGGGTCCGTGTGGGTTCCCACACCACGATCGGTTGCCCGGATACCGCTTCCTGCTAGGGTTCACAGGATGGTATCATGACACTCATAACGTAGTTCATCTGACAGTATCTGTATCCGGCGAGCCGGCACAGACTTACCAAAATCACTGAGGCTAGTCAAATGGCTTTTTCAAGCCCCCGCTTCAAGATCTCGTTAGAGAGCTAAGCGGTGGGTAACTTGACAAGTTTTCCATATCCATATAATGGAGTAATAATGGAACCTGGTTCATAACCGCTAAGTGCTGTTTTTACAGAATCTACTTCTGTTACCATTGCATCTAAATAACGAAGCGCATATGCTTCTGCCGTAGCAGGCTGGATTCCTTTATAGCGACTCATCACCATATGACAAAGTAATTTTACTTCAGTCATATCTACTGACATTTTAAGTTGTTCGTCATTTCCAGAAAGAATCTTTTGTACCTGTGTTTTGATTCGGTTTGCTGCATTTGTTCCGGCACCGATCAAAATATCATCTGCCGTAATATTAAATGCATCATCCATACAATCAATATACCCAACATAGTACATCATAGCCCCAGCAAGCATAAGATCTCGGTCGAGACCTAATATCTGACTTGTAAAATCAGCGAGCTTGGTAAGTTTTACCGTCGCTTCCAGAATGCCGTTTCTTCTGGAAAACGCCTTATATGGGCCAAGCGCCTTTACCTTAAATTCTGTACTGTTTGCACTAAGGACCATACCAACAAGTTTATGTAAGCAGGGGCGAAGGTTTTTGCTTGTATTAACAAGATAATTCCATGAATCTGCCTGGTTTACTTTGCTTTTTGGCAGATAATCAGAAATCACTGCGCCTTCTACCGGAACATAATTGATCAGCTGATAAGAAATTCTTCCTTTGTATTCCTGTGTACTGAGTCTTAACTTCGCAACAGTTGGCTCTTTGAATTTTACCGAGATATCAGTGAAATTCATGATTGCGATTTCGTGGTCCTGCTTATCTCTTGCCATCAGTCTCTGATAAGCTCCATTTTGTGATTCTCCCTGCTCGACGCATTTAATCAGTAATATAATGTCCTGATCTGAGCCTACTTTTAAATCGTTGATGTTATAAAGCATTTTGTTTCCTCCTCTTATAAATAACTTCAATTTAATATGAAAGAACTCTTTGTTATTGATTAGTATAAACAACATAAAAAAGATATATTTTTCACAGAAGAAAAAAGAACACCACAAGGGTGTTCTTTAAGCGAAAGGCAGTCCGATATCAAATCCTTCACTTTCTTCAGCTTGTGAAATATTTTGTGAAGAAGATGACGAAATGCTTTCCTTCCCATCATCGGAGTAACTTTGAGGATTCCATGATACTCCATCTGCTGATACACAGGTGAAGTAGCGCTTATCCCCGGAACGAGTTATAAAGCTTCCACTTTTTAAAGAGCCAACAACGGTGACACTTTGTCCTTTTTTAAATCGATGGATATTTGCGGCTCTCTTTTCTCCGGTTACACTTACCTGAAAATAATCCCGCTCATATTTTCCAGTGGTCCTATCTTTATAATTCCGTTTTACTGCAAGTGAAAATTTTGCTTCAAACTCGATACCCTCCTTTGTCTTTGCAAATGTTGGATCATTTACTAACGTTCCAACAAGAGTGATATTGTTACATGGGTTCATTTGTTCCTTCCTCCTGTTATCCTTCTTTTCGATAATTAAAATGGGAGAACTAGAAAAAAATAATTTTTGCATTTACTTTCATTTTCATAGTGAAAATAAACAATAGGAGGAATCTAATATGTTAAAAGATTTTAAGGAAAACGAAAAAAGAACTGAAAAGGTCCTGGTGCTTGGTGTGGAAGAAAAGAAAACGGCTAGGGGAAGTGCATTTATCGTTTGTTCTGTAACTGATGGTGAAACAAAACTGGAAGTGAAATTCTGGAATACCACAAAACTTATGTTTGAAATGTTCATCCATAAGGTAGTAAGTATGACTATCCAGTGTGAAAGTTATAATGGAGGACTTTCTTATGTCGGTCTTACATCTGTGATTCTTGACGAACCGGTGACAGAATTTGTTCCAAAAGTTCCGGGTGAATGCACCAAAATGTATGATTACATGTACGATTACCCATTCCAGTCAGAAACCGTCAAAAAACTCGTCCAGTCTGTACTTGAAAAATATCAGGAGCAGCTGATGTATTGGGCAGCAGCAAGATCCATGCATCATGCAATCTATGGTGGACTCTTATATCATATGTACCGTATGGCAAAAGCTTCGGAAGTTTATACTAATATTTATGAAGTAAATGGAGACATCGTAACAGCAGGTGTAATTCTTCATGATATTGGCAAATTAAAAGAACTTGATACAGATGATCTTGGTGTTGCATCTTTCACAACGGAGGGGCGTTTGTTTGGACATTTGCTTTTAGGCGTTATGATGATCGAAGAAGTTGCAAAAGAAATCGGAACACCTAATGAAATCGTAGAACAGCTGGAACATATTATCGCAAGTCACCACGGCAAATATGAATACGGAGCAATTGCCCTGCCCGCGACAAAAGAAGCTGAAATCGTATATATGTTAGATATGGCAGATAGCCGTATTTATATGTACGAAGAAGCATATAAGAAGGTAGAACCTGGTGAAATGTCCGATTATGTCAAAGGATTGGATAAATCAGTTATCAAATTTTAAAATCTTTGCAAGAAAAATCCCATCTGAAATATCAGGTGGGATTTTCTCTGTATGTGTACCATTTTTGGAACCAGGTTCCAAAAAATGTACCCCTAGTGCTTAAGTTTTACTCTTCTCTAAAGCTTCTCTTTTTCCTGTCTCGCCAAGAGCGCATTCGTTCGGCAGCAGCTGCTTTCTGCTCTTCTGTCATTTCTCTTGTTAAGATGCCGGATCTGAAAGAAATCAGCCGCTTGTTTGTTACATAAGTTTTTGCGACTAACTCATGGCTTTGAGAATAATGCACTTCTTTCAGCGTCCAAAGCGGTGCTTTTTCATTTGCTTCGGAAGCCAATTTGTCTAATCTTGTCATGACAGTTGAATCTGAGGTGTATACCTCACACTCGTCACCATCTCGTCCAAATCGAATGACAGTCTCCTGTTCTGATACCATTACGCCCATTGTTAATTCCTCCTAATCTCTTGTGTAAAAAAATTTTTAAAATCGTCTATTGACAGAATAAGCTGTTCCTGGCGCGGTTTCCCGTAATAAGGTTTTGCCACCAGTTCAAGGACAACGATTTTTTGATCTGACCCATTGATATTCCCTGTGTTAGCCAATCGCCAGACTGCTTCACCAGGCAGTATGGTAACTGTATCCTTCTCTCCGTCCAATGTGATAAACGGAATAGAAAACTGCTGTGTACAACGATATAATGTACCAATCATCATGCTATATCCTCCATTTCCATCGCAGCAATAGCTGCAAATTCCGCAATTTTTTCATTATTTTTGGTTTCAGTTTCGTTTAATTCTCTTTTTAGATTCTTATTAAAAGGTTTGATTGTACATCCAAGATCAGGAACTGAAAACGCTTCTGTATAAAAGTCAAAAGAAAGTGGAACTCGATAGACCATATTTTCCGTATAACGATCGGCTGCAGCTCTCAAAAGATCCACTACAATGTTCCTACTATCAGTTTGGCTGATTTCTTTATAAAAACAGCAATTCGCGTTTCGTTCATATGTAAGTCTTTTATTCAGCGAATCAAAAGGACTGGCGTCCCCATGACCAGGCCTGATCAATTCATGCAATGTAAATGAACCTTCATCTTCGGAAATTGCTAACCCACTAATCAATGGGTTCTTTGGTTCTAATGCGATCCGACATACCAGGTCATCATCTGTGCTGATTTCTAATACTGGTAATAATGTAAATTGCATAAATTCTTTTACATCCGGATATAATTCCAGTAAATGAGAATAAGCTTCTCGAAGCATGATATATTTTTCAGGAGGAATGGAACCAAAGTTATCAAGGATACATCCTAAAAAATCAGATTCTGCCGTTCCGGAAGTAAGAATCCGTTCATATTCATCATCAAGTTCTTCTGAGTTATAAGGGAATTCGTATGATTGCCATGAATTTAGCATTTTAGAATAATATTCAATCGAGTCTTCATCCTGTCTGTTTATGCGCAGACAGACACAATAAACTGCCCATGATGGTCCTTGAAAACTAATTGCTGTATGAATCCGATAATCATATAGGATATCATTCCATCTATATAAAATTCCCTCAAGCTCTTCTGAACGGTTATCATTGTTCTGGATGTACTGCATCGCTGAAGAAAGGTCAATTTTAAAATTTGAAAATTCTAGTCCGGCCTCTTCAGCAGCAGTCGATGCTGTCTTTTCAATATCTACACAAATATGCAGTTTTAAATAATCAAAATCTGCACTTTCACCTAAGATAGAAATAATATCTTTCATTGAAAATTCAGGTTGTTGTTGTTTCTCTGTATAATAAATGCTCAAATATATAAACCTCCATATCTTTCTGATAAACTAATCCTACTAAATATGGAAGTTTTCTTTTTTTTGCAGAAGAAAATGGAAATTATCCGCTAATGCCATATTTTTTTTGAAATTATAAAATATAGGAGGAAACAAATTATGCAGAAAATTTATAAGAAATATCAGGGAGTGGCAATTGAGGATGATTTGGCTTATGTAAGTAAGGAATTTAAGCAATTTGCATCGTATTTCAAAAGAAGGTTAAAGATGAATCTGGAAGACAGAGGGATGAATCTTGTCGAATTTCATGTAGGACATTATGATTTTGGAGGGTTTGCCGAGAAAGACGGAAAATATGTTTATTTTTCTTATAATTGTCCTAGATATGGAACTCCGATCAATTTTGAGAAAACGGATTGCATGGAAGGATTCTTGTACCGGACAGCAAAAAGTGAAAAAGATTACACTGGCGGAAGAAATCATTTCACCAATTTATTACAGCTTGTTCCGGAAATAGAACGGCTGATTCAAGCAGAAACCAGAAACGCTGCATAAAATAGGAAAAGACGGTGCGCAAAAGCATCGTCTTTTCTTGATGAATACAATTAACTTGCCATTTCCAAACACTTAATTGAATCGGAAGCAGAATATAAATAGTAATCAGAATTTGTCATTGTTTCCATATAGGATTCAACGCCTTCGAATTCGTCGATAACTTTCTTCTCTTCTTCATCCATGTCAGAATAAGATTTTTTACCATATGCCGGAGGCAGCCAGCCTTTCTGTTGAGAGCCAAAGATATTCAGTTTCTTGAGAAGTTCAAGATCTGTGAATTCAATATGACAGGTTCCCTTTTTGTAAAATGTTACAGTAAAATACTTAAGAGGAATCTTTTTGGTCTGTCCTATTTTTTTTGCTTCATGTAAAGTTTCACGAATACCTCTTTCGTTTCCAGAAGATCCTGATAAATAATCCAGTGCTTTTTCGATATCTGCTAATTTTTCGATGATTTCATAGCTGGCAGGATCATACGAACCATTATAGCGGCCCCAGGCATTCATCCACGGAAGAATAACCTTTTTATTAATAATCCATGCCTTGTTGGTCTTCCAGCCATTGTAATAATGAATATTTCTGCCGAGCTCGTCGGAATAGGAATACTGAAATGATAGCTCATCAAACAATTTGACGATGCACTCTTCCACTCCTTTTACAAGCTTTATGGCAATATCAGCCTGAATTGTTTTGATGTTGAAGCAAGAAAAATCGTAGTCCGCTAGTTTGTTAATTTGTGTTCTATATTCAGATAACAAATTGCTCGTCATATGTCCAGTAAATCGGGAATCATTAAAAATAGATGTCCAATATTTTAAACGAACGACTTTCAAAAACTCATTTTCCGTTACTTCCGGAGAACATGGATGGTATTTGTCCATTGTAAGGTACAAAATAGAATCATTTTTTACAAAATTATCGCCAGACAAAGAACGAAGCATATAGGGCTTCATCGCTTGGTATTCACGAATGAGTCGAATACCTGCTTCAGTTTCCAGTTCAAACTGTTTCACCGCTGCTTTGATGTAGTCATTTTCAGCCAGAGAAGTCTGTTCCTGAACAGTTTGCTCTGACATCTGTTTTGATTCTCTTAGCTCGGAAAAAATTCTGGAATCCCTTTCCTTTTTGGGAATAGATACCTTTACCACAGCAATCTCTACTGATGTTTTGCGTTCGGCAGAAACAAACTCATTTTGCATATAAGAAACATTTGCGTGCAGATCTTCCAAACGAAGGGCAAGTGCCTGTCTGGTGACACTATATGGATTTTTAAGTGTTTCTGCATTGAGAATGCAAATGATATTCCCGCCATCTTCCTGAAGCTTCAGCGCATTCAAAAGATGTTTGTCTCCGCAGCTGAATGGTGGGTTCATAACGATTAGATCGTATTGTTTCCAAGTATGAAAAGTGAAAAAATCATCATGCACAAGCCGGAATCCCTTTTGCTTTAAAACTGCCTGTAGGCTCGGATCTTTTTCAATACAATCGATTTCAAAGTTGTGATGATATCGATGAGCTTCTTCAGAATTTTGAATAAATTCGATGATATCTCCCTTTCCAGCAGATGGCTCCAGAATTGTATCCACCTGCTTCCAATCTACGCCGTCAAAAATCTTATTGAGCAATGATTCTGGGGTTGGATAAAATTCTTCGTTAAAATTGTAGTTCATATTGTTTTCCTCCTATTATTTAAATTTCATATGTAAAATGGGAGAAATTTAAGGTAAAAATTCGCAAAAGAAAAGACCCGCCATAAAGACAAGCCTTTTCTGAATATTATGCAATTTTTGGTTTAATGCCGAGAAAATCTGGTGGGCAAACGTATTGTTTTCCGTTAATGAGAGACTTCACAACGCAGCAATTTTTTCTGGCTGACGGCTTCAGAGCAACGAGTATATACTGTTTGTGATCCAGCCCTTCAAAAACCTGCTCAAACATTTCGTCTGTAATCCCAAGATAAGACAAAGCTGGGACAAATGTTTCGAACTGTTCTTTTGGTGACAGAATGCTAGACATATTCTGGGCGTTTACCTTGAAATAAAAAGAATCGTTTGAATAAGTGATACCTCCCATTCCAATTTTTACACCATATTTTTCTTCTAATGGTTTCACGATTTCCATAAAGTCATTACGAAAAGCTTTTAAAGTTTCATTGTTGATCTGCATAATTAGTTCCTCCTATTATTTTGATTTTTGATATAAAAATATAATGAAAGAAAAGGAAAAATAAAATTAAAAGAGACTCCACAAGGGAATCTCTTATAAACACTTATTGCCAACTATCACCCGCTGCATAATCGATATATTGCCAACTATTACCCGTTGCATAATCGATATTTACGTCAGGCTGTACGTTATATACATATACATTAAACCTGATTTCATCGTCTTCTACTGATGCTGCTTCCATTAAAACACCGGATGCAAGGAGGTTATCTTCTTCAAAGATTGGTGTTACACGATATAGTACGTGGTGATTCGTTTCTTTAACATAATCCGCAACCATGTTTTCAAAAGGAAGCATTCCGTCTACGTTCAAATATCGTGTTCCTGTAATTAGATTCTTCTCATTTGCATTCTCTCCTGCTAATTGGAATCCGATTAAATGGCATCGGTTGTAGAGATACTTACCATCTACACCGTCATATTTTACGGTATGCCATCCTGTTGGTTTCACCATCCCAATGTTTCCACGTTTCTCTGTCGGCATAAGCTCCTGGCAAATATTCGCATATGCAACTCCACATCTACCAAATGAATCCAGTTCACTGTAGTTTTCAAATGCATCTGTTGTGTATTCGTCGTCAGTGAAATACGGCTGGTTGTCATTTACAATACAATATGGATCGGATCCGTTAAAATCAGGAATACTACTTAGGTCAAATGAAGTTGCCGTATTATTCCCAACGTCACTGCTAGTTTCTTTTGTACTTGTAGTATTCGCATTCCGTGAGATACTACTCCGTGGCTGGACGATATTTGGATTTGTAACTTCACCTCCAAGATATCCGGCTGCTGCCAGAATTAGTACAATAATAAATGATAGTAATTTTTTCTTAGTTCTCTTTGACATTACTTTCTCTCCTTCTTATACATTGTTTTCCTTATATGTTTACAATATGAATTTCAATCCCATGCTTTTTTGCAAGTTCAACCATTGATCCGGTTCCTTTGCTCTGACCATCCCAGAACGCAATCAGCATTTTTCGGTCTACTTCTGCGGCATATTTTGCCATTTTCTCATTTCTGATCGGACCGGCAGCAGTCTTAAATCTGTCCCAGTTTGCCTCAAATCGGACAACAGATAAATGCCGTTTCTTTCCATATTTTTCACCAAGTTTATCTACTCCTGATGCACCACCGCTGATGATTGTTACATCAGAAACAGGAGCTTTCTTAATTTCTGATGACAATATTGTATCACATTCTTTTTCTAACAAATTATAATCCACAAAATTTCTGCTACCTGCGATGATTGCTCGGATTTCCTTGTCATTTGCCATCTGCTTTTCCTCCTTAATTTCGATAAGTATATTATGACACAGTAACCTGAAATTTGTTTTTTACAGAAGAAAAGAGACTCCGTGAAGGAATCTCTCTCATATAGAAAAGCTAAATTATTTTGTAGGAATCCACTTAAGTTCTCCAAGCTCTAATTCTTCTCGTAAATAATAAAACGGACTATTATAGGAAGTATCAGATTCGTCCAGAGGAATGACGCCATAATAAAAGCCATCCGAAAACGTTTCTGCTTTGCACAGTTCTACAACCTTGCAGATTGTTCCGATTGGAAATAATTCCTTTTTGATGCCACCACAGTCTGTTTTTGCAATAACTTTTACCTGATCTCCTTTTTTGAGCTTTTTAGCTTTTGGTGTTTTCTTCATTTTGATTTCCTCCCGTTGTTTCTTGATTTTACAGATAATATGAGCAAATTAGAATATAAACATTTGGCTAGTACCCTAGCTTGATACCAGGATATACTTGCAGCTCATGGATAAGAATGTTCAAATTATTTCGGCTGATTGATAGTTTGTAAGCTTTTCTGTTCTTTAAATGAATGGATGCATAAAGATGTTTCCGGATATGCTTCTCTCCTCTTCCAGTATATTCTGCAACAGTCTGGTCGATTCCATATACCCAGGCGACATCTTCAGCAGGGATAATATGCATTCGTAAACCGCGCATAATGTATAAATACTGTTTTCCAACGGTTACTTTTCCGCATTTTCTTGCGTAGACAAAATCCCGCATGATATCGGTATCTCTTCTTTTTTTGCATAATTCTTTAAACGGCATACAAGGATATCCGGAGAAAACAATCAGTACAATTACATAGAATCCTAAAATGTAGTAATTTTTCAAATGCCAGCTAATTGCAGTAACCAAGATAGTTGGAAGCAATAACTGTATACCGACATACATATAAATATAAGCTCTTAGATTCTTCATTACTTCACCACCCTGCTATATTCGGATCTCTTCGTAACAAATGTCCCGCTCATCTAATTCAAACCGGTTTTTTACGATTCCTTTTTTGAAATTTAAACTGTGCCGGTCTTTTGACTTTTCAAGAATATTTCGGACAGTTCTTGCGTTACCAAAATGATATCCGTCTTTCAGGGAATAGACGAGGTCAGAAAATGCATTTTTTGCATCTGGCGAGATTGTAAATCCGATTTCTTTTGCCATTTCTTCAAACATCTGTGTCAATTCTTCCACTGAATATGATTGGAAATAGAAATATTCTTTGATTCTGGAAAGGAATCCTGGATTGGATTGAATTAGTTCGCGCATTTCATTCTCATATCCAGCCAGAATTAGAATGAATTTCGATTTGTTGTCTTCCATCTGTTTGATCAAGGTCGAGATTGCTTCTCTTCCGGTCGGATTATCAAGGAGAGAATATGCCTCATCAATAAATAAGACTCCTCCATAGGATTTCTGGACAAGAAGCTCCGTTTTTCCAGAAGCATTCATGGAATCAGCAAGAAAATTTCCATCCGTCTCAATCAAGCGGTTTTCCTTGATATAGCCATATTTGTATAAAAATCCTGTCATAATTCTCGCGCAAGTTGTTTTTCCGGTTCCTGGCGGTCCGAAGAAACACATATGCATACAAGTATCGGTAGATTCCACACCGGAATCTCGGTCAAATTCCATTCTCGCTGCAATTTCCTCCATTTTTTCCTTTACTGTCTGTAAACCGATCAGCTTCCGCATTTCAGCTCCAGGATCCTTAGACCCTTCATGCGTCATCGAGCGAACTATGGATGATGGCAAGGTTCTTTCCATTTCCAATTGATTGATACGGTCAATTTCTGCCTGCTCTCTTGCAGACATTTTTTCATATTGATTTGAAATTTTTATTCTTCCATAATCATCGTATTTCAAATCATTTCGGGCTTTTATGCGCTGATCATCCAGAGGGGATTTACACATAAAAATAGCAATTCCAAGAACCGCGATAAAAATAGCTCCTACAATATTATGCATGGAAAAGAAAAGGTATAAAGCACCTGCGACGCATCCACATGTGGCCGGAAGAACCAATGCAGATGCCAGTACTAATAATGAATATTTCGTATTTTTGTTCATGAAAAAAACTCCTTTCTGAAAAGAATATGATAGTTTGCAAAAGAAAAAGAGACTCCATAAAGGAATCTCTTTTCTGAACAATTATTCTTCATCATCGGATAAATCACTGTGGTCTTCCATTATTTTTTTGAATAAGGAACCCAGATCAACTTTTCGGATTTCAACATCAATCTTATCCGGAGCAACACCTGTTTTCTCCGAAATTTTGTCCTTCAACCGTGAAATTGCTGATTCAAGCGCTTTTTCAGGAGAGAATGACGCTTCTGATTCACTGCATTCATCATTTTCATCGCTGTCTTTTTTGGTTGGCTTGTCGTATCCGGCAGTATCTTTGCTCACACGTTCTTCGATTTCTCTCAAATCTTCCTTTGGCAGGTCACAAGCATACTTTCCGTCGGCTCCGAGAACATACACTTTTCCAATCCTTTTGAAATGGTATGTGCCGTCCTGGTTCTGCTTGATCAAAATTTTCACACTGATATTGCCGTATACAACAACATAAATATTGTTGGCCTCTAATTTGCTTTCAATCGAACAGTATTTGCCTTTTAACTGATCAAGAGGGGACTGATCTGTTGGATTGCTGTTCAGATCAAGCAGGTGTGTAAGAAGATTCTCAAGGTTTTCTTTTGCAAATTCCAGCTTCGAAGTGTTGTCATCCGCCTTAGAAAGAGCAGGATTATTTGATTCCTTCTCTTTATCTATTGCTGCTTTTGCAAGTTTGTAGGCTTTATCTAATTCTGATGCTGAAAGAGGAGCAATATGTCTGCATTCTTTGCTAAATACATTAGCAGTGGAATCAGGGAATGTATAAGATTCTAATACATTAACAGTGGGAACAGGGTATGTATAAAATTTATATCCTGATGCATTTCGTCCAACACAAATGTCGAATTTAACATTCAAATACGATACGTTATAAACGGAGTCACTATATACCGCTGAAGTTGTAAAATAGTCTGCAATAACATCGGGAATATCATCCTGATTTTCGCAGTGCATCTTATCAATAATAGTTAAAGCTTTTGCAAATGCATGAATTGCTTTATCATGTCTCACACTTCTTGGAGTTAAAAAGTATTGTCGCTGCATAAGTTTATTGAAAAAATTTGTAGACTCTGCAACCTCTTCTTTGTCAAGACGTTCATGGAAAAGATCTGCAATAACATCTACTGCAAAAGATAAGAGATCTTCTCTTGCATCCTGTGCAGCATAAGTCTCTGCCACGTATCCATCCACATAAGCATCCTTCAGTTCTTTCTTTAATGATTCAATTTTGTTGTTCATTTCGTTTCCTCCTATAAATTGGTTTTTATTTTTACAAAAGGAATATGGTGGAAAAATAAAATAAAATTTATACAAAAAGAAGCCCTGAAAATCAGGACTTCTCTTTTCTTAAATGAAATCGCGAATGCTCATACCGGGTGCATCCCATGGATTGGACGGACCGTAATCACCGTAGGTGCAGCTTGTTGTTTGTGGATACTCATCGGATCCGCTGTAATCAAAATCGTCATCTTCTTCTCCAATATAAACATCTAGGACGCAATCTTCTGGCACATGTTCCTCTTTGCAAAATGTAGCCCAGCATTCTTTCAACTCTTCGATATCGGATACATCAAACTGAGTCTCATCTTCTCTTCCATGGTTCATAAAAGCGATATTGATTGGAAGATATTTCGCTCCAGAATTGTACTTATTGAATACAATTTGATCCTCTAACTGCTTTTCTTTCGTCTTTTCACTTAACTCCATATGATTTTCCTCCTGTTATAAAAGATTTCATTGTAAATATGAAAAAATAAATGAATTGAAATTTTACGGCGGTCTCATATTCTATATGAAATGTGAAACATAGGAGGAAAAGAATATGGTAACTGCAGAAGAGCTTAAACGGTTTGTTGGTAAGATTGAGGAAAAGGACGATTTTGAATTTTCAGTTCATTCAAGATTTGCATCGCAGGATAAACAACACATTATATGTATCCATCGTGGAAAAGCAAAGTATGTATATCACGTCCCAGTTTACGGAGAATTCGGAGATTTGTCGAATAATGGGAAACTGGTATTGTTTGCAATTTATGCGGATGGCGTTTTGTATTTGTTCGGAAGATACGAAATCCCGTGGTTTATGGAAGTATCAGAGTTCCCGGATAATATAATCTTGTGGGATGATTATAGGGAGAAAATGGAAAAAGAAATAACGGATTCCATTGTCGTTCCGTTTTTCGAGAATCTTCCGGAGACAAAATTAACACCAAAGGAGAAAATACAATGTGAAAGGTCAGCAAAAAAAGAAATTATTTTTTATGAACCGGATACTTCAAATGAATTGTACGAAGGAATCGTAAAATTGCGCGATCAGGATCTTGCAGATTTAATTTCCGGTGATATGCGATATATAAATGAATTGAAGAAACAGCTGAAACATGACAAAAATATCTATGCGGTCAGAAAAACATATCGAAAATACATTGATTTTATCAAAAAAGATTTGGATTTCATGGAAAAGGATGAATTAAGTATCATTCAGGCAATCAACAAAATCTCTAATAGGGAAAAGGAAGTAACACTGACTGTGGCTTTTGGACAGGAAATGACAGCAGAAGGCACAAATACATGGAAACAGATCGGAGAAACAAAGATCAGTTCTTATGTGTTAAGGGAAATCATTTTCGATGACAGATCAATTAACGAATATGATTTTGTTTCAGCCAAAGCGGGGAAAAATTTCCTCGATCATCTCAAAAGGCAAACCGGAAAGAATAAAATTACTTTTGGCGATATAATGAAAATTACATATCGGCGCAAAGTGATTTTTGAAAAGTAGTTAGATGAAAGATGTCTGTTGAGTGCAGGCATCTTTTATTTTGTTTGGTGATATCTTTCATATTATACCTGAAATTTAAAACACAGGAGGAAACAAATATGAAAACATTACAGGAACAATTCTACGAAAACGCTTTACAAGGAAAAGAATTCACTCTTGCTGTAGAAAATGGAGAAACACTTCACTATGTTTCAACACAAAATAGGGATCTGACATTGTATTATGAGTACAGAGAAAGAGATAGAAATGCATCATATTGGACTGCATTATATGATGTGAAGAACATTTCATTGATTGCTATAGTAGTTGGCGATCGGGTGTTAATTGTTGATCGTTACAGAGATCCGATCTTATTTGAAGAAAAAGCTTATCCGGATAATATGTACGACATCGATACTTATAAGGAAGAAATCGAGAAAAAGATCCAGGAAATTCTTAAAATGGAATACGAAGAACTTCCAGTTGAAGTAATTGATGAAGATTCCGAGATTTATGATTCGATTCACCAGGAGGCAAGAAAATGTGTGTTTTCTGGAAAGGAATATACAGAAGAAACATTATCAGTGAACTTTTCAGTGGATTTAGATTACGATGATCTTTTTTCAATTGCAAAAGGAAATCTGACGATTGATGAAAAAGCTAATGAATTGTTTGAGAAAGATAAATATCTGTATCGTGCACAAAAGATGAAAAATCAGACGATTGAAAAACTAATTGCATCCGATACTTTACTTGATGATCATGAGAGGCAGATATTATCTCTCAAAGAAAAAGTTCTTTCTTTGGATTCCTATGTTTCAGTAACGTTTGAGCAGCTGGGAAATACAGGAACTGGACAAGTGAAGCTACAGACTCTTATTAATCAGGTTGAGTCGGGAAAAAATTTTGACTATTTTGATTTCGTGTCTAATGCAAAGGGAAAAGAACTATTATTCAGTGAACTGAAGTGTCATCTATATGGTGCAAAACCTAATTGGAGAGATATTTCAGAAATCAAGTATCGTGGAAAAGTGATTTATCAAAGATAGTCTGTAATGAAATGGGAAAAGGTGTCCGCTTGGATGCCTTTTTTCGTGTCCGCTGCTCTTTCATCCTCGGTAATTCAATTACCGAGTAGTTCACAAAAGAGATAGCAAATGCTACCTCTTTTTCTTTTTGGAAAATTAACATCCGATATCTGTTAATACCCAATCTTCCTCCGAAAATAGATGATCTTTCAGGAAGTCTTGAAATGGTGTATAGATTTTCGCAGCATCCATCACAATTTTCTGTAATGTGAAGTCGTCCCAATCAGCTAATACATCGACAGGTGTAATTCTCAGCTTCATGCCGGTAGGAACGCCATCGGCTACACAATGGAGATCACGGACACATGCAAGATCCAATGGATAAGCATGATTACAATCATCTGCTTCAGAGATACTATCAACCATTCCATCCCAGGCAGAACATTCTCCATTTTCATAATGCACACAGTCTTCGCAGGTGAATGCACGGATGCAAAGATCTTCATCATAATCAGAAGTACAGTTACATTCATTGTTGAGAACGAGATTGATATTCATTCCTTTCGCAAGATCTTTCACTTTTTCTTTGAATGTTTCGTAATCTTCCTCATTATTTGCTACTATACTCACTTTTACAATATAATTTTCCATATTTGTTTCCTCCTATTTTATGGTTTTCACTTGTAATATGGAGAAAAACAAAAAAATGGATTCAAAAAAAGAGACAGCATTGAAGCCATCTCTTTTCCGACAAAATCAATCGGTTGTGTTAACACTATCGCACACAGCTTTCAGGCAGCAATATTTCTGATAAATACGCTCTTTCTGAGCCACGGCTTTTTGCAAATCAGAAGCGACATTTTTCTTATATGCCTTTAACATTTTTTCGTATGCCTGCTTTAAAACATCTGGCCAATTTTCACACAGAAGCTGCAATTCAGCATCCATTTTTGGATTAGCACTCTCTCCAGCAAAAGCACCGTCCGCATACAGAATGCTCTGTGAAGGGCTATTGTTCCAAGAAACATGTTTTTTGATGGCCATCTTGTACTTTTTGTCTAGCCCGGTTACAGAAAGCTGCTCAAACAGTATATACGCTTTGTAATGTATCCCACTTTCCTGTCCAACACATACAGGCAGACAAGTAGTATCTGGATATTTTTGGCTCGAAAACTCTTTAAGGACATGCATATCTTCATGAATCATGTCTTTTATTTGTGGCAGCGTGAGATCATAGTCTTTTTTTATGTTTTCTGTTTCTTTGTTAATCTGAGTAACAAGATTCTCTGCTTCTTTTGCATAATCCCTAATGACTTCCAGACTTGCTTTAAGATTTTTGATTTCGTTTTTCATATTTTCCTCCTATGTTTTATGATTTCATTGGAAATATGGAACAGGAGAAAGGTTTCGATTGTGAAAAAGAGACAGCATAAAGCCATCTCTTCTTTGAATGATCCACAATTTATTTTTTCCTCAAAAAATCTTTCGTATCTGTGCAATACTCCTCTGCCTGTTCAAGTGTAAGCCGGTCTTCCAGACATCTTTTGTCCGGCGTCCAAACGGAATACCGATAGACATCAGAATATCTGATGGTCAGGTTGTTGATCTGCCGAATTCTTTTCATTTTTCCCCCTCCTAATATCCGATACGAATTTTAAGTGGTTCGTTTTTATCAAGTGCGGTTACTACATCTTTTTCGGTGAGTAGCGGCGCCCATTCGTAGCGGTAATGTTGGCTTTTGAATGAGTGCGTCTGTACATATTCTTGGAATTCATACATTGTCATTTTCACAGGCTCATTATTGATGTAAACAACCACCCCATCGTATCTTTTGAACGTTACAGGTTCTTTGCTGTCGACAAGTTCTTCGAAAGATATTGCTTTCTTCTGCATACGGAGCAGGTGTTGGGCATAGTCATAAAAAGTGCAGTATCTGGAACGGATCTTCAAATCAAAATTCTCCGATTCCTTCATTGGTTTACTGTCATCCATAAAATGATCAACCATCTCTGCAAATTCCTCTTTCGTATAAATTTTGCCATTCCATTCGTCATTTCTTCGCCCTTCCGTATCATTATTGCATCCGCTACGATTGAGATGAAGAATCCTTCCGTCTGATAAATTAACGATTTTTGTTTTGAAAATAATTGGATATCCCATGTTTGTTTCCTCCTATGTTTTACGATTTCATTGGAAATATGGAATACGGAAAAAGTTTTGATTATAAAAAAGAGACAGCATAAAGCCATCTCTTTCACGGTAATGTTAAAATTCAATCAACAGATCTTCACCAATATAATCACACATATACCCCTGTGATTCCAGATATTCACATGCCTGATTTACAACATCATCTGTTGACCATTCCCCGGCATTTGAATCAATATATTCGTGAATTGTGTGTTTTAACTCAACTAGCGAGAAGTCCCCACCTCTATAGGTGGTGGGATGAATCGCTTTTATACCATCAGCCAGTTACCATTTGGATGTAACCGACTCAAATTCGATAATGTCCACTGTTTGTATGTTTTACCAGGAGGTGATACATAATGTCCATCCTGATCAACCAGATATGCACTAGAGCCTGTGAAACCGCAAATAAATAGTTTCTGTCCGTTTGCAAGCACACTATCCCACAACTTAAATCCATTTACATGGGTTGTGTTCTTCTTATTACGAATCGCTCTTACATTTGGTTCCTTCCGTCCTTTCCTTGGTGTTGCTTCATGCAGAGAACGTTTGGATTTCCGCACCTGCTTATAACGCAACGTCTGGCAAGTGGCATTGATGTCAGAAACATCTTTCCCAAACAGGGAGATTGCAACAGCATCATTTGCATGGCTCTTTGGAAGCAGTAAACGTTTCCGGTCAACCGCTGTTATATTTCCATATGTAAATGCTGCCTGTGGATATCTGTCAAATAATCGCCTCCGCAGGATGTTCATAAACGTCGCATCCCTTAATCCGCGAGTAACCTTTTTGTTGTTTTCCATCCAGGAATACAGGATTCCACCAGGCTGGTGTGCCTTTGTCGTATGGCAATGATCGCATACGCTGATCATATATTTTGGATTGTCCGTAGCCCCGCGACTGCGGAACAGGATATGGTGGGCAACCAGTTTCACGGATGTCCCATCTTTCTTCCGGATAGATCCCGCCTTTGCCTTACAACAGGCACATTTATATCCATCCCTTGCGAAAATGTACGCTCTCAGGTTCTCTGTATCATACATCGGACCACGCTGGTACATTTCACTATGGATCGTCGGATCATTCATGCGCGCCATATCAAAACGTCCTACCTCGATCACTAAATTCTTCGTGATTGAATCTGGCAGGTATTTCAAATACCGGTCAATGATGCGGAAATGGTGGTCACACTTTGACTGCAGTGACGGCGGCAACCATCCTTTTGGTCTTGGTGACTGTGTGGTTGTTTTCACCTTTCTCCAGTGCTGCCCCTTCCGGTTCGCCTTTTCGAAATACATCCGTTTTGTATGATGTCTCCACTTCGGTTTCCGGTACCGCACCTTCCGGTATCTGCGTCCACGCCGCATTGTTGCCCTTGTTTCCATCAGGGACCTTTTCTCCATAGAGGAACGTAATTCATGTTCATCTTTGAGGATCACTTTATCCCCGCAGGTAACTCCAACTCCAATATGTTGTGAACCTGTATCAATACCAATTCTCCCTTCCTGTGTTGCACATCCAGTTTTATACCATAAATGGATCGTGAATGGATGTCTGCATACAACAGAAGCTTTGTTTTCTTTCAGTAAGAGCCGGGCTTTTCTTGTGGTGGTTGGCATCAACGCCCTTCCATTTTGCCCGATTACAAGTACGCTCATAAGCGCCTCCTTTATGTTATTGCATTACACAGGGAACGAAACCGTCCCTGCCGCGTGCCCGCGTAAGGTCCCTTCGCCAATGTCATGAGGCTTGAGTTTTCGGGTCCGTGTGGGTTCCCACACCACGATCGGTTGCCCGGATACCGCTTCCTGCTAGGGTTCACAGGATGATATCATGACACTCATAACGTAGTTCATCTGACAGTATCTGTATCCGGCGAACCTGTACAGACTTACCAAAATCACCGAGGCTAGTCAAATGGCTTTTTCAAGCCCCCGCTTCAAGATCTCATCAGGGATCTAAGCGGTGGGTAACTTGACTGCATCGACAAGCTCAGTTGATAGCGGATTTTTCTCTTCAATCTGAATAAGTATTTCAACGTTGGTTCCACATCCATCTACATTCTTATCTACAAATTTAATAATTTGTTTCATTGTAACATCCTCCTTATTCATCCAAATCCTCAACAACTTTTGGTTCATCAAAATCAGACCAATCAAAATCTGAGTCCTGAAGATTCTTTGCCTTTTCGATAGCTTCTTCATCTGTTTTTGCATCAAGGTCGATGAATCCATATTTTATGACCATAACTCTTTTCATTGTAATCTTCTCCTTAGTAATTGAACAAATATTCTTCTGCATATTCCGTACCGAATCTTTTGTACATCCATTTTCTGAAACGTGGGTTCATATTACCGGAATGATAATATGCTTTGACATGAAAATCATCAATACTATAATCTTCGTCAATCAAGCACATTCCGTCTTCATCTGCGTAGTCAGGATCCTCTTCCGGTATACGGATATGACCTTCTAATGCGATGCCAAATTCACAACGAGTGATTGTAAGGTCTACAAACTTATCCTTTTCGCACATAAACGATTTATAAATTTCAGTCAGTTCTTCATCAGTAAGCTGCGATGCAAATTTAAGTTCACTCATCCTCAAACCTCCTAAAGCAAATCAAGTTCTTTGTCATCATCAATAAGAACGTAATATTCCTCTTTGTTTGGACCAATATATCCACGCGAAAGCTCGGCCCATTCGGTAATATCAAGAGTTGCCTTTGCAAGTTTGAAATCTTCTGCACTTACCATATAGGCTGTGTTTAAACGGATTGTTTTGCCATCATAGCGCTTTACCTCGATGATCTTATTTGTCGGAATCTCATCTAGCCGGTAGACATATTCATACCATGATGCTCCGCCTAGTCCGCCACCACAGGCCATTCGTACCCTGGTAATCAAAGTATATTCCGGAAAGCATTTCCATGTGGACGGTGTCGTTGGTTTCCGTAATTTTGCGTCTTCTACATACTCAAACTGTTTCATTTGATGTTCCTCCTCTTTTGTATTACATAATTTCTGCATCTGCGCCTAATGATTCCATAATATCAATTGCTTCGTCCGTATCATCTTCTGCGATCATGTAACGATCGTACCCGTCCATATCATAATCGATATATTCCGCATCAAGTGCATTTGTAATATTCTCATACAGTTCTTTACATCCATTGCTGACATAAATTCTTGTCATTTGTAATATCCTCCTTCAATACAACTACCAATCCAAATCGTCATCCACTTTCCACCATTTAATAACAAGTGGTTCGTCTGTGACCAGATTGACATATTTCCGAAGAAGCTCATCAAAATCAGCTTCATCCATGTCTTTCAGTGAACTTACAAAATCCCATGGCGCTCCGGCACTCACACCGATAAATGTCCCGTCCGGATCATCGATATCAAGAATAATATCCTCCTTGAACTCAATGTAATCTTTCAGAAATGCACCAATTCCAAAATACCCCTCGTTCTCGTATTTTGAGAACCAGTCTTCCATGTTTGAATTGGATAAATCTCCATCCAGGTCTTCAACGAATTTTTCATAAAGATCTGCATCAAATTCTTTCAGCATTTCTTTTACAGAATCCCATTTGATTTCTTTGATGTTACTTGAACAAATTCCATACATTAACATTATTGTTTCCTCCTATTTTTTTATTTCGATAATAAGATGAAATATCATAAAAAAAAGAATTAAAAAAGACCGCATAAAGCGATCTTTTTTGTGAAAACATTTTTGGATTATTTTGTTGCAAATTTGCGATAATGATAAATGCGGTCAAGCTCATTTGCCAAAGAGCCATCCGTCACATATACATCATCCGTGTCATCTACCCATTCACCATTTCGGGCAGTACTGATACTGACAATATTGTAGGAATCCTTATCTTTAGATGCATCATATTCTTCGTCCTTATAAATATGCAGAACAAGATCGCAATCTTCACCAAACTCGAATACCTCCAGTTTTTCATCAGCAGCAAGATCATTGCAGTAATCGATGATAGTTTCGATACTTGGGCGGACAAGCTGATAGATACCAGAAGTTCCATCAGGCTTTCCATTGTCAGAGAAATTTTCTGTTTTAAGATTTTCTACAATCGTGTCGATTTTTTCTCTTAAACCGTACAAAGCAAAATCTACTTCGTACTCAATCTCTGAACAGTCCCTGCTCACAAAGCAAGGCAACAAACCTTTCATTTCTTTGGCAAATCGATCATAGGCTTCATTCCTTTCCACCTTCATCAATTCGTCTACGGTCGCTACACCAGCCGAGCAAACATAATTTCCTTCCGAAACTGTGCAGATCATGGATTCGTCATTATCATCGCTCAGATCAATGCCGTACAAAACAACACCTTCCGGATTAGTTTCCGTTTTCATTTCAGGATCTTTTTCGATTGTACGTACTAACATTGTATGTTCTACATAGTCATGCAAGTATTCATCGTAACAAATCACTTTCTCTCCAACTTTTGCAGTTCCAATAGATCCGGCAGCAGGAGTCGTATAGGTTTCTGCGTTTACAATTGGCTCTTTTTCTACGCTGGCAATCAATTCTGTTATTAATTTCTCAGCACGATGCTGAAAGTGTTTGTAGTTTGTAGCAGTTACAATTTCTTTGATATCTTCGATCCAGTCACAATGAAGATGATCTTCATTTGACCGGTATACATTAAGGGAAATTCCTCTCCTGCCGTATGATGAAACGGTTTCCCATTGTACATCCACAATAAAAATTTTCTTGCCGCGTGTGACAATAATGCTCCCATAAATATCCGGACTTTTCTCAGCATTTAATTGCTCCAAATCCTCTTTTATAAAATATTCCCAATCAAATTTCAATGTTTCGTTTTCCATATCTTTTTCCTCCTATGATTATAATTTCATAGGAAATATGAAAAAATTGAGGCAAAGAAATTTAAAGAAAAAGAGACAGCTTAAAGCCATCTCTTCTTTCTGATAGTTAAATTGTTTGCAATGCGGAAGTTAAGTATTCCCGAACTTGTTCAACCGTGCAAGAAAGCTTCTGCGCTATTTTTTCGTCGGACCATCCGACTTCATGAAACGCTAAAATCTTACCCTTTAGTATGCCCTTTTCCTGTCCTTCAGAGAATCCGCGTTCTTCTACTTTGTCAAGAACATCCCTCATGTTTGTCATAGTCTTACCTCCTTCTTGTATGCAAGACTCAGCTACTTGTTTGTAGCGATTATCATTGGTGAATACTGAAAGAAACTTCAGTACTTCGTCAACGTGCTTGATTGTTTTCGGCGATGGAATATATTGTTTGTCTCTGCGGCGCTGTACAAAGAAATCGGCTACGATACCAAAATCACTTTTGAACATCTGTATTTGTTCATCGGATAGATAAGCGATTTCGAAAACATGAATCTTGTAGTCATTTACATACGGATTCCATTTCTCATTAACCTTAATCCTTTCCTTCAAACTTAAGTTCTCATTCCAGTGTTCCTCACCGAAATACAAGATGATCGTCGCTACAGCATATCGGTCTTTCTCATCACCATTCAGCAACTGTGACCGGTATGCAGCACCATCGTAGTTAAAACATCGAAGTGGCATATCTGGTTCAATCCTAGTCTGATGTTCCAGACCTGCCAGGACCACCTTGATGTTTTCGCTTACAATCAGCTTACTGACATCCCGTTCCTGTTCATGCAGTTTCCCATCATCTGCCTTGTACTGGCTTCGAAGTTTTGTGTCCTGTAGATGATCCGGATCCACCACTTCTTCTCCGTTAAAAAGAAGTACGTTCAGGATATCTGCAAACACGTCATTGTAGTCCGCCAGTAGTTTTTCTGAGATATCTTTCTGCCCCATACGTTTCCTCCTTCGTTTCGATTTGAAGTCAGAAACAGAAGAAAGTTATCTTATGACATAAGTATAGCATACTTACAAAATACTGTCATTGGATATTTCCTCCTGTTGTCCTAATTTCACAGGAAATATGGGATATAAGAAAGATTCCAATTATAAAAAAGAGACAGCCTAAAGCCATCTCTTTTCCAACATTACTCTTTCGCTTTCGCGTACATGATAAGTCCAGGGATTACATATCCGAGATCAAGATAAGTATATTCTCCTGTCTTGTCAAATTCTTCCTGCTGTTTTTTATCAGGAATATATGCTCCAAGGAGCCGGAATACATCTCCAGATGTTCCATTGTGATCCAGAATCCGGTGTAAGGTATCTTCCAGAAATCCTCCAATATCATCGGTTGTTTTGTCTGCAATGCAATGATAGGTGACATAAGGATTTCCTGTATGGGAGAATTCCATGACATACTCATCTTCATCATCTGAAAGCAGCTCTCTCATCTCAAGCTCATAGGAATCCGATACTTCATCTGCAATGGTGCTTTCCCAATCCAAATTATTGAAATGGTCTGCATCAAGAAGTTTTTCCTGTAATTCTTCTACCATTTCTCCATGTTTTTCATGATTTTTACGGCTATCCAAAAGAGTTTCCGCTTCCTGCTTACAGAAATATCTTAGTGGATCTTCAGTAATTTCCTGAATATTCTCAATAGACTTTTGGAAAGTAGGATGCATCTGCTTCAGGTACTCAAGCATTGTAACTGGTTTTACAACTTTATTTTCATAAGGATTGTCGGTTTCCGGTAATCCGGAATGTCTGATTTCAACAGGTTCTTCTATATGCTCCTGATCCTGAAAAACGGTTGTTTCCAATGCATTATTTCCGGAATTAAATTCTGTTGCTACAAGTGGATATAAATTAGCATCAGAATCTTGCAAGTATACAGAAATACCCCCGGCAGTAGAAAATGAATTTCCTGTAACCTCAACCGTAAGTACTCCAATTGGCGTGTTTACACATAATGTTTCCATGTTATTTTCCTCCTATATTAAAAAATTTCGCTTTAAATATGGTGGAAACTGAAAAATAACATTCGTTTTTGGAACCTGGTTCCAAAAATGGTACAAATTTCAAAAAATTCGATACAGATGGACTAATATACGCATTAGTCCAAAATTTTCCCGAAAATTAGACTACCTATTGATAGACGCAAAAAATGTGCCTCATTTCTGAGACACACTTCTTAAGTATGGACTAGGGTTGACAGATTTGTTTCCGCTCTGTTCGTAAGTGCAGAGATAAAGATACTGTTTTGCCCTTGTCATTGCGACATAGAATAAACGTCGTTCTTCTTCGAAATCGGCATCTGTTTTTGCCTTCTTGAATGGACAGATTCCTTCCACACAGTCAATGATAAAAACATGTTTCCATTCCAATCCTTTTGAACTGTGCATTGTTGATAAAGTGACACCAGTCTTATTTTTGCTTGCTTCTTTTAATGTCCGTTTGTAGCGATTGATATAAACGCCCCAGGAAGACCAGCTGTTATGCTCTTTCGCATCTTCCTTATACTTTTCATAGATGGAATTCAGATCGCAGACATCCATGTTACGAAATTCAGCATACTCCTTCAAATACGTTCTGTAAGACATTACTCTAAGAAGCAAGGATAAGAAAGTTTCCGGATCCTTATCTCTTAATCGGCCAAGACCATAGAAGAAGTCTTCTATTTCATCCAGCGCATTGTTTGTTTTCCAAGCAGGGACACCTGTTTTAAAAGCTGCAGAACGCATTTTCTTTTTATCAAGTCCAGCTTTGAAATATGCAGGATCCAATAAATACCGGTTTGGATGATTGAGTACACGCGCGATATCCTTTCTTACATTTTGTGACTTGTCGTTTGCAAGAGCATAGAATGCCTGAATATCATAGAACATCCAGTGTTCATATCGATTACTGATTTTTTCGTTAGAATGAAATGGAATATTCGCCATCAGTAATGAATCGGCAACCGCTTCTGCCTGGGAATTTGTCCGATAAAGAACAGCAATATCCTCCGGTTTTTCACCTGATTTAAGCAGTTCTTTGATTTTCATGGTTACTTTGGATATTTCGTATTCTCTGGTTGGCGTAGGCATGTATTCAATCTGTCCGGTTTCTGATTTGAAAGCAAGAAATTCCTTGTCAAATCTGCTTTTATTGAGTTTGATCAGATTGTCAGCAGAATGGATAATTTCCTTACTTGACCGATAATTGGTACTTAACCGGATCATGACTGCATCCGGATAATCCTTTTTAAAGTTCAACATAACCTGTGGCCTTGCTCCACGAAAGCCGTAAATGGACTGATCATCATCTCCTACAACGGTCAGATTTCCGTTTTCTCCGGCAAGCAGATAAATAATATCCCTCTGCAGATAGTTCGTATCCTGGTATTCATCTACCTGAATATACCGATATTTGTTACGAAGCCACTGTAAACAATTTTTATTATCCTTCATTGTCTGATAAGCCTGAATCAGCATATCATCAAAATCAACCACATTCAGATCATTTTTGTACTCCTCGTAACCGGTGAAAAGGTCTTCAAAAAGTGTTTTGTCATTGCAACAGATAGGATTGTAATCATCTAACGGGATCTGGTTATTCTTGATTACAGAAATTTCTGTTAAGATACTGTTGATAAATTCTTCCTTATCATTTACCTGCTTATTGCCACGAAGTTTTTTATAGAAATAATCTCGCGCATCGGTTAGGATATCTTCATTCGAATATCCTGCAAATTTGCGTAAAATCGCGAAACATAAGCTGTGAATAGTTGAAAAAGTCACATCATCTTTTCCGTAAGACTTTTGATAACGTTCCCGCATTTCCTTTGCTGCAGCATTGCTGAATGTGACCATCAATATTGATTCTGACGGGATATTGCAATCAGCGACCATGTGATGAATTCGGCGTACAAGTGTTGTTGTTTTACCGCTTCCGGGGCATGCAATAACAATCAACTGTCCTTCGGTCGTGTTGATAACAGCTTCCTGTCCTTCGTTTTTCTTAATGTCCATTATATTTCTTCCTCCTATTATATATAATTTCGTGAGAAATATGAAATTTCAAAAAAATATATGTTTGTGAAAAGTGATTACTCTGCTGAGGCTGTCATGGATTTTGCATTGTGGGTTAGCCGTGAGCGCCTGACATGGATCGCTTTCACAGAATGATGAATTCGTTTGGACAATTCGCTATCCGGAATCTTGTGTTCAAGTACCATTCTGTCTTCTTCGATAGTCCACCTTTGCGGTGGATAAATTGCTGTTTTGGCGTGAACTACTCCAAGCGAACTGAGTCGATTGGAGCTTCTGCGAGGCAAAATACGCCTCGATGGGCGGTCACACACCCACTATCCCCTGTGATGGGGATTACTTATGCCGCCGTTTTCACCGGCGTCCACACTTTTCTCGTACCTCCGAATGCTTTCATCAGTTCTGCTCTCCGTTCGGATCGATCACCATGTCTTACCATGGATATCTTGCTACAGACGTGTTTTCTTAAGTTCCTGCGTTCCTTGTACGGAAAATACCAGTTCTGAACATTTACACTCTCTGTCGTCTTATACAAATAGTCCATATACTGCCCTTCGAAAACGTCAGGATATCGCTTCCGAATGATGTTGGCAGCTCCGTTTACATCCGCGTTTATCAGGATTCCGTTTGCACTTCGATACAGTCCCCGCCGGGTCCGTTTCCTTGAGAACTCAGGAGGAACCTCTCCCTTTTTATAGTCCGGAACCGGATCCTGATCCAGACAGCTTGCCTTGGAAGTATAGCTTTCATCCTGCATGGCAACAGGAATACCTTCGCGATTTGCGATAATCCGGATAGTTTCCCGTAGTTTCTGGAACGGGATGGATACAAACGACTGGTTGTTCTGTTTTCCAATGGAAATCTCCTGTTTCTGCAGCGGATTATATCCGATCACGATGACTTCCACTTTATGAACTTTCGCATATCGGACGAGATACCAGGCGCATTTATAGAAGATATCCCTTAAGGCATCCTCCCGCTTTCTTGAGAGCGCGTCCAGTGCATGACTATCCTTGTGCGAATGGGAACTGTCGTATCCCCTTGTTAGAGATGCAATCAATTTCGCACGGCGTTTGTTGAACCTCTGATTGATGGACTTCACAACACCGCCCCGGATGACAAAAGGCGCCTTTCCAAAGTTCCCGGCTACAGTGAGCAGGTTATCAAGACCTGGATCGATCCCAAGGATCCGCTTTGGATTTTCCGGAAGTTCTGGTTCCTTTACATGGTCATTCAGTGTGATCAGAATACGGAACTGTCCGTGGAAAGGTTTGATCTCCGTCTTAATGTATTTCAGACCCCGATACTGTGATTCCTTTCCAATACAAAACATTTCTTTTAAGTTGACAAACTGCAGATAGGCTTTCCCTGCCTGAAAGGTAAGCCTTGCCGTCTGCTTTGTCCACCAGGCCGTTGCCTGCTGTGTACGGATATATCCCGGCTGCTTTGGTTTCCCAAGAAACTTCTCTGGACAAGCCGCATATTCCTTCATGGACTTGAAATATCCTATCCACGACTTTACCGTTTTCCGGATTGCATTCTGGTTGACCTGGCTGTTCATCCTCCGGTAGACCGGATGGCTGGTTTCTTTGAAGATTGCATCCAGTGTCTCGTAATTCAAAAACCACTTGTCTTTTGTCGGATAAGAGAAAACAGTCTGTATCAGTTTGGAACGCTGGACAGCCGATTTCATACCTCCAGCTTTAACAAGGCGTTCCAGTTTGGAAAGGAAACGTTCCTCAGCTTCCCGGTTTGCTTTCTGGATCCCGGTAAACACATCATGAAGCACTTCCGTTTCCAGTGCTGTACGCTCTTCCGGTGATTTCCGTATCCCGGTCATGGTATTTCGGATATAAAAGTTGGCTGTATTACGCATACAGCGGGTGTCTGTAGTGTTCTCTGTAAAATACTTCCAGAATACAGAACTTTTATTCTTGAAATTGATCGTCCGTGTCTTCATAAAACAGCCTCCTTTCTTCCTTGTGATGCGCATAAACGGAAGTACGTGAAAAGTGGTAAGTATAGGAAAAAGAATACTCCTGTTTAATAGGGTGTTCTTTTCACTTAAATGCTTCTACGCTTACATCCCACAGGCGACATCGTCGACTGGGGGTTTACGCTGGTCATGATAATAAAACCTTTTTGTATACGCATATTGCCAGTATACAAGGAATATGAAATCTTATATTTTTACAGAAGAAAAACAGGACATACTATGCGTCCTGTTACTTATTAGATATTCGAAATTTTGTGGTTTGTGCTACTCCGTCCGGTATCTTTCTCGAATTCTTTTCTCAATTCTTGGCGGCAATGTGTACTTTTTCGACGATAGGCTTTATATGACACATCGTATTTCAGAAAAAGCCATGATGAAAGGGTCGCTGCTTTTCGGTAATCAGGATTAGGACCTTTACAAACAGGAAGCGGGAAAGCCCACGGTTTTAACCGTGGGATGAAAGCGTTTTTACTATTTTTGTGTATACTTATATTGAAAACGTACACAAAAAGATGTAAAATAAATATATGAGAAATTTATATCGACAAACAAAAACAACAACTTCATTGATTCACTATCATTTCGTGTTCTGTCCAAGATACCGGCGAAAAGTGTTCCTGATCCCAGGATTAGAAACTCGGTTTAAGGAATTAGTACAAGAAGTATGCGAGGAACATGAGATGGAAATCCTGGCTATGGAATGCCACAAAGACCATGTCCATTTGTTTCTGAGCGTACTTCCACAGTTTTCCATACCGGAAATCATGCAATCCATCAAAGGAAAGACTTCCCGCATGTTAAGGATGGAATTTCCTGAACTGGCAAAAATGCCATCGCTCTGGACACGTTCCTATTTTGTGAGTACAGCAGGGGATGTCAGCTCGAAGACGATCGAATGGTACGTGAATACACAGAAAACGAGGTATTAGATGCATACAGTCCAGCTGCTCTTAAGACCAACTACATATGAACGGGAGGAAATCGAACGGAGATTCCATGCTCTGTCCCATATCCATAATGTCTGCGTAAAACGGATGCGTGACCAGTTGAATTTTCTGCTACGGGATAGGGAATATCAGACGTGGAGGAAAGAGTATGTCACCCTGGTTAAGAAAAAGGAACCGACTGCTGATGAGAAACGCAGGAAGAAAGTCCTATCAGATCAGATGAAGACACGAAGACTGGAACTGGAGATCAGTAAGAGTGACCTGGAGAAATACATTAAGATCTGTGGCGCAAGATACCGGAAGCTTTTATCTTCCCAGCAGGTACAGGCGGAAGCCGCCCGTGTCTGGAAAGGAGTGGAAAAATTTCTGTTTTCCGATGGGAAAGAAGTCCACTTCAAGAAGTTTATGGATTTCCGGACGATCAGCGGAAAATCCAATACCAACGGGATCAAATACGATCCGGCTGCCAGAACGCTGACATGGCTGGGGCTGGAAATGCAGTGTTATCTCCAGAAGAAGAACTGGGAGCATATATTGGAATCCCTGGACCATAAGATTTCCTATTGTATGTTGAAACGCCAGATGTTCTCCGGCGGATGGCGGTACTATCTGGTGATCGTATTGGATGGGAATGCCCCGAAGAAACAAATAGAAGCAAAGAATCCTAACCCACAGGATACGGTCATGGGGATTGATCCAGGTGTATCCACAATCGCAGGAGTGTCCGATGAGACCTGTGTCTTAGAAGAACTTGCTCCGGACGCAGACCGGTATGAGAAGCAGATCCAACAGACCCTCCAGAAGATGGACCGTTCCCGTAGGATGAGCAATCCGGGGAAGTATAATCCGGATGGAACCATCAACCGGAAGAATAAGGATCGATGGAAGAATTCAAAGAATTATCTGCGGCTGCTCCGTAAGCTGCGTGTCTTATATCGGAAGAAATCCGACTATATCCGGACCAGTCACCGTACCTTGTGTAACCGGCTTCTCCAAATAGCATCCTCTTTCCTGGTGGAACGGATGAACTTTAAGGCGTTGCAGCGTCGTGCAAAGGAAACCAAACGCCAGGAACAGGTATCCGAGGTGAAGAAAAAGGACGGCTCGGTAGTCCAGGTACAGAAGTTCAAGAAGAAGAAACGGTTTGGGAAGTCACTCAACCGAAGGGCACCGTCCTTATTCCTTACGGAATTAAAGAGGAAGGTAATGGCAATGGGCGGTAGTTATGAAGAAGTAAAGACAGAAACCTTTAAGGCGAGCCAGTATGACCATAGTACCGGCGAATGTAAAAAAGTATCGTTGGCAACCAGAATGAAAGTGATCGACGGACAGGAAGTACAACGGGATCTGTATTCCGCATTCCTGATCCGGAACGCGGATCTGTCATTAGAGTATCCAGATAGAGAAAGGTGTATGTATGAATTTGAACATTTCGTAGAGATGCAGAGGAAACTGATCGAATCCATGAAGAGATCAGGGATTTCGATGAAACAGTGTTTTGGATTTTAAAGGAAAGAGAAGTGGGATCCGGCATCATCCCACGCCCTGGCAGGCAAGTAGCATACGGTATGTGAACGTCTATAGGGCAAAACCCTGAAAACCACAGCTATATCCAAGCCTGCGGGCGAGGTGATCCTGTGAGCAATCTAAGGAATCCCACGGCTTTAGCCGTGGGGGGATGTCAATTCTTGTCATTTTGGATGGGTCAAAATGAAAATCATCTTTATGGAAAATATTAAGAAAGTGTTGATCTGTATGTACGCGGCTCATGATTCTCCTTTCCATGGACAGCTACATATTTTCCGTCCAAAATATTATTAATCCAATATGTATCCGAATAAGAATCCGCATATTCGATTTGGTACGAATCATAACGAAATACTTCTTTAATTTTGTTGTTAATTAGCAAAAGATATACTTCCTCGCCTTCGAAAAACAGATTGGTTTCGTCATGGATAACATAGGTATCGAATCGATTAGCAAAACAGAGTGTTTCTGTATAATTTTTTTTCTGTCCAGAACCGGATATCCGTATATCAGTTGAAATAATTTCCGTTTTTTGCAATTGGAAATCACCAGAAATTATTTTTTTGCGTACACCGAAAAGCCTGACTAAGCATCCGACAGCGCAAACGATAGTTGCGGATATTATCCAAGGCTGTAAGTTCGTATTTTGGGTTGCGGATATTATCCAAGGCTGCAAGTTTGTATTTTTGGTTCCGCAAATCATAGAGAAAAAGCAAAATCCCCAAAAGACAGCATGCACAAATAAAGAGTTATTCACTACCGGCAGTAGCATTTTCCTGTATATTATTGTATTAGATGAAGAAGATTTTTCTTTCCGATAATACAAAAGCAAAAGATCACGATATAAAATATCCGTATTGACATGCTGATATTCTGGATTATTTGCTACTACGTCCAACACAAATTGTCGTAGCATTTTTGTTCCGTCCCAAGGAGGAAGGAAATTATTTTCTTTTTGTTTTCTTTTGAATTCTTTGTAAATAGTGAATTTTATTTTTTCAATTTCTTTTTCTGTCTTTATCATGGTAAATCCTCTAATTTCTTTAATTAATAAATGTCAACGGATTCAATTTCTTCGTAATGTGCATCAGGCGCGAAAAATAATATTCTCTGCCAATCTTTCGGTTGATTTTCCCGGTGTACTGTAATTCTGATTTTGGTTGGTGTGTTTTGCTTGGAAATATTAACAATATCTTTAGCAAAAGTATTTTCATGCAATGTATCAGTTTCGCCTACATAGCGTACAATGATATTCCCATTATCAACAACCGTGTAGGGATACTTGTTGTCGATTTTCGACAAGCTATATTCATTTGTATATGTCGAATAAGTAGCGGTAAATACATTAATAGATCCCACTACTATGAATGAAATTACAAACCCAAGTGCAAATCCCCACAATCCACTGACAATATTATCATCAACTGAAGTACCAAAGAGTTTGAGTTTTATAAAAATGCACATTGTTAAAATGATTAAACCAATAAAAACCATAATATTCCTCCATTCTTATCCAACAAGCTCTTTCCAATCTTCTCTTTTTCCATAAATGCTGGCATAAGAAAAGAAAAGGACGAGATCCTTTAAGTAGGTGATAATTTCATCATCCGCTTTATAAAAACAATGCAGATTTTCAATCGTTTCAGTGATATTGCGTACCATCATCAACCATGAATCATAAATACTCTTGGACTTTTTGTGGTATGTATTTGATGCAATCTCGCCAATAAATTCCTTACGGTCAGGAATGTATATCGAGTATCCAAATATTACATTGTTTGGTTTTCGAACGACAAGGTTCTGGAAAACCCATAACGCTTCTTCTACTCCTGTCGTTTCTACTTTGATAATTTCTAATTTTTTGCAAATATCCTGCAGCTTATAAACCGTATTTTCGAATTCCGTGAACTTATTGTAGCCTATTTTTTTCGCCATTTGGGAGTAGGTGAACGATAGGCAGATTTCCATTTTCTGCAATGGGATCCCTTCTTTCTGTATGTTATTTACGAATGCAATTGTACGAAATTTCCTGGTCAACTAATACTTTCCGGATGCAATCTTTTACCGGAAGTCCACGCATATACCAGCGCATTGCTGTAAGAGCCTCTTTTTCTTCCGGGAAGTAAGATGATAGGATTTCCCACAACTGATCTGCGTTGCTTAAATATTCCGACATCGCTTTTCGTGTTTTGCGGGACCAGTAATCAATCCCACCGGTCTTGATTGCAGCGTATGTCTTGAATGTTATTCTGGGTGATTTTGCAAATGTAAGAATAGCTTTTGCACAATCCGGATTGACCTGGTAATCTTCTGCATACTGACTGACGGAAGTTATGGAAAGCTTTTGGTCAATGAAATCAGATGGAATTTCAATGAGAACGCCCATTGCTCCTCCAGGATTGGTTTTCTCTGTCTTTTTAGCTACGGGTTGTCCTGCATATCCCTTATCGATTTTTAAATTTGATCCATTCATCGCTTCCGTGCATAAGGCATCGCACATTTCATTGTATTGATCTCCGTTGTGTCCACGTACCCATTCCCATGTAATATGTTTTCCTTTTGCAGCAACGCTTATCTTTGCCCATAAATCTTTGTTTTTCTTTTTTGAAAATTGCCCATTCATGGTTTTAATCACGTAAGTGGAATCAGAATATACTGTTAAGTTTTTTACATCTACTGCATTTAGTGCCAGTATAATTGCCTGCATTTCCATTCGGTTGTTTGTCGTGCTAACATACCCTTCGGATAGCGTTTTGTACTCTCCTGTTTCGGTATTGATGATGACAGCTGCGCAGCCACCCGGTCCTCCCGGATTAATTGCACAGCCACCATCTGTATATATTATGTAGTTGCTTTTCTTTTTGCTCATAATCAAATTCTCCTTTGAGAAATACAACGAATTACATTTTGTATTGTAGCAAAATGAGAAAAAGTTATATTTTTACAGAAGAAATATTAAGTCCAGGCTGCAAATTTATGTACCGGGGTTTGGCAATTTGCCGGAATATACCATCTTCGTCTTTCACGGTCCCACCGAGCGCCCAATTGTTTTGCGGCATCTTTTTGTTCATACGGAACATGAAGGTAAATGTTTTCATGAGTAAATGTTTCTGCAACAGGCGTGTTGATCATCTTTTTGACCATTTCCATGTCAATCTGTTGTTTCCACTGATATTTATTTCTTTCTTCCCAAATCTTAAGTGCCTGAGAATAATCAGATTCGGCTTTTTCGTGAGAACACTCATTAACAGAAGCATAATGATTTAAAATTTCCTCTAAATCATAATCACTGTAAGAGTATGAGCCATGTTCGCAATAATCAGCATTAAAAACTCTGAAACACTCCTCACATACTCCGCCCACTTTTCTCAACAATTGGATATGATTTTTGTCGTCATAGTCCCAAAACTCCTGTACATACATGGCAAGAGCTTTTTGACCACAAATGCAGCATTTCTCTTGAGAATCGATATTGTTTTGCAAACTATCCCATTCCGTATAATTTAAGGCAGACTGAAGGCCTTTTTCTCTAAGCGAACGTGGAACAAAAGCAAAAGAAAGGGATTCTTCCGGAAGGATTGGAAGCCGTCCAGGTTGCATAGCATCCATGCTATGATCCAAAAAATGTGCAACATTTCCTGTGATGGTCTTTCCATAGATAGATAGTGTGACTGGCGCAATGATGTGCAAAAATTCTTTTGCTCTTGTAATTGCAACATAAAAACACCGAAGTTCTTCCAGATAATCTTTATCATTATGCGGATCATGATCATACTTGGCATATTTTGGGAAAGCACCATCTGTACATTGAATCATAAAGACATGTTTCCATTCCATGCCTTTTGCCGAGTGAATGGTGGAAATGGTAAGCATCTCTCCGTCATCATCTGTCTGTTTATTTGCGTCCAATACGATATCGTCCAAAAAATCAATGATTTTGCCATAAGATAAAACCATATCCCGTAATACAGACAGGGTTTCTACATCGCTTTTTAATTTATCTGCTTCGGCAAGCTTTTTGTCGGCATCTTTTGTATTCAAATGATCGATTTTATACTGACGGATATCAATATAAAAGGAATATAAGATTTCAAACTGATTTCCGATTTCAGTTTCATTTCTTGCACTTAATACAGTTTCAATCAGTTTTTCGAGGTATTTATAAAAATCTCGGTTCCTGTATTTATCAATCGTCTGTAAGAATATTCCTTCATTCATTAGAGCTGAAACGATATTGTTTGCGTAAATGGATCCGATACGTGGGAGCAAATCCAAGATGCGGTAAAAAGCGAGTTCATCCTTATCATTTGTCAGTGCGCGCATAAGGGCAAGCATATCCAGAATACATACATATTCCATAAACTTAAGGCCACCGAGTTTTCTGTATGGAATACAGTGGCGATTCAATTCGTTCTCAATCTGGAACGAAGACATGGAATTCCGTTCCAAAATAGCTATCTGGCTCAGAGGTTCATTTTCGATTCGTAATTTTTCAATATGTTTGATTATATATTCTGTCTCTCCATCTACATTTGCTGGTTTATATAAATAAGGTTTTTCCCCGTGCTTATTATTTGCATACATTATCTTTTTACAACCGAATTTTGCATATGCGCCCATCATGTTATTTGCAACTGTAAGGATTTCTTCGGTGGATCGATAATTGATATTCACCATAACTGTTTTACATTCTTCCGAAAAACGTTCCGGAAAGTGAAGAATATTGTTAATATCACTTCCTCGAAAAGCATAAATAGACTGGTAATCATCTCCGACAATCGCCAGATTTTTGTACTTATCTGCAATTAGAAAAAGAATTTTCTCCTGCAGCGCATTGGTATCCTGATATTCATCAACCATGATATACCGGTATGTATCACTGATCTGATTTCTGATAGTATCGTTATGCAACATATGAAGAGTATTTACCAGAAGATCGTCATAATCCATCATATTCTTTTGTCTTTTATACTCCTGGTATTCTTGGATCAGCGTCTGAATATGAGGAGTCTGAACAATATAGTCTTTATAAAAAATTTCGATAGTATCTTCAACTGGTAACATCATATTCTGTGATTTTGAATAGATATCTACAATTTTCTTTGGGACTGGGAATTTCCGAATCTTTTCATAAAAAGGGCGTTGCGATTTCACCAGTTTTACCGCATCTGCTGCTTCTGCCGGAGTTAAGATCGTAAAATTACTTTCGATTCCTATGAATTTTCCATATTGGCGCAATAGCTTCGCACAAAATGAATGATATGTACAGGCAGTAATGTTTGCACATTTAGGGTTTGCCATTGCCGAAGCTCGTTCCACCATATTTTTGGCTGCATTATTTGTAAACGTCAGTAGTAGTATCTGTTCCGGCGAAATTCCACAATCAATCATATAAGCTACTCGACTAATCAGAGTATGTGTTTTCCCGCTACCAGCTCCGGCGAGAATCCTTACCGGTCCTTGGATCGTTGTTGCTGCCTCATACTGTCCTTTATTTAATTGATTTAAGTAATTATGTGTTTGCATTAATTATCCCTTTCTTTGATTTGGCGTATTCTTTTCGATACATTGCACGGGCAAATCTCTTTTCATCCAAAAGCCGTATATTGTAAACATAAAAAGGTTCATTACTTCCTTTTTTTAAGAATGCACTTCCGGATACTTCGGCTGCTTTTGTGGAATAATAAAAAGAAATTGCAGCATCGCGGCATTCGTTATACGGAGATATCAGGCAAACATTTTCAATCCGGTTTCCTGCCACAGTAGATAATGTGTATACTAAATTCTGGATGAAAGTTAAAACAACGCCCTTAAAGTATGATTTAGGCAGACAATGCCATGGTACATTTACGGCGACAAAATCATTGCCCTTTACATAATTGACCGCAAATACTGCCAAAATCTTATCATCGATCAGCTTTCGAACTGAGTAAAATGCAATCGGTTGATCCTCTGGACAAACGATATTATCATGAAGCTCCTGTCGTATAAGCCGTAAATTAAGCCCTGTGATGGCTTCTATTTCTTCATAATAATCTTTGTTGATTAGCCGATACTCGAAGGTAAGCTGTTTTATAAATGGCATACGCCGGTTCACTTTATATTTACCGGGTACCTCGCATTGAATGTAGAATCTTGGTCCGATCATAGGGTATCGTTCAATATCGAAGTCATCTTTAACCGTTTGATACCAATCAATCAAATACTTCTGCATCTGTTCAAACTTTGGTTTTGTACGTAATGCAGAGTAAAAACCAGCCGGAAGATAAAGCAGATTCCCCTTTAACTGGTTGCAGTTATAACACAAAATCGTAAGATTTTCTTTTGCATTTGTTCCCCCTCTTCTAAGGGGAATAATGTGTTCCACGGTCATTGTTTTGGTAGTAAGTTTCTTCCCGCAGCATGCGCAAATTCCATAATTCTCCTTCAATAGTTCCTTTCTTTCTTCATACGAGAACAATCTTCGTTCTTCAATCTGTTCTCCAACCATAATTCAAAACCTCCTTCTTTTCTTATAAATATGGTTGAATTTGAAATAAAACATATTTTTGCAGAAGAAAAGACCGCCATATAGCGATCTTTCCATGCTGAGTAATTATTTCTTTTTGCGATTTTCTTTGTTTTCCATATTGTCTGCTATCAGATACGGATGTCCAGAAGCATCGTAGTTCAGTCTCAAGTATACTTTTTCCATGCGATGCGTTTTTGGGTTTGAGAGCAACGCATATACCGGGGCATGTTTCGTGAATTTCAGCGGCTGTTTTCCAATTTTGTTCCATAATGTGATCCAAAACATATGTATTTCCTCCTACAGTTGGTATTTTTCTGCAATACGTTTTAGTTCTTTATCTGACAACTGTTGTAATGTAGCTACGACATGATCATCTAATCCTTCCGGAATCATGCCCGAAAAAGTGAGATCTAAAATTTCAGATACAAGACCCTCAGAGTCTTTGTGCAGTTTCTGCATGATCTTTTGTTTCAGTTCTTCTCTTTTAAAATTGTCAGCCGATACCTGATATTCATACGCAAAATGATTGAGGATGTTATTTGGTTGTTTTTTGAAAAGTTCAAAAAGGAAGCCTTTAACATATTCTTTATGCTCTTCTGGAACATTCTTTGTCATTTTTTTTGATAAAGCTAATACCCATTTCTCTTTTTGGGCATTAGCTTCATCAATACGCAAAAGGACTTCACGGATAATCTCTTGAGCATATGGATCTATTTTGGCTTCTTCTGAATAATAAGTAATCCTCTTATCATCTCCCACATGTGCAATAACTTTTCCTTGATCGCCATCACAATTTTTCCAAGCATCAATAGCCCAAGCTTCTTGTTCATCATCATAATAATCGGATCGGATTTCGTCCCAAATGCTTTCTTTCGCATAATAATCTTTTGCATATTGAGCGGCAGCAAGATTTAAACACTTACGTTCATCGAACGGATATCCTGGATAAGTGTATTTGTATTCTAATTCGTAATAAACATAACTTGCATCCTCATTTTGTATAAGATACTCGTAGTTTTCTGAAGTATTCCGGATGCACATGACATCCACAAAACGAAATGGTGCGATCTCAATGGTATAAAAGACTCTTTCCTTAGAAGCATCCTCTGTCTTGCTAATAATTTTGTAATCACTCATATTCTTTTCCTCCTATGATTTAAAAATTTCATTAGAAATATGGACGAAAACCTAATTTTGATTTCAAAAAAAGAGACACCGTTAAGGCATCTCTCTTCTTCCGCACGCTGCGTGGCCACTCAACGTGGCGATTACGATTAAATCTTTATTGAACTTATGATGTTTCTACATCATTCTCAATCTTATGCATCCCAATCCTGTCTCGCTCCAGAATTTCCGCGAATCCCATTGCTGTATGCTGTAGTCTTCCCATTCACACCATAGACATATCTTAATCCTTTGTCCTCGTTGACTCCGTACCAGTGCATATTTCCTTCATGTAGCGCAACCAAATCATCTGTGCTGTACACGTCTTTTGGATTTTGTTCGACATACTTTTTAGCACTTTTTCCAGTACCATATCCACATCTTTGTGCAATTGTCAGGAATTCTTCTTTTGTCATGCGTTTTCCTCCTATGATTTAAAATTCCATTAGAAATATGAAGGATTTTTCGAAAAAGTTTTGCCTATCAATGCGATAAAATGTACCGTATTTCCGCATAAGAATCCCGATTACCATTTTTATCATTGATCCTGAAATCGACACGTTCCCATACATCGCCGGTTCCCATTTCCAGCAAACAAAAATAGTTTTCTTCCGCAAGGATTAGGTATTTCTCAATCGCTGTTCTTTGGCTTGTCTCAATGGTGATAGTTTGCTCGCTGCTATATTTTTCCTTTTGTGCTGTAATCCGATACCTCATTTTGTTGCCTCCTTTTATTTGTGAATATACCACACTATAAGGATTCCGTATTTTTACAGACGAAAAAGCCGCGATAAACGCAGCTTTTCAAGATGAATCTTATAGTGCATATTTCTGCCCGTTCGATGTATCTCTCAAACCATTGATAAATGCCTGCACAATATGATACGGAAAAAGAATACCAGACTGCTCGTTCAGATAGGATATCGCAGCTTCTGGAGACAAAGCTTTCCGATAACATCTGTCAGAAGTAAGCGCATCGTATACGTCACAAATACGTAAGATTTGAGAACCTACCGGAATCTCGTTCCCTCTTAAATGGTAATATCCACCACCATTGATATCTTCATGATGATATAAAATCATAAGCCGTACATTTTCCGGAAAATCAGACATAAGATCATAGCCAATTTTTGCATGCGTTTTCATAATCTTCCATTCATCATCAGTAAGTTTCCCAGGTTTAAAAAGGATACTGGCAGGTATCTTAGATTTGCCAATATCATGATATTCAGCTGCAAGACATATCATCGAAGCTATATCATTATTAAGGTTTAATACACGACAAAGCATATTGCAGAGCGATTCTGTACGTCTGCAGTGCACTGTTGTCTTTTGATCCAATTTCATTATTACTCCTCCTGTATATAAGCAGATTTCACTTATAAACTTGGAATAATAAAACAGTAGAAATTTTTGAACATTGACATAAGAACAGATGTTCGGTAAAATAAAAGAAATTGGAGGGAAAAACAATGATTTTTCGTGTAGACAGGAACACAGGATTAACAGATTATTTAAACGGGAAAAATTATATATCCATAGCATGTGACTGTTGGTTTACCGCATCAGGTGAAATTCATCCGCGTTTTTTCAAAGTGCAGGAAGACGGAGATGTGATTACGGTTCCAATTAAAGTAATCCATTCACAGGAAAAATATTATTTCGGTGTTTTTGGAATGACCTCGTTCAAATGTAGCTGTATTATCCATAATAAACAGCAATTGGTATACTTATATTTCTTCCATGAAGAGCATATCTGGAAATTGGAGTGGATCCGAGAATGACACGAAAGTTAAATTTCACTGCAATATTTGAGAAAATACTGCAAAATAAACAGTCAAATTTTACAAAATCAAAATTTCCCCATCACAAAAAGCCAGCTCATCAAGAGCCGGCTTTTCCTGTGTTCTTAGAAGAAAAAATATCCATGTTATCATTTAGACCGTCCATTGCAGCTATTTTTTCCAGAGCAGAAATGGTAATATCGATTTTTTCTTCCCGCTCATGATTTGCTTTAACTTCTAAGTCATTTAACAACTGTGATAGAATTTGCATGATACGATCCTGATTCTCTTTGGATACAGACTTGTCGGCATCCAGTAAAGAAAGAATTTCTTTTTTGTATACACTCTCCCATTTACCGGTTGAAATGATAGAAAATGTACATCCATCAGCAATCTTGTGATCGATTTCTTCAATACTGTTTCGTATCTTTTCATAATCAGGCTGTGATATACAACTTACTGAAGATCCTTCTGCTGGTTTCTGGTTTTGAATCAAATTGAAATTGTATGTTTTATCTTCCATGTCATGGCAAATATCAAATTCATCAGATTCATCATTTACAGTAGCACCATATACAAAGCCTTTTGGATATTTCCAGTATTTTAAATCTAAATCATCGCCAGTGAGCAAAGCGAGTGCGAATAAATGTTTGACAATGTTTTGGTCGCTACCAAACGCAGAATTTAGATTAAGTCCATTATTGTGAACGAAATATTGAGTGTTAAAATAATTTTCTAAATCTAAAAGATATAAGTGCCTTTTTCTGGCAAAAGGACTAGAAACAGACAAGAGATCCTTATTTGTGTAAAAAATAAGTTTTTCGTGTACTTGACTTAGCGGTAGTTCAAACAACTCTGAATGTTTTTCTATGCAAGACAACAAGTCAAATCCACTTACCCTGGAAGAAGAAAAAGATTGCGTAAATTGAATGCATCCGTTATCGTAATGAAAAACTCCATCAACAAAATAAAATTTAGCATAACAATCATTATTTTTTTTCAAACCTTCATATAATTCTTTTAACGTCATATTGGACTCATCAAAACCAATATTGCCAATTGCAGTTATTGAAATACGCGTATTGAGACAAAACGCATCTTCTTCCGCTTCAATACGGCAGTATTCAATGCTGTGTCTCACAAGCGGTTCCCTGAAAATAGAATTCGTTTTGAATGTATAGTAGCCTGCAATAAGCATTAGCTGTACAAAGAGCGTAATACCTATCAGGATTTGCGCACCAATTGCTACAGCTCCAATGACAAGAAGTCCGGATACCGGAAATAGTACAAATCCTCCGTTGTCGATAAATTTAACATATTTTTTCTTCATATTGTTTTCCTCCTATAATTGATTTTTCAGAAAGAATATGAAAGAAAAATAAGTTAGGATTCCACGAAAAACCGCCTGAATATAAAATCCAGACGGTTTTAAAAACTTATGTACGATCCAATATTTTGAAAATCAGAGTTAATGATACGCTTCGGCTATACATTCGATATCCTCGCTCACCAATTCTTATTTGAGTTGTAACAGTTCCCATACTTTTTCTACTGCTTTTTTTGTTCCATATTTTTTTCGTATTTCCGCTACTTCCTGCAAATGTTCCGTATTCAGACTTTGTTCATTTTCGGTTTCCCAGCTTCTGCCGATGCAAAGCTGTCCTCTGTAAGTCAGCATGCTCCAGGATAAATAAATTGAACCTGAATATTTACTTGGAGATATTTCGTACCCCTTATCCCCAAAGATATAGCGGCAGGCAAGATCTGCATCTTTAACTCCGGAAATTTCCATTTTCTTCCTGTATGGAAGAAGATTTTCCGTATCAATTGCGAATGATACCTCCAACTCTTCCATGGAAGAATTTTCGGTATAAAGAAATGCTTCCTTTCGTAAAATGTCATTCTTATACAGCCACTGATACATATCGTAGCAGGATTTTACTTTTCGATTGAACGCAAGATCTTTTTCAGTGCGTTCAGCTATCTGTGGTGCATCCTTGTCCAATTTAATAAAGTCATCAATGATGTTCATAGTTTGTGTAAATCTCCTTTTTTATTATATTTATGCTTTGATTTTTATAATGTCGAATACTTCCCATTCATCACCTGTGTCGATCACATTGTCGTTGATGTCTTTATCATGCAGTCCGAGATCATCTTTAAGCTTCTGGACTTCCTTTTCCATTGCTTTCTTACAATCTTCGTAAGTACCCTGGTGTCGCACCTCGAAATTAACACCTTGATATCCATGATGCCATACAAGAAGATGTGTTCCAAGTTCAGTCCAAACCTGTTTAATCTCTGTAACATAAAATGAATCTCCACAATTTGCGGTTATTCTAAGTTCTTTGCCAGCATGTATTTCACAATCTTCATTCCATTCCTTACAAGCCTTGATTGCATTTTGAACCGCATCTTGGAAATTTTCATAAAAGCTAAATGATGCAAGTGTATAATTTTCATCGTTCAATTCGCATAATAAATGTAATTTGCTCATTCCGATTTTTCTCCTTTTGTCTTAAAGTAAATTATCGTAATTCTCCCTCTGTATATTCTGCATAACTTATATGCCATCCTTCGTCTTTATGTCGTTCTAACAACTGTTTTAATTCATCATCCGAATATCCTACTTTCCAGCCTACAATATATCCATTTTTGTCTCTTATACATAATTTCGGATTTTTTTTCATATTTCTCTCCTTTTGTCTTAAAGTAAATCATTGTTAATCTTAGGCACACGCCCATACTCCGCGGCTTACATTAAATGTCTTACCAGTTTTTGCAAGAGACTGGAGAACCTGTCGCACTTTAGCCTTCCAATGAATGTTAGAGTTGCATTTCTCATGCCCTTCAATAGAATCATAAATTTCTTCTAACGAAGCAGAATGATCCAGTTCACGAAGAACGGTGTAGACTACATCTTTCCAAGTTGCTGATCTGCTGTCCCGGATATCCATTTTGTATTTCTTTGGCAGAACATACGCAATTTCATAACCAGACGGCTTTTTCGTGATCACAACGAATTCATGTTCAATGAAGAAAAAGTTCCGATTTCCTGAATAGCTGTTATTCCGACCGGATACTGTGTTGTGTTGCATTTTCACAAGAATCTGTATGGTTTCACCCGGCATTGCCAGATCTTTTAGCATGGATCGAAAAATACTTTTTCCGTTTACTTTTTTGCGGATATCTCCAACAACAATTGCTTGATAAGAACCATTTGGCATTGCTGCAAATCCGCGAAGGATTGCTTTGTTGATGGCGTTCATCCCTTTTTCCCAAGGCATTTCCTGAATATCCTGGGAAGCAACTCCTTTTGTATCTTTCCACATCGAATTGCTGTAATGCAGTCCGTTAATACTTGGGTACGGAGGATGCAGCATCTGTAAATCTGCCTGATAAAATGCATCCGGAAGTTCCATCTGTTCATCCAGTATATCCATAGAAAGAATATCTTTTCTTACGGGATTTGGATTTAAATCAATTCCGCAATATGGAATCTGCAGATCTCCGCAGAGATCGGAGGTTGTCCCTCCGCCTGCAAAGATTTCCGATACCGATTTGCACCCATATCGAAAGATAATAGAGGCTGGTATCCAACCGGAAAAATTTCCACGGTATTTAGATGATCCCCACGGACCTCTTTCAGGAAAAGATAAAACTGTACCTGCTGCATGAGAACTGACATAATCAAAAATTTCTTTCTTAGTCATATCCAATCCTCCTACTCGAATTCCACAATGTAATTCAGCACAACTGCTGCTTCATTATAAAATACGATTTCATCATTCATGAGGGCAGATCCGGCGTGTGCATGTAAACAGTTTGCGCCAGCTTTTTTTACTTCCTGTTTATAGTCTGTAGCTCCGCTCCATGTAGAAGTTTCATAAGGAGTACCGTATGCTACAGCATAAAGTCCCATAAAAGCACAGTCCGAATTTCCATTCGCCCAGCTGGTTCCACGATAACTGGTGTAATTCCAACTCTTCATGGAAGACGGAGCGAAATAAATTCCATGTCCGAACATCTTTCCGGTAATGATTGCATCCGGATTCAGTTTCAGACTGTTCTGGATAATGCTCATCCAGTTCTGATTACGGCTGCCATGCCATAACTGCTTTACCTTATGGATCTGATGTTCTTTCAGGTAATCATTGAATATTTTCTGCTGCTCCTGTGGAATGACACGGTATACGTGTTTTACCTTTCCTTTAAGCCGATCGGATAAATGTTCAAGAACCTGTTTTTTCTGTTTTTCTGTTGCTTCGTATACTTCGATTCCGTATTTGGTAAAATCAGATGTAACAATCGGTCCTCGTCCCGTATGATTAAGAGAACCTTCCATAGCCTGAATCAGGTCTGCTTCCCGGAGAATGATTCGTGCAAAATCATTGGAATTTCCTGCCATAATCCGCTTTACTCCTGTTCCATCACCGGTGCGTACAGGACGCTGAAGAATTGCAATCAGTTCAAGCAGATAGTTATTAAAAGTATCCACATCACTTGCAGCTCGCATTTCATCAAGAAGTTTTTTGGATTCGTTGATGATCGTCCGAGAAAGCGGGACCTTTACCTCCGCTTCTTCTACTGCTTTTTTTGCAAAACGTTTCAGTTTCTGGAACAGTTTGTAGGATGCAGTGGGAGTATCAACTTTAGCTGTTGCTTTCTTATTTGATTTATTATTCTCTTCCTGCGATGCATCTGCAGAATCTGTCAGGTAAATATCGGTCCGATCTACATACCCTTTCTGAATCTTTTCATAATATTTGATCCAGTACATAGAAAGCGGGTAATCAAAAGAACGCTCTCCAAACAGCTCCCCTTTTTTCACTCCCATACGTCCGTAACTTGCACGGACGGTTTTATCATCCAGGACATCCAACTTATAGAATTTATAAGCATTTGTTTCTGGATTGACACAGGTCAGAAAACGAGGTTTGATTTCTTTGTCCAGGAATTTATCGGGCATGTTATTTCCTGTTTCGGTAATAAACATGGTGCCGGATCTTTGCGAGACCATATAAGATGCATCTCCTTCATCCGGGACGTCTACGTTTACTTTGACACGGGTTCCGTTAGAAACACTTTCCTTAATCAGTCGTTCTGCGATATCCTTATAGAATTCACTGTCAGATCCAATCAGGATTTCCTCCTTTATTCCATTGTTGGTTGTGTACATAGCTTTTGTCATATTTGTTTCCTCCTATTATTTTGATTTCGAAAACAATATGAAACCGGAGAAAGAAAAACATTAGAAAACCGACCACATGCAAGTGATCGGTTCCCATAGATTTATGAAATTTTTTTTGCAATCTCAAGGGCATATTCCTTCGTTAAAGGTTTTGTAAGCTTTACGCTGTAGGAACAATGATAAGAAAGCCAGTCCTTGTCACCCAAAGAAAGATATTCTTCCGGTTTGACTTTCAGCCTTATTGGATGACGGTTTAAACGGATAAGCCGCTGGTAATCTTTATCCTTTTCGCAATCTTCTGTCATATGAATAGTTCCATCGTATTCTTCGTATACAAAACTTCCACGGCGGAAATTCTTGATAAGATCTTTCCAATAAGAAAATTCAAGAATCGGATTATTATACTTATGGATTTCAGTCTTGTATCCACTTGATTCAAGATTTGATTTTACGATTGGGGGCAGATTTTTCATGACTATATTGATAAACTCTGCTTCTGTAAGGTATCCCATTGCTTCCGGCAGCTTTGTTTCGTTCAGATGGTACAGCTGGTTATAAGCCTGGCGTTTCTCATCATAAACTTTCATCTCTTTACAGAACTTTTTATGCTGAATGTAGAAATCCTTCATGATTGTTCTTGCTTCCGGTGTGAGGCTTTTGGTAATCGTGATCTTTTTAATAATTTTTGGATACAAATTATTGATTGCACCTTCTTCTGTATAAACAGCAAGTCTCTGATCATCAGTCAGTCCAAGGACAATACAGTTTATCTGCGATTCCTTTTCCTGATGGAAATACTGTACTGTGATTTTCTTGAAACTTCCCTCTTTAATTGCTTCGATTTCTTTTAATTCCATATTCTTTTTCCTCCTGTGATTAAATGATTTCAGAAGAAATATGAAAGTATAAAGAAAATTGGATTCAAAAAAAGAGACAGCGTAAAGCCATCTCTTCTTTTGAACAGTTGAGTACCATACAGTTTTACATCATTCTCAAACAAGATCTTATGTCATTTGGTATATTCATATAGTTGAGTAGCATACATTTTTACATCATTCTCAAACCTCAAAGTTCAAAAGCGAAATGCCATCATCTGCATAAAACGCAAGGTACTCAATGTCATTTGAAAATTTTAGCTAAATGGAAGTTCCTCATCAATTCCGTCTGGAATGTTCATGAAGCCGTCGCCTGCATCCTGTGTAGGCGCTGCCGGTGCTGAATTACTGTTTCCATTTGCAGGAGCAGATCCTGAACCCGCGTTTCCAGAACCAGAATTCTTACCTTCTGCAAATTCCTGCTGTTCAACAACGATATCAGTGGTGTATACTTTTACACCATCTTTATTGGTATAGCTGCCTGTCTGAATCCGTCCATTGATCGTAACCTGCATTCCCTTACGGAAGTATTTTTCAGTAAATTCTGCAGATTTTCCAAAGACAACACAGTTAATGAAATCCGCTTCCGGTTCGCCATCGCGTTTAAAACGGCGATTTACTGCAAGAGTATATCTTGCTACGCAGCGTTGATTTTCTCCCTGAGTATACCTTACTTCCGGATCTCTTGTAAGTCTTCCCATTAATACAACATTGTTCATAAATTTTTTCCTCCTATGATTAGAATTATTTTTTACAATAACAGTATGAAACTATTTTTGAAATTAAATTTTTGTCAGGATAGTCGCCTTTTCACAATAAAAAAAATTACAAAATATAAAACACATGCTTTCATACACCAGCTTACCCAAAACATAATTGGATGAAAGGAATCAGTAATAAGCTGTTTCCTTACTTCCTCGACTGTTTTTTCTGGATAAAAAATAGTATCTTCTGCAGGCATTCCGTTCTCAACGTCTATAAATGCTGTTCCTGACAATTTATCTGGGAAATATTGGTATACGTATCGAATATTCTTGTCATCTGTATTCATCAAGATTGTTTTATAGTTAGTAATTGGAAGCTGAATAAGATTTGCCTGGAACTTCATTCCACAAAGCTTAACATCAGAGCAAACTTTTACTTCGTTTTCAACTGGTACCCATGATGAGTAAGAATTATTTGTAGTGGGTATTGCTATTCCTCCAACATAAGTATGTGAAGTGTGTTCATGGCGATAGCTCTTCTCTTTAGTTTTTACAACTTTAAGGCACGCAGGTTCTATCTCAGCGTCCGTTACTGGATCCAATGCCTGAAGCGTTCCTTGCATATAAATATATTTCGTTCCTTTGCCAATTTGCTGTAGATACTCTTCGCCTGTTGTGACAACTGGAGCAGAAATATATTTGTCATTTTCCTGGTTTTCTTTATCCTGAGTATTCGAGAATATATTCACTCCAATGACAAGAGCAAATAAAAAATAAATTGCTGTAGCAATGGTTAATATTTTTCGCATTCTTATTAAGCCTCCCTTTTGGATATATCTTACAATATGACTTTATTTTTATTTTTCCACAGACGAAATCGAAGTTTGGATTATCAGTCATATTCCAAATGAAATTTATAAAATAGGAGGAAAGCAATATGACTAGAGGCTATTATGTATTAGAGAAAGGAAACAAAATCCTGGAAGCGGCTTATTTAAGCGGTGATGCTTATCTGCGTGGAGGATATGGCGAAAAAATTATCCGGGCTTTCTCAGAAAACAAAGAAACAGAATATCTGCATCAGCTAATTGCCGAAATGACAGACTATGATCAGGAAAATGTGACAGACCTTGTACCGGAATGTTATCGGATCACAAAAAAATCTGAAGACAGACCATTTGTGGATTATAGCTATGTGCTGAAGAACAATACTCTTCGTGTTTATTATTATGGAAAGTTAATGTTTGTTATAACATAATTAGGTGAAAACCCATGGGCTTGCCCGTGGGATGAAACCGACCGATTGTTTCACAATTATAATTCAAGAACGTATGTTTGCTAAATTGCTATTTGTTTGGTATAATACAATTATACACGAAACCCATTTACTTCGTCCATATAGGGCAGAAAACGCATTAGCAGGAAAGGAGCAATCATGGCGAACAGGATGCGACATCAGATCACGGATTATGAAAGAATACTTCGGGATTACCACAAGGCATCGTTTAGGCATGTTGTTGTGTTCGAGGCTGAGATTTCGGAGGACGACAAACGGCATTTGTTCTGTCAGGTTGACCTGCTCCGTCAATGCGGAAATGAATTGCTTGGGACCATGAAACGGCGTCTGGAACAATTGCTACGGACGAAAAGATACCGCGGGCTGCGAAAATATTATGGTAGTCTGAACGAAAAACTGAAGGCTCTTGAAAAAGTGAAAGTTCTTTCAGCTATCCAAAAGAAGCACCGGCATGAATTGTTGTCCGAACTGAAATCCGTGGGTGATTCCATGAAGGAGATGCAGGAAGTCTATCAGGTTACATGGGATTTCTGCCGGAAAACGATGGAGCATTTACGTTTAGCTTATGGACAGCCGAGTATCTTTGCCCTCTCCCGTGCAGAAGATGTCTGGTCCGCTGTTTCAAAAGTTCTGTATTCCGATGGGGATTCTCTCCATTTTAGGAAACGCGGACAACTTCCAAAACTGCGTGCGAAACAGAGTAACCGGGGAATTCTCATATTCCTGAAAAATGACAAGCTTTGTTTCAGTTGCAATGGAACAGATCTTCCGATCAGGCACAATGAAAAAGATCTCTGGCTTATGGACGAACTGGATGCAATTGAAACATACATGAGGGAACCGGATACATGGGATGCCTATGCAGTGGATCAGATGCAGAAAGGACATGGAATCATAAGCACTTACCGTCCATGTTATGCTTCTATCGTATGCAGGATCATCCGAGGGAAACTCAGGGTTTATATCCATCTGACAGTAGAAGGAAGTTCCCTGGCAAAGCGTACAAAGGATGGCTGTGTGAAACATCCCTGTTCTGATGGTGTCGTAGGATGTGATATCGGAACGCAGACCATTGCTTATACTTCGGACTGTGAAGTTGGACTGGAGAATCTTGCCGAACGGGGACAATCGATCCGGCATACGGAGCGCCAGCAGCGGCTGATCCTGCGGGCAATGGACCGGTCCAGACGTGCAATGAATCCGGGAAATTACAATCCGGACGGTACGATCCGGAAAGGAAAGAAAATCTGGATCAAGTCGAACCGTTACCGGAAACTGCAAAAGAGGCATCAGGAACTCTGCAGGATCGCCGCTGAGAATCGGAAACTTGCCATCCATGAACAAGTCCATAAGATGCGTAGCCTCGGAAACATCTTTGTAACGGAGGCAAAGAATGCAAGGAAGCTGCAGCGGCGCGCAAAACCGGAGGATCCTCTCGATAAGAATGGGAAACCGAAGCGGAAGAAACGGTTTGGGAAGTCCATCCAGAACCGCTGCCCCGGATATTTCCAGATGAAAGTAAAACAGATATTTGAATCAACAGGCGGGATTTATATCGAAGTGCCTGCCGATTACCGGGCAAGCCAGTATGACCATACGGCTGATGATTATATCAAAAAGAAACTGTCCCAGCGGATGTTCTGTTTACAGGATGGGACAAAAGTCCAGCGGGACTGGTATTCTTCCTTTCTGCTGTATTGTATTGATCTTACTACGAAAACGATTGACCGTGAGAAATGTAAAATGGAGTTTGAATCTTTATTAAGGAAAGAACAGGTGATGATTGAAGAAATAATCCGTTCCGGAAGACAGGTCATGAATTCCGGGATCCGAATTGCACAATAGAGAAAATAGAAAAGGGCACCCGACTGTGTGTCCTTCAGGATACAATACAAGTTGTATCTT
>OLOA01000197.1_pt1 | contig 67375 bp, 47 predicted proteins | sample 1672201 | NCBI WGS metagenome assembly OLOA01 (sample SAMEA3136658, study PRJEB25190) | human gut metagenome
GCGATGATCGCCGCAAGAATCGCCTTTCCCGCCGGTGCATACAAAGCGGTAAGCCCCAGTCCGACAAGACCACCTGCAATGAAAACCGTGAACAGGGGCGCCGCAATCATATTCGCCAAAGGCGACATGAGCGGCACGCGTGAAAAGACGCATGCCGTAACGGGCGCGATGGGGATATTCGCCGCTGTCGTAAGCGCACACGTCTGGCACAGCGTTTCCGCCCGCCGCCCAAATGCAACTTCAAACCACGCCTGCATGAGGGGCGCAAGCGCCACGATTCCCAAAGTCGATGCAGCTGAAAGGAAAAACGACAACGACAGCGCATTCGCTGGATGCACAGCAAGCAAAACGCATACGCATACCCCAAGCGCCGCAAGCGACGACGAACGGCGAGCGCCCCAAATCGCACTCACCACCACAGCCGCCATGAGCGCCGCGCGAATGACGGGTGCCGAGAATCCCGTAAACGCTGCATAGGCGCAATAGAACAGGCACAACGCAATCGAAAGCGCCACACGCGGCGTACGCGCCCGCGTGAGTAGCGCGCCCGCAAGCGCTGCGACTACCGAAAGATGCGCCCCCGAAACAGCGACCATATGCGCCAAGCCTACCGTTTTCACATCGTCGTACAGGCCGCCCTCTTCGAGCTTGCTTCTATCGCCTATCACAATCGCCCTCACGAGCGCCGCCCCGCGCCCTTCAAACTCGTCAAACACGTCGCGGGCGAAACAGCGCGCCGATACAACAAACGAGATAGGGCCCACGCCGTCAACAATCGTGGCTTGCGTTAATTTCGCACGCGCGCAAAGCCCCTTTGAGGCATATCGAGAAAACGATGCTTCGGAAAATTCAGAAAACGACACGCTCGCCACAACCCGTTGCCGGGCGAACAGGCGCGCGTCGCCTTCTATATCGGCGTCGCCATATGTCGCCAGCACGTCGCAGGCAACGCCGTTCGCATCAAGCACGCGCGCATGCATGGAATAGCCGTACGAACCGAGTTTGGCATCTTCCACCACCTCAAGCACATATTCCCCCGACTCAAGGCCCCGTGGCACATCACGCGTTACGTAGCCGCCCGCAATTGCAAGCGCCTGCCACGCCGCAAGCGATGCCCAAACGATAACCGCAACAACAAGCGAAACGGGCAAAGATGGGCGCCGCGGAAATCGAGGAATCGCTCGATCGGTTGGGCCTTCCACCAAGCCCTCCCCGAGCAAGGCGGCATTGGCGGTATTGCTTGCTCGCCCAACGCGCCCCAAGGCCTTCACGCCATGCAACATAGCCCGTTTCATACGCAAATTGAATCTTTGAGCTTCGCGAACTTCTTCTCGCCGATGCCATCGACGCGCATAAGGTCTTCGATAGTTGAAAACGGACCGTTTTGCTCGCGATCGGAGATAATCGCCTGGGCCGTCGCGGAACCCACGCCGGAAAGCGTTTCGAGCGCCGATGCATCGGCAGTATTGATATTCACAAGCGATGACGCTACCGCCGCTCCGCCCGCGCCGCCCGCGGACCCCTGCGCCAAAGCCGTTTCAACTTCAGCCTTCGTGGGCAGGGCGATATGCTCACCGTCGGAAAGCACCCGCGCCAGATTTACCGTTGAGGCGTCGGCATCTTCGGTAAGCCCGCCCGCCGCTTCAACAGCATCACACACGCGCAAACCCTCATCCAACGAATACACTCCAGGGTTTGCCACCGCGCCCGTCACGTACACATACACCTGGGCCTTTACTTCAACCGTTTCAGGCTCGGACGAGCTCGGCGCGACGGCTTCGTCGGCATGCACTTCAAACGCTGGAGCACGCATGCTGGAAAACGCCGCCCATCCAACCCCCGCAACAACAAGAACCACGAGCGCCACGGCGCCGATTTTCGCTGGAGCGCTTGGCATGAGGCGATTAATCGCACGACGCACGCTGCCACCGCCCCGACCGCCCGAAAAAGGTATTTCGCTGCGCATAGCCGCCCCTTATGACGAAGAAGAACCATGCAAACAAGCATGACATGCAAACCTTGTCGGTTCCTTGCCCAACTGCCGTCCGACTCCCGCCGTTTTCCTCCCGCTTCCCTGCGCGAAACACGCGAAACCCCTGTGCATTTCCATGCGAAACCGCGGCATTTTCCGCGCAAACCCCCGCAGTTCCCCCTCAGAGCCCATGCCGTTCCCCCGCTTCCGAGCGTTGATTCGCACCGCAACGCCCCGCGAACACGCGCTTGCGCAAGTAGCAATTCGGCAACGGAGCCAACATTTTCCGCTCACCAGAGAAACGCGGGGGATAATAAGTCAATGCAATTATCGACAACGGCCATACCAGCACACGAAAAAGGGGCGCGCGAGCCCCTTACTTTGTATTACCTCGTATTCGTTTTTACAGTGTGCAGCATCTTGGGGCTCATCCTCGAAACCATCGTGAGCTATTTCGTCGATGGCCGTTGGGAAAGCCGCGTCGGCTTCATTTGGGGGCCGTTCTCGCCAATCTACGGCGTAGGCGGCGTGCTCATCACGCTTGCGCTGCACCGCTTCGAGAACGCCTCGCCGCTTGTCATCTATGCGGTGTCGGCCGCATTCGGCGCGGCGTTCGAATATTTCGCCGCGTGGTTTTGGGAAAGCGCTTTCGGCATTGTGGCCTGGAGCTACATCAACCAACCCTTCAATATAGGCGGAAAAACATGCCTGGGAATCGCGCTCGTATGGGGACTTGCGGGCCTTGCGTGGGTAAAGCTCGCCGCCCCCGTGCTGAAAGAAGCCTCGAAAGCGGTACCGCGCGCCTGGCGCGAACCCCTTGCCTGGGCGCTGCTCATTTTCTTTCTCGCCGACGCTGCCACGACTATGCTCGCCCTCGACTGTTGGATGTATCGCCTGAACGGCCTTGAGCCCGAAGGTGCTCTCCAGCAATTCTTCGCGCAGCATTACGGCGATGGTGCCATGCAAGCGAAGTTCGAGACTATGTCGATATATCCGCAGCTCGCGACCCTTCGTGGCTAAACGCCCCTGATTCATGTCGAAATGCGCGAACGAAAACGGTTGAAGCGCCCACAAGACGCATCGACGCCCGCCCGTGAATCTATGCCTGTCCGCAAGGCCCATCGAACCCGCCTGCAGAACCCATCGCGACGCCTACCCGCGCAATTCATCGGTGCCTTTATCCACGTTGGATAGCACGCTCCGATTTCGGCGAGCGCCCGTCCGCAACGGGCCCCTCCATGCTCAACGCCGCCAGAAGCCTATCGAGCACAACGCCTTGCTCCATTCCCTGCAATGCGCACATATCTCCAAGCGTTCGCTGGGCATTCCATTTCTGAAACTCCAGCGCCTCTTCCGATGGGAACCCGTCTTCACTTTGCGCCAACGAGGAATACAGCCCCAAAATGCCATGCGCGTTATAGCGAATAAGCATCTCGACCTGAGGGCTCAGCGCCTCGCCATTGGGACAGAGCACGGCACGCCAAATATTCCTGAATATGTCGAACACCACGTTCATCACATGCTCGCCGCCGCCCTGGCGCACAAGCAACACAGTGCGTTCAATATGCCTTTGCATGCTATCGAGCGGCATGCGATCGATTTCGCCCGTTGTCATAAGCAGCACTTCATGCACGATGGAATGCCGTTCGAGCAGCTCGCTTTCTATCGCCCTGTCGACAAGGGCGTCGACGCTTTTGAAGTGGTAATAGAACGTGCCGCGGTTCACTTCGGCCGCCCGAGCGACAGCTCGAACGGAAACGCAACGCAGCTGCGTAGATTCGAGCACGTGCCAAAACGCATCGAGAATGCGCCGTTCCGCGCATAGCTCGGTGTCTTTTTTCGGCCTAGCCACGACATGCCTCCTTCGAGCAGTCGCCACATGCCGCCCGGCCGGCGTGGGCGCTCATCACAAGCATTTGCAGCCTGTTCTCGATATTGGCGAAGCTCACATCGGGGTCGTAATCGAGCGGCAAAATATTCGCATGAGGATAGCGTTCCTTGAGCTGCTTGACGATGCCGCGCCCCACGACGTGGTTGGGCAGGCAGCCAAACGGCTGCAAGATGACGAAAGAATTGCAGCCATGCTGCGCCTGATGCAAAATCTCAGCAGCGATGAGCACGCCTTCCCCGGCGTCGAAGGTGTGATGGATGATTGGGTCGCTCGCTTGCACGAGATCACCCATGCGGCATGGCGGCTCATAGAGCGGGTGCGCTTTGCCAATGCGGTCGCACACATCATGCGCATGCTCGAAAAGCGCGTTTGCCACGCGATTGAAGGCAACGTTCGCAGCGGGCCTGGTCACATGGAATTCACGAGACTGGGCATCTTGGTAGAAATACGTTTTGCGAATCACGTCGGTCATGCGCGCCTCGATAATCTCGAAGCCGTTCCGTTCAAGATACGCTTCAATGTCGCGATTGGCGCCAGGATGGAAGTTGAGCAGGTATTCGCCCACGATGAGCACCGTCGGGCGCGGGTTGCTTCGGTCGTACTCCACGTTGTTCATAAGCGAAATCGCATGTTTGAACCCACGCTTCGCGCCAGCAACGCCATGACGCTCGATGCCTTCCATAATCGCGTCGATGCCCGCCCCGAATGCCGCATCAGCAGCGCCCGGCTCAAGCTCATAGGGGCGAATACGGCGCAAGAGCGCCTCGAGCGCGTCAATCATGGGCAGGCCCATGGCGATGCGAATCGCGCTCGCGAGATTCATGCGAAAGCCTGGATGGATATTATGCGCGTCAGCATCGTCGTTCGTGATAATAGGAACATGCTCATACCCCGCATCGTCGAGCGCTTTGCGCAACAGCGCCGCATAGTGGGTAAGGCGGCAATCGCCGATGTATTTTCCCGTGCCAATAGCGACATCAGCATCGTCGTATTGACCGCTTTCGAGCGCGGCGAGCGCTTCACCGATTACGATTTGGGCCGGGAAGCATATGTCGTTGTGCACGTATCGCTTGCCAAGCTCGATAGCACGTTCGCGGCCCAAATCGAGAGGAACGGCACGCACGCCCTGTTTGCAAAACACCGAGCTCATGAGCCTGCAGAACGCGTGCGAGGTGTTCGGCACCAGAATGACCTTCTCGCGTCGATCGGCACGCGTGAACTTCCGCGGGTATGGGTCGGGCAGCTCATGCGGCGTCGCAGGGGCCGACGCGCGCTCGCGGCGAGCATCAACGGTCTCGACGAACGAGCGCACGCGAATGCGCAACGGCCCCGAGGCGTCGCTTTCGTCGGTTTTCAATATAAGCGGCGTTTTCGTGCCGCCCGAGCGCTCGCGCATGAGGCGCGCGATTTCGTCACTGAGGTAGGCATCGTGCCCGCAACCGAAGCTTACGAGCTGAACGTATTCCAAATTCGGGCTTTCGGCGGCGATCACGGCGCTCGCAAGCATACGGGCATGGAAGTTATTTACCACATCAATCAAACTCGCCGACAAATCGACGTCCTCGATATGCGGCACTGCATCGGGCGGCAAAACCGAAATGCCCAATTTGCAGAACAGCTCAGGAAGGCGATGATTCACGAGCGGATCGTTGTGGTAGGGTCGACTCGCAAGCACAACCGCATAGGCGCCCGCCTCGCGAGCGGCATCGAGAGCGGCGGCGCCCCGCTCGACAAGCTCGCGCTTGAAGCTCTTCTGGGCATCATCTGCCATGCGAATTGCCTCGCGCGCCATATCTTCGTCGATGCCGAATGTCTCGCGCAGATACGCACACAATTGGCGATCGCGATCGGCCGTTGAAAACCAATGGAACAGCGGCGTGTCGAACGGCACGTTCCACGTGCGCGCCGGGTCGTCGCTGCTCTTGACCACCATGGGGTAGCCCTTCACCACGGCGCACATCGAGACGCTCGTTTCGGCACGATTCTCGGTTGGCACCGTCGTGATGATGGGCATGAAGATGCGATCGACCCTCATGCGAGCGAGCTGGCGCACATGTCCATGCACGACCTTCGCCGGGAAGCATACCGTGTCAGACGTGACCGAGGGCAAACCGTCTTCATACATTTTCCGCGTGCTCAAGCTCGAAAGCTCCACATCGAAGCCCAGCGCGCGCAAAAGCGTCGTCCAAAACGGCGCAGTGTCCCACAGGGCCAGCACGCGAGGCAGGCCCACGGTCATATGGCGTTTCGGGCACAGCGGGCGTGTGGGCCATTCTTTAAACAGAAGGCGCTGGCGCACCGCAAACAGGTTCACCGGCGTGGCAACCCTCTTGCATACCGCCCCCGCAACATGCGATTCAAATGCTGGCGTGGATATCTCCCCGCGCGCGCATCGATTCCCCGTCACAAACGCGCGACCGTCAGAAAACGACACCACCGTGCGCGCACACCGATTCGCGCACTTGTCACAGGGAACGTTGGCCTGCGTCGTGAACGCGAAACCGTCAAGGGCGTCAAGCCCAATAAACGAGCTTTTCTCCCCCGTGCTGCGATCGTGTGCGATAAGCGCACAGCCAATTGCACCCATAAGGCCCGGGTACGGCGCACGCACCACATTACGCCCCACATACACCTCAAGTGCGCGCAGCACGGCGTCGTTGGCGAACGTGCCGCCCTGCACCACAATGCGATCGCCAAGCGAGTCGAGGTTTGAAACGCGAATAACCTTCGTGAATACGTTTTCAATAATCGATCGGCACAAGCCCGCCATGATATCGTCGGGGGTACGCCCATTCTTTTGCTCGCTCACAATAGAGCTGTTCATAAACACGGTGCAGCGGCTGCCCAAATGCGCGGGATGCTCGCTTCGAAATGCCGCCTGCGCAATATCGCTCGTTTGAATGCCGAGCGATTGCGCGAAGTTCTCGAGAAACGACCCACAGCCGCTCGAGCAGGCCTCGTTCACCACGATGTCGCGCACGATGCCGTCTTCGACCCACATGGCCTTCATATCCTGACCGCCAATGTCGAGAATGAAGCTCGCATCGGGAACGAACGCGCGCGCGGCACGCGCATGGGCGACCGTCTCGACCGTATGGCAATCGGCCGAAAATGCGCTCGCGAACAAATCTTCTCCGTAGCCAGTCACGCCCACACCAGCGATATCGAGTTGAATGCCCGCCGAAGCGTATCGATCGCGCAAAGCGATAAGGGCATCGCGGGCAATAGCGAGCGGCTCGCCTTCGTTGGACGCGTAAAAACTGTCAATGACCTCGCCGTCGTCTGCGACAAGGGCGAGCTTGGTCGTAGTGCTGCCCGAATCAATGCCGAGCCACACGCGCAGCGAGCGATTCGAGTCGCAGAGTTCACGCGCGCGAGCAACGCCGCCGCATTCCGCAAGCTTTCCATGGCGCGCCTCAAAATCGGCCTTCTCTTCCGCATTCGCGAAAAGCGGCGCATCGGTAGGCTGCGCCTCAAATGAACTTTCGAGCTCAGAAAGCGCGACGCGAGCATGCTCGATGCAAAGGCTCGCGTCTTCTGCGGCAAACAAATCGGAAAGCGAGAGCGCCGCGCCTCGCGCGACCATGGTTTCAGGATGATCGGGAATGAGAGCCTGGTCGTCTGAAAGGCCCAAGCGCTCCTTAAAGACGCCGATGAGACGAGGATTGAACGTGAGCGGCCCGCCCATGAACACAATAGGCGCCCTCACATCGAGCCCCTGAGCCAAACCGCCAAGTGTTTGTTTGGCAATGGCATGAAATGTTGAAAGCGCCAAGTCGCACTTTGAGACGCCATTGTTCAGAAGCGGCTGAATATCGGTTTTGGCATACACGCCGCATCGACCCGAAATGTCATAGGTGCGCGTGCCCGCCTCGGCGTATTCGTTGAATTGCTCGACGGGAATACTTAAAACCTCGGCGACCTCGTCGATAAACGCGCCCGTGCCGCCTGCGCAGCTGCCATTCATGCGCATGTCGCCGAGCTCCTGCACGCCAGATTCATCGTGGCGGAAGAAAATCATCTTCGCGTCTTGCCCGCCAAGCTCGATAGTGCAATTCGCCTGCGGATACAGCGCGCGAACCGCCGTAGCGCCCGCAACAACCTCTTGAATGAAAGGGGCGCCGATGCCGCGCGCGATGTCCTCCGAGCCCGATCCGCACAAAGCGCAGCGAATATGGGAGAGAGGAAAGCGCGCAACGATTTCATCAAGCACCCGCAACGTTGCTTGAATCTGCTGAGAGCCATGGCGACGATACACGCCAAAAAGCTCTTCGTTCGTATCGGCATCGAGCACGACGGCCTTCACCGTAGTCGATCCGATATCGATTCCAACATGCAAATTCCGGCTTTGCGCCGCAGTCATTTCAGTCATAGGGCCCTTGCGATCCAATTCATTCATGGTTAATTGAACAATGCGTTAATTAAAATACAACACAGTGTTCAATTAAAATGGACGCAAGGGCCAATTCTGCAGGGTATTTATATTTGGTGCCGTTTCGTTATTGTCCATCGGGCAAAACGCATCGTCCCGAATGTGGCGAGCTAGTTTTCCTTCGCCTTCTTGCCGAAATACGATTGGGGGCAACGGTAATCGTGCACCTCAAGCGCGTCCATGATTTCATCGGACCACTCGTCGAAAGGCAAATCGGCTTCCGCGTCATATACATCGCGCAGCTTCGCGTGCGTCTCGGGCGCGCGCGGCATAAACAGCGTGCAGCAGTCAGGCGCATCTTGGCTCGAAATCTCGAACGTGCCGAGCTTTTTGGCGTCTTCGATAATCTCGAGCTTGTCGCAGCCGATAAGCGGACGGAAGATCTGCATCTTCACCGAATCGCTCGTCGCGGCAAGGTTATCGAGCGTCTGCGACGCAACTTGACCCAGGCTCTCGCCCGTGACCAGCGCCTTTGCGCCCTCACGACGCGCAATGCGCTCAGCGATGCGCATCATGAAGCGACGATAGATGACGATGCGCAACGCGGGAGGCACGCGCATGGCGATTTCGCGCTGGTAATCGCCGAAGGGCACCACATACATGCGCGCCACGCCGCCGAATTCCTCAAGCACGCGGCAAATATCATCGGACAGATATTCAGACGTCGAAGCCGTTTGGGGGCGACCAGAGAAATGCACCGCGATGCACGTCGCACCGCGGCGAGCCATGCGCCACATGGCAACGGGCGAATCGATGCCCGAAGAAAGCAGGCACACCACTTTGCCAGCCGTACCGACCGGCAAGCCGCCCACGCCGCGCATGGTTTGCGCGTACACATATGCCATGCCCTGCACGACCTCGACATGCACTTCGACGTCGGCGCCCTTCATCTTCACCTTTTTATCGGGGAAAAGCCCGCATAGATGCTCGCCCACGATTTGGTTGATCTGCATAGAATCGATGGGGAAATCGGTGTGATTCCTGCGACCGACGACCTTCCACGTGCAGAAATCGCCCGCTTCGCCGAGCGCCTGATGCGCCGCCTCGCAAATATCGTCCATATTGCGCTCGCTCGCAAAGCCGCAGCTTACGCGGGCAACACCGGGAACGCGCGCGATCAGCTGCGCAGCCTTCGCGGGAGCGTCGGCGCCCGCAGCCGCATCGTAAACCACGAGCACGCGGCCGGAAATGCGCGTGATTTCATGCACGGGCGCATCTTCGAGCAGCACTTCCAAATTGCGCATAAGGCGCTTCTCGAACGTGGCACGGTTATGGCCCTTCAGGCCAAGCTCATGGTAATGCACGAGCGTGATTCGCTGAAAATGCATCGGAGTCGCTTTCTCTCGTCTCTTGTTGGGCTGGGATGCACAAGGGCATCCCAGGCAAACGAAAGGCCCTCTTCAACGGAAGAGGGCCCGGTGCGCAGGTGCGCTTATGCGCATAAACGCTTAATGCTCTTTGATATCGATCGTCTCGGGATCAAAGGAAACCTCACCGCGAGCGATTTCAGCGAAAGCCATGGAAAGCGGCTTCACGTGATTCGCCTTGGCGATTTCGACAGCGCTGGAAAGCTGGATGGCGCGATCGCGCTGGCCACGCATCATGTCGTTGATATCGTGGGCGCGCTTGGACGCCAGAGCGCACAGCAGGAAGCGGTCGTTGTCGGTTTCGTCGAGCAGGACGTCGATTTCAGGGTCGATAATGCTCATTTGCTATTCCTCGCACATCTTAGCTTGGCTCTCGATGTATGCGACCAATTCATCGGTGCATGCTTCGAGATCATCGTTCACGAATTGCTTATCATACTCCATTTTATGCGAAAGCTCCACCTGCGCATTCTTCATGCGCACGGCAATGCTTTCTTCGGAGTCGGTGCCGCGGCCGCGAAGCCGACTTTCGAGCACTTCGAGCGACGGAGGCTCGATGAACACGAGATGGGCCTCGGGAATTTGCTCGCGAATCTGGAAGCCGCCCTGCACGTCAATCTCGAGAAGCACTTGGCCGCCCTTGGCCATGTGTTCCTCGACGCGAGCGCGCGGCGTTCCATAACGATTCTCGTGGACACGAGCCCACTCGAGAAAACCGCCCGTTTCGACCAGCTGGTCGAACTCGGCATCGTCGACGAAGAAGTAATGCACTCCGTCGATTTCGCCCTCACGCGGAGAGCGCGTGGTGTCGGAAACCGACAGCCACGCATCGGGCACGCGCTCAAGAACCCTCTTGACCAGCGTGCCCTTGCCCGCGCCAGACGGCCCGGACAAAACAAACAAGTTGCCCTTGCGCTGCATGCCACAGACCTTCTTCAAATCGAATTACGCGAGGCGCTCGAGCAAAGCTGCTTCCTGGCGCTCGCCAAGACCCTTGAGACGACGGCTTTCGGCGATCTTGAGTTCGCCCATGATTTTCTCAGCCTTGGCCTTGCCATAACCGGGAAGCGTTTCGATGAGCGTGGAGACCTTCATGCGACCAACGATAGGATCGTCTTTCATAGCGAGAACGTCCTGCAGCGACAGCTTTCCATTTTTGAGGTCGTCACGAACCTGCGCACGCTTAATACGGGCAGCCTTAGCCTTTTCCAGCGCGGCCTGACGCTCTTCAGCACTCAATTGTGGGATAGCCATACGTTGTTCACTCCTTCAGTAAAAACCCGTCTTCGATGACGGCGATTCGGCATAATAGCACATCAAACCGCTTATTCAAGAATTCGGTTCTGCATTATTCGAATACTGCGCTTTTCTCTATGAAATGGCAACATATTAGGCTCTGACCTGTGCATTTCGTGAATTAAATCGCAAAATGCACAGGTAAACGAAAATTAGAGCTCGGCAACGATGGCTTCGAACGCTGCGACGGGGTCGGCAGCCTGGGTAATGGGGCGGCCTATCACGATATGGGAAGCGCCCGCATCGAATGCGGCCTTCGGGGTCGCAACACGGCTCTGGTCGCCCAAATCGGCGCCCGCAGGGCGCACGCCCGGAGTGACGATAAGGGCATCGGGGCCGAGCAGCTCGCGAAGCATAGCGGCTTCCTGCGGAGAAGCGACAACGCCCGAAAGGCCGGCCTCAGCCGCGCACGAGGCGAGCGTCTTCACCTGATCGGTGAGTTCGCGCGTGACACCCGTGGCGGCGAGGGTTGCAGCATCCATGCTCGTAAGAACCGTGATGGCCAGCGTCGCGGTGTCGCAGCCGGTGTTGTCGACGGCGGCCTGCGCGGCTTCCATCATGGGAACGCCGCCCACGGCATGCATGGTGATCATGTCGGCGCCCGCCTCGACGGCCGATGCGGCAGCGCCTGCGACCTGGTGCGGAATGTCATGGCACTTCAGGTCGAGAAACACCTTATAGCTCAGAAGCTTGAAGATCTCGACGATGGCAGGACCTTCGGAGTAATACAGCGTCATGCCGATCTTGAGCCACTTGGCCTTGCCCTGCAATGCAACGGCAAGATCAAGCGCCTTGGCACGGGGGCAGTCGAGCGCGACGATAACGCGGTCGGCACGGGGAATGCTTTCAAATGCTGCTAACATTGCAGCCCTCCAATCAAATCGTTCACGTCTGCGACGCCTTGCTCTTCGCAATATGCCTCAATGCCGGCGATAACCTCGTCGACCACATGGGGATTGGTGAAGTTCGCGGTGCCAACGGCCACGGCGGTAGCGCCGGCGAGCATGAATTCCACCGCGTCGGTTGCAGTGGAAATGCCGCCCATGCCCAAAATGGGAACCTTCACCGCGTTGTGGCACTGCCACACCATGCGCAAAGCAACAGGTTTCACAGCGGGGCCGGAAAGGCCGCCCACCACGCGAGCGAGCACGGGCTTGCGCGTGCGGGCATCGATTGCCATGCCCAAAAGCGTGTTGATAAGCGAAATGGCATCGGCGCCGGAAGCTTCGGCGGCCTTCGCGATTTCGGTGATGTCGGTCACGTTCGGGGTGAGCTTCACGATCATGGGCTTGGTAGCAGCCTCGCGGCATGAGGAAACCACGCGCTCAACGCTGGGCACATGCGTTCCGAACGTAAGGCCGCCGGCGTCAACGTTCGGACACGAGATATTGATCTCGTACGCGTCGGCCTGACCGTCCTCTTCAAGCGCCTCGACCACGGAAACGTATTCTTCAAGGCTGTGGCCCGACACGTTCACGATCGCCGGCACGCCCTGGCTCTTAAGCCACGGCAAATCAACCTCGCACAAGTGCTTCACACCGGGGTTTTGCAAACCGATGGAATTGAGCATGCCCGAGGGGGTCTCGGCGATGCGCGGCGATTCATTGCCTTCCCAACCATTGAGCGAAACGCCCTTGGTGGTGACCGCGCCCATTCCTGCAGCGTTCACGAAGTCGGAATATTCACGACCGGCGGCAAACGTGCCGCTCGCATCGGTCACGGGGTTGGCCATAACGAGGCCACCCAGGTTCACCTGCATATTCACGGCCATTACCACACCAGCTCCTTCGCGTTGAACACCGGGCCGTCAACGCACGAGCGGCGCTTGCCCGCCTGCGTTTCAACCACGCACGAAAGGCATGCGCCTACGCCGCACGCCATGCGCTTTTCCATCGAAACCCAGCACGGCACGCCCGCCTCTTCGGCGATAGCCGCGACTGCACGCATGAGCGGAGTGGGGCCGCAGCAATACACTGCGGAATAGTCGCCGCGCGCAAGCTCTTCGCGCACAGGTTCGGTGCAAAAACCCGCGTAACCAAGGGAGCCGTCGTCGGTAGCCACAATGGGATCGCGGCCCAACAGGCTCGCATAGTCGTCACGCGTCACCATCATGCTGGCAGTTTGGGCACCAAGCACAACTTCGACCTCACGGCCTTCGCGCACGAGCTGTTCGGTGAACATGAACAAAGGCGCGGCGCCCACGCCACCGCCCACGATGAGGCTTTTGCCCTCGCTCGGCTGCCAACCATGGCCCAAAGGCGAGATAAGCGAGCATACGGCGCCCGTCTCAACCTCGGTCAAATACGCCGTGCCCTCGCCCACCGTTTGATAGATGATTTCGACGTTGTCGCCCTTGGCGGCATACACCGAGAACGGACGGCGCAGAATATGGGCGCCGAAGCCCGGCAGCAGCATGTGAACGAACTGGCCGGGACGAATGGCCGCAGCGGTTTTCGGAGCGGCCAGCGTGATTTTATACAGGCGTGGACCCAGGCTCTCGTTCGAGACTACGCATGCGCGCTCCTCAAACGCCGGGGTGCCGTTATGCGCTTCGCATTCACACATGGAAAACCCTTCACTTCATAATACAGACGAGGGCAAAGGCGCATGCGCACCTTTGCCCGATATACCATACGCGAGCGAGCCACGATTCCGCCCGCGCACATGTTTGCTATTCGACGATAGCGCCGTCGCAAAGCGTTGCTTCGCCACCGACGAACACGTCGGTCGCGCGGCCCTTGAGCGCGCATCCGACGAAGCCGGAATTGTGCGCCTTCGAGCAGAAGTCGTCGACGGCCACGGTCCATTCGACGCTCGGGTCGAACACGGTGATGTCGGCGACGCTGCCCTCGGCGATCTTCACCGGCTCCAGGCCAAGAATATCGCGCGGAGCAACAGCCATGAGGTCAACCATGTCGGACAGGTCGATGATGCCCGGCTCAACGAGGTTCGTGAGCACCAGGCCAAGGCTCGTCTCAAGGCCCGTCATGCCAAAGGGCGCGAGCTCGAATTCGCGAGCCTTCTCCCATGCAGCATGCGGCGCATGGTCGGTGACGATAGCGTCGACCGTGCCATCTTTGACGCCCTCGATAAGAGCGGCGGCATCGGCGGCGGTACGCAGCGGCGGGTTCACCTTCAAGTTGGTTTCATAGGCATCGGTCAGCGCATCTTCGGTAAGGAAGAGGTGATGCGGCGTAACCTCGCAGGTCACGGGCAGGCCGGATTCCTTGGCCTTGCGAACCATCTCGAGGCCCTTGGCCGTGGTGATGTGCTGGATGTGCAACGGGCAGCCCGTGAGCTCGCACAGCTGGATGTCGCGAGCGATTTCGAGCTCCTCGCCTGCAGCTGGCCAGCCGAGCATGCCAAGGCGCGTGGAAACGACGCCCTCGTTGACCTGGCCGTCGCCGACAAGGCCGTTATCTTGGCAGTGCGCCATGAAAACCTTGCCGAACATCTTGCCGTAATCCATGGCGCGACGCATCATGCCGGCGTCCTGCACGCCCTTGCCGTCATCGGTGAAGGCAACGGCGCCATGGGCTACCATGTCGCCCATCTCGGCGATAATCTCGCCCTTCAGACCGTGGGTGATGGCGCCCGACGGGTACACGCGGCACTTGCCAACCTCGGCAGCGCGGCTCTTCACGTATTCGATAACCGCGCCATCATCGGCAACGGGATCGGTATTGGGCATGGAGCAAACGCCCGTGAAGCCGCCATGGGCAGCCGCGCGCGTGCCGCTCGCGATGTCTTCTTTGAACTCATAGCCGGGTTCGCGCAAATGCACGTGCATGTCGACAAGGCCGGGCACGAGTACCTTGCCCGTAAGGTCTTTCACCTCGGCGCCTTCGGCGGCAATGCCCTCGCCCACCTGGGCGATTTTGCCATCTTCGACCAACACGTCGCACACGCAGTCGAGCTCAACCTGGGGATCGATAACGCGGGCGTTCTTAAGCAGCATTGCCATTATTCGGCACCTCCCAAAAGCAGATACAGCACGGCCATGCGCACGCAGATGCCCGCATAGACCTGTTCGAGAATGACCGAGCGCTCGGGGTGGTCGGCCATGTAGCTGTCGAATTCCACGCCGCGGTTGATGGGACCCGGGTGGCACACGATGGCGTCGGGACGCATGAGATGCTCGCGCTTCTTCGTGAGGCCGAACAGCTCATGGTATTCGCGAAGGCTCGGGAACGGCGCGCCCTCGAGGCGTTCGCGCTGGATGCGCAGCATGTACACCACATCGAGCTCGGGCAAAACATCGTCGAGATACGGCGTCACATGGTCGGCGCCCAGCACCTCGGGGCATGCCGGCATAAGCGTGGCGGGACCGACAACGGTGACTTCGGCACCCATGATCTTCAGTGCGGGAATGAGCGAGCCGCACACGCGAGAGTGTCCGATGTCGCCCACGATGCCGACCTTCAGGCCGTTGAAGTCGTGCTTGTGCTCCCAGATGGTGTACAGGTCGAGCAGCGCCTGCGTAGGATGCTGGTGCTTGCCGTCGCCCGCGTCAACGACGCTTGCCGGCGTATGCTCGGAAATGATGCGCGGTGCGCCTGCATGCTTGTCGCGGACGATGATCATGTCGATCTTGTACGCGTTGAGCGTTTCCACCGTATCGATGAGGCTCTCGCCCTTCACGGAGCTCGTGGAGGAGCCGCCAAAATTCAGGCTGTCGCAAGAAAGGCGCTTCTCTGCCAGCTCAAACGACGAGCGCGTGCGCGTGGAAGGCTCGTTGAACATGTTCACGACCGTGAGGCCCTTGAGCGTGGGGACCTTCTTGATCTTGCGCTGATTGATCTCGGACAGCGTTTTGGCCGTCTCGAGAATCGTCATGATGTCGGTATCGGAATACTCATTGATGTCGATGAGATGCTTGTGTTCGAAAGCCATACGACTTATTCACCCCCCAGCGGCGCCGCATGCGCGCGGTCGCCCGGCTTCATATCCAGAATTTCAACCGCAGATGTTCCGTCGACCTCTTCGAGGAACAGGCGGACGTTCTCGTCGCGCGACGAGGGCACGTTTTTACCCACGTAGTCGGCGCGGATGGGAAGCTCGCGGTGGCCACGGTCAACGAGCACCGCAAGTTGGATGGAAGCAGGACGGCCCAAATCCATGAGGGCGTCGAGCGCGGCGCGGATGGTGCGACCGGTATAGAGCACGTCGTCTATAAGCACGACGGTTTTGCCGTCAAGCGAAAACGGGATGTGCGTGCCGTGCACTTCGGGGGAAAGGTAGGTCAGGAAGTCGTCGCGATAGAAGCTGATGTCCAAGCTTCCCAAGGGCGGCTGCTCACCTTCGATTTCGGCGATTTTGTCGGCCAAACGCTTGGCCAAAACGTCGCCGCGGGTGACGATGCCCACGAGCACAATTTCATGCGCACCGTGGTTCGCCTCCAGAATTTGGTGCGCGATGCGCGTAAGCGATCGCTCGATCTCGGACTCATCCATCACGATCGATTTCACCTGGTAGGCGTCTTTCATACACACTCTCCTCTCTTTGACTGAGTGCGTACAGCTGACCCGTGCTGCCGGCCCACCAGGGCAAAAAAAATGCCTTGGCCAGGGCAGGCTAAGGCTTCCGTGGGCACCATTATGTTCACGATCGGTGCCTATCGCGTGCCTTGCCGGTCTCTCTGTACCGTCTTAAAGGACGCTTGTCAGTATACACACCCACCCGCACGCACGTAACCCCCTTGCGCGAATTTACGGAAAATGATGGCGAGCGGCATGTGCGAGAATCGGTTTTAGACATCGCCCAAACCGACGTTGTCCCACCCGGCATAGGCCCGCGCGGAACCACGGTTCGCTATCGTTGCCTTCGGCTCACTATGCGCTCACCTCGCTGCGTTCAACTTTGAGAAAAGAGCCCACTTGAACGCAGGGGGTTTCCGCGCGGGCCTATGCCGGGTGGGGCAACTAACGCACATGCCAATGGCGCAATGAGCCCCAATACAAAGCAATGCCGCGCACGCCACAACCGCATGGCGCGCGCGGCAAACAGCCCCATAATTGAGCTTGCCGAGTTGAGCGAGGCAGAATGCCCCGCCCTACCCCAGCAAGCCTGCGAGCTTCGGGTTCATGAACAGGTTGTAATACGTCGCAAGCGCAATGGCGATAAGTCCCACGACAACGCTCGCAACGGCCCAGATTTTTTGACGTTTCAGATAGGTTTCCTTCGTTATCCCCCTGCTCAAAGCGCGATGAAGCGCGAACGGCTGCGAGACGACGGAAAACGCCACCGTTCCCGCCGTAAGCATAGCGAATACCAGAATGCCCAGCGCGATGGCGACAGGCGTATGGAAGGCGATGGCGTTCACGAAGCACGTATCGGCCACGATCCACAACGGATAGAAGATGATGGTCGCCCACATGCCATGCGCTGCTCCCCAGATGGGCGGCATGAACAGCGCGCCGATATTCACGCGCGGCACGCCCTGCAAAAGGCGTTCTTCGGCAGCATATTGCTCTTCCGTGATGACCGGCGCGCTCTGCGCCGTCTCGTTGCGTTTGCTCACAATCTATTCCTTACGGGTCGAAAATCCGAAATCGGCAGGCTTCGCGGGCTCGACTGTCTCGATAACATCAACGCGCTCGGCGTCACTTGGCGAAGGCGGCACAAAGGAAGTGCCGTCGGCGTTATGGAATTGCACGTCCAGGCGTACAAGCTCGGCGAGCACTGAATCGACAAGCAGGGGCAAAGCCGCATGAACCCGAGGCGTGAGGCCCTCGATAAAGCTCGCAGGGCTCATGTTCTCCACCTGAATGCCGAAGCACACACCATCGGCCTCGTGGCCTAAAAGCGATGCAGACGCGAGCAAATCGGACAGGCGCATGTCGTGCAACGACTGCATGACGCCGTGGCCCGCGATGTCGCCCGGGGCGAAACGAAATACCGTGCCAGGCTGCTCGCCCGTTCCGTCTACCGCATCAACGACGATGACGAAATCGGCTTTGCACACATGCGGCAACAAATCCATAGTCATGCACCCTGCATCATAGAGTGCGACATCGTCGCCGAAACGATAGCCCGCTTCAAGCGCGTCGTACACCGCTGGACCCACACCGTCGTCAAGCATAAGTCGATTGCCAATGCAGAGAATCGCGATTTTCATCAATCCCCCTACTGGCCGAGTTCCACGGGCGTCACACGCGTCGAGCGACTCGGGTCAATGGTCATGCTCTGGAAGCGATCGGCCATGAAATCGTTGCCGTAATACTCCTCGAAGAATTGCTCCATGGCGTTCACCGGCTCCATTCCAGCCTCGCGCTGATACCAACAGTCGAACGCGAGCATGGTCATAACGGCGTTGACGAGCATGAGCACGGCGCACACCGAGGTAAGACCGTATCGCCATTTCCAGGGAATCGCATTCACGACCTTGAGCATGCGCGGCAAAAGCAGTTTGATCCACACGCAGCCCAAAACGCCCCACATGGCCATGAACATGCCGTTGGTTCGGCCGTCGATAGAGAGGAACGTGCCCGTATAATCCCAGGCCATAATGCCGAATGCAAACTGGAAGAACCAGCTCACCAAGTACTCGAACGCGCCGCCGATAACGGCACTCACCAAGAAAATCACGAGGAAATTGGCTTTATGGAAACGGTTGAGCGCAATGGTCATGAGCACCGCCCCAATACCGTAGATCGGCGAAAACGGTCCATACAGAAGACCCGCGCGGTCTTGGTAGACGCCTGGCTCAACAACAGCCATGTGATAGACGACCTCGATAATCAAACCGAGTACGCAGCACACCACGAAAATCCAGAACAAGTTGAAGAAGTTCAGCTCGATATAGCCTTTGCCCGTCTCGTCGCGGCCGAGGGTTCCATCTTCGGCACGCTCGCGCGTCTCAAGGTCGGCCAGCTTGCGCTGAAGGCGGCGCTCTTCCGAAAGAGAGGGGTCGATATACGACAACAGGGCGACGAGGAACACCAAATGCAGCACTTCATAGAGGCCCGGGCCATGCAAGCCCGAAAGCATGACCTCGCACACCATAACGGCGACGTTGATCGCTACGAGAATTTCGGCCGCAATACGCGCACCGCGACGGCGGTCGCGAAGCATGCGCACGCCCAAAACAATGGACATAACCGCGCCAACGCCCGTAAGAGCGATTTGGACTATGGCGATAACGAGGGTCGTCGTGTCGATCGGCGCTCCGGCATCACTAGTAAGCGACGGCAGGTAGAAGCCCAAAATCGCCGCAATCGGAATCGAGATTACCGAGAGCGCGATAAGCGCAACCGCATATATCTTAAGCAGCAGCGGGAGTTTCTTTTTTGGAGGCGTCGCAAGCGAATTCGATGCGGTCATAAATCTTGTGCCCTTCCCGGTCTTTCAAACATGCACAGCAGTGTTCCTATAATAACCATGCGCGGCGCGATAAAAGCACGCAAGCAACCGTTCTTCGCTCAAAAGCCAAGTTGTCCAGGCGAAGAGCGCGCAACCCGAACGCGCAATCGTGAAAGTAAATTGCATCGGAACCTGCATGGTTCGAGTGCGATGCCGCGCAACGCGCTGCACCGGTTTGGTTACGGCATCGTCACGCACCGCCAAGTTGGTTACGTCACCGTTACCTTCTTGCGATAGAATCGGCGTAAGAAACAAGTACGAACACGTACGCATTATTCGCTTCCAGAGAGGCAGCTATGGCTTCTTCCAAAAACATCGGCGACCAGATTTTCAATGCGGTGCAAAACGCCGTGGACTCGCAAGATTTCAGCAATCTTCAGTCAACCATCGAAAAAGGCATCGGCATCGCCGCCGAGGGCATCGCGCGCGGCCTAAGCTCTGCATCGGATGGCATTCGACGAGGCCAGGAACAATATGCCCTCGCACAGGCCAAGAAGCGTCGCGAAGAACAGATGGCAACGATTTACGCGAACCCCAGCGGGCAACGCAGCGTTGGCATCGCGCTCGTCGGTTGGGGCGTCGTTTTGGGCGTACCGGGCCTCGCTGGCACAATTTTCACGATTGGCGCGGGCTCAATTCTTGTGGGAAGCATTCTTGCTGCGGCGACGGTCGCAGGCGGCGCTCTGTTCGCGATGGGCATTAAACGCCTGAACCTCGTAAACCGCTTCGAGCGCTACCGCGACGCCATTGGCCTGCGCGATTTCTGTTACCTCGACGAAATCGCGGCCAGCACCGCCGATACAACCGAAAGCGTGCGCCAAAACGTGAAGGCGATGCTCTCGCACGGGCTTTTCAAGCAAGCGGCACTCGGCGACGGCGAAAACTTCCTGGCGCTTACCAACGACGCCTATCAGCAATACCGCCAGGCACGCGGCAAGGCGCTCGAAAAGAAACAGCAACGAGCACTCACGCAAAGCGAGCATTCGCAGCTTGACGCCGAAACGCAAGCCTTGCTCGCACGTGGAAATGCCTATATCGCGCAAATTCGCGAGAGCAACAAGGCAATTCCAAACCCGGAATTCAGCAAGAAGATCGACCAGATTGAACACGTGGTACGTACGATTTTCGATCGCGCGGCCGAGCGGCCCGAAGTCATCGACGACCTGGACCATTTGATGGATTACTACCTGCCAACCACGGTCAAACTTCTTGATGCCTACCGCGACCTGGACGCGCAGCCTATCCAAAGCGAAACCATCTCGCAGTCGAAACGCGAGATCGAAGGCGCGCTCGACAGCCTGAACGTCGCATTCGAGAAGCTGCTCGATTCGGTGTTCCGCGATATGGCAATCGACGTTTCCTCAGACATTTCGGTGCTGCATACCGTGCTTGCACAGGAAGGCCTGGTCGAAAGCCCGTTCGATAAGCAAAAGAGCGAATAGCCCCCTCTGGGGGCGCGCGAGTCTCAAAGAAAGGCACAACCATGACCGACGTCAAAACCGAAACCCCTACCGTCGAGCTCACGCTCGCGCCGACGCTCGATGCCACGCCGGTGCCCACGCTCGCTAACACGAGCGGCGACGCCCTGGCTCCCGCAAGCGATGCCGCCGAAGTACCCGCAAGGCTCGACGACAGCATGCTGACCGAAGAAGAGAAGAAGATGGTCGAAAGCTTCTCGCAGCAGATCAACGTGCGCGACACCGCGATGGTTCTGCAGTACGGCGCCGGCGCCCAAAAGAAAATGGCCGATTTCAGCGACACAGCGCTCGAGAGCGTGCGAACGAAAGACTTGGGCGAGGTCGGTGGTCTTCTTAGCGATGCCGTGACCGAGCTGCGCAGCTTCGATGCGACCGAGGAGAAGGGCCTGTTCGGCTTCTTCAAGAAAGGCGCCAACAAAATCGAATCGCTGCGCGCCCGCTACGATAAGGCCGAGGCCAACGTCGACAAAATCGTGAAAGCGCTGCAGGGCCACCAGATGACCCTTATGAAAGACGCCGCCACGCTCGACAAGATGTACGAGCTCAACCTCACCTACTTCAAAGAGCTCACCATGTACATTCTGGCCGGCAAGAAAAAACTCGCTGAAGTGCGTGAAGTCGAGCTGAAGGAACTCGTGGACAAGGCAAAAGCCACGGGTCGCGCTGAAGATGCGCAAGCCGCACAAGACCTCGACGCCATGTGCACGCGCTTCGAGAAGAAGCTTTCCGACCTCGACCTCACGCGCACCATCGCTATGCAAACCGCACCGCAGATTCGACTCGTGCAAAACAATGAAATCACGTTGGTCGAGAAGATACAAACCACCATCGTGAATACCATTCCGCTGTGGAAAAGCCAAATGGTTCTGGCGCTCGGCATCGCGAATTCACAAGAGGCCGTGCGCGCACAAACCGCCGTCACCAACATGACGAACGACTTGCTGAAGAAGAATTCCGAGATGCTGCACTCCTCCACCGTCGAGGTGGCGAAAGAATCGGAGCGCGGCATCGTCGATATCGAGACGCTGAAGCAGACCAACGAAACGCTTATCAAGACGTTCGACGAAGTGCTGCAAATTCAGGCCGAAGGCCGCCAGAAGCGCGCTGAGGCCGAAGTGGAGATGCGCCGCATCGAGGCCGAGCTCAAACAAAAGATGCTCGAGATTCCGCAGCTTCCTTAAGCCGACCCCACTTCACCACATCACGTGCCACGCGTTTGTGCCGCACGAAAAAGGCGTCGCCCCTCTCGCAGGGACGGCGCCTTTGCTTTTAATGGCTTGCGGCTTAGAGAGCTGCGCTCAAATCGCCCGCAGCCTTCACCTTCACACGGTTGGTGTGACCGGGGTAATACTGCAGCGGAACGTCTTCGGAATCGATGATCTCGACGGTTTCGCGCACAGCGCCAGCCTCGACAGCAGTCTCGATCGCGGCAGCGCGAGCGGCCTCGAGCGCCTGGTCGCGAGGGGTCTCGTCATAATCGACGAGCGCCTCATAGGTGCCGCTCACCTTCGAGATGGCGGAACCGATCGCGTTCGCGCATCCCGAGAACTCGGGCTTCACGCAGGTCGCGGTGCCAGCGAGGTCGGTCGGCAGAATGATGCAGCCACCGCCCACCAGAATGGCGTCGATGTCATCGTTGGACACCTTCATCATATCGATGCCCTCTTCGACCATCTCGCGCATAACGGCCATGGCCTTCTTGGCAAACTCCTCGTCGATGTGAGCGACCTTGCTCGCATCGCCCACCTCGGCCATGCCAAGGCGCACCGCAATGTCGGTTGCGGTAAGGGTGTCGCCGCCGAACACGAGCGCCTTCTTGGTGATTTCATAGCCCACGGAATCGGGGCCAACGGTCACGGTGCCGTCTTCGTGCTCGCGAACGATGGAGCCGCCGCCCAAACCGATGGAGATAACGTCGGGCATGCGGAAGTTAGTGCGCACGCCGCCGATGGTCACGGCAACGCCGCTCTCGCGCGGGAAGCCGGCCTGCAGAACACCCAGGTCGGTAGTGGTACCGCCCACGTCAATGACGATGGCGTCATCCATGCGGCTCAGATAGCTTGCACCGCGAATGGAGTTCGTGGGGCCGCATGCGATGGTCAGAATCGGGTAACGGCGCGCGTGATCAATAGTCATGAGCGTGCCGTCGTTCTGGGACAGATACACGTCGGCCTCGGTAATGCCACGCTCGGCCAAGCTCTTCGCAAAGCCCTCGGTGAAGCGCTCAGCAACCAGGTGGAGCGCAGCGTTCAAGATGGTAGCGTTTTCGCGCTCAACCAAGCCCATGGAGCCAATCTCGCTCGAGATGGAAATGCGCACATCGTCGCCGAGCACTTCGCGGGCAATCGCGGCGGCGGCGAGCTCGTCATCGTTGCGCACGCCGGCGAACACGCAGCTAATGGCGACCGATTCGACCTTGCCCTTCACGCCCTCGAAGAAGGCGCGACATGCAGCCTCATCGAAGTCGGCCAAACGCTTGCCGTCGAATTCAAAGCCGCCGCCAATAATGGCAGTGTCAACGGCAACCGCAGCAATATCGTCGGACCAATCGACCATGGGAGGAATGCCCACAGAAGCAGGTGCGCCGATGCGCAGGATGGCAATAGGAGCCAACCCCTTGCGCTCGACGATGGCGTTCGTGCACTGCGTGGTGCCGAGCATAGCCTGCTTGATGAGTTTGCGATCGATGTTCGCCTGGGCGAGCACGGCGTCAACCGCGCCCATGATGCCCTCGTAGATATCGCCCGAGGTGGGGTTCTTCACCGCGGCGACAACCTTCAGGTTCTCGTCGATCAAAACGGCGTCGGTGTTGGTGCCGCCGACATCAATGCCAAGTTTGTACATATCTCCTCAACTTTCTTCAAGTTGCATTCAACGTTGCTGCCCGGCCGCCCCTCGCGCCGCGCCTGTTCGCGAAGCGCGGAGCTCCTACCGCTCGCTTTGCTCGCTATGCGTCGCTCCTCGCATTTCCAATTCTAGAAAAAGAAGATTGAGAAATGCGAAGCTTCGAAACAGGCGCGGCGCGAGGGGAGGCCTACGGACAATAAACATGCAGCGTATTCGGTGGTGAGGGTGGAGCAAAACTTCGTTTTTCTCACTCTTCTTTATTCAAAAACTGAGAAAACGAGGCGCAACGCAAAGCGAGCGTTAGGCGCGCCGCGTTTTGCGGAACCCTCGGCATCGAATACGCGGGCAGGATTCGCTACCCCTTACATCTCTCTTCGACAGGGATGTAATCGGTATTCAGGCCGAAATAGCGCGGTCCCACCAGCTCAATGCCCTTCTCGGTGCGCCACAAGTGGTAGCACGGAAGGCCAACGACCAGCACGCGCTTGCCGTACTTCAACGCGTCGGTGGGTACGGGCGTGAACGTTTCGGTGTCGACCAGGCAAATGAGGTCGGGCGTCGTGGCAAGAATTTCGCCGTTCACCGTCGCACACAGGTTCTCATTCTGGAAATCGACTTCCGCATGGCCGCCCTTGTCTTCGCCGATGCCCTCGAGCACGACCTTGCCGAAGTTGAAGCCGCCGCGGGTCTCGCGCAGCACGTCGGCGATCTTGCCCTTGAACAGGCGGAAGCCGCCGGTGTAGTCGAAGAAGTATTCTTCGGGCGTCATATTCTCGGGGCAGTTCTTGATGCTGCGAATCGCACGGCCCAGTTCCTGGCTGCGCGTGACGATGCCGCGCACGCCGAACTCGCGCACCTGCGAGGCCGTCATGACGTACTCGGTCGACACCACGCTGCCGCCGCATGCGGTGCAGCCGGCACGGCAAATATTCTCGACCCATTTGTTGTTGATGGTCTCCATAAGACCCATGTTGCCCTTTTCGTCAATGAAGAGCATAGGGCTTGCCGACACGCCGCCAATGGTGAACGTGACCATTTGAATTTCGGGGAACGCGCGACCCATGCCGTCGACGTCGACCATGGGAAGGCCCAGGCGCGCTGCCGCGGCAATGGGCAGCATGGAGTTCACGCCGCCAGCCTCGATGGGCATGATGGCCGTGATTTTCTTGCCGTAGTAGGAACCCACCATATCGATGAGCTTGGTGAACTCGTTAGAACCCACGCCCTTCTCGGTGAGAATCGTCGGAGCACCCACGCTTGCAACGGGAACAACGACGTCGTCGTCAGAAAGCTCGTCGACGTCGATGAGCGACACCTCACCGCATTCCTTCACGGCGCCAATGGCGAGCAGCTTGCCAATGTAGGGGTCGCCGCCGCCGCCCGCGCCCAAAAGCGCTGCGCCCAAAGCGATGTCTTCGATATCGGAAATGCCGATTTTACGCATGGCTCTCCTCCTTCGAAAACTCGGCGCAACGCTCCTCAACGGGGCGATATTCGACGTCTTTCAAGCCGAACCACGCGGGACCGGCGAGTTCTAAGCCGCGAGGCGTGCGCCATGCGGCATCGCACGGCAGACCCACGACGAGGGCGCGCTTGCCGTATTTCAGGTTCTCGGTGGTAATGGGCACGAACGTCTCGGAATCGACCAGGCAAATAAGATCGGGCACCGTAGCCACGATTTCGCCGTCGACCTCGGCGTAGATGTTCTCGTTCTGGAACTCGACCACGGCTTTCTTGCCCTTGTCTTCGCCGATGCCCTCAAGCGTCACGCGGCCGAAGTTGAAGCCGTCGCGCGTCTCGCGCAGCACGTCGGTGATTTTACCCTTGAAGAAGCGGAAGGCCCCGCTTTCGCCGAGGAAGAACTGCTCGGGATTGTCGGCGTCGGTCGCCGTACGAATGATGCGGCCGAGCTTCTGCGCGTAATCGACTGTGCCAACGACGACGCTCGTCTTCATTTTCTCGCCGCTCATGGGCGATGCGAGCGTGGTCACCTGGCCGCCGCATGCGGTGGTGATTTCACGGCCGATTTCCTCGGTCCAGTCGTTGTTGATGGTCGTGAGCACCGTGCAGTTGCCCTTTTCATCGGCAATGATGAAGGGGTTGGTGGACACGCCGTTCAGCGTGAACGTGTCTTGCTGAATGCCCGGAAACGCGCGGCCCATGCCGTCGGCGTTAATGAGCGGCAGGCCCGCTCGAGCGGCCGCGGAAATAGGCACCATGGAGTTCATGCCGCCCGCCTCGGAAAGCAAAAACGCATCGAGCTTGCGGCCAAGTATGCGCTCCATCATGGCGCGAACCTTGGGATACTCGACTCCGTTCGTGCCCTTCTCGAGCGACACGCTCGGAGCGCCGACGCCGCAAATAGGCGCGACGGTCCAGGTGTCAGGCACTTCATCAATGTCAAGCAGCTCGACCGGACCATACTTCTTCACGGCTGCGATGGCCTCCAAGCGACCCATATATGGATCGCCGCCGCCACCCGAACCCAAAAGCGATGAGCCAAGCGCGATGTCGTCGATATCTTCGATTCCGATTTTCCTCACGCGAGCCCCCTTCCTAGTTCAGCCCCGCCGCACGCGGCAGGGCACTTTGCGACATATGCCGCTTACCTTCAGGCGCCCCCGCGGGGCACCCCGATTAAAGCAAAGCCGCCCTTGCGAGCGGCTTGTAGCGCAGTAGTTTTAGACTACCCTATTCGGCCGACTTCTTCGTGAAAAGCACGATAGAACCGTCAAATGCAGGCAACTTCATGGCTTTGTAGATAATCACGTACAAAATCATGGAAACGACAATGCCGTTCACAGGGCCAATAAACAGCGGGAAATCGAGCATTTCGAGCGGCGTGCCCACGAACGTACCGCCCGTCACCATGGCAAACACGGCGCCCACCGCGAAGCTCACGACGCCCGGTGCCGAGATGCCCTCGAGAGGCTTGAAGTTCTCGGGGCGGCCTTTGCGAATGAAGAAGTAGTCGGCAATCATGGTGCCAGCGAGCGCGGGGACCATGGCCGAAAGGAACGTAAGAAACGTGGTGAAGTAATCCATGATGCCCGCGGCAGCGGCGACGAGACCGACGATACCGGCGATCATCGTGGTGAGCTTGTACGATTCCTCGCCCTTGCCCGCCATGGCCGTAAATGCCAAACCGGCGGAATAGGCGTTGCCAACGTTTACGGCCCACGTGGAAGCCACGATGGCGACCACGGAAATAAGTGCCAAGCCCATGCTCGAAAGCACGATAGTGATGTCGCCGCCCGATTCAGGAACGGCGATAGCGAGCACAGCGCCCATCATGAGCACAAGGATGTTCACCGGCCACACGCCAACGACGCTCGAAACCACGGCCGCTTTGCGGTCTTTCGCGTAACGGGTGAAGTCGCCCACGCTAGCACCGCCTACGGCAAACAGGCCGACGGAGACGCTAATGCCAGCAGCCAAACCCATGCCCTCGACGGGCACATAGTTGAAAATGGAATCGGTGCCAGTACCCGCGATAGAAATGCCCAAGCCGTACACGCAAATGACAAACAGCAGCACAGCAGAAACCGTGTTCACCCACTTCACGCCATCGAAGCCGTAAATCGCCGATGCGAGCATGAGCGCGCCAAGCACGACAGCGGAAATCCATACAGGAATCTCGAAGCCCGTAAGGTCGGCGAAAGCGATCGAGAACGACGCGCCGCACACGGCAGCCTGCACGCCGAACCAGCCCACGAGCGACACGCCCATGATGAAGCCAACGATGTAGCGTCCGCCTTTCTTGCCGAGCGCCGCCGTGGAAAGGGGCGCCGTGGGAAGTCCCACATCGGCCGATTCCATAGCCACGAGGCTCATATAGGCGACGATAATGCCAAAGCCGATAAACGCAGCCAAGAAACTATCGAACAACGTGAGGCCCGCGCCGAGCGCGGCACCAGTAATAAGCGAAGAGACATTGAAGGCGTTGCCAATCCAAATGCGAGCGATTGACCACCAACCCTGACGTTCCGATTCCGAAACGTACAGGCCCTCGGTCTCAAAGCTCATGGCTTCTTGTTCAGAAGACATGGGTAATTCCTTCTTTCCATACGAGGCAATAATTTGGGCAGTTTAGCACACTAAAGCACGAATGTGAAAAAGAAGGCACGTCATAACAGCATATTCAAGAAAATGCATATTACAGAAGAATATTCAGAGTCCCGTTCGAAAACGGGGCGCGTGGACGCGCCTCCCCTTGCACGCCAAGGCAAGGCGGCCATAAGCTTCGGTGGCGAGCATTCGCCGCATTGCCTGCTCCTACGTCAAACCGAACTTCCTGCGCACGCGCTCGAGCTTGCGACGCCACGGGCCATACAGAGCGAGCAAGAACACAACCGTCGCTACGCCATGCACGATATCGAAAGGCAGGGCCGTCGCATACACCGCCAAGATACCCGCCCATCCTGACGCCTGAGCGTGGAAGAAGCTCAAGATGCTCCACGCATTCAGAATGAAGCCGTACCCGAGGCAAGCCAGAAAACCGTATGCGTACACGATGGTGGGATGCGCATCGAGCAGGCGGCGAGTGGAGCAGGCGCGGTTTTCCTTATCGGTACGCGCCTGATACGGCAACAAGGCGGCGCTTTCGGTTTCCCCATCAGGCGAAACAGGATACGCTGAATCGCTCGCGATGCCGTGCGCTTCCCCACTACGAGCCCGGCAAGAGCCCTTCGACTCCACCGCCCGTCGCTTCGCAGGCACCATCGCGAGCAACCCGGCCCCATAGCCAACCAAGCCCCAGGCATACATTTGCCACGGTGTCCACGGGCCTTGACCGAAGAAGAAATTCGAAGCGAGCGCCGCTAGGGCGCCCACCATGAACCCGCTTTTGCGCCCGAATGCGACGCCGGCGATAATTGCGATGGCGCTCACCGGCTTGAAATCGGGAATGGGCGCGAACAGAATGCGACCCGCTGCGGCAAGGGCGGCCAACACCACCGTGGGCATGATGTCGCGCAGGCGCGGGCGCGACGCCTCGTAGCTCGCGAAAAAGACGCCTATGCTCGCAAGCACCACGACGAGCGTGAGCAAGGCGGTCTGGTCGAAATTCGCGATGGCGCACGCCACCAACACAACAGGCGTGGCGAAAATGGCAACGATCTCGGCCGCGATGCGAGTGCGAACGCCGGCATTCCCGTGCGCCGCCCCCATTATGCACGCCCGCCTTCTGCCGCAATTTCGCCGAAAAGGCGGCTTTCGGCGTTCGGGCGATAGACGATGTTGTTTGCAAAGAACGCCTGAACAGGTTCGGTGCACGCGATTTCGCCATCGAAGGGCATCGACACGAAATCGGCCGTGACGAGCGCGAAATCAAGATCGTGCGTCACGAAAACGATCGTTTTGCCCTCATCGGCAAGCTCGCGCACCGTTCGAGAGAAATCGGCGCACGACGCCGGGTCGAGCCCCTTGGTAGGCTCGTCGAGAAAGAGCACCTCGGGGTTCGCGAGCAGAAGCTTCGCGAGCGCAAGTTTTTGCTGCTGGCCACCCGAAAGGTCATACGGGTGGCGCGCTCCCAAGCTTTCAAGCCCGAAGCGCCGCGCCATAGCTGCGGCTTCACGCTGCCCATAGCCGCAGCGAGTCGACCATTCCATAAGCTCCTCGCGCGCCGAATCGCATACGAACAGAGCCTTCGGATCTTGAGGAAGCAAGGCCTGGGAATGCCTTAGAGCGTTGTCAATATGGCCGCGTTGCGGCTTCAACACGCCCGCCAGACAGCGCAGAAGCGTGGTTTTACCGCAGCCGTTGCCGCCCACGAGCGCATGCACGCAACCGCGCTCGATATTCAAATCGATGCCGCGCAGCACCCACGGTTCGCGGCGGTCGAAGCGAAAATGCGCATCGCGAACGCGAATCGCCGCATCGGCATGCGCACATGCCGCCGCACGCGCTTCCCAACGGGACGCAAGGGCCGCTTCCGCCGATTCGCGCGGCGCAGGAGCGCCCGACGCATCCAGGTCGATGCGCTGCGTCGCATACGCCTCAACATCTTCAGGGGAATGCGTCGCAACGACCACGGTAATGCCAAGCTCGCGATTCACGCGGCCCAGCAGGAACAAGAACTGCTTCACGGCATTCGGATCGAGCTGCGCTGTGGGCTCGTCGAGCAGCAGCACGCGCGGACGCAACGCCAGCACGCTGGCCAGGTTCACGATTTGCTTCTGGCCTCCCGAGAGGTCTTCAGTTTTCTTGCGCACCCACGGTTCAATGCCAAAGAAGTGCGCGACTTCAGCCACACGCCTGCGCATTTCATTTTGCGACATGCCGACGTTTTCAAGCCCGAACGCAAGCTCATGCCATACCGTATCGCATACGATTTGCGCGGCGGGATCTTGCATCACGAAGCCAATCGACTGCGCCGACTCAAGCGCCGTAAACGCTTGCTCGCCCCGCACGTCTTCCCCACTTGCAACACGGCCCAAAACGCGTGCCCAGCCGCGATATACGCCCGCAGGCACAAGCTCGGGCTTCAACGAGCGCAAGAGCGTGGTTTTGCCCGAACCCGTCGAACCCACCACGACGCAAAAAGCGCCTTGATCAATGCGCAGGTCGGGCCACGAAATCTCAAACGCGGGCTCGCCGCTGTCCATAGGGTATGCGAACGCAAGCCCACGCGTTTCCACGGCGGACGCGGTATTGTGTTCGTTCGTCATTCGCACGACCTCCATTGCAACCAATCACGCAGCCACAACGCCGGAGACACCAACATGAGCAGCGCATAGGGAAGATACAGCCAAAACGGCGCGACGCCCGCGACCACGGGATAAAATGAGAAGCCAGAAAACGCCAGCCACGCGCACACCGCGCTTGCAAGCGCGAGGGCGACCACCGCAGCAAGCACCGCGGCGTCAGATGCGCCCAGGCGAAAACGAGCATATGTCGTGCGCCGCGCGCCGCAATCGTAGCCGCGTGTGCGCATGGCGCAGCTCCGCTCCAGGGCGTCTTCCATGCCCCACCCCATGAGCACGCTTATGATGCGCATGCGTCCCTGCGCGGCATCTTTCTTCGTGCGGGGCGCCGCGGCGCTCATGCTGTCTTGCACGTCGGCGATGGCGCGGCCGCGCGAAACGAATTGCGGCACCAAACGCAAAACCTGCGAGACCATGAGCGTAACGACGGGCGCGACGTTTCCGAACAGCGCGAGCGAGTTTTCGGAATCCATGCAGGAGGAATACGACGCGAACCACAGAAACACCGACGCGAACATGCCGCCCGAGCACAGACCGTACAAAAGCGCTTCGGCATAGATGGCGCGCTGCCCTATGCGGAACAGCTCGGTTGAGCCCGATGCAACGAAAAACGGGTTCGCTGCGGCAACGACCAGGCACAACGGAACAATCCACCGAAGAGACAGCAGCGTGGCGCGACCGCCGCGGCACACGCACGAACACGCAAGGGCACCCGCGAGCGACAAGGCCGTAAACACGGGATGCAGACACGCCATAGACAGCGCAAGGGCGCTCGCCAAAAAGACGAACGCCACTGCAGGGTGATATGTATGGAAAACGTTGGTCATACTAACCTGTCACGTAATACCAGGAAACGGAATCGCCGTTGGAGAGCACATAGTTGCTGCACGCCGTCATGGGAACGGCGCCGTTCACTGAGTACATCCAGCCGCTGTGTCCGCCGTGCTCTTTTTCGGCAAGGCCGCCAATGGCACTTACGTATATGCCGTAACCCGTGTTCGATGCGTTCATCGAGAGGCCGCACGCGCACAGGGCATCATAGACCGTCGCGCCCTGGTTGAACGTGAAGGTTCCGCCGCCCGAAACGGGGTTGCCCACCGCAGAGCTCGATACGGAAACATACACGGTTACCGTGCCAGCAGGTGCGGAAGTGCCCGGTTGCGAAGAGCCACCCGCCGAAGAACTCGAGCTCGAAGAGCCCGACGAGCTCGAAGAGGCGCCCGAGGAAGAGGAGCTCGACCCCGAACCAGCGCTTGAAGACGAAGAGGATCCCGAGCCTGAATCGGAAGATCCACTGGAGCCCGAGTTGTCAGACGATGACCCATCGCCTTTCGATTTCGATTCGTCGCTTCCAGAAGCGTCACTCGACGCGTCTTTCTTGTCTTCGGATTCCTTATCGGCGGCATTGGTTTCGTTCGAATCTTCGCCCTTGTCAGCCTTCGCCTCGTCGGCACCGTCGGCAGATGAGGCCTCAACATCGACAGAGCGCACAATTCCGACGCTTTCCGCGGCCTTAACGACAGGAGAGTCGGCCGGAAGGCCAAAACCATTCGTCAAAGCGAATGCCGAAGCGCCGATGAACAGCACCGACACCACCGCGAGAGCCGCGATGCCCGCACGCGTCGCCAAAGAGAGCGATGTGCGCTTCGACGTCGAGCCCGAACGTGCCGTTTGAGATGAGGAAGACGAAGACGGCAACCCCACGGTAAGGGCCGCCGCTTCCGCCGAATCACGGCGAGGAGCATTCCCCGCCGTGATTTTCGCGTCTTCCGAAGTGGGTTTCATTTCGTCAGACATGCTTCGCTACTCATCCCCATCGCGCTTGCGACGGGCGACGACGAACCACACAATGGCGGCAGCAAGACCAGCAACGCCGACCGCCAAAACAATGTAAGGCCAAATGGGAGCGCTCTCGATTGAAGATGCGCCGTCGTCTGCGGCAGCCGCCGATTTGGTGGCAGTATCATTTTCAGCCTTCGAGGAAGACTTCGCATCGCTTGCCTTCGCGCTCTTCTGGTCGTCGTCCTTCTTGCCATCGTCGGCCTTTTCACCATCGTTCTTGGAAAGCGCGCTTTGCGACAAAGGCAGCGAAGAAGGTGGCACATAGCCGCCCTGCGACGCTAACTGCGTGTTCGCGTTGTCCTTCTTGCCGCCAGCATTATCAGTGTCAGGCGAAGACGCTTCGTTCTTCGTCCACTTGGCATACAGCGTCAAATCGGACGTTACTGCGGTCGCGAAATCGTATGCCTTCGTGCATGCCGCATCGGTGTACCAGCCGGCAAAGGTGTAGCCTTCGCGCGTCGGGTCGGCAGGTTTAGTGACAGAGCCGTTGGCGGCCGTAGTCTGGAAATCGACCTTGGATCCCTCGCCAGTGCTAAACGAGACCTTCATGCCAGCGTTCAGCTTAAACAACGTGCCAGAGTCGTTGATGTAGTACAGATTGCCCTTGGAATCACACGCGATCGGCGAGTCGCAACAGTTATAGTGCCCCGTCGCGCTAAACACACCCGAAGCCTCGGCATCGCCCAGCTTGTAGCGATAAACGCCACCGCCTGAGGTGTAGTTAACGAAATCAGAGGTCTCGCCGTAGTTAACCGTAAAGTACACATACGTGCCATCTGCCTGAGTGCTCACCAGCGGAGCGCCCTTGATGCCACCAAGTCCGGCTGGCAGTTGAGAGCCGTCCGCCGTCGTAACCAGCGTCGTGGCAAAGTTGTTGTTCAGGTCAACGATAGCAAGCGCTGAGCTGCCATTGGCTTCGCCGCCGACAATCAGCTTGCCGTCATGCATCGAAGGCGCGCACGCACAGCCGGTAAGGCCAAGGTCAACCACGCGCTCCTCAGTAATGCGCGAAGCGGCATCCGCATCGCGTGAGTCGCCATCAGAAATCGCCAACACGTGCAGCTTACCGTCGCGCGAGATTAGATAGGCATGGCTGCCGTCAGCCGAAAGCACACAGCTTGAGTTGACAAGAGCACCAACCGAAACGCTTCCGAGCACAGCGCCCGTCGATTTGCTGAGCATCTCGACGGTACCAGCACTGGTGGGAACCAAGACATAGTCATCGCCCACCGTCGCGCCCGTCCAGTAATAACCCTCGTCGGCATTGACATGCTGCCAGGAAACAGCACCGGTCAGGATATTGATGCGCGTCAGATGGCCGTTGTTGTACGTGTTCGTTCCAAAGTCGACATCAACGGTGCCGACGTAGAGATAGTTGCCATCAACCGTCAGCTGAGAATTTGACTGAGCGGCTTTGCTCACGGAGTCAGTGACCCAAACCGTCGTGAGAGAGTCGGCCGTCAGAGCTTGGACCGCACCGCCGTCGAGCGGGACGATGACCAAGCCGTTCGCATAAATCGGGCGCGCGGTGTAGCCAATCGCAGTCTTAAGATTCGACTCAGCCAGAACCTTGCCCGACTCGGCGTCAATCTTTAGCAAACGTTTGTTAACAGCAAGATACACGTTGCCGTTTACGACGATAGGCTCGCTCGCATTGGGATACGCCGACCCTGAATACGCCTTCCAATCGAACGTCCAGGAGCTCGCCAGCGCACCAGTGGGAGTAGAAACATTCTCGACGGCTGCGTTGGACTTGCCGTCCCAATCGGCCTTCCAGTCAGTCGGGCGCGAAGCGCTGGGGTCGACGACAACCTCGTCGGGGTTGGGCACGGTGTCACCGGCAGCATAAGCCCAGACAATCGAGTCACCCGACTTGAGTGCATAGTCGTCATCGATCTGGCTAGCGGGAACGCCGTTGACGAAGAACGACCAGGCACCAGACAGCTTGGTACCATCAACCGGAGAGACGAGGCTATGGACACCCCAATGGCCCGGCATATCGTACATCTCGGACTCGATGCCCAAAGCATCGAAGTAGGCGGCAGTAGCGTCCTTGATCGTCGTGCCCCCAACAAACACCTGCGTCGAAGGATCGGTCCAGCGCTGTGCCTTATCGTCCTTCTTGCCGATGATCTCCATCGAGACAGAAACCTGACCAGGCATAGCACCGTCGGAACCATAGACCCAGGCAACCTCGTCGCCGGCCTTAAGCGTGTAATTACCCGCGCCGACATTGGCCTTCGCGCCGTTAACGAAGAACTGCCAGTATTTCCAGGTGCTCTCGTCAACCCGTTCGGTCGAAAGCGTCACTTTCTTATTGAACGGTGACGTTAGCGAATTGAGGAACCAACCGTACGAGCCCGTGCCCGTGTCGGCGCCAATACCGGCCTGCTTAAAGACCTGCTCGGAAAGATCGGCGGCCGTTGAGCCCTCTTCGACCAGCGCGGTCGTAGGCTGAGCCCACGTTTGCTGAGCGCCCGTAGCATCCTGACCGATAACGGTGCAGCTTACCGAAAGCTGGTCGGTGGGTGCAGCGTCACCGTACTTCGAGTAGCACCAGACGACAGAGTCGCCCGCCTCGAGGGTGTAGTTGCCGGCACCCACCGATGCGGCGACGCCGTTAATGAATAGCTGCCAATATGCGCCCGTAGCAGCGTCATATGCAAGGGTGCGATCGGCGTCGAAAGGCGACGTAATAGAATTGAGCACCCAACCCCAAGAGCCGTTGGGGTCGTAGTCGGCCTTGAGACCGACCTGCTTAAAGAGCTCTTCGGAAAGATTGGCGACCGTCGAGCCATTCTTGAGCGTGTACTGCGAAGCGGCAGCCCACGTCTGCTGCTTGCCCTTGGCATCGATGCCAATGACGGAGCACGTCGCTGTGACCTCGGGGCTATTTTGGCCGCTCGTGCCCAGAACCGTGATTTTTGCCGACACGTCCTGGTTGGCAAGCTTCGCGTACGTGGTGTTGTCGGGATAGCGCTCAGCATAGCGAGCGTACTTCTCGCTCGTCAGGCGCGAGGAAACGACAACCCTGGTGTTGTACTCGGGCTGCGTGACCTTGAGGTTCTCGGCAGAAACAATGGAGCTGTTGCTCGACTTAAACAGGCGCCAGTCCTGACCGGACATCGCGTCATAACCAGGAAGATCGACCGGAACAATACCAGGGGACGTCGAATCGGTCGTTGCCTTGTTGTAGCTCCAGGCAAGGTTGCCGTCGGCATCGAGATACGCCTTCTGGAACGCGTGCATGTCGGCCGAAACGGCACTAGCGTCCTGGCCATTCAGAATGGCGGCAGCATAGCCGGTCTTCGCCTTTTCCATAAGAGAAAGCTCGGCATCGAGCTCGTCCTGGTCCTGCGGAGCAATCGCAAAGTCGAGGGTCTTGCTTGCCGTGACCTCGGCGTTGGACTTATCGGTCACCGTAAGGATGACCTTGGTCTTCGCCGCCTCGGTACCAGGCAGCGGCTGGTAGACCGTGCCCTTATAACCGTTAAACGTGATGTCATCGGTGCTGGCGGAGTACTCGACCTTGTAGTACTTGCCGTCGATATTGAGCGTGCTCGTGCGCGGCATCTGGAGATCATCGGTCAGACCATCCTTGTTAGCGACCGCGTCGGTGCCGGAGTACTTGATATTGTCGTAGGTAAAGGCCGCATCGACCTTCTCCTGCAGTGCCTTCTTGTCGGCGGCGACCTTCTCGGGATCGCCCTTGACGGTCACGGTGAAGTCGTGCGAGCCCTCGACATCGCTCGGGCCGCCGCTCACAAACGAAACCGTCGCGGTCAGCGTAACAGCGCGATCGCTCGAAACGCGCGTCACCTTGCCGGTGTAGTCTTCCCAGCCATAACCGGACGGCCAAATGACATCGCCGTCGGAGCTCTTCCAGCTAACCTCGAAATTGTTCTTGGAACCCGCGCGGTACGGAAGCGTGAGGTTGGACGTAACGGACTCGGCCGAATCGCCCGCAGCGTAACCGATCGCAATCTGCTCGGCGGCATCGTCGAGCATCTGCTGAACGCGGGCCTCGTCCCAAGCCACCTGAACCGTCTTGTTGGGCTGGTAGTACTCGGTCTTGCCATCGCGCGACAGCTCAAACACCACATCGGCGCTACGCAGACCGTCGATGTTGTAACCGGTGTAGTCGTTGGAGTCAATGAAGAAGAACGTCACATCGCCGTTGGTCTTATCCTGGGCGTCGGAGATACCGACCGTAGCCTTGGCGTCCCCGGCCTTAAAGGCAACGCCGCCCTCAGAGACCTTGACGTCGATATCGGTAAATCCCAGATCGGCAAGCTGCGCCTTCAGAACATCGTTGACGTTGCCGCCCTTGGCGCTGTAATCAACAGCGATCTGCTTATTGGCATCGTTGAGCTTTTGGACTGCGGCCTCAAGCGAGCCTGCGGCGATCACGGGATTGACAGAGACGAGCTCAACCGTCGAGTTGCCGCTCGTGGCGACAGCCTTCAGATACTTACCCGCGGCAGAAGCCGAAACCGTTGCCGTGGCGCCCGACATATCGGGCAGAAGCGTCCAGTCGGCCGCGGGAGCCTTCGCGTCGTCGGCCGCATACCAGGCAACAGTCGCCCGGTCGGTGACGTCGATACCGTTGGTGGCCGAACCGTCGGCGCGCTTGGCCTGCGCCGTCGCCTTAACGCTATCGCCCGAGACGAGATGGGTCGAATCGCTATTGATCTGCGGCGTAGTGGTCACGCGCAGCAGGTTATACTCCCCCGCTGCGGTAACGCTATCGGGCGAAACCCACTCAACGGTGTTGTCGAGGGCGCTCGCCGTAACTTTGATGCGCTTGCCAACAAGCGCGTCCGAAATAGTCAGGCTGCCATCGGTCGTATCGATGCCGTCGGTAAGCTCGGTCCAATCGGCATCGCCCTCGCCCTTGGCATACCACGCCATGGTAAGCTCGGCATCGTCGGGCACGTCCTTGGTCGAGCCCGACCAGCTGCCCGGAACCTGCGCGCTCGGCGTAATCTTTGAACCCACGCTCAGCGTAACGTTCTTATCGGCAAGCTCAATGCCCGCCAGCTTGTACTGACCCTTGAGCGTCACGGGGCCGAGCGGGGCAACAGTCTGGCCGTATGAGCTCTTCTTCTGCGTGCTGGAAACGGTGTTTTCGCTCGTCACCTTCACGCGCAGATACTTGCCGGCATAGGCAGCGTCAACGGTATAGGCGGCCTCGGTGGCACCGGGGATATCGGTGTAAGCGGAGTCGGAGCTCGAGCTGCTATTTGCATACTGCCACTGGTAGGTCACATTATCGGTGCGGTCGATATAGCTGTAGCGCGAACCGTCCTTTTTGCGCACCTTAGTCTTGAGCTTATCGCCCACGTGCACGCCGTTGGTGGCAGGAGAGCCCTCAAACTGCACGTCGTAAAGCTCAACTTGGCCAGCGATGGAGACAGGACCCGCCGCATAATAGCCGTTAGGCCTCTGCTCACCGTAACCGCCGTTGGCCTTGGCCACGACGTAGTAGCCCTTAAGGGCAGCGGTCACTGTCAGTGTGTTGCCGGTCTCACCCTCGATAGGCGTGTTGCACGAGCTTGCGGTGTTCGAGGTGCCCTTATACCACTGCCACGTGACATGCGAATCGGTGGTAACGTCGGTGGAACCCGCCGTGGCGGTCGCCGTGATCGTGGAACCAACCTCGACTTTGCCCGAGGAGGGGCTCATGGACACTTTGGTGATATTAATTGAACCGGTAGCCGCAACGAGAGCGCCCGTCGAGTTGGTCAAGCTATAAGAGCCGATCTTCGAAGACACCTTGCACTTGAGGTACTTGCCGCCCAAAGCGTCGGTAAGCTCGAGGGTCTCACCCGTGGCACCCGCGATATCGGTATACGTGCCGCTCTTGGAGTCAGAGCTCTGCCACTGATAGTTGAGCTTGCTCGCGTCGACGAACACGCCGTACGCGCCGCCCTTCTCCTTGGCGCGGGCCTTAGCGGTATCCCCTACTGCGAAGACACTCGTGTTGTCCTTGGTGTTAACGATGGACACGGCCGAAATCTCGACCGCACCGGCCTGCTTGACCTTGCTGGAAGTGGTCTTGCTCACCGTGTTGACGCCGGCAGTGGCCTCAACCTTAATGTACTTGCCCTCGAGGTCGTCGCCCACCACGAGCGTAGCGCCCGTCTCGCCCTCGATCTTGGTAAAGCCCGAGGAGGAAGAGGTGGAAGCGGACCAGGTGTAGGTGACCTTGGCGTCGGAGCCCGCGGGGCTCGACCAATCCTTGTACGGCGTCGCCGTCAGGGTATCGCCTATGCTCGGCACGTCGCTACTCAGCTTGACGCTGTGAAGCTCCATTTGGCCGGCGCCCAGCACGGGGCCAGGGATGTAGTTGGGGTTAATGCCCGAGCCGTACGAAACCGAGGGGCCGTAGTAGTCCTTGCCATCCGCCGTCACCTTGCAGATGAGGTACTTGCCCACCATGGCATCGGTAACGGTGAGCGATTGCTCGTTGCCTACGACCTCGGTGTAATCGGCAACGTTGCTGCTGGCCTTGGTCGTGCCGGCAAGCCAGGCGTAAGTCCAGGTGCCGGGATTGTCGACGGAGTAGGAAGAACCGTAGAGATCATCCTCGTCCTCGTCGTACATGTTTGCCCAAAGCGTCTCGCCAGCCTTGAGCGCACCCGACTTCGTGGAATACGAGTTGTCCTTATCCTTGGTGTCCTGGATGAAGACCTTGGCCTCGCTGGAAAGCGTCGTGGCAGAAGCGGCGGCAACGGCATTTACGTCGCCCTGATCCGAGGAAGCAGCAGCCACAGAGACAGGCACTTCGGAGTTCGCTTCTTCAGAATCCGAAGAATCGCCAGAAGGCACCTCATCGACAAGGGCGCCCGAAACGGTCGAAGCGTCGCCCGCAGCACCGGCATCGCCCACAGCATCGGCGCCTTGCTCATCGGACGCGTGGTCCGTTCCAACTTGGGAATCGCCTGCGTCCGCGTCGCCCGAAACAGCATCGGAGGAAGCAGCAAGCGCTGGCTGGCCAGCAGCGGTACCCTCGGCGTTTTCGTTCGCGAAAGCCGCGCTCGGAGTAAGCGACGTCGCCATAGACACCGCGACAAGCACGGCAACCATGCGCTGCCAAAGAGCCTTTGTATATTGATGGGGGTTATTTTTGGCGACGCCGCTCGGGGGCGTGCCATCTGTCGCATTGCGACGAGTTGCGAGCGTTTCTCCGCGCGCAAAGAGTGGACCGAATCTCATCGGTACCTCACTTCCAGGGCTCAGTGCGATGGATGAGTATTCCGACTTCGCCTCACTTGAACGGCCCACGTGCCCGCGGTTTTACTTGCAAGCCATTGCAACATAAAACATGCGCATCATCACTATCGCATGCACGCTCTCTTACGCAACGGCCAACCCGTCCATCGGCGTATACGGTTCCTGGTAGAGCGCAGGACTCTCACCCGCATTCCCTCAAGCGTGCACGCTCTTCGCCCACGCCCGCATCGTGCCCGACGCAACCATCTTTGCCAATAACCCCTGAATTCTACCATGACTCGTATACGCATGCGCAAAAGCGCCCTCGAATGTGGCATAGTTCCGCAGCCCCAACCCACGCCGCAGTTGGCACCTTCTGTTTCCCCAGGTCAAAGAGCCGGTAGCACGACCACATTCAAGCCCACTACGGCACAGCGCCAGAAAAGAGCCAAACATGCCACATTCGAGCCTCTTTTTATACAAAAACTTTGACCAGTCGACGTCCGACTGGGCCCCTTAGCCCCAAAGGCCCACATGGAGGAAGCATTCGCGTATCCCTTTCCCGGGGACCCATTCAATGCGCTCGTTCATCGCACCCGAGCAAAAGCACCCGCTCATCGGGGTTCGACGAGGGCGTTTGATGGATAAGCTTCCGCCATACGTCCCGCGCTCAAAGCGATTCATCCGACACACACCCAAGCAATCCCTCCTAATGCGCGCCGTCCACTACAAGTCAAGACGGCCTCTTCTTAACGCGCGGCTTCCAACAATATCCCGCTCAAACGACCCATTCCGAAGGCGCGCCATCCAATATGCTTGCCCAGAGTATCCCCTATGCTCTATGCGCCATCCAATCCCGAGAGCATCCCCTTCTAGACAGAAAAAAGCCGCCCCACAAACGTGGAGCGGCTTTCTATAAAACCATGCGAAGTTTCAACCGGGCTTGGGTTCAACCATCCCAAGCCTTCGATCAAGAACGTGCTCGGCGCGAGATTTACTCAGCGGCCTCTTCGGTCGCGGGCTTCTCAGCCTTGGGAGCAGCAGCCTTCTTCTTGGGCTGACGCGGCTCGGGAGCCTGGATGGTCTCGTCGACCTCAACCTCAAAGCCCAGGTCGTGAGCAGCGGCCTTCATGGACAGGCTGATGCGACGACGGTCGGGGTTGATGTCCATAACCTTGACCTTGACGTCCTGGCCGACCTTGACGACCTGCGCCGGGGTGTCAATGTGCTTGGCAGCCATCTCGGAGATGTGAACCAGGCCCTCGACGTTGTTGCCGAGCTCGACGAAGGCGCCGAACGGAACAACCTTGGTGACCTTGCCATCAACGATGGTGCCCACGGGGTAGCTCTCGATGAGCTTCAGCCACGGATCCTCGGTGGTCTGCTTCAGGCCGAGCGAGATGCGCTCGCGCTGCAGGTCGACGTCGAGAACCTCAACCTCAACCTCGTCGCCAACCTTGACGACCTCGGAGGGATGGTTGACATGGTTCCAAGACAGCTCGGAGATGTGAACCAGACCGTCGATGCCGCCCAGATCAACGAAGGCGCCGAAGTCGACGATGGAGGAAACGGTGCCCTTGAGGCGCATGCCCTTGACGAGCTTGGAGAGGATTTCGGCGCGCTCGTTCTTGCGGCCTTCCTCGAGCAGCACGCGGCGGGACAGCACGACGTTGTTGCGGTTGCGATCCATCTCGATGACGCGAGCTTCGATTTCGGTGCCCAGGTAGGCGTCGAGATCCTTCACGCGGCGAAGGTCAACGAGGGAAGCAGGCAGGAAGCCACGCAGGCCGATGTCGAGGATGAGGCCGCCCTTGACGACTTCGATAACCTCGCCGGTGACGGTCTCGCCGGCCTTGAACTTCTCTTCGACGCTGATCCAAGCGCGCTCGTACTCAGCACGCTTCTTGGAGAGGATCAGGCGGCCATCCTTGTCTTCCTTCTGAAGAACAAGAGCCTCGATTTCGTCGCCCAGGGCAACGATCTCGGAGGGATCGGCATCCTTGCGGATAGACAGCTCGCGAGCAGGGATAACGCCCTCGCTCTTGAAGCCGATGTCGAGCAAGCACTCGTCATGCTCGATTTTCACGACAGTGCCCTTGACCAGATCGCCTTCGTCGAACTCGGTCAGGGTGCCATCGATCATCGCGTTCATCTCGTCGTCGGAGATGTCCTCGAAATCGATGACATTCGTGTTCTTGATTTCGGTCAAAACGGACCCCTTTCAAGTACAGGGACCCTTCGTCATGGTGGTTGAACTCAACATGTCTCGGGGGCCTACAGATACAAACCCGCTCGGTTTTCCGAACGGGACCTGGCGCCTTTCGGTGCACAAGCTCGGTTAGTTTACCATAACGCGCGCGTTTTCGAGACCTACTATTTTGCGCATATGCGCAGCTTCACAAGGTTTTTGCAAACCGCGTCGATAAGCGGTCGCAGCCCTCCGCCGCAGCGGTCGATTGCAATTCTCGGCTCAATCGTTCAGCCGAAGCATTTGTTTCCAGCGTCCGGCGCAGCTTCCAACCTCAACGTCGATCGAGGCGATCGATCGCAGCTTTCGATTTCAGTGTTCGGCCGAAGCGTTTAGTTCCGACTGCTGCACAACGCTCAATCACCACCGCGGATTGCAACCTTCAGCCGCCGCCTCCCGTCGAGGCGCCTTCCGCATCGCTTGCTTGCGGCGTTTTCAGTCCAGTAAGCCTACTTGGCCTTAGCGGGCGCGTCGAATACGCCAGCGCAATGCGGGCAACGTGTGGCGCCTTCCTTGACTTCCTCCAAGCAATACGGGCACACGGGCGCAGCCTTGGGAGCTTCTTCTTCCTTGCCCGTAAGCTTGCTGCCCAAATCCTGAGCCTTGTTCACCGCTTTCACGAGCAGGAACACAACGAAAGCAACGATGAGGAAATTGATGCAGGCGCTGATGAACGCACCGAAGTCGATGTCGGTGCCGGGAACAACGAGGCCCGAAATGGTGTCGGCGCCGCCGCCTGCGATAACCGAGATGAGCGGGTTGATGATGTTCGTGGTGAGCGCGGTAACAATGGACGTGAATGCGCCGCCGATGATGACCGCAACGGCCAAATCCATCACGTTGCCGCGGTTGATGAACTCCTTGAATTCGCTGAAGAACTTCTTCATGGCGCTTCCTTTCTTTCTTTGCCTGCGGGCACATTGTAAACGCAGCGGGACAGAAAAAGAGGAAGGCCCCGCCATAGGCGAAGCCTTCCTGCGCATGATATGTTTTACCTGATTTGCGGCGTTATTTCACAACGAGCACAGGCACCTTGGTTGCGCCGAGCAGCTTATGGCTCACACTACCCAGATACTGCTTCATGCCAGAAAGCCCGCGCGACCCGATAACCACCATGTCGTAGCCATTCTTTTCGATAAGCTTGGCGATTTCCGATGCGACGTCGGTTCCCAAAACAAGCAGTGTGTCCACGCCGTTTTGCTGATGCCTGCCTTCGAACTGATTCAAAGCGTCGGCGAGCACCTCTTCGGCGTCGGATTTCATAAGGTCCAAAATCGCGGCGAAGCTCGAAGCCTGATCATCGGAAAGCATGGGAATGGAGACCACGTTCACGATGTCGAGATGAATGCGGGCGTCGGACGCGATGAGGTCGGCGGCGGTGTCGATTGCGCGCTTCGAGGTCTCAGAGCCGTCATAGGCGACGAGAATGTTCTTCATGGCAAAAACCTCCTTCTTATGTGCGCTGGCGACAATCCCCTGCCAACGCTCGTCTCAAGTATAGCGCTGCACGCCCGCAAATACGCCTGCTGGCGAAACGTTATTCGGCCGTTGCCAAAGATGCCGCCGCCGCAGGCTCGAAAACCTGTTAAACGCTACGAGCATTTAACAGGTCGGCGGCCTCGCTTACTCCGCGAGCTTCGCGCGCAGGATGCGCAGCGCGTTGCCACGATGGCTGATGGCGTTTTTCTCGTCTTGGGAAACCTCAGCGAGCGAGCGTTCAAAACCAAACTCCTCGGGCATGAACATGGGGTCGTAGCCAAAGCCCTCGCTGCCGCGCAGCTCGTGCCCAATGCGGCCTTCGACCGTGCCCTCGACCGTCGTTTCGTCTCCCGCCTCGTTGATGAATGCGAGCGCACACACGAAGCGCCCCGTGCGCTGCTCGTCGGGCACACCCTCAAGTTCGGCGAGCACCTTGGCGTTGTTCGCGGCATCGTCGCCATGCGTGCCCGCATAGCGCGCCGAGTACACGCCCGGCCTGCCATCGAGGGCATCGACCACGAGCCCCGAATCGTCTGCGAGCGCGGCCATGCCCGTTGCCTCATGGGCAGCGCGGGCCTTGATGAGCGCATTGCCGACGAACGTATCGGCGTCTTCCTCGGGCTCGGGATACGACTCAACCTGCGACAGAGTCAGAAACTCCCAGCCCGGAAAGTCGAGCGCGGTCTCGATTTCTTCAACCTTGTGCTTATTGTTGGTTGCAATGACGACTTTCATTTCTCTTCTACTCCATTCCGCGAACAAAAACGCGTGCGCCACAAATCCCGCACGCGGCCGCTTTCCTGCTATTCGATGCCAAGCACATCTTTCTGAGCGGCCAGCAGCACCTTGATGCCCTCTTCAGCCACATCCAAGAACTCGTTCAAACGGTCGCGCGAGAAGCTCACCTGCTCGCCGGTGCCCTGAATCTCGACAATCTCGCCTTTCGCGTTCATCACGACGTTCATGTCGATTTCGGCGTTCGAATCTTCCTCGTAATCGAGGTCGAGCATAAGGCGGCCTTCAACCAAACCAACGCTGATGGCGGCAACCTGGCCAAACAAGGGGTTCGTCTTAATGCGACCTGCGGTCTTCCACATCTCGAACGCATCATAGGCCGCGACCCACGCGCCCGTGATGGCGGCCGTGCGCGTACCGCCATCGGCCTGCAGCACGTCGCAGTCGATGGTCATGGTCACCTCGCCACCCATGGAGTTCAAGTCGCACACATTGCGCAGGCTGCGACCAATGAGGCGCTCGATTTCCATGCTGCGACCATTGCGGCCGTTCGTCTCGCGGCGCGTGCGCTTATTGCCCGCAGCGGGAAGCATGGCGTATTCGGCCGTGAGCCAGCCTTTGCCCGAGCCTTTGCGCCAGGCCGGCGCACGATCTTCGATGGTCGCAGTGCACAGCACACGCGTGTCACCGAATTCGGCAAGGCAGCTGCCATTGGCGTTCTTCATAATGCCGCGCGTAAGCTTCACGTCGCGCATCGCGCGATCGTCGCGATCGTTTGCCCTGTTAGCAAGCATGGTTTCCTCCTATCAAGCGGGCAAGCCCGCATACATACAGAAAAGGCCGACGCGATGTCGGCCTTCAAATTATAAGCGAGAAAGATCGATATGGGTCGGACGCTCGATGGGTTCGCTGAACACCCGCGACCCGAACGACTGGAATTCATCCAGATTCGGCGCCGAGGTGAAGAACTCGTGTTTTGCGATATTGCCATCATGGGCAAGCTCGCCGCGCATGCTCAACGTCTCGCGCACCTCTTTCGCCATTTCCTCGGCGGAAGAAACGAGCAGCACATTGTGGCCGATAACGCCGCCGATAAGCGCTTTAAGCATGGGGTAATGCGTGCAGCCAAGCACGAGCGTGTCGATTTCGCAGCGACGCAGCGGTTCAAGATAGTCGCGGGCGATTTCCTGGAACGCCGGGCGAATGTAAACCTTGCTCGCAAGGCTCGTGAGGTCTTCGATGGGGCCTCTCGACATGCGAATTCCCTGTTCAACGATGTCGACGAACTTCGGCGTAGCCGTGGAAAAAACCGTGATGCCCGCGTCGATATTGCGAATAGCCTGAGGATAGCAGCCCGATTCAACCGTGCCTTTCGTGGCGATGACGCCCACGCGGCGGTTTTTCGTCGCACGCGCGGCGGCGCGAGCGCCAGGAATAACGGCGCCGATCACGGGAATGCTGAAACGTTGCTGCGCATGTTCAAGGCCAGCGGCGGTCGCGGTGTTGCACGCGATAACGAGCAACTTCACGTCGCGGCCAACGAGCCATGTGCAAATTTGCTGCACGAAACCGTCGACCTCGTCTTGGCTGCGAGGGCCATAGGGGCATCGCGCCGTATCGCCAAAATATACGATGGATTCCTCGGGCAGCTCCTTGGCGATTTCGCGCGCCACCGTAAGGCCGCCAAAACCAGAATCGAAGATACCGATAGGGGCGTCATTAAACGGCCTGTTTGATAGTACCCTGTCAGAAGAAACGATCATGCATCCTCTTTTTAATCAATGCCCGGTTTATTTACCCTGGGCTGAATAATGTCGCTCGTTACCAAGCAATTGCCATTTTTATAATAAAGCCTATCGCACAAACCGCAAAACGAGCATTGGCACGCACGCGAATAGCGGAATCCAAAATGAGCGGCAAAACGGCGATTAAACGGGCGCATGCCTCCTTAAAAGCACGAAAGCGCACGTCAGAAGCCTCTTTTGCCAAGCCCTCAAGACGCCCAACCCTTACGGACATCCACAAAAAACGCCGCTCAAAAGAACGGCGTTTATTGATTCTGGTGGAGGCGCGGAGAATCGAACTCCGGTCCATACTACGTTCTTGCTCAGGCTCTACAAGCTTATTTCGCGATCGAATTTCGGAAGATGTCGGTTCGCGAACCAACGTCGAGCTTCCTAGCCCGTTCTTTCTTTTCCAAAGCCATACAGACTACGTGCTTTGAAGCAGTCCCCTGAAATGACGTCGCGCTCGAGTCGGGGACAACCCGAGGTTGACGTGCCAGGTGCTATTAAGCAGCCATGGCGAGCGCAGGAGCGCTCTGATAAGATTTTTTGCCAATTAACTTGACTTTACCCCTGTTTAACGTGGCGAGGAGACCACGACCTGCTCCTCAGTTCAAACGTACCATGTCGAAACCAGTCGCCCCCAAATGCGTGCCGCGCGGGCACCGAGGGTGCTGTCCACCATGCGATATGCTTTTGTCAAGCACCATGCCGGGTTGCCCCAGCGGAAAACCTATTGTATCGAGGCGGCGGCCAATGTCAAATGCAGACACGCTCCTGAAACCTTATTTCAACAGTTCCTTGAGGTTCATGCCGCCCGTGATGTCGTCGAGGGCCTCTTTCAAATCGCGCGCCGCGAGCGCGGTCTCGCGCGCAAGCTCGACGCCGCCCTTGGCAGCATTCTTCACGTCGCCCTGCGTGACGCCCTTGAAAAGGACCTTATCGTCTTCGTCTTCCTCTTCTGCCGGGCACCAATCGTAGTGCTCGCAGTTATCGCAGTCGCCATCGCAGCCATCTTCGTAATACGCCTCGGCGGCAGCCTTCGCGGCACGTTCCTCGTCGGTGAGTTCGACGTCGTTTTCCTCTTCGACCTCGACTTCAACGGCCTCGTCGGCCTCATCGGCTTCAGCGCCCTCGTCGACATCGGGAGCCACGGCTTCCTCGCCTTCAGCTGCGGCAGACTCGGCCTTCGCGTCTTCGGCAGGTGCCTCGTCCTCAAACACGCCATCGAAATCGTCAGGGCACCAGTCGTAGTATTCGCATGTCTCGCACTCGCCGTCGCAGCTGGTTTTGTAGTATTCCTTCCACTTTTCGGTCATGAGCGCATTGTATTTCTCCTGCAGCTCATCGTATTCAGCGTCAGAATGCTGCGGCGCTGCCGGCTCGGCAGACTTATCGCCTTTGTCCTTCTTGGACTTCTCGTCTTCGGGCGCGATAATCTGCCTCGCGGCGTTTTTCGCCACGCGACCGCCCAAGCGAGTTGCTTTCCTGAAAATACCCATGTATGAACCCCCTGTTCAAGCCCCGCAGGGCACCTTGCCAATTAACGAGAACGCATCTTCAACGCACGAGCGATTTCGCGTTTGGAATCGCGTTCCGCCATCGCCTGGCGCTTATCGTGCAGCTTCTTGCCACGGGCAAGCGCGATTTCAAGCTTCACCAAGCCGTTTGTCGAGAAGTAAATTCCAATGGGAACAATTGCCAGTCCCGCCTCGCGCGTTTTCTGCTCCAAATAGCGAATCTGTTTGCGATGAAGCAGCAGCTTGCGCTTGCGGTCGGGGTCGGGATTGTTCAAATTGCCATGCGAATACGGCGAGATATGCAGCCCGTTGAGCCACGCCTCGCCCTTGCGAATGAGCACGAAGCAGTCGGTAAGCTGGCAGTTGTTCTCGCGCAGCGAGCACACCTCGGTGCCCGTGAGCGCGATGCCCGCCTCAAACGTTTCGATTATTTCGTAATCGTGGAAAGCCTTGCGGTTTTTCGCGATTTGCTTCTTTTCGCGCGCCACGCGCCACCTCTCATTCGTGCTTCACGCCACCGGAAAACGCGGCAGCTCGCGCCATTATACCGTTCGATGCGCTCATGGAGTGTCATGCAGATTAAGGAAACCGCCCCTACCCCTGCAACAACTCATACAAATCGTCGGCATCGAGCGATGCGAGCGAAATTCCGCCCGCGCCCACAACTTGGTCGGCGAGTTCGCTTTTCGTTTGCTGCAAACGCACGATGCGCTCCTCGATCGTGTTTTTCGCCACAACCTTCTCGACGCTCACCACGCGCGTTTGCCCAATGCGGTGCGCGCGGTCGGTCGCCTGGCTTTGCGCCGCGGCGTTCCACCACGGGTCGGCATGAATCACGACCGACGCGCCCGTAAGGTTCAAACCCGTGCCGCCCGCCTTCAGAGAAACGAGAAACGCAGGGGTGTCGTCTTCGTTGAACGCATCGACGAGCCGCACGCGTTCTTTCTTCGGCGTAGCGCCCGTGATGGAATAATGTGCGATGCCCGCCTTGCGCAGCCGTTCGGCAATCAGCTCAAGGAAACTCGTGAATTGCGAGAACACGAGCGTCTTTTCCCCGCCCTCCACGGCGGACGAAACCAAATCGACAATCGCGTCGAGCTTGGCGGAAGGCCCGCGGTAATCTTCATACACCAAACGCGGGTCGCAGCACAACTGGCGCAAGCGCGTGATTTCGGCGAGCACCTCGACGGTTGACACAGGCTTTCCCGCAGCGCGGGCCGCTTCGCGTTCTTTGCGGAACATGCGCTGCGCGGTAAGCTCTTCACGAAGGCGCTGCTCGTGCGCATCGTAGAGCTTCCTCTGTTCGACATCCATGTTCGCATACACCACCGATTCGAGCTTATCGGGCAAATCGGTGAGCACGTCGGCCTTCAAGCGGCGCAGCATGAAGGGGGCGACGATGGCCTGCAGCCGGCGAGCCACCGCGTCGTCGCCGCCCACAATGGGAGACTCGAAGCGCTCGCGAAAGCGCGCATAAGGTCCCAGCAACCCGGGCATAAGGAAGTCGAAAATGCTCCACAGCTCCGAAAGGCGGTTTTCCATAGGCGTGCCCGTGAGCGCGAACTTGTGGTCGGCTTCAAGGCTTTTCACCGCGCGCGTCGTGAGCGCCGCGGGGTTTTTGATATATTGCGCCTCGTCGAGCGCGCATATGAACAGGCGGCGGCTCGACCAATCGTCGATATCGATACGAAGCAGGTCATACGAGGTGACCAGCACGTCAACGCGTCGATGGCCGCCGAATGCCTCGAGGCGCGCAGCTCGGCGCTCTTGCGCGCCGCCCGCCACGGCGACCACGGAAAGCTCGGGCGCGAATCGCTCGAACTCGGCCGTCCAGTTGTACACAAGCGACGCCGGGCACACGATAAGGCTCGGATACGGCTGCCGTTTGGCATGGCGTGCCAAAAGAAGGGAAATGAGCTGCAGCGACTTGCCTAAGCCCATCTCATCGGCCAAAACGCCCCCGAAATCGGCATCGCAGCGCGCCGAAAGCCAACGGAAGCCCGACTCCTGATACGGCCTGAGCACCCCTGCAAGCGTTGGCGGCACAGCATAATCGGCCTCGTTCACGGCCTTGAAGTGGTCGACATATTCCTGAAAGCTTCGATCACGCTCAAGGTTCGCTTCTTCGTTCAAATAGAATGCGCGATATGCCGGCAAAAGTGCCTGTCCGCTCGCAAGCTCGCGCGCCGTAAGGCCCAAATCGCCCGCAAGGCGATCGAGTTGAGAAAGATCGGCTTCCTTCAAATCGATGAACGCGCCCGAACGCAAGCGGTGGTAGCGCTTACGGCGTCGATAGCTCGAAAGCAGCGCTGAAAGCTCCGACGCCGGCAAATCGCCCGCATCGACCACAAGGTTGATTAAGTTGCCCGAAAGCGATACGCCCATAGTAACGCGCGGCTTCACGTCGCGAATAAGACGATCGAACGCGGGCGTGGTGAACACCGTGCCCGCCTCGCGGAATTCCACAAGGCCGCCGAAAAGCAGCGCGCCCACCGCATCTCCATCGGAAAGCGCGAGCGATGTGTCTGCACCGAAATAACGCGCGGCAAGAGAGCGAGCCTTCGCTTCGCGCTTCACATCACGCACAGGAAGAGGCACGTCCACAGGCTCGGGGCGATCGGTGAGTTCGCCCACCAAATCGTAACGAATCGCGCCATATACAGCCTGGGCGCGCATAGTCACGCTCGTTTTGTCTTTGTCGAAAAAGAACTCGAGCGAGCACGTGACGGGGCGGTATTTATCGATATCGGAAGGAAGGTCGACGCGCAATCGCTTCTCAATCGCAGGCAACGCCGTCGCGCAAAAAAGCGGCATGTCGCGCTCAGCTACAAAGGGGCGGTTTTCCTCGCTTCCATAAACGCCGCGCAGAAAATCGGCGCACTTCATGAAGTCGTTCGAGCATCGATAGAATTCACTGCCGCCAAGCCACACGAAAAGTTTCGAGCCGCGGCCCGCAAGCCAAATGCGGCTGCCGCGCTCAACGGTAAAGCCGCCCCGCGACGAGGGCCGAACCGCAAGCGCGATTTCAGGATCGGCATCGACCACACGCACGCGCGCCACGCTCGGCGCAATGCCATCGGCGCCCTTGATGGAAAACGTCTCGCCCGCCAGGGCTGAAAGCACATCGACCATATCGCTTTCGGAAAGGGACATGGTGCGGCCAATGCTCGGAGCAGCGTATCGCCACGAGGAAAGCGGTGCCGTACGGCGCTGAGCATCGACAATGCCCGCGACGAGTTGGACTATCGCGCGACCGCGCTCCGTGAAACGCGAAGGCACGTGGGTGAATGCGAGCTTCTTTCCATACTCGAAAAAAGTGCCCTCATCGAGGCGGCGGCAAAAATCGGAGATGTTCTTTACGATGTACGTCGCATCGTCGGTCGCCACGCGCAACCCCATGGACCATTCACCGTATTCCACGGTGAAATCGCACAGCACATCGACGCTTCCATCGGGCGTGTCGTCACGCTCGAGGCGTTCGGCGCGCTCCATGAACGCGGCGATGCAGTCGGAAGATACTGCAGAACGATCGCGGCGAAAGCCCGCATAGCTATCGGAACGAGCTGCGTAATCGAGCGCGAGCGCCACGGCATGCTTGCACATGCCGTCGTACTGAAACGCCGCCGGACACGTACAGGAGTAATCTTCGACGAAATCGGCGCCCTCGTTGAGCTCGACCATAACGCGGTAGCCTTCGGTTGAGCTCGTTTGGGAAGCCACGACCGCGTTGATGATGGTCGACTCGCCATCGTAGCGCACGCGGCGATCGTATACCGAGCGCCCGCCTGCAGCAATCGAGCGCCCGCGATGCAAAACGCGCGGCGCGCACATATGAGAAAGCGATTCCTCAGAAAGCACGATGGCCCCTTCCCTACGGTATTGCGAACCTTGAGTATACCGCGACGCCGCGAAGAGAAAAGGCGCGCCAGAAACAGCGCATTACTTTCGGGCGACGAGCCTGGGGCCGATGCGGCGCACAAGGTCGAAGTCGGCGCGGCGAGCATAGGGGTACACCGACGAAATGCGCACGCGCACCTTCGTGCCCAAGCGATAGACCACGCCTGAATCGGAACCGAACAGCACGCGTCGCGCCGCATCGAGCACAAAGTATTCCCCCGTATCGCGCAGCGAAACGAAGCCTTCGCACGTATCGGCCAGGCGCACGAAGAAGCCCTGGGCCATAACGCCCGAAATCATGCCATCGACCTCATCGCCAATGCGCTGCTCGAGCAGCTCGAACAGCTTGAGCTCCTGAGATTCGCGCGCGGCTTCTTCGGCGGTGCGTTCCGCGGTCGATGCATGGTCGGCAATGCGCGCCAGGGCCGATTCCAAACCCGAGGTCTCACCCGTGCGGCCGAAAAGCGCCACTTTCAGCATGCGATGCACCATAAGGTCGGGATAGCGGCGAATGGGGCTCGTGAAGTGCGTGTATGCCGTGCTCGCGAGCCCGAAGTGCCCCTCGCACGAATCAACGTACACCGCGCGCTTCATTGCACGCACCACAAGCGACGACACGAGGAATTCCTCGCTGCGCCCACGCGCGAACGAGAGCACCTGTTGGATGGCGAACGGATCGCCCGCCTTGAAATTCGCAAGCGATACATGCCTGTCGTAGCCAAATTCCTGAAGAATTGGCACGAGTTCTGCCAAATCGCCCGACGAAGGCGGCTCATGCACGCGAAAAATCGACGGAATTCCCGCATCGCGCAAATATCGAGCAACCGCCTCGTTGGCGGCGATCATGGCCTCTTCGACAAGCGCCGTCGCATCGGTTTTGCGACGAATAGCCACGCTGACGGGCACGCCTTCATCGTTTAAGCGAACCTTGGCCTCTTCACTCTCGAAATCCATGCCTCCACGACGCACGCGATTGGCATGGAGTGCCTGAGCGATTTCATGCAGAACGCCAATCGATTGCGCGATGTCTTCGGCAAACGCGCCAGCCATAGGCCGCAGGGCCGCAGCCGCCGCCTGAAAATCGCCAGCCTGCAAAGCGTCAATGGAAACTTGCACGGCGCCATACGTAAGCCGCGCTTTCGACTTGATGACCGACGGGGTTATGCGCGCATCCCGAACAAAGCCCTTTTCATCGATGAGCATCTCGACGCTCATCGCGCGGCGTTCTTCATGTGGCCGCAGCGAGCACACATCGTTCGAAAGCGCCTCGGGAAGCATGGGCAGCACACGATCGACCAAATACACGCTCGTCGCGCGTTCGCGAGCCTCGAAGTCGACCTGAGAATTCCAAGGAACGTAGTGCGATACATCGGCGATATGGACGCCCAGAATGAAGAACCGCGCACCTGCAGCCGAAGAAGCATCGTCTGCCGCACAGGCAATGCCCGGCTCGGAGCTGCCCTCCTTTTTGGCGGCAAGCGCCCTATGGGCACTGCGAAGCGTTGCGGGGCCATCGAGCCAAACGCACGCCGCGCTTACGGCATCGTCGAAATCTTTCGCATCATCGGGGTCGACCGTGAACGCGAGCTCGCTTCTCAAATCGACATAGCGTCCGCTGTTGAAAGCGGCGTCGGCATCGACGGCAGCGCCTTCAACTTCGGCAAGCGATGTTGCCGAAAACGATGTTGCCAGCTTATGGCGAGCAATAATGAGCTCGACATCGGCCCCAGGCTGGCCTTCGTGCCCAAGCACTTCCTCGACCACGCCCTGCGCGGGCTCTCGCCGCGACGGGAACGAGGTCATGCGCACGCGCACGATGTCGCCATCTTTCACATGGGGAGCATCGCTGCGCAAGGTGAAGATGTCATGCTTGATGCGGGGGTCTTCAGGAACAACGACCCCAAAGGGTTCGGCGATTTCATATCGCCCGACAACCGTTTCGTGAGCGCGGCCAACCACGCGAACCACGCGCCCTCGAAGCCTGTCTTCAAAGCCGCCCTCGCGTTCGCCATCGTGAATGCGAGCGACCTCCACCACATCGCCATCGAAAGCGTCAGCCGTTTTGGAGGCGGGAATAAAAAACTCCCCTTCAGAAGTCTGCACAAAACCGTATCCAGCGCCCGACATCTTCAGAACGCCTTGCGGCAAAATGCGCGGGGTGCGGCGGGCAGAGCTTTTTCTTGTACGTGAACGAGACATAGCATCCCTTCATAGGTCAAATGGAATATGAGTAAAAGAAGCAGCTGGGAAGCCCACCGAAGCTCGCAGTTTGTCGAGGCATAAGCAAAAACGAGATTACTTTCGCATAGAACCCAGCAAGAAGGAAGAGTCGAAAGCGAACCGTAACCGCAAAAACCCATGAAACGCGGAGGAGGCATGAGCCCCGCCAAAGGCAAACCTACGCAACGAAACAACAAACCGAGGTCACGAACAACGTCGCAACCTCGGCTTGATGGCAATCATATGTAAATACAGCGCCTGTCCTAGTCGACAACGAGCGAGCCAGCCGTCTCGATGGCGATTTCCTTCTGATTGTCGACCGACGATCCCTCGCGCAAGGAAATCACTACGTCAGGCGACACGCCCACGCTATCGATTGTATACCCTGAAGGGCTCTTGTAACGCGCGGCGGTATAGCGCAACGCGCCGCCGAACGAAAGCGGCTTAGTAACCTGCACAGAACCGCGGCCCATGGTATTGACGCCCACCAACGTCGCACGGTTCGAATCGCGCAACGCAGCCGCGAGAACCTCGGCGGAACCTGCGGTGTTGCCGTTCACAAGAACGACGACCGGCGCATCGGTTGCCACATTGCCCGAAACTTGCTTGGTAGTTTGGGCGTCGACCGTGTCGATTTCGACCACGACGCCGCTCTTCACGAACAGCGAAGCCACGTCGACCGCCTTATTTAAATAGCCACCGGGATTATCGCGCAAATCGAGCACGAACGACTGAGCTCCTTGCGAAGAGAGCTCTTCAATCGCCTGGCGCACGAGCGAATCGGCGTTCTGCGTGAACTGGCGCAGTTTGATGTAGCCGACGTTGTTCTGCAGTTGGGCAGTCACATTCGGCTCAGTGTAATCGGTGCACACGAGCGTCGTGGTGAATTCATCGCCGCCCGAGGCATCGAGGGACGTAGGCCGACGCCACGTGATGACGACGGTCGAGCCAGCCTCGCGCTGCACGGCATTGATAACTTCAGTCGACGTCCATTCTTGCGAACGATCGCCATCGATGGCCACCACGAAATCGCCCGGCAAAACGCCCGCGTCGCTCGCCGAAGAGCCCTCAAACACATCGAGCGCATAAGCTTGGCCGTTGTATTCCGAGAAGAACACGCCCACGCCTGGATAATCCTCCGACGCTGTTACATCGACATAGGTCGAATAGCGATCGACGGAATAGTAGCGCGTGAAGGTGTCGTTCGTGGATTGCAGGAACGAATCCAAAACCGCAGACGTGCAGGCATCGGTATCGTAGGAATCGAGACTCGATTTCGCCAAAATGCCTTCAACCTCGTTCAGACGCGAGGCAACCTCGCCAGAATCGGCCGAAGCCGCCTGGACGGCGGCTTTCGTTTCCGGCTCTTCAATTCCCAAACGACTCATAAGGTCGTGGTTTCCGCGCACGACGAAACCGGCGCAAAAAAGCGCAACCGCGCACATGCATAAAGCGAGTTGCTTTATGATGCGCGCGTTGCGGGTCGTTACGTCGATATGGCCTTTGCGGTGTCGCACAGACATAGACATGGGGGCTATTTACACCTTCAAGTAGCGTCGCATAGCGAACAGCGAACCAATACCAGCAATGACTAAGCCGGCGACAATAAGCGCGGCGTAGATCATGAGATACGACGTCGTGGACAAATCGATGGGCAGCCATGCCAAAGTGTTCGAAACCTGCGGCAGCGCGAAGCGGCGCAGCATTTCAATGGACAGAATGGCAAGGGCCGAACCGATAACGGCATGCATCGCGCCTTCCATAAGGAAAGGCCCACGAATGAAGCCGTTGCTCGCACCCACGAGACGCATGATGGCGATTTCCTTGCGGCGTGCCAAAATGGCCAAGCGGATGGTGTTGTTGATGAACACCAGCGCAATGAAGATGAGCAGGGCGACGAGCGCGACGCCGATGTAGCGAATGTAGTTCGTGAGCTCGAACAGGCGTTTCACGCTGCTCTGGCCATACTTGATGCTGTCGGCGGGGTTTTCCTCGTCGGCGATTTTCGCGAACGTGGAGTTACCCTCGATTTGAGAGGCGATGCCCTCAACCATCTGCGGGTCGGCGAGTTCGACGTCGATGGAAGCCGGTAGAGGATTCATGCCATCGAGCTGGTCAACGATTTCGCTGGAGCTCATGGAGTTGCTGAAGTTCTGCAGGGCTTCGTCTTTCGTGGTGAAGCCGACGCTTTGCACGCCGTCCATCTTCTCGATGGCCTTCATGACCGTATCGATGTCGGATTGCTCGGCATCGTCGGACACATATGCCGTGATGGAGACTTTGTCTTCCACCGACTTCACCGTGTTGTCGACGATAAGGCCGCCAACAAGGAAAATGCCGATGATGAGCAGGGATAGGAAAATCGTGATAATCGAACCGAGCGTCGTGGAAAGGTTTCGCGTAAAGCCCGTGAGCGATTCTTTGAAGAAGTAGAAAAGACTAGACATCGAAACCGTACACACCCCTATCTTGGTCGCGGGTCAACTGGCCGTTGTCGAGAGCGATAACGCGACGACGCATGTTGTCGACCATTTCGCGGTCGTGCGTTGCCACGAGCACCGTGGTACCGGTGCGATTAATGCGCTCGAGCAAATCCATAATGCCGCGCGAAGTTTGCGGGTCGAGGTTGCCCGTGGGCTCGTCGCACACCAGAAGCGGCGGACGATTCACAATGGCGCGCGCAATGGAAACACGCTGCTGCTCGCCACCAGAAAGCTGATCGGGACGCTTGTTAAGCTTGTCTTGTAGGCCAACCAGGCGCAAAACCTCGGGGACCTGAGTCTTAATCACGTGGCGGCTCTTGCCGATAACCTCGAGCGCGAACGAAACGTTCTCGAAAACGGTTTTGTTCGGCAGCAATTTGAAGTCTTGGAAAACGCAGCCAATGTTGCGGCGAAGATAGGGTACGCGCCAGTCGCGCATGGTCGTAAGATCTTCATCGGCAACATAAATATGGCCGCTCGACGGCTTGAGCTCGCGGGTAATGAGCTTGATGAAGGTAGACTTGCCCGAACCCGAATGGCCAACGAGGAAGACGAACTCGCCCGCATAGATTTGCAGGGAGATATCGTGCAGCGAAGGCTTGTTCGGCTGCGCCTGGTAGACCTTCGTCACATGATCGAAGGTGATGACAGGCGCGCCCATGGGCTGGGACTGCTGCGCGTCTTCAAGCGAAAGTGAAGGAAGCGCCGCCGACAAGTCGGAACGAATGGCCGGCTGGGCGGGAGCATGGTGACCGCGGCCAGCGTGGCCGGGTGCAAGTTTGTTCATTGCGGGGAGCGCGCCAGTTGCCTGGGGGCTCACAGCGCGGTTTGCCGAAGTGGCGCCCGCGGATTGAGCGACGTTGGAGCCTGCATGGGCGGCATGGCGGCCCACAGGCGGCGTCACCCGCGACGTAGCCCCCGCTTCGAGGGGATCGCGACGTCGCGCGTCATTGGTGTTCGTCACAGAGTGCTCCGTTCAAATAATGGTTACTGGACTCAACCCGCTTATTCTACCAAGACACGCAAATCCCTGCTCGCTTCGCTACGAAACAAACACTGCACTGAATAGAGCCTGAAAAGCATGGAGGAGCGCCGCACCTAAGAAACTCACCGGCCACACAATGCAAACCGACATAAAGAAAAGGCCGGGCAAAACCCGGCCTTGAACAAACGACGCTCTAACGCGCTATTTGCGAGAGATAGCCTTTTTGGCCGCCTCGGCGATAGCGGCGGCATCCATGTGGAATTCCACGAGCAGTTCCTCGTAGCTTGCCGACGTGCCGAAGCAATCCTGCATGCCCACGCGCTCGAGCGGAGCGGGATGCTTTGCGGCCAGGCATTCCGCCACGGCGCCACCAAGGCCGCCGATAACGGAATGCTCTTCAGCGGTCACGATGCAGCCCGTCTTCTCGACCGACGCCAAAATGGTGTCTTCGTCGAGCGGCTTCACGCAGAATGCGTCGATAACCTCTGCGGAAATGCCTTCAGCGGCCAGCAAGTCAGCGGCCTTCAGGGCCTCATCGATTTCGACGCCGCAGGCGACGATGGAAACATCGCCGCCCTCGCGAAGCACGTATGCGCGACCCATCTCGAGCTCTTTGCCCGGCTCATAGACGCACGGCACCGATGCGCGGCCCATGCGCACATACACGGGGCCCGGCGTTTCGGCGGCCAGCTTAATGGCGGCCTTCGCAGCGTAGTAGTCGGCGGGAACGAGAACGCGCATGTTCGGCAGCACACGCATAAGGGCGATGTCTTCGACCATCTGATGGCTGCCGCCGTCGGGGCCTACGGAAATGCCGGCATGCGTAGGGGCGATTTTCACATTCAGATTCGCATAGCACACGGTGTTGCGAATTTGATCATACACACGGCCGGTGCCGAACACGGCGAACGAGCCAGTAAATGCGGTGTGGCCCGTGAGCGAGAGACCAGCGGCCACGCCAACCATATCTTGTTCGGCGATGCCAACGTTCACCAGTCGCTCGGGATGCGCAGCACCCAGCTTTTTGGTGGTGGTGGAACCAGAAAGGTCGGCCTCGACGGCTACGACGTCGATACCCTGTTCCACCAATTCGACCAGCGTCTCACCGTAGGCGGCGCGGGTTGCTTTTTTCTCTGCAGCCATTATTTAGCCTCCTTGTTCGCGGTGAGTTCGGCGAGAGCCTGCTCGGTTTGCTCGGCGTTCGGCGCCTTGCCATGCCAGCCAGCCTGGTCTTCCATGAAGGAAACGCCCTTACCCTTGGTGGTTTCGGCGACGATCACGCACGGCTTGCCGCCGCGAGATTCCTTGGCGCTTTCAAGCGTGGCGAGAATGGCTTCCATGTCGTTGCCGTCGCACTGGAACACCTGCCAGCCGAACGAGCGGAACTTGTCGCCCAAGTCTTCCGGCGAGCATACGGTTTCGATACGGCCGTCGATTTGCAGGTGGTTGTGATCGACGATGGCGACCAGGTTATCGAGGCCCTTGTGAGCCGCGAACATCGCAGCTTCCCACACCTGGCCCTCTTGGCATTCGCCGTCACCCATGAGGGTGAACACCGAAGACTCAGAACCGTTGAGCTTCAGGCCGAGCGCCATGCCGGCAGCGATAGAGAGGCCCTGGCCGAGCGAGCCCGTAGATGCCTCAACACCCGGAAGCTTCCTGCAATCGGGATGGCCCTGAAGGCGGCTGTGCAGCTTGCGCAGCGTGGCGAGCTCTTCTTTCGGGAAGTAGCCAGCCTCGGCAAGCGTGGCGTAAAGCGCCGGTGCCGCATGGCCCTTCGAAAGAAGGAAACGGTCACGGTCTTCGGCCTTCGGATTTTCCGCATCGTGCTTGAGCACGCCCCCGAAATACAACGCACACATAATGTCTGCCGCCGAAAGCGAGCCACCCGGATGCCCGCTTCCCGCTTCGGCCACCATTTTCACGATATCGACGCGGATATCGCCGGCCATGCTCTTCAGCTCTTCGAGATTCACGACGCCCCTTTCTGTCGTTCAAGAAAAAAGCGCCCCGCATGCGCGGGACGCCTCATCACGCAATTGATTGCATCGTATCGCAAATTCGCGTTTCGGGCTATTGGGATACGCGCCAACGATGATAGCCCACAACGAATTCATCGATATCGCCGTCAAGCACAGCATCGACGTTGCTCGTTTCGACGCCGCTACGCAAATCTTTCACAAGCTGGTACGGATAGAGCACGTAGTTGCGAATCTGGCTACCGAAGCCGTTTTCCTGTTTTTCGCCACGAATGGCATCGAGTTCGGCATCACGCTTTTGGCGCTCAAGCTCATACAACCTGCCGCGCAGCACTTTAAACGCAGATTCCTTGTTCATAAGCTGGCTTTTCTCGTTTTGGCAAGTAACGACGATGCCCGTGGGAATATGCGTGAGTCGCACGGCCGAATCGGTGGTGTTCACGCACTGGCCGCCTGGACCGCTCGAGCGGTATACGTCGACGCGCACGTCGTTCGGGTTCAAATTCACCTCGATGTCGTCGGACATCACGGGCATGACCTCCACACTGGCGAACGTCGTTTGGCGGCGGCCCTTGATGTCGGTCGGCGAAATACGCACGAGTCGGTGCACCCCATGCTCACTGCGCAGCATGCCATAGGCGTTTTTGCCTTCCACCTGGAACACCGCGCGATCAAGGCCAATGCCCTCGCCCGGTACCACATCGAGCACTTTGAGTTTCCATCCCTTTTTCTCGACGTATCGCGAGTACATGCGATAGAGCATGTCGGTCCAGTCCTGCGCCTCGAGCCCGCCTTGGCCAGGATTTACCGACACGATGGCGTCAGAGGAATCGAGGTCGTCGGCGAACCAGGAATCGATTTCGAATTGATCGAGCATGGAATCGAGACGCGAGAGGCACATTTGAACCTCGGCGGCGAAGCCTTCGTCTTCACTGGCGAGTTCATCGGCAGCACGCGCATCGTCGAGCAGGCCGCACGCGACGTCATACGCATTGAGCGTGTCGCGCAGATTGCTCGCCTTCTTCGAAACCTCCTGTGCCGCAGCCGCGTCATCCCAGAAACCAGGCTGCGCGGCCTTATGGTCGAGATTGACGAGCTCGGCTTTGGAGTCCTCGATATGCAGGTATTCACGCGCCGCAGCCAAACGCTCGGCAACATCGTCGATATTCAGGTTTTCTTTCTCAGCCATAGCTCAAACCATTCAGAATTCAAAAACAGCATTTCGGCAACGCGCGCATAAGCGAGCACGCAAGCCTTGATACAAGCAACGGCCCGACAATACATCGGGCCGAGCAAAAGCAGATATCGTTCCAACGCCGAATCCAGCAGAAAGCGAAATGCAATTCGAATGCAATCAGCGCCTCACTGCGAGATTGGCCGTCAAGCGGCGTACGACATCCATCACCGCGCCGCCCCTCTAGACGGCGCGATATTGCATCACCTATTGAAGCCGTGGCACTTCTTGAACTTCTTCCCGCTTCCGCACGGGCAAGGATCGTTCGGCTTCACGTTCACATAGGGGTCGGAATCTTCATCCTTGCGATACGTCTTCGGCTTCGCCGTCGCCGCGGGCTTCGGCGGCTGGCCGGCAGTTGCCTGAGTGGGACGAACACCGCGGCCGGCGATGGTATTTTCGGAAAGAGCGGCCTCAGGCGAGGAATAGCTCACCTTGCCATCGAAGGGCGACGACTCTTCCTGCTCCACGGGAGCAGCGATGCGCAGGCGCAGCAGCGTGCGCAGGAAGTCTTCGTACATCGAAGACGTGAGCTCCGAGAATGCGCGATGCGCTTCTTCTTTATATTCGACGAGCGGGTCGCGCTGGCCGAAGGCGCGCAGGCCAATGCCCGTCTTCAAATAATCCATCGCCTGCAGGTGGTTCATCCAACGCACATCCATGATGCGCAGCATAACCTGGCTTTCGAGCTGGCGCATCGCGTCGGCGCCAAGGGTTTCTTCCTTGGAGCGATACGTGCCCATGAGATATTCCTCAAGGGCGTCTTCAAGAGCCTCGGGGTCGTCTTCGTGGTCGACTTCCTCGGCCTTGAAGGAAGCTTCGCCCGTCATATTCGCCGCCCACACGTCGACGGCCTTCATGTCCCAGTCGTCGCTCGGCAGCTTGGCCGGGCAATTCTCGTCAATCACAGCATCGACTTCGTCGTCGACGATTTCCTCGATGCGAGAAGACAAGTCTTTGCCGTCGAGAATCGCGTTGCGCTCCTTATAGATGGCGTTACGCTGTAGATTCATGACGTCGTCGTATTCGAGCACGTTTTTACGAGCGGCGAAGTGCATGGCCTCGACCTGGCGCTGAGCGCTTTCGATAGCCTTGGTCACCATGCCCGCTTGAATCGGCATGTCGTCGGTCGCGCCGGTTTTTTCCATCATGCGGCTGATGGAATCCATGCGATTGCCGCCGAACAGACGCATGAGGTCATCTTCGAGCGAGAGGTAGAACTGCGTGAGGCCCGGGTCGCCCTGGCGGCCGGCGCGGCCGCGCAGCTGGTTGTCGATGCGTCGGCTCTCGTGGCGTTCGGTGCCGATAACGGCCAAGCCACCCGCACGGCGCACCTGTTCCTGCTCGCGCTTGCACGTTTCCTTCGCCTGGGCGAGCGCCGCATCGCGATCGGCCTGCGTAGGAACCTTCAGCTGATTCTCGTCTTCCTGCGCCTCGGTCTCGGGGGTTGCTTCGGGGTCAAAGCCGCGCTGGCGCAGCACGTCGTCGGCGAGCACCTCGGGGTTGCCGCCGAGCAAAATGTCAGTACCGCGGCCAGCCATGTTCGTCGCGATGGTCACAGCACCCAGGCGGCCCGCCTGCGCGACGATATGCGCCTCGCGCTCGTGGTTCTTCGCGTTCAAGGTCTCGTGGGGAATGCCGCGCTTGTCGAGCAGACGCGAGAGCTTCTCGGAGCTTTCAACCGAAACGGTGCCAACCAAGCAAGGCTGGCCGGCCGCATGGCGTTGCTGCACGTCATCGGCCACGGCTTGATATTTCGCCTCGATAGTGCGGTACACCAGGTCGTTTTCGTCTTTACGAATGACGGGCTTGTTCGGCGGAATGGCCACGACGGGCAGCTTGTAGATCTGACGGAACTCGGCGTCTTCGGTCATGGCGGTACCCGTCATGCCCGAGAGCTTGTCGTAGAGACGGAAGTAGTTCTGCAATGTGATGGTCGCGAGGGTTTGGTTCTCTTCGCGAATGCGAACGTTTTCCTTCGCCTCCATCGCCTGATGCAGTCCTTCCGACCAGCGACGGCCTTCCATAATGCGGCCCGTGTTTTCGTCGACGATTTTCACTTCGCCGCCCACTACAACATAATCGATATCGCGATGGAACATGAAGTGGGCCTTCAAGGCCTGTTGCAAGTGGTTCGCAAGCTGGCCCGAAGGGTCGTCGTAGATATCGTCGATGCCCAAGCGGGCCTCGATTTTCGCCAAGCCAGTCTCAGTCGCGAAGATGGTCTTTTTCGCCTCATCGAGCTCATAGTCTTCGTCGCGAACTAGACCGAACATCGCCTGGGAGAACTTCTTGTAGGTATCGGCGGCCTTCACGCCCGCGCCGGAAATGATGAGCGGGGTGCGCGCCTCGTCGATAAGGATGGAGTCGACCTCGTCGACGATGGCGAAGTTGTGGCCGCGCTGCACACGGGCACTCGCGCGGGTTACCATGTTGTCGCGCAAATAGTCGAAACCGAATTCGGCATTGGTGCCATACGTCACATCGGCTTTATATGCGGGAATACGTTGGGACTGGCGCATGCCATTTTGCACCAAGCCCACTTCCATACCCAAGAAGTGATACAAACGGCCCATCCACTCGCTGTCTCGGCGAGCGAGGTAGTCGTTCACGGTAACGATGTGCACGCCTTCGCCGGAAAGCGCATTCAAATAACCGGCGAGCGTAGAAACGAGCGTTTTGCCTTCGCCGGTTTTCATTTCGGCAATTTGGCCTTCATGAAGCGCCATGCCGCCAATGAGCTGCACGTCGAAATGACGCATGCCCATAACACGCTGGCCGGCCTCGCGCACCGTGGCGAATGCCTCGGGCAGAAGGCTGTCAAGGCTTTCGCCATTCGCCGCGCGCTCCTTATAGGCAGCGGTAAGAGCCACGAGCTCGGCATCGGTAAGCGCCTGCATGGATGGCTCAAGCGAGCCGATTTTGTCAACGAGCGATTGATAGCGCTTGAGCTGCTTGCCCTCGCCAAACGTGAGGAGCTTCGAAAGAAATCCCATGGTCTTCCTCATCTCGCCCACGAACGCATAGTGGGCAGCATCGATTTTCGAATGATATGCGCGAATACACGCGCAGCTATACACGTTCGGCAACTTTACCACAGCGAACAGGAACAGAGGCAAACGGGCATCAAGCAAACAAAGAACCGTCACCCAATAGTTTCATTCGGCCGACTTTTGCATCGGCTCTTTCCCATTGAGCAGCTCGCAGTACATTTTCCGCATGCGATCGCCCGGGTCGATGCCCAGCTCCTCGGCAAGATGCTTCGCGCACAGCCGATAGGTTTCCATAGCCTGGACGCGCTGACCACTCGCCGCCTGCGCGCGCATAAGAGCAAACGCGGCATCTTCGCGGCCGGGACACGCATCCGCCGCGACCTCGGCAAACCACAACGCCGTATCCGCTTCGCCCGCATCTACCAGCCGCAACGCCGCACTAACGTACGCGTCGATTCGTCGCGCACGATACTTCAAGCGCATGGCGGCAATGAAAGCGTTCTCCGTTTCAGACGGAAGCAAATCGCACGAGAACGACTCTTCCATCTTCTCGAATACGGCAAGCCATGCGCGGGCGTTGGGCTCGTCGAACAGAAGCGTGCGGCAAAGCACATCGAATTCGTCCACGTCGCTTTTCACATAACGCGTATCCACCATGACGCTTGCGCGATGGCGCACAAGGTAGGGGCAATCTTCGTCATGCTCGGCACCAAGAGCCCGACGAAGTCGGCACCATAGCGAATAGAAGTTGTTCGTAGCGCGCTCGGGCGTCGCATCGGGCCACATAATGCGAAGCAATTCAGGCCGCGCGATTTCCTTCCCGCGAAACAACACGAGCACGGCCAACAGTGTTTTCGTACGCTGTTTCGCGAACAAATGGGGGTCAACCGCAACCCCGCCAATGGTCACTTCCATTCCTCCGAATATATTCACGCGCATCTCGGGAATAACGGCAGGGCGAGGGCTCTGCATGGCGCAATCGCTCAAAGGCATCTGTGCCGGCGCAAGGCTCGGCCGCGTTCGACCGCGTCGCTGCTCGGCGAGTCCAGCCGCCAGCACATCGCATGCACGCTGGCGGGCGGACGAAAGAGGCGCATCCCCGCCGGATTCCACAACGGCTGCAACCAAAATCGCTTCGCACACCGTTGCCTCTTCGGTCGAATCGACCATGCGATTCACAAGCGCGCGAGAAACTGAAAGCACCATGGCGAGATCCTCCCCGTTCGCACGGCGAGAGACGCGCCTCAGCAGCGTCGCGCAATACACCGTCGCCGTGCGCAGCACATGGGTATCGACGCCTGCATTGCGCAATGCCCGGCACGCCGCCGCGACGTCTCCCTTATGAAGCGCGATCGCCGAGACGGCGATACGACCCGCCAATGCGTCGTTCGCAAGAACCTCAACCTTGCCTGCCGCGATATTCCCGAGCGTCTCGAGCGCCGCACTTCGCGCCGATTCGCCGCCCGCATCAAGCGCGACGAGCGCGCACATGAGCGCATCGGTTGACGATATTCCCCGCATACCCAATGCGCAGCGCGCGACAGACGAGGCGCGTTCCCTCTCGCCAAGCACAAACAATCTTCCCGAAGCAGCAGCTACCATCGAGGCGTCAAGACCCGTGCTTCGAGCTCCCAGGCTCTCGAAAAGCTCCTGCAAAGGACGCACGCATCCCGAATCGAACAGATGCCACTGCTGCTGCAAAATCCACGAAATTCGACGCTTGCGGGCGCAGGCTATCTGCATGATTTCGCATGCGCGCGGCCCCATTCCACGAGCAGCAAGCATGCAGGCGACCTTCGCAGAAAGAGCATCGCGCGCAGAGGGAGTTGCGACTCGGCCAAGCGAATCAATCGACTCGCCCAAACCCTCCATCACCTGCGCTACATCAAACCCGTGCGCCTCGAAAGTCTCATCGGCTAAATCAACGCCCACGTAGGGGTAATGTTCACTGATGAAGCGGCGAGCATCGGCTCGCACGCCTCCGGAAACGGCCGACAGGTCATCGAAGGAGCCCACTTGCAAGGCTTCCATCACGAATACGGGAGCGCGCATTTCTGAAGGCATCTCCCCAAGGCGCATACCGCGCAAAAACTCGCGCATGCCATCTTGCCCGCCCCATAAAAAAGCAGGAACACGATCGCATTCACGCAAGCCCTCAACCGACGCCACATGGCTCGAGGAAAGCTCGCAATCGTCGACAAGCAAGTCGCGAGCTCCGACGATAACGCAATCGCGCTGGGCATCAGCGATAGCGCCGAACGCAGGCGTCGTGGTAACGAGCACTTCGCAACCTGCCTCAAGAAGCGCATCAATTTCATGCGAGAAACACTCCGAACGTGCATCCGCCAAAAAGGGGACGTCGTCGAACACCACAAGGTCCAACTGTGCCGGTCGCGCAATAAGCGTTTTGGCAATTATCCCCGCATCCAAATCGCGCAGAAAGCATGGGCTCGAGCAATCGAGCCAATGAACGCCGCGAAACGAGAACATCGATGCCGCATATTCGAGTCCTAGACTCGTTTTGCCGAAACCCGAAGGGGCGACCACGAATCTCGCGACATCGCGCTCTGCCACCAATCGCTTAACGAGGCGAGGCCTTGAATAAATCCTTTGCGGCCCGATCTTCTTCGGACGCCTCCCATTGCAAGCGGCATTTTCAAGGTACCCCATGAGCCCATCTCCTCCTCGTGTCAAGTCACGAATGCCCCATTAATCATCCGCAACGCCTGAGTTGTTTTGCGCGGCGATCGTCGCGCGATTCGAGGAACGGACACCGATTCTATAGAAGAAAAAGCTCCAGCGAAATATCAGCGAAAATGCCAGGGAAGCCATTTAAAGAAGAAAATCGAAGAAAGTATCAATCGGTGTTTTCGGGCTTTGCAAAAAATACGTGCTACACCGCAAAGCACGGACTTCAACCAGCACTTTTCCACTATGCTTTCCCCATGGATACTCGAATCGACATAATAGCCCACTCCCCTGCGGCATTGGCAATTCGCGCCCTTGAAAAAAGCGGTTACCAAGCGTGGATTGTAGGCGGCTGGGTACGCGACACGCTCATGGGGCGCATGCCCCATGACGCCGACATTGCGACAAACGCGCCCTGGGAGCACACCAAACGTATCATGCGCGACGCCGGATACGCCGTGCACGAAACGGGAGTGAAGCACGGCACCGTTACCGCCATCGTAAGCGGGGAACCCATCGAGATCACCACTTATCGCATCGAAGGGCCCTATTCCGACTCGCGACACCCCGACTACGTGGAATTCGTCGACAGCATCGAACTCGACCTCGCACGGCGCGACTTCACCATGAACGCCATCGCCTTTCACCCTACGCGCGGCATCTTCGACCCGTTCGACGGCGCGAGCGACATCGAGGCCCGAACGATTCGAGCCGTGGGCGATGCGCGCAAGCGTTTCGAGGAAGACCCCTTGCGCATACTCCGCGCGGCGCGCTTCGAAGCGCAAACTGGCTTCGAGATCGAGTCCGCCACGCGCGATGCCGCATTCTCATGCGCGCACCTGCTTGACAGCGTTGCGCGCGAACGCACGGGAAGCGAATTGACCAAGCTTTTATGCGGGCCCTATGCGGGACGCGTCATTGAAAACGAATTTCCCATCGTCGTACAAGCCATAAACGAGCTCGAGGCAGCACGAGGCTTTAAGCCGAAATCGAAACGACACGCTTACGACTTACTCGGGCATCTCGCCCATAGCGTCTCCGCCGCGCCGGAGAACGAGGCGCTCCGTTGGGCGGCGCTCCTTCATGACATCGCCAAGCCCGAATCGAACCACGACCACGCGCAGCGCAGCAGCATCGCCGCCATGCACATCATGCAACGGCTTCGAATCGGACGACAGCAGACGCAGCAAGCCGCCGACGCGATCGCGTGGCATACGACGAGCTTCCCGCCAAGCGAGGAGGCCCTGCGTCTTTTCGTCGCCTGCCTAGGCGGCGATGCACCCCGCGCGCGACGGGCGCTCCTGCTCCAGCGAGCCGACGCAAGTGGACACGGCCCAAAGGGAGACGCGCGCGAAAAAGAGGTCGATGAAGAACTCGCCATGCTCGACGCGCTCGAATGCAGCGGAAAGCCGCTCGGCGCGAAGCAGCTCGCACTGTCGGGCAAAGAGGTTGCAGACTTGGGAAATCTTCATGGTTCGGAAATCGGCAGAACCCTCGATGCGCTGCTTGCCGCAGTCGTCGAAGGCGAGGTCGAAAACACCCCCGAGGCGCTGCGTTCTCATCTGAGCTTCGCGATTGAAAACGCCGAAGAACAAATTTTTCAAAAAAAGTTGCGAAAGTTCTTGACGAAACGCTAGGAAGTCCGTAATATACCAACTCGCGCCGCAAGAGCGCACAAATCACTGGGGTGTCGTCTAATGGCAGGACAGCGGTTTCTGGTGCCGT
>OLOA01000198.1_pt1 | contig 67149 bp, 79 predicted proteins | sample 1672201 | NCBI WGS metagenome assembly OLOA01 (sample SAMEA3136658, study PRJEB25190) | human gut metagenome
ATAGTCCAATGAAAGCATTTCTTGAAGAGTACGGCGTAATCATCGTAGCTGCGATTGTTATCTGCCTTATCATCGTTGCTGCAACTCCAATCGGTACAGCAATCAAAGATGGAATCATGAACTCAGTTACTACACTGACTACAAGACTGAACAAAGAAGCCGGAAACTTCTCTAAATAAGTTTAAGTAGAAAATAAGCCCTGGCTTTTTGCTGGGGCTTTTGTTAAATAGATCATACAGGAGGGAAAAAATGAAATTATTAAATGGCGCATGGGATTTCAAAGACGAAAATTTTGGACCGTTGCTTCCGTATGTGCAAGATTCACAGATCACGGATGTGAACTACAATGGTTCTGATGTATGGGTGGAACATTTGAAAAAAGGAATCTATAAGGCAGACGTTGAATTAACACAAGAATTTGTTAATCAGTTTTGTTTACGTATTGCGAACCTTATGAGTCGTCAGTTTAACAGAAATGACAACGTACTGGAAGCAGAAACCGATACCCTTCGTATTTCAATTATCCACCCAAGCGTAACCGATACCGGCTGCTCTATTTCTATTCGAAAAACTCCGGCTATCCGAAGAATGACAGAAGCCGATATGATCGAACAGGGATATTGTACACAGGAAACCATCAATTTTTTAAAAAATGGGATTTTGGCTGGTATGAATTCTGTATTCTGTGGAACTCCTGGTACAGGAAAAACAGAACTTCTGAAATTTTTAACTCAGTTTATTCCGATTGAGCAAAAAGTTATGACTGTAGAGGACAACCTGGAGATCCATTACAAAAGGATCAATCCGGGAAGTAACTGTGTAGAATTGAAAGTAGATCCTTCCATTTTTACTTATACAGATGCAATCAAAGCGGCACTGAGACAGAACCCACAATGGGTACTTCTTTCGGAAGCAAGATCTGTCGAAGTAAAATATCTTTTAGAGTGTTTTTCTACCGGACTCCATGGGCTGACAACACTTCATACAGATGATACGAGAAAGATTCCTGACCGTATTGAAAATATGATGCAGGATGCCTATGCAGCATCGAGGATGGAAAATGATATTTACAGTTTTATCAATGTCGGCGTTCTTCTACGGAAAAAAGTGTCAGGCAATCAGGTAAAACGTATGATTGATCAGGTATGTGTATTTGACAGAGTTGGCGATAAAAATATCCAGCATCTTCTTGTGGAAGGCGGACAGGTGGTATCAAAAGAATTACCAGAAAATATTCGCAAAAAGTTTGAATGGAGCGGAATTAAAGATCCATTTGCACCAGCGGAAGTATAAGAAAGGAGAGCTTATGTATTCAAAAATAATGTTAATTACAGGGGTTATCCTTTTATTCTTTTTATTTTGTCAATGGAAAATTTTTGTAAAAGCGGGCGAAAAAGGATGGGCTGCGATCATTCCCTTTTATAGTTCTTACGTATTAAGTAAGATTACGTTTGGAAACGGATGGATGTTTCTTTTGAGTTTTGTGCCGATTGCAAATGTTATATTTGTGATTTTACAGAATTTAAAATTAGCAAAAGTCTTTGGAAAAGGGACCGGATATGGAATTGGTCTTATTTTTCTCCCGATTATCTTTTTCCCGATGCTGGCGTTAGGAAATAGCGAAAAGAAGACGGACGATGTAATGTCGATGTTTGGAAAATATGAAGAGGATTCGTCTGCAGTAAAAGCAGAGTCTTTTGATGGAAATATTCCATATTCAGGGAGAGAAGAAAGAACTGGGAATAAATTAAAAGGTCCAGGATTACTTTTCTTCTTAAATCCAAAAAATCTGAGATATGAATTAAAAAGATGTGGGTTTGAAATTACAACGACAGATTATGTGAAATTTCTGATGATCTGTTTTGCAGCACTGGTCGGTTTCGCATTTGTCTTTAAATTAAAGATCCAGTATATCGCGATCCTTGCAATCGCAGTAGCAGTTTTTATTCCAAGCATTTTCTTTCTTCAGTATAAGAATCTGTATGAAGCTGCCAAATTTGAGGAAGTAACCGTGTATATGGAACAGATGCTTTATTCTTTTAAAAAGCATCCGAAGATTCTCTCTTCTTTGCAGGATACCTTAGTGCTTTTTGAGAATGATGAACAGAGCACATTTAGGGAGCTGATTCAAAAGGCGATTGAACATATTCAAACCGGACAGACAACTGGGAACATTTACCGTGAGGCGTTTGGCATTATTGAAGAAGAGTATGGATGTAAACGACTCTATAAGATCCACGATTTTATGATTCATGTAGAAGAAGCGGGTGGACAAAGTGCGGATTCTGTTGAAATCCTACTGTTAGACCGAAATCTGTGGATGGACCGTATCTATCAGTTGATACAGGATAAACAAAAAGTAAAAGTAAATGTAGCGATTGCGATCGGACTGTCACTTGTCATTGTTGGTATGACAACTTATATGCTGCCAAGTTCAATGGGCGTAACAGATTCCATTCCTTCGCAGATTGTGACAACCGTATCACTATTCTTTGATTTTGTTATTTATTATGTGGTGCAGAGAATTCTTTCAAAGAGCCTTCTTGCGGCGGATCAGGATACATCGTTCGAAGAAATCAGGAAATCATACAATTTTGTCATGCATACTGATTTTAATAAGTATAAAAAGAAATACCAGATACTTGGATTGCTTTTTGTAATTGCCGCTATTCCAATTTATCTTTTTGTTGGAATTAAACAGGCTCTACTGGTTGTTGTTATGGGGATTCTTGTTTACAGCCAGCCGGGTAGAAAACGAAAAGTAAGCAAAAAAAGAGTAACAAAGGAAATCGAAAAGGCATTCCCGGAATGGCTGCTTGCATTGTCATTACAGCTGCAGTCAGATAATGTCCAAGTATCTATTGCGATTACAATTCCAGATGCGCCAATGGTGCTTAGGGAAGAATTGGAAAAATTCCAGGATGGTATCGAAAAACATCCGGAATCCATTGCACCGTATGCTGATTTTATGAAAGATTTTCATCTGTCCGATATCCAGTCAACTATGAAAATGCTGTATGCACTTTCGGCGTTCGGTTCAGATGATGCGCAATCGCAGATCCGTACTCTGGTAGAAAGAAATACAAAGATTATGGACCGTGGAGAAAAAATGAAAATGGAAGATCAGCTTGCAGGAGTATCCTTCGCTATGCTTCTTCCTATGTTGACCGCAGTTGTTAAAATGATGACCGATATGGTTGTTATGATGATCTCGCTCCTCAATAATTTAACACTGCACATGTAAGCAGAACAGATTGCCTGTGTGCGGGTAGTCTGTTCCTTCTCTAAAAGGAGGAAAATTATATGAAAGAAATTTTTGAAGAATACGGTGGTATTGTGGCAATTTGCGGAATTGGGGTCGCTGTAATATCCGGAATGTTTAAAATCTTGGAAATGGTAAGTTAGGAGGAGAACTTGTGAAAGATTTTTTTGAAGAATACGGAACAGTTACGGTTGTAGTTATTTCTGTGTGCGCTCTTAGTAGTTTACTATTTTCCTTTTTTAAACCGGATAATCCGATTGGAAAGATAGTACAGCAGTTGTTAACTGGTGGCGATGTTTAAGGAGGAAGTTTCTTGAAATCAATATTTGGTGAATATGGGAAAATTATTATCCTGTTCATTGCAGCAGGAAGTCTTATTTTTTATCTGTTCTATGCAGGGAGTGGTGGGTTTCGAAAGTCAGTCCCAACACCACAGTCTTCTTACGGAAGTAAAGACAGTCAAGAAATTGTAAAAGATATTCAAAATCGTACAAATCCAAACCTCACGTTCAACAAGAGTAAATTGATTGCTGGAGAAACGTATGATTTCACAAATAAAGAACAGATGGGAATTTCTGCTGAAAATGCAGACGGAACCGCACTTAATGTAACAGTGATTAAAATGAAAGATGCAGCTGACCGTTCCATTGATCTGAGCACGATCCATTCTTTAAAGGTCGAACCTGGGTATTATAAGGTAAAATATCGTGTCGAGGATACATATCGGAATGTTGTATATTATACGCAAAGAACACATGTGTTTGTTGTAGATTAGGGGGTGTTTTGATTGAAAGGTTCATTGGAAACGATGTTCGGTATTCTTGTGATAGCATTTATGGCAGTACTTGGAACATCTTATATTGCAGTTGCACTTAATACACAAAGAGCACAAAATTTTCATTCTGCGGTAATATCGGAAGTAGAAAACTCTGATTTTTCAACTGAGGTCATTAACGACTTAAAGGAAAAGTCAAAAGAGAACGGTTATCAAAACTTAACTGTAGCTGTCAATAAAGGAAAAACTGGAAAAGAATATGCAAAAGTTACTTTAACTTATAAGTATTCCGTACCGCTTCTTTCTGTGAATAAAACAAACGAAATTGTAGGATATGCGAGGTAAATTTAATGAGGAACTATATTATTGGAATTTTTATGATCGTTGTTCTGATCCTTGGCGGAGTATCCATAAGTACTGTAAATACAAAAACAGAAAGAAAAAACGAATTGGATGTCACATTTGCAAAGGCGGTAAAACAGACGCTGGAAACCGCGGTTTCAGAGGAACCAACTTATAAGATCAACAATAGCAATGAGGCTGTGGCTGATATGATCGAAAACCTGATTGTGCAGTTAAATGGCGGAAAACTGACTGATTACAAGGTAACGGTCTATACGGTAGATTTAAAAAAAGGTCTTCTGGATGCATCCGTAACGGAAACCTACAATCAGGTAGTAGGAAAAGGAAAAATTACGGTAAGAAAAACTGCGATCTTAGATGATACTGCAGAAGATAATAATTTCTATACAGTAACATTTAAAGAAGGTGAAACGATATTGAAGAAAGTAAGTGTCCATGCAGGAGATGGCGTGCCGTATGCTGTTGCTCCAAAAAGAGATAATATTACAGGCTGGGAGTACGAAGGAAAAGTATACACGACGGACTTAAATACAGTAAAAATTAAAAAAGCAATTACGTTTACAGCGATCACGGATTAATCAAACATCCAGTATCACTGTATTTTGTGAAAGAAGAGGGGATTCTAGTTATGAATTCCGGGATCCGAATTGCATAATAGAGAAAATAGAAAAGGGCACCTGACTGTGTGTCCTTCAGGATACAATACAAGTTGTATCTTGAGAATACGGACGGTCCGCATCTTGCTGGACAATTGTGGCCACCGGGCTGCATGTCCGTATCTGCTGCTCCGGAGCAGATGTGCCTGCCAAAGTCTATGGGCAACTATACGATGTACGCAGGTACTAGAATCCCGCCAGCAGAACCCCACAGGCTTGCCTGTGGGTTCAGTCAGAAGAAAAGAAACAGCAGACAAATGGCTGGATGCGGTAAGGCATGAGGAGGGACTGCATAAACATTACCTTTACTCCACCGAAAAGCTCAGAACTCTTTATGAGAAACAAAACGTGATGTGGAAGCAATTACAGGAAAAATTTGATTCCGGTAGTGGTTTAACAGATGAAGACGTTTAACGGACATTCATTTAAAACAGAAACCGCGGCAATGAAGAAATTGCGTGATTTTATCAGAGAAAAATCCGAACAGTTGAAGGAATTCGCAATTATTTGTAATAAATACCGCGACCTTGTACAGGCATTCCAGATTGGAAAGAAAGATCTGAAAAATCGACGCATCGATAAAAAAGATTTCAATGGTCATGTTCAAGAACTGTGTGAATACCTGAATACACATGTCTGGTTTGCTATGGGAAGTTACATGTCAAAAGACCGGATCCTTAGCGAATTGCGTGGAATATATGATCGTGAATTACCTGAACTGAAAGAAAAATAGTCTTCAAAAAGAAAGAAGTCGGTGTTATCCGGCTTCTTTTCCTTTATATTAAACATTCTTTTTTGCATTTTTCATAATCCTGTTTCAGCACATGGAATCCCCGTTTTCCATTCAGCTTCATCAGACGATGGAGTTTTTCTTTATTTTTTAGCGTATTATAGGAGTACACCGGTATTTTTGATACGGTAGTATCCCGCTGTTCTTCGCACATCGCATCTTCCAGGACTTCCATACTCCTGTCTTCTGAGCAGATCAGCTCTGCCTCGACCATATCCTTTTCAATGCTCTTTCCTTTTATCGATATTTGATCCCTTTCGCAGACCTGTTCAATGAACGGCCACAACGCTTTTGAATACTTTGCCATAATCATCTCTCCTTCTCTTTATGTATTTTATTATACCATTTTTATGGAAATATGCAATTTATAGGGTGACAAAAAAGCCGCACTTAAAGCGCGACTTTTTCCTTTTTAATAGCCAACGTATCCTGATTTGTTGATCTCACTTTTAATATGTAAAAATGTGTCATTGCTACATAACCAAATGCATCTGGCGATTACTACTACTGGTTCACCTGCCTTGCAAAGTTGGAAAAGTTTTCCATAAGATTCTTGGCTGCCACCTGTAAACCATTGATTTTGACAGCAAAGATGATAGATAATCTGTTCATTCATGCTCATATATTTTCTCGTCCTACATTTCTGGTGGAATTGGATGTGCGGTTTTGATTGCAAAGCCATTTTCTTTATTACGTAATTTTGTAATCACAATAACAAATTCTTCGCATTCCAAAGCACCCTGATTCCAATCGTGTCCATGATACTGAAACATAATCCCCGCAACAGATGGAGTCAAATTTCCATAAATAAAGAAATTGTCGCTATCTGTATCGTCTGCAAGATATTCACTGATTGCATCCGCATTTTCAAGTAATGTCTCGACGATCAGGGAAATAACTTCATCTTTATATCCGATAAAAGTCGATGCGCTGCTTTTCGTTTCCTTGCATCTGTTTTTCAAATAATCACAGCTTTTATTCAGATGTTTTTCCTCAATATGATAAAAAAACTTCCTTCTTTTAAAGGTAGATGAAATATATGGACGAATCCATTTATCAATGTTCGCTTTTTTTAATAAATAGTCGTGCGCCATGTTTGCGCTCCTTCCTACAGCTTAAGCAAGAGCTGCCACTTGACATTTCTTTACATCCTGACGAAGGATATGAAAAGATTTCATTCCATTTAATGTCATCAGTCTGTTTCTTTTTTCTAAGTTGCGAAGTGTCCGATAGGAATACACTGGAATTTTAGAATGTGTTTCTTCTCTCTGTTTCTCACAGAGGGCATCTTCTAAAATAACTGTAAATTCCCGATTACTGATTTCTGGAAGTAATAACCGGACAGATTCTTCTCCTTTAGAAATACACTCCTGCTTAATCTGATAAGAGACATGATCTCTTACCAGGATTTTTTGTACGTGAGGGAGCATGACGTTTGATACGTTCACTTCTCTCATATTAATTCCTCCTGTTCTGTTCTATGACTTCTACGGTTATAATCTGTAAGAAAAGAAAGAATAAAATTCGTAAACAAAAAAAGCGATCAATAAGACCGCTTTTTTTGAATGATTATGAGAAGTTAAGGACAAGCCAATCCCGAATATAGTCTTTTGCCGTTCCTTTCGGAAAACCATGCCACTTCATCTGAATATAGGTTTTATCAGTCGTTGCAGACCAGTGAATGAATTCCTGCTTCAGAAGTTCAACCGCCTCATTCAGATAATAAATATACAAGACCACATCATCGCAATCACCAAAAATTGGAACTATCAGGTCGCTATATACATGGTTCCAATCTCCACCAGCAAGTCCGCACCCAAGATATGCAGGGATGGCAACATTGGCATGATTTGCTTTCGCTATAAAATATAAATCAGAAAGCGCATGCTTTAATGCATCGTAGTTAGTATCCAGTCCTTTTCCTGTAGGTATATTTTCCCCAAAAAGATTTGCAACATATCTGGTTTGATCATCGGCAAACGGAATACATAATGTTTGGCCAAGCAAAAAATCACTGCTATGTTCGTTACAAAAAATCTTATATATCTGAAAATTGTCTTTCAGAATTTTGTTTTTAATCTGTTTTGCAACGCCTGCACCCATGACCCCTTTACAATTCACCTGATGTGCAATGAAGCCTTCCGTCGATTCCAGTAAGTTACCTTTTTTTTCAATAATCATATTATTTTCCTCCTATTTTTGGTATTTGAAATAAATTTGAAAGAAATTTCTTTTACACATTCCAAAAAAAAGACCAAGCAAAATCGCCTGGTCTTTTCCTCTTATTTTTTTGTATCATTAACCTTAACAACTTTTTTTGTATCATCAGCCTTAACAACTTCTGCAAAAGATTTTGCAAGCCCTGCCATTCCCTGTAACTCAGAAGGAATGATGATCTTTGTTGCCTGTCCATCGGCAGCCTTTTCAAATGCTTCCAGACTTTTCAGTGTTAATACAGACTGGTCAGCTCCTGCTTCTTTCAGGAATCGGATACCATCTGCATTTGCCTGCTGTACTTTCAAAATCGCTTCAGCTTCACCTTCCGCTTCTTTGATCATCTTTTCTTTTTCTGCTTCTGCTTGAAGGATTGCAGCTTGTTTTTCTGCCTCTGCTTTCAAGATCGTAGATTCTTTTTCACCTTCTGCAACAAGGACAGTGGACTTCTTTTCACCTTCTGCGCGGAGAATTGCTTCACGTCTTTCACGTTCTGCTTTCATCTGCTTTTCCATTGCATTACGGATTGCTTCCGGCGGAATGATATTTTTAAGTTCAACACGATTAACTTTGAATAGTGATAGGTAATCCTTTGAAGTTATCTTCGGATTTTCCCCCACTCCACACCGTGCATGCTAGTTTCCTAGCACACGGCGTTCCCTCGATATGTATAATATATACATATTCGACTTGTGCCCATCCCTCCACTCTCATTACAAGAGTTTCATCGGTTCGAACACTACTTTTCAGCACCAGTTCGATTGCTTATTGTTCTTCGTCAATCTATATTCTAAAAAGAATACCTGGTACCTTTCCTTGTTCCAATAATCCTATCTTTACATATCTTTTTAGGTGCTTGCTTTAGTCCTGCTAGCTTGTTAAGACCCGCCAGATTTCTCCATCGTCTTAAATGGATTTTCATAGAGGAAATTCTTACTCATCCACACTAGCTACACACTTTTGGTGTCCCCAAGCATTTCTACTCGGTCCCTTTATAGACCCGTACATTCGCAAGTTCGTCAGTACCTTATGGAACATTCTCACCATGAAGACTTTATGGACCTCCAACCTATCATCCACACCAACCACCTCTGGTCAGCTTTCGTATAATTACGGTGAATTTCAGTTGACTTCATCGGGCTCCATACATATCAACTTTCGTTTATATATGCATGCCGAAGGCTCAAGGGAAGCGTTTCAAGGTGTTACCCTATCATTCCACTTCTCGGATTATCAGTTCAGCTTATTATCTAAGCTGTCGCTTTTTCGTTATTAACAACTTGTAGCGAAACAAGTCGCACTTCCCCATGGATCCGTTGCTACATCCAGTGCTGCGCGCATCTTGGTGTTGATCGTTTCTCTTGATGTCAGCGTCTGGTCAAGTTCCAGATCTCCGATGATATTTCGGAGCGTAGTCGCGGTCAGATTGGCAATCGCAGTTAACGGATTGGTTACGCCATAAGTGTAAAGTTTCGGATCCGTAATCTGATAAAATACGATTGTGTCGATCTGCATGGTTACGTTGTCTTTTGTAATAACCGGCTGTGGCGGAAAATCTGCCACCTGCTCTTTCAGCGAAATCTTTTTCGCAATCCGGTCTACAAACGGGATCTTGAAATGCATTCCGACATTCCATGTTTCCTGATACGCTCCAAGTCTTTCAACAATGTAAGACTGTGCCTGTGGGACCACCTTGATACAAGATACCGCAATAAAAATCAACAAAATGATTACAATGAATAAAAACGGCATGATGTACACCTCTCTTTCTTTAGTTTTTTTGTTATTTTGCCCCGGCTCGTTTGAGTCTGGGAACCGGGGCGTACAAAAGGATGATAACCATTATGCAATTGCAGTCTACAAAAACTGAAATCGCTTAATGTAGCCGAATAATCGGCTAATGGCAGCATGGGGATTCGAACCCCAAGGGTAAAAATTGTCCTCCATACGGAGGTGAAATCAAAAAATAAGAGGAAAATACCCTTGCAGACCAATTTCTGCTGTCACCAACTAGGCTTGCCGGATTCGAACCGGCGCGTGAAGGAGTCAAAGTCCTTTGCCTTACCGCTTGGCGAAAGCCCAATATAATGATACCTTCCGAAAATGGGAAAAGTTGAAACTTGACTGAGATCCATTTCCGAAATTTGCATGATAGCAGGCGTGGTATCGACGCCTAGAATTGCCTGTGCAATACCACCAAAGGATGTTCGAAAAGCTAATCCTAACAGGCAATTCCATGGAAAAGCTTTTCAATTAGAATATGGAAGAATTTGTTCAGCGAAGAACCAATCTCCTTAACTCCAAATATATTGTACCAATTTTGGATGAAATGATATTTTCTAGGGCGAAATGTACCGTTTTTGGAACCAGGTTCCAAAATTAGGTACTTTTTAGTTTTTTATTACAAATTTTTCTTTTGTAACCATAAAATGTACGGTGAATCTCCAAGGCGTATAATAATAACTTGCACAGGTTGATAAAGTAAAAATCTGGTTATCTTTTTGTGGTTGCTCGATAGAAAGAATGTTTCTGTCACTTAAAGTCGCTTTTAAATCTTTTAATCCAACATCCGAATCATCTGTATTTGTTCCAACCTCAAATATTTCATCGCTATAACGACATTCAAATGCAGAATATAAACTACATTCTTTTGTCCTATCCGGAGTATAGATATACATTTTAGAATGGTTTGCAGCATAATCGGAATTATAATAATTTTTCAGCCCACCAAACATTTGTTGAGTAAATATGTTGTGACCAAAAAGGCAAACATGATCATCCTTTATAAAATCTGAACCAGCATAGGAAAAGATGGAACCTAATTCGGAATAATATTTCCGATAATCGTAATTCAAATAAAAACTATCATTTTCGCCCATAAGTATTGGATAGTCAATGTTTGTGTCCGGGATATAAATCCACCCAACAATATCTGGATTTATCTGTTTGAGAGCTGCAAAGTCAATTTTTCGATTAAACGGATCATTTGGATCCAGTCCCTGGTTATCATCAGGGACCTCGACCACTTGTTTTATCAATTGCTTATCCGTTCGCTCTCGGTCAAACAATTTCCAACACTCTTTTAATCCTAATGTCAAAAGTATGACAAAGAGAACCGACAGGATAATATTCATTTTTTTTCGCATGTACAAAACTCCTAACTGCGGGACGATGTCCACTGCAAGATAAGTATGGAAGAAAATCTTACTGGTCTTCCTTTTCGGTATTCGAATCGTTTTGGGAAGGATAAGATGTATCTTGTGATGTATCTTGTGATATATCCGTATCGTTTGGGTACTTGGAAGAGTCCGGCGTTTCATCTGCATCATTCTCACTCTTTCCGTGAGGTATTTCAGTTGGAAGGGAGCTGATCCGTGACACCTGCGCATCCAATTGCTTTTTCAAAGAATTATACTCATCATATCCTTCGCAATTTGCCAAACAGTTTTTCGCATCCGTGATTAGTAATTGAGCAGTTTCGGTATTATATTCCCTTTCCTGTAATTTTTTCAGATACCAGTTCATGTTATTGATCCGCCAGTCATGAAGCGACTGTTCAGCAGCAAGATTGCTTTCTTCCGTTTTCGTCATTGCATCTGATTCCTGCTGTTTTGCATCCTCTTCCTGCTGCTCTTTTATCCTTGTCTTCCATGTTTTGTTATAAGCTTTCTTAAGAGCTTTATAATGTTTTTCAATCCTTCGTAAGTATTCTTTCTTTGTGGACTTTGTAGAAATATTCTCAACAACATTGGTTGCATTTGCGTAGTTCGCTTCCAGGTTATTCGCATCGTCAATCGTGGAGATCTGAAATGCCTCAAAATCCGTAACCGCTTTTTCTCCTGCAGCAATTGCTTCTTTTTCTGTTTTTTCTTTCTGATATTTTTCAGCTTCCTTTGCGTTCAGTGTAGAATAGTAATCATATCCATCTGGTCTTCTATCATAAGAATCTTTTGACATATCAAGCTGTTTTTTGTTATATACAGTATCCCCTAAGCTTCCTCCAGATACGATATTCCGGTATTCCACTGTATCCGGAACATCAAAATCTTTTCTTTCCTTTCCGGCACTGGCTGCATTCATAACCTGTCTCCAGATCTCTTTTGCCAAAGACGGATCATATAAAGATGTATTATCATCATTTCCAACCCAGACGGCTGCGGTATCATAAACAGAATAGCCACACATCCAGACATCTTTATCATCATTCGTTGTACCTGTTTTTCCGGCAACAATCTGATGGTCTACGGCTACGCCATAAGCAGTACCGACAGTCTTTTTAAAAACACCTTCCATCATGTCAGTCATCATGAAAGCGGCATCAGCAGAATACACCTTTTTCTCTTTCACTTTTGAAAAGTCATATTTTTTCTCATCCGATTCTATTTTGATAATACAATCCTTATCAATATATTTTCCTTTATTAGCTAATGTTGCGTATCCCTTTGCCATTTCAACTACAGTTACGCCATTTGTAAGTCCACCAAGTGCTATGGATGGAGCGGAATAATCTGCAGGATCCAGAGTAGTAAAATTCATTTCTTTTAAGTAATTGAGTCCTGTATCGATACCAAGATCCTTTAACAGTTTGAACGCAATAGTGTTGGTTGACATCGCCAGTGCATCTCTTGCTGTGATTGCGCCTTTATATCCATAGTAGGCGTTCTTTGGACTGAAGGAACTGGTATTTCCATCATCTGCATATACTTTTTCATCATTCAAAACGGAAGACGGATTGATAATCCCTTTATCAAACGCCGGTGTATAGACCAGCAAAGGTTTGATGGAAGATCCCGGCTGCCTTTTTGCAAGGAAACCTCTGTTAAATTCGTCCGAAGTCCCTCTTCCACCTACAATACTGGTAATCATTCCAGAGCCATTATCGATCGTCACGACAGCTGCTTGTTGATTGTATTTACCGTCGACCGTATCTTGATAACCGGATAATGTATTATCGACAATTCCTTGCACCTGGTTTTGCAGATTGCTGTCAAAGGAAGTATAAATTTTATACCCTCCTGCAAGGATTTCAGATGAAATAGTATTATACTTTTCCTGATAATCTTTCCAGTACTGATCGCACTCTTCATCACTATCAAACAGGTACTTAAACTCAAAGCCTTCCTCTTTCATGATGTGTTTGACTGCACAATTCATGGCATAACTACACATGTAATTGTTAATTCCCTGTACTTCTGCTTCTGTGCCGACAACATTGATTTCTCGTGCTTTTTCTGTTTTGTACTCTTCTTCCTTGATCATGCCGCACTCTTTCATCAGCTTCAGAATGATCTTTTCTTTTCGGATGGCAGCATCTTTACTTGCTACTGGATTATAGTTATTTGGACTGTTGCTAATTCCAGCAAGCATTGCGCATTCTGCAGTGTTTAGATCCGAAACATCCTTACCAAAATAGAACCGGCTGGCGCTCTGGACCCCGTAACATCCATTGCCGTAGTAGTTGGAATTACAATAAAACTCCATGATATCCTGTTTGGTGTATTTCTTTTCAAGCTGCGGGGCAAGGGAAATTTCCAGAATCTTTCTTGTAATAGTCTGTTCCTGGGTAAGCAGATTGTTTTTAATAACCTGCTGCGTAATTGTAGAACCACCCCTTGTGATTTGATCCTTATGCATAAGGTATTCTACGCCCGCACGGAACGTACTGAAATAATTTACACCATGATGCGTTTTGAATTGCTGATCTTCCGCTGCAATATAAGCATTTTGTAAATCTAACGGGATTTTGGAGATTTCAACGTATTCATAGCTTCCAGAATCTACTTCTCCGATTTTATTCCCGTCCTTATCATAAAAGACCGTGTTTTCTCCTTTACGGAATGTTCCCTTATCCATTCCTGCCAGAATGTCATACGTTTTGCTCTGCAATTTTTTATATTGCGGAGAATGGGTAAGAATTTCCCACAAAGCAATAAGTAATAAAGCAAATACAACAATAAGACGTAAAATTATTTTTACTTTCTTTTTTAATGGTCGTTTTTTCTTTTTGTGGCATTTTTGTGGCTTTTGCGATTTGCTGTTAGAAGAATTCGTGTTGTCATTTGCCTGTAATTCTGATTCTACAATTTTTTTAATCTGTGTTTCCGGCATTTGTTATTTCCTCCTTTTGATATGTTTATTTTGAATATGAATGAATCATGGTTTTACTGCCTTTTATATATGTTTTATTGTAACAAAGGAACAAATATTGAATTTTTTACAGAAGAAAAGAGACTCCAAAAGGAATCTCTTTCTCAAAATAAAAAACATCATATGTTATTACCAAACTAAAAGAAACTGTATCAAGTTGACTTTAACAATAATTTCAAAACATCATATGTTATTACCAAACCCGGGAAGAAATGATATCGGTGCGAAGGCAGCGATTTATTTCAAAACATCATATGTTATTACCAAACCAAGAAAAAAGGCAAGATCGTTTATTCGCCGGCAAAATTTCAAAACATCATATGTTATTACCAAACTTTACACCACGCAATTTCTTATCAACGATCATTGTAATTTCAAAACATCATATGTTATTACCAAACAGAATTCCTGAATCGGTATCATAAATGTTTCACGATTTCAAAACATCATATGTTATTACCAAACGGCTAAAGGAACCTTTGCGACAAGCGGATAAGGTATTTCAAAACATCATATGTTATTACCAAACGTCCATGTTCCATGCACAGCGCCATGTATTTACTTCATTTCAAAACATCATATGTTATTACCAAACTGATCGGGAGGAATACGATGAATGGAACCTTGACATATTTCAAAACATCATATGTTATTACCAAACCCACGGTTTTAAGCCATCCTTCAATCCGCTAATTCCATGGAAACCGCTCAACCACGGGATTTTCTTCAAATTTTACCAGCCAACACCAAATTTTCGTAATGATTCCTAAAAATGACAATTTTCCTTGTAAAATAAGGCTTTTTCACATATCTACAAAATTTCAGGCTGGTAAATTTTACCCTTCTACCGTGAATTTCGTATGCATTAGCATAGTAATTAATTCCTTTTCAATTTCGAACATCATTTTGTCAAAGCGGTTGTATGCCTGCTCTCGGTAAACCGTAACCGGATCTTTCTGTCCATATGCCTGTAAATGTGCGCCTTGTCGAAGTTTATCCATCGCGTCAATATGATCCATCCACTTCGTATCGTTGATGCGTAAAAAATAAATCCTCTCAAGTTCGCGCATATACTCCGTGCGTGGGCACTCTTCTTCTTTGACCTCGTAAGATTTTTTGGCATATTTTTTTAATATCTTTTTGTATGCCTTTGTTGTTCCTACTCCTTTTATTACCGTAGGATTAAAATCCGGGAAAATTTTGGCAAGATCTTCAGACAAGCCGCTTCTGTTCCATTCTTTTTTCGTATCTGGTAGGTATCTATTTACAAGCTGGTCTATTAAATCATCCAGCATTCGCATTACCATATCACGTACATTTTCTCCATTTAATACTTTCCGACGCTCTGCATAAATAATCTCACGCTGCTCGTTCATAACCATGTCATAATCCAATACATTTTTTCGGATGCCATAGTTATTGCTTTCTATACGCTTTTGCGCATTTCTTACAGCCTTACTAAGCATTTTGCTGTCCAATGCTTCACCATCTTTTACGCCTATTTTTTCAAAAGTATTCATAAGGTTGTCTTTTCCGAACAAGCGCATTAAGTCGTCTTCCAGAGATATGTAAAATCTGGAGTCCCCAGGATCTCCCTGACGTCCGGCACGTCCACGCAGCTGATCATCAATCCGACGCGCATCATTTCGTTCCGTTCCGATAATTTTCAGTCCGCCTGCTTGTTTCGCACGTTCATCCAGTTTGATATCAGTGCCTCGTCCTGCCATGTTTGTTGCGATCGTTACAGCTCCATATTGTCCGGCATCCGCAATAATATCAGCTTCCCTTTCAAACTCCTTCGCATTTAGAACATTGTGACGTATTTTCATCTTACGCAGCATACGACTGAGTGTTTCTGATGTTTCAATAGTTGAGGTCCCGATAAGGACCGGCTGTCCTTTTTTATTCGCTTCCAATACCTCTTTTAAAACCGCACAGTATTTATCTTTTTTTGTTTTGAATACCAGATCATCCATATCTTTACGGATTACCGGTCGGTTCGTTGGAATCTGGACAACATCCATGCCATAGATGTCACGGAACTCTTTACGTTCTGTGATTCCGGTTCCGGTCATACCACCTTTTCTCTCGTATTTGTTAAACAAATTCTGGAATGTGATTGTTGCATTCGTTACGCTTTCCCGCTTGATTTCTACGCCTTCTTTTGCCTCAATTGCCTGATGCAGTCCATCAGAATAACGGCGTCCCGGCATGATACGCCCGGTGAATTCATCTACAATCAGAACTTCTCCATTTTTTACGACGTAATCCTTATCTTTTTTCATCAGATTGTGTGCACGTAGGGCAAGAATGATATTGTGTCGGATTTCGAGATTCTCAGGATCCGCAAGGTTTTTTATCCCAAAATATTTTTCTGTCTTTTTTGTCCCTTCTTCCGTAAGGCGGACAATTTTATCTTTTTCATTTACAAGGAAATCTCCATCTTCCTGCACGGATTCACCGGAAATGGCATCCAGTTTGGAAAGTTCGTCGTTGCCCTCTCCTCTTGTAAGCTGCTTAACAAAAATATCACATGCCGTATAAAGTTTTGTGGATTTTCCGCTTTGTCCGGAAATGATAAGTGGAGTTCTTGCTTCATCAATCAAGACAGAATCAGCTTCGTCAATAATTGCGTAGTACAATCCGCGCTGAACAAGCTGGTTCTTATAAATTGCCATATTATCACGCAGATAATCAAAACCAAGCTCATTATTTGTCACATATGTAATGTCACAGGCATACTGTTTACGACGTTCATCAGAATTCATCTGATTCAGGATACAGCCGACTGTAAGCCCAAGGAATTCATGGACCTTACCCATTTGTTCCGCATCACGTTTTGCTAGATAATCATTCACAGTTACGACATGAACACCCTTTCCAGCCAGGGCGATGAGATAACATGGAGCGACTGCGGTAAGAGTTTTTCCTTCCCCGGTTTTCTGTTCTGCAATATCTCCATAAAATAAAGCGATTCCTCCCATCAGCTGCACATCATACGGTTTCATACCGAGTACACGAAAAGCTGCTTCCCTAGCCACCGCAAAAGCTTCCGGCAATAGCGTTTCCAGCTTTGTTCCCTTTTCAATCTTTTCTTTAAATTCTGCGGTTTTAGCTTTTAGGTCTTCATCAGAGAGTTCCTGCATATTTTTATCAAAATCGTTAATCTTTTTTACAATACGTTTTATTTTCTTTAATTTAAAATTCATCCTTTTTTCCTTTCTACAAAATTTGTATATATACTTATATCAGTTTAACAAATTCTGTAAAAATCGATTTTTCACAGACGAAAAGAGAAAATTATTCTTCGTCACCGCCGAATTTCATCATGTATGTGACAATGTTTTTATAGACTTCTATTGTAAATTTTTCTCCAATCGCCGTCTTATTTCGTACCTCTTCTACCATTTGATCCAGTGTTATTTCTCTTCCATTTACAACAAAATTTCCAGTACTGAAGTATTCGTATTTTAATTGCAATAGACATCTAAGGATCGGATCAGTTTCTTTTTTTTCGGCAATCCGGAAAGCCCTTGGCGTTCCCTCTTCTGCTTCTGTTCTTAAAATCCCTTCTGCGAATAGCCCTTGCATATGTGCGTACACGCTACTTGTACTTTTTAGATTCACCGCGGTTCCGATTTCCCTGTATGAAGGCGCATAGCCATGCTCTGCAATGTATGATTTTATATAATTGTAGATTTCTTCTTTCTTTGTCATATTTTTACCTTCTTTCGTTTTTCTCAAAACATCATATGTTATCATCAAACATGGAAGTTTATAAAAATGTCATCACGTATATGAATTTCAAAACATCATATGTTGCCATCAAACTAGGCGATTTGAAATGAAGCATGTATATTTAAGAATATTTCAAAACATCATATGTTACTATCAAACATTACCTGTACTATTGTATTCATATTTATTTCAAAACATCATATGTTACCATCAAACATTTAAAAACACAAACAGATTGGTATAATTCATTTCAAAACATCATATGTTAAATCCAAACTTTCCATGGTGTTGATAAAAGCCTTCCTCGTTTTCTATTTCAAAACATCATATGTTAAATCCAAACTTAAGACAGGAACAGACAGTTAAAGCAAGGACTTCCAGATTTCAAAACATCATATGTTAAATCCAAACACAGCGGGATTGGATGCTGCCAACGAACGGCATCATTTCAAAACATCATATGTTAAATCCAAACCCACGGTTTTAAGGCATCCTTCAGCTCACCAGTTCTCGGAAAACCGCTCAACTACGGGATTTTCTTTAAAATTTACCAGCCGACACTAAATTTTAGTAATGATTCCTGAAAATATCAGTTTTCTTATAAAATCAAGCTTTTTCGTGCGTTCATAAAATTTTCGGTTGGTAAAATTTCTATGGTCATTCTATCAAATTTTCAAAATACAAAATTCTTGCAGGTGAAAAATTATATAATTAGGTCCTCACATGTGGTATTGGTTTTATTGCCTAATGTTTCTTCTGCAAACACTTCATCACTGGTTAATCTTATAAAACAAACAAAATCCTGTTCTTTATTTATTACCGCATTTAATTCTTTGCGGAGTTTTATAAAATTGGCTGGTGTTATCTCTCCCCTAAACACGGAATTCTGGTAATGCGAAAGATATTTTTTACAGATTTTAAAAACTTTCTGAACACGCTTTTCGCTTACATCATAAAACAAAAACATGTAATTGTAATGTAGATTCTTTTTCATTACATTCCCTCTTTTAATGAAAATGGAATAAATTCTTTTTCTTCCAAAATATTTTTTATTAATTTGTAGCAATCCAATTTTAATGCTGTTCGGTATGAAACTTTCCGCTTCAATCGTGGATGCATAAATACACTTTCCAGTCGTTCTTCAAATGCCTCAATAAATATTTTTCTACCTTCCTCATTTAAAATGCAATAATTTACCCGCTTATCAAAATGTTTTTCTACCTGCAGTCTGCGATTATTTACAAGATCAAATATTGTTTTAAATACAATTACCGGCTTAAATACCTCGCTGAGATCCAAACTTAAAGAAAATCTCCCTTCTGATGGTTCATGAAGAAAACTGATTCTCTGATCCAGATGCGTCTGGTAAATTGTGGTAATTGTTTTCGTATATAACAATGTATTTCCAAAAGAAATCAATGCATTGATTGGATTATCCGGAGGTCTTCTTACTCTCTTGTTCATAACAAAATCTTTTGGGAGAAAATATGTAAAGCTATTATAAAATCGCATCCATAATTCGCCTTCATATGTCATGAGTTCCTTTACATCTTTTGCTTGTTCTACTTGTTGGAAAAATGAATTTTTTATCCAATTTGTTGTCTTTTTTACCTCTTCTTTTCCATGTTTATAATAGTGATAAAGAACTTCGTAAATATTCACACCAATTCCTCTTACAATTGCCCGTGCTATATTCATTCGATCATTCTGATATTTTGCAGCCTGCTTTACGAGTAATTTTCCACTCAGATAATGATCTTTCGGATAATAGGTCCCACTGTAGCCACCATAATAATTAAAGAAGTGAACAATAATATGATTCTGCGATAGAAAATCTAAAAGTTTTGTATTAATACTCACTTCGTTGAGACAATAAATTTCTTTTGTATTTTCTACTGGAATATACACATTTCTTCCATCTTTCCGAAAACAAAGCGAATTATCCTTTCTGGTAAGTTCTCCCATGGACATGATATATCTTGTACTTCCCATTTACATCCTCCTGATTTTAAATATAACAGTATTCATAATATGCGCATTTTTTGCACGTATTTTTATGAATGCATTCCGGTGGTTCCTCTTCTGCAATTAGTGTTTCAATCTTCTGAATATAATCAGATAGCTGCTTTTCCAATTCGTCCGTAAGTTCCAGATAAATGATCTTTTTATCTTTCTTATTTTTCTCTACAAATTCCAGTTTTCCTTTACGTTGGATTCCTTTTTTCTTCAGAACGCTTAAGTAATACAGCAGTTGCCATTTTGCTGCTTCCGGATCCGCATCCGATTTCTTAATCTCGACTACATATTCTTTTGTTAGCTTGTCTAGGCGAATATTTTCAATTGAAATCTCTGAATTCGTACTGTTTTCTGCCCTTTCTTCATGAAACGCTTTCCCAATTTTTACCTGTTCGCTGTTGTCTTCCAGATTTAGACGATTGCCGCATAAATAGCATTGTCGTTTGCAGTGAAAATAATAGTTAATCAGTGTACCATTTACATTCATAAAAGTCTCTTTTCTAATTTTCAGGTTGCTGTGTTGCTGTTGACTCCCGCCACGCCTCTTGGACATGCTTGTTAAAAATGTTATAAGTTTGTAAAAATTTACACGCAATAATTAGCGTTTGGTCATTACAGGATCGTAATTTTTGTGTCAGTTCTTTTCTTAATTTACGCTGTTCTTTTAGCATCTTATGCAAAGTTTCGTAATCCTTTTTTTGATAAGCCTGTAAATATAAATCTGCAATTACAAGCAAGTTTTCCTCTAAAAAATCCTTTGCTTCTATTTGAACCTGTGAATTTTTATTTGTTTCGTTTATCAATGCGTCTAAATTTTTAAAGTCATTTTTATTCATTGCCAGCACCTCTTTGCTTCAAAACATCATATGTTACTATCAAACGGATATGAAAGATATCGGTCATCTGTGCGCCCACTAATTTCAAAACATCGCATATTATCACCAAACCAATGATTTTTAAGTCATTCTTTATTTTATCAAGTCCTCATAACGCAGGATTTTCACAGACGGATACTTTTAACAAAATAAGTTCTCTTTTTCCAATTCACTATATTTAAACATTCCATTTTCATCATAAAATCTTTCGCCCTCTTCCACATATAAGACATCTCCAATTTTTTCGTTGTATAGTAATTCACTAGCAATTTTCTTATCCAATTCCATAATAAAAAAATTCATTTTTGCACGCAGATTATGCATCTTTATTTTCTTCTCTGCAAAGGACATGTTATTATCCAGTAATAAATTTTTGTATGTATCCCATAAGCCCGATCCGTCTATAATTTCTTCATCGTCTGTTTTAATGCATCTACTAAAAAATACTGGAACAGTTTCCTGATTTCCGGTAATTATCTTCATTTTTTCAGCAACACTCATAAAATCAAGACATCCAACCGAATCATGAAAAAAGTTTTCCACATTGTTGTCATCTGCCCGATGTTTTTTCGTAAGTAAATTTTGCATAATCTTGTCTTGGTAGTATGTTTGGAAGTCCTTTTGCTCAAACAATGCTCTAACTTCTTTATTCAGGATTGTATTATTGTCATCTGCCCGGTAATCATTTATGTAAATATCTTTTGCGTTATCGTAATAAAAAAAATATACGTTGGAATCTTTTTTCAGGCAGGATCGATTGATTCTTCCTGCCAGCTGCTCTTCACTGTCAAGCCTAGAAACATCTTTAAACCCAATATCCATATCAATGTCAACACCCGATTCAACGACTTGTGTTGTGATCAGAAAAACAGGAACATCTTGTTTAACCCGATCCAAAGTATTCTTTCTCTCAAGACGGTTACTATTTCCAGTTAGAAGAAAAACAGGGATAGAACATTCGAACTTTTCTTTTAAAATATGATAGAACGCGCGCGCACTTTTCTTTTTGAAAAACTCGATTAATACTTTTTTGCCGGCATGTTTTGCTACAATGTTTGCAAGCGCAGGCAAAGAAATTTGTTCGTCCAAAAGGGAATAATCAAAGCCGACTCGATCTTTAAAAAGGGAATGTGTAAAATATTTTCCGGGTCTCATAATAAGCTTTACGGAATCTGTCCTCTCTCCTGCCAGGATATCTAAATCTGGAAGCGTAGCAGACATGATGATTATTTTTATATGTAGCAACTTTGCATAGTCTTTTAAGAATCGGATGATCTCACACCATATATCGATTGGGTAATTTTGAATTTCATCCAAGACGATTACCGAATTCCGAAGCTGATAAAAGCCGAAACAGTCCTCTTTCCGATTTCCAAACAGGGTGTTGAACAGCGATACACTTGAGGTTAGAGTAAATGGGTAGTTTAAGAACTGCCGGTCAAGCAGTGTAGTACTCCAATCAGATTCATTTTTTACTGGCATTTCTGTTACGGAGTTAACCACTGCAATATTTTCCATGATTTTTTCATCATGCCCGAATATTTTTTTCAGGTTTTCCATGTTCTGTTCCACAAGTGTATTAAACGGATAGACATAAATAATTTTTTGAATATCGGTATCCTTTTTTGCCATCTGGAAAGCTAAATTAGTAGCGACATTACTCTTTCCACTGCCTGTCGGTGCCTCTAAATAAAAAATAGACTTATCCATATTTTTTAGTAATGTCTGCTCTGCTTCAAGAAAAAGCTCATTTCTTAAAATATTCATGTCTGTAACGGTGTTCCATTTTCCTTGTGGCAATGGAAAATTATTTGTCTGATAGTCTCTTATATGCTTCATTAACTCTGTATTTTCATATGTGGTGATCATTTCATCAAGGTTTTCGAATCCCTTCTGGTTATCAATCGCAGTCCCATTCATGTATTCAGTCGTTGCGTAATAATCTGATGCTAACAAAAGGGAATAAAGAATTCTTGCAAAGCCATATAGTATAATTGCATTTTCAACTGATTGCAGTTTTAGTCGGTCCCACATGCTTCCCCATCTTTTACGAATCGCTGCAGTTTTATTCCCACGGTTATTATTAAATTCCGAAAGCCATTTATATGCATCGGCGGCTGTTGTTCCATCCAGCCCGGAAAAAGAATTTATATATTGTTCAAAAGAATTCATATTGGAATGATGTCGTGAGATAATCCAGGCGAAAATATATACAAAATCTTTAAGCAGTTCAGACTCAGAATCTGCAATTTCTTTTTCCTTTTTTAAATGATTAATTTTCGCAAGGAAATAGTCCTGATACATTGATGCTGATAAAATAGAATGCTGTGTATTTATACTTGCGTTTGGAACAGGGGCAACATTACAGTTTTTATTTTCCATCTTTTGCATTTGAAAATTCGGATTAATTTTCCCCGTATCATGGAATGTCACAATGCCGTTAACCAGAGTCTTAAAAATATCGTTATGATCTGGAATTCCAAATTTACACTTTACAAAATCTATTACGGGCAACATACATTTGTCATTAAAAAGATTATTCCAATATTTTTCACATTTTTTTATATGTTCTTCGATGGTTTCGTAATTCTGTGTTTTTTGATTATCTGTAAATAATTTGCTTGTACTTATATGTGCATAACATTCTTTAATATCTGTGCAATATTCTTCTAGTTTTATGAATGGCTCCTTAACATCCATGTTATATTTCCTCCGTATCTTTTCTACGGAGAAAATGAAATATTTTTTTATTTATGGGACATATTCATCTTAAAACAATACATGTTAACATCAAACATATTATATAAACATAGTTATTACCAACCACCCTATGTTTCTCAAAACAGAACCTGTTACTACCAAATAGGTTTAAAATGTTTATACTTTTCAAAACATCTTATGTTAAATCCAAACTCGGACGGACTGTCGCTAATATATGCGCATGTATTTCAAAACATCATATGTTAAATCCAAACGAAAGATGAAATTGCAATTTCACCGGCATCCCTATTTCAAAGCATCTCATGTTAAATCCAAACGCGTAGACCTCAAAAGGATGAAGTAGCGATTTCGCCATTTCAAAACATCTTATTTTAAATCCAAACTGCTATACGCGGGGAAAACGTTAGATGATGGTACTGTATTTCAAAACATCTTATGTTAAAAGCAAACTCTTCAAATTCATATACATAATCGTTGCAATCACCATTTCAAAACATCTCATGTTAAAAACAAACGTCACCCTCGGATGGGCCTTACGCAGATTTATATTTCAAAACATCTTATGTTAAAAACAAACGGATAAATTGGACAGTGATTATCGGGATTTATTTCAAAACATCTTATGTTAAAAACAAACAAATAAAACCTGCAGATGACTACATGGGTCATGACTATTTCAAAACATCTTATGTTAAAAACAAACCCAAGTTAAAAGATGATCTTAACTATGATTTAATAATTTCAAAACATCTTATGTTAAAAACAAACACACTGACAAGATTAGCTAACCAGCTCAGTAATATGATTTCAAAACATCTTATGTTAAAAACAAACACACGGTTTTAAGCCATTCTTCAGCTCACCAGTTCTCGTAAAACCGCTCAACCGCGGGCTTTTCTTCAAAATTTACCAGCCAGCACCAAATTTTAGTAATGATTCCGATAAATGTCAGTTTTCTTTATAAAATCAAGCTTTTTCACAAATTTATAAAATCCACGGCTGGTAAAATTTTACAAAAATGCTAATGTTTTTTCATTGCAATTATAAATGTCCGCTTTATACGTAACCGGTAAATTTGTAAAGCACAATTTTTTATACATATATAAATTTGTGCTTTCTGTTAAAGCAACTGGCAGGCTTTCTTGGTAAATAAATGGTTCTGCGTCATCTTCGTCGTCAAGTACATTAATCTCAGCTTCTTTTTTTATAAACAGACTGTCAATTTTGTTATTCCCATTTGTTTTGGTGGCCTCAGTAACTTCAATATTACTAAGCTCCGCCAAACAATATGTGTTCCCTAAATATGGGATATACACACAATTAAACGGCTTGTTCTGGAGTGCATTTGCTAATTCACCAGGACAGTTTTCATCCATTAAGATATAAATTTCCCATCTCGGATTTATAAGGACCTGGTCTTTTACAATCAGTGTGCTCCCTGCATTAGCATATCCAGTTGTATTGGTATAACTGCGCATTTCTTTCGAAAAATAGCCTTTATCAGCCAACGGGATAATCGCGATCTTTATATCTTTTAGTTTTTCGTAAAATTGAGGATAAACAGCCTTTTCTTTTTTTTGCTGTTCGTAACCGTTATATCCGGCAATTGCACCAAGCAACCCCATAAGTGCAACCTTATGGATCTGTCCAAACGTTAAATTTACTGCATTAACATCTGGTTTTTTAAACATTGCATATTTTCCAGATAATTCAAATTTTAATGTTTTCACTTTTTCCCCTTTCTTTTCCCACAGGAATCGCAAACGGAATTCCTGCGGGAAGGTTTCTACCATCAGTTCTTACCATCTAATCTATTTCACTGGAATATCTTTGATTGTTACATGATCCATATCAAGACCTACCAGTTCAGTTGTTTCTTCATTGGAGTAAATTTCAATGCCTTTGATTAGGTCTTTATGTTTGTTCAGGTATTTGCTGCATTCAGACAGATCAATCACATTCTTGCCACAATCATTTTTGGTAAAGCGAATATATTTTGTCAGATTATCAAATCCAACGCCAAGTTCCGTTTCTACAAACATAGCAAATTCATTCACGCAGCCTGCTTTTGAACGGGAATCGAATAAGCTCTGTGCGGTTAAGACGGCTTCTTTAAACAATGCGTAATCTTTTGCTGTATATCCTTCTGTATAACCGGCTTTGATCTCATTTGCATAGGCAAGCGGGTTGATACGGAAAGATGAAAAATAATGAGCTTCATCTGTGATAAGTCTGGTTCCCATGCTGGTTGCTTTTCTTTCACTGCTGCTTTCATTTGCTTTTTTTTCACTATTCTTGTTGTCTGTCTTTGGCTTTTCATTTGGATTTCGGTAGCAGGAAAGGATGTCCTGTACGATCATTGTTGCATCACTGTATTTATTGTATCCGTCCTGAATCTGTACTGCTCCTCTGATGCCGACATTCTTAACATTCGGAATTAAGAAAAGGCAGCCGAAATTTTTTACATCCGTGAATGTAAAAAGAGCTTTCATCAGTTCGTCATCGGAGAACTCTTTTACATCACTGTCGGTAAGATACTCAAATCTTTCCCGGAGAGACCGCGGAATATTTTCATTTTTTGCGTTCTTATAAGAACGGATACCAAGTACTTTTTCTCCGTTCTGTTCCCATAACACTTTCATTGGGTATTTTAAGGAAGTGCCAGTTGCATAGAACTCTCCTTTTGAATTCATGCGCAGCATTCCATCAGTACCTGCATTTAATGCAGAATTTTCAACACCAATACCAAATACACCATGTACTCCAAAATTTAAAACTTCATTTTTCATCATTTTATTCCTCCACTTTCTCTGTTTCTTTTTCTGCTTTTTCGTAAATCAGGCAATTTGCAATGTATCCTGCCATTAATGCTTCGCGGTCTACTTTGTCATCTGTTGCATCATAATTTGCAATGAGCGTCATCATACGGTTGAATCTCAGATTATTTACATCAATCGTGTATGCGACAGAAGTGAACCCGCTGTTTACCAGCGATCGAAGTACTTTGTTTGAAGGACAATTCAAATAAGGTGCTGCAAGGATATGTTTTTTATCCGCTTTCTGTTTTAATGAGATAAAATATCTCACAATCTGTCCTACGCAGTAATAATATTCTTTTTCGCAACCAATTCCGGCGTCTGTTTCAGAATTGATTTTCCTCCGTAAATCATCGCGGATCTCAGGGTAATTTCTTTCCATGTTATCTCCTCCTAAATAATTTTTTACTGATATGATCAAACTAAGCTGTTGACCAGCCCGGTTTAATTCCCCGTCAAGTAAGGTTGTTTTACAGATTTTCCAACAACGGTCGGCAAGTACGTCTGCCACATGATATGGTTTGTCTTTGTAGAGCCATGATCGGATGGCATTTCTGCAGCAAACGATTGCATCTTTGAGTGCCGCATCATTTATGCTTATATCTTTACTGTCTCTAAAAAAATTAGGGAACAACTTAAAACTAAACAGACATTTATTTAGTAAAGCCAGAATTTCACTTTTTTTCGTGTATTCCTTAAACAGTCCATAATCATCCCGAAGTGAAAGGACATTTTCATATAGGAACGGTTTCATCAGTGTATTTGAATAATGTGTCAGAATGTCAGCATCTACAATATTCACTCCAGATTTTGTAAGCTCTGCACGGATCATATATCCTGTAAACTCGCTGTCTGGGATTTCCTGCTCAGATACCGGGTAAATACGATTCCGTTCCGTGTCTATATACATGCAGGGCTTATTGCGTTTACAGTTGCTCTGCAAATAATCAAAGAACGCCCTTTGCTGGAGTGCTTCTTCGGCTGCAATCAGACAAGGTGCTACTGTTTTCCGGGTTTTATGTTCAAGCCCTGGTTTCTTTGCATCCAGTGACATGCTGTCATTTGGAACACCGTAAATTTTGGATTCAATTTCTTCATTGTAATCATTTTTCAGGAAAATCCTTGGAAAAACATATCTGGTTTCTTCCTGAAGATACAATTCCGGATCGTCTTCAAAGAAAATTTTTAAATAGTTCTTTTTTAAAAATTCAATTCCAGATTTTTCTAATTTGAACAGATGATCTAAGATCCAGTTTCTGTGATGATCCAGTTTTTCCTTATCAATTTCCGGCAAGAATTCGTTCATCTTCTGAAATAACGCGATATCGTTCTTTTTTGTTTTCTTTCCACCCGGATTTTTCAATGCATCAAAATACCGGTTTACTTTGTCGGGGGTTAGTTTGTTTGCTTTTGCTGAACTTTCTGCAAGTCGTTCCCACTTGACGATAAACGAAAGATAGCTGCAGGATAAAATCTGCTTATCGGATATTGGCTTATTCGTATTGATAATGCGGCTGTGATAATCGTAAAACCGTACTTTTTCATATAACTCTTCATCAGCCGGATCTTTATGCAATTCTCCTTTTTTGAATTCAATCTTGCAGTGCTGAATGGACCCATCCTTTTTTATGATCAGATAATCACCATCAAAAGGAATGTATGAATCAAGGACCATATCCCGACCAGTTTTTTTCTTTGTTTCATCTGCTTCTTTTTCGAAAACTTCCATACAATCTTTTACCATGCCTTCTCCTTTCTTATACCCAATCGAAATTGCAGAATCCAAATCCTCTGGAGCAACAAGTCCCAACTCCTACACCAGATAAGAAGTAGGCTAATTCTTGAGACATTGGATCATCTGAAATCAGCAGATGAATCTTATCACCAAGGAGCGTGATATTTTTGTATTTATTGCTAATTGGATATTTATTCCGAATTTCAATGGAATTGTACAGGTCAAAGTTTTCATTAATCTTCTCTCCTGTAAAATCGTTGTATTTTTTTACTGCATTCGCAAAAAGGTCTTTTTCAAACTGGTTCAGCCCTTCCTGTGTACGCCAGTATCCGGATTCGTACTTCATGATGATCGGTGTAAGCGTATACAGATCGCGGATCTTTCTCTTTTTCACTATATGCAGATCAGTCGAGACACCTTTAAAAGTGTCATTGCTGTTATCTTTTAAAGTCTCACATAAATACTTAATCAGTGATTCATTAACGCTGCGAATCACAATCGTGTATACATTGTCCTTTGTATAAACTGCATTTCCCATAAACGGCTTTAATTTGTCAAATGTATAATGTTTATACTGATTTTTTTTATGAAACTCAAACCAGTATGGATCTTTTGCCAGTGCCGAATCAATGAAATCGGATTCAACGGTCAGCAGTTTATCATCCGTAAGATCCTTCAGTAAAACCACTTTTGCTTTTAATTCGTAAACCTTAACTCTTCCCATCAAATGTTACCTCCATAAAAATCTGTTTTTGTGTCTGCAGCTAGAATACAGCATTCGGAAATCTTGCAATTTTCTAGGATGGAAAATCGCTCAAAAATAATATGGCAGAATTGTAATTTTTCCGGCATAATCTTCTTTTTCGAAGAAAATCATACTAAAAATGATTAAAATAATTGTCAAAATAGGAGGAAAACATATGGTTCAAGAAGCTTTTGCGCAAATGGATTTGTTCACTTATTTTTCATCACAAAAAATCACCCATTTACCAGGTGAGTTTTTATCAGAAAAGGATGTTGGGAAAGAATTATCTTTTGAAGAATTATCAAAAAAAGAAGGGAATGTTGTGGTCGCTGACTTCAGCAGCAACATACACCGGATTTTAAAAGCAGTAAAAATTCAGGAAATCCGGAATTTTGCTGATGGGGACTCGGATCTTCTTTATGACGACGGAACAGACTGGCCGGGATGCATTCATAAGAAAGATTACAGAAATCCACTTCATCCATGGGGTACGAAACTATATGCATTTGCATAAGAAAAAAGGAGTCGCTTTATTGTGGCTCCTTTTTCTTATATAGCGTATTATTCGGTTACAGTTTTCCACAGATGAATGGGATTGCCTGATTCAGGATACTAAGTGCGCCGTATTTCTTATCAGCACCGGACTTCTTATCCTTATGGACTTTCTCATGACAGTGACAGCATAATCACGCGATATTGTTGATGGTATTAGATCCATCCCTACTTCTTTACCGAGAATGCAGTGAATCACAGGAAATGTTTACGCTATCGCTCCATTCGCTGGATGCTTTTTCAGAAACTGCGCGCACAGTAACAGTTGCTGATTCCCAAGTATGGGTTTTTTCATTGTAAACCTTTGGGCATTCCCCATCTTTGATATATAAATCATTCGAAGATACGGTGTAATTCAATTCCGTTCCATCTCCTTTTGTGATTTTTACTTCATATTTTTCAGCACCTTCAACTTTGTCCCAATCAATATCAAGGTTTTTGTGTGATCCGTAATACGGTGTATTGTGCGTATACTTTGCTTTGGTAACCACAGACTTTGACAGTTTTTCTGTTTGACTGGTCGATGATGTGGAATGAATAGAATCACATGATACGCCATATGATTCACTCCAATTGCTTGTTTTATTGCCAGCAATTGCGCGAACTCTTACCGAAGCGCTCCAGACACTTGTTTTTTTATTATAGGTTTTCGGACAATCAATTTTCTGACTGTAAAATCGGTTTGAAGTAACGGTATAAGTATTTACTGTACCATCTGCTCCTGTAATTTCAACTTCATAACTTTCGGCACCATCAACAACATTCCATTGAACGTCCATGTTTGGATGTGAACCGTAATATGGTGTATTGTGTGTGTATTTTGCCTTTGTAACAACAGGTGTTGCAAGGCTTACCGCTGAATTGGAAGTATCATTTCCTTTGTTTTGCCAGTATTTTTGCCACTCCGAATACCAATTATTTGCATTAGAATACCAATCACTGGAAGATACGGTCTGATATGGATTATATCCAGTATAGGCACGTCCACCTTCCGCTGCAAATGTTGGCATTACAGAACTGGCGATCATGACACCCATCATTGATAAAGCTGCTAATTTTTTCATAATAAATTCCTTCTTTCTTTTATTTTGACGATTATGAACAAAAATCATAGGCCCAAATCCAGCGTGCATATTTGTTCGGGACCATTTTTGTCTTTAAACAGAAAGACTCGTTGCTTTCTCATAAAAAGATGACACAATGCATCTACGATTTTTGTTAAATCAGTCATAAATCAGTATGGAAGTAATTTCATTTGAAATTTTTATTCAAACTCGATTATGTGATGTTCGAAATTTCGATCATGCACTGAAGAAATTCATGCATTCCCATTACAAACTTATCTGCTGCAACTGATAGTACGAACTCATCTTCTGCCAAATATACGTGATTCTGTTGCAAAATCGTATTTATCTTCTGCTGTTTTCTCTCATTACAAAAACTGCTATCCATTTTCAAGGCATTTACCGTTTCGCCTCCATCCGTAAACATAACTTCTGTGTCCTGGAAATTCACATAAAATTGAATATAATCGTTGTTCTTATCCAGAAATGGTACGCTTATCTCGTAATATTCTCCAAGCTTTCTGACTGAAGTTTCGGCTTTGAACCAGTCTATATATTCTTCTAATTTTTCTGTAATATCCATGTCACAACTCTCCTTCCCTGTTATATAAATCCAAAAGTTCATCCAAACTCATATTGAAAATGAAATATTTTTATAAAACAGGAGGAAAACAATTATGACAGTAAAAGCAACAAATAAGGAGTCGAAATTAAGGCACTGAAAGGATTTGAAGGCATGGAAGGATGGACCTATCAGGGGAATCTGTACGTGGAGAATAAGAAAGTCGCTGCATGGAGTCAGGACAGTCATGGCGGGATTGTGGACTGGCTTACAATGGAACCTGGTTTTTCAGAGGATAAACTTCGCAGTATATTTGCAGACGTAGATTCGAATTTGGGATTGGAACTTGCAATGAATGAATTAGTCGTCCTGAAAGACCGTTTAAAGGTTTATAAATAAGCAAAAAAAGATGGATACAGAGGAATTTTTGTTCTTTGTGGAGGATTCTGGGAAAAAATTTGGCTTATTCCGGCTGGAAACACGCAAACCCCTGAACAGCTTAAGGAAGAACTTCTTCCACAGTGTAAGGAGAATTTTAAGCGCAACAGCGATCCGACGCCATATCTTTATACGAAAGATGAAGATTTCTGTGTCGGAAAACCGATTACGCTGGATGATATTCGTTGTTAACTGCCAAAAAGAAAGAAGTCGGAATTCCGGCTTCTTTTTTCTTAACCCAAAAATAAGTTCTGAAGAATTGTACGTTCATTAAAATCCATTGTTTTCGGTAGAGTTAATTCCGCTTCATAAATTCCATTTCCTTTGCCAATGTCCTGCATGAATCTCCAAAATTTACTTCTTGGTTTCCCATATTTGATCACAAGTCTGGCACGGTTGCCTAGTCGTACAGTCCTTTTACAATCCGAATAACAGATAACACGGCTTTTTCTTCCGCTACTTTTATATGTATAGACCGCAACGACGTCATCATCCAGTGGATCCCGTTTCTTTTTTACATAAGGTTCACATACAACATATTCCCTTTTTCGCATTGAGAGTCCAACTTTACCTTTACTTGTAAAATTGGCAATCCAACAGATGATCAGACCAGTACATAGGCTAAAAAACAAAACCAGCGTTATGAATATTATAAATCCTCTCATTACAGCCTCCTATTTGATCACATCCACAATTGTAACCGGCAACCAAAAGATGGTAAGTCCCTGGAAGTTTCGTTTTGTGAATTCGATCTTATATCGAATTCGTTTGCCTGATAAAAATCCCGCCACAAAATCAGAATCTTTCTCTTTGCAAATGAGGTAATTTCGTCCGTTTCTACCACACTTGCAGTCAATTCCTATATGACACATTTTTTCACATATTTCCCGAATATCCATTAATCAATCTCCTATCCAATAACTCATATGTCTTTTCTTGTGTTTCATTCATAGATTAATCATTCCAGTCTGGTTGTGGACACCATATTGTATTTTCAAACACTTTTTTTGCTTTCTGTACAACTCTTGTTATGGAAGTTCGTTTTGGAAATTTCATCTGAATTCCACAGACAGGACAAACATAGGTTCGGTCAGAAAGCTGCAGTTCTTTATGGACATATCCACACTCACCCTCATCATTAGATGTTACAAAATATCCGCTGAATTCAAAGATTTTTGCCATAAAATAAGTCTCCGTTTCTATGATCTTCTTCTCTTATTATTATGGCAGAAAAATGAAATATCTAAATTTTACAGATGGAAAATCACAAAACATTACCTGGATTAATTTGTGCAGAAGCATGCTCAATATACAATTTTTCTAGTCGGGAAGCAGTTTGATAAAGAAGCTCTTTGTTTTCCAGATCTTTTTCCCATTTTGTCGGAATAGCATCGTATCCATATATTATACCTGCTATACCACCTGTAATAGCACCAATTGTATCTGTGTCTCCACCCATATTAACTGCAGTCAATACTGCAGATTGGTATGAATCTGTATGGAAAATACACCATATGGCAGACTCAAGCGTGTCAACTACATATCCTGAAGATTTAACGTTGTTAATTGTAGCATTCAGCAATTCTCCCGAAAAAATGCGAGTAAAGCATTCTGCTTCAGCAGTATCTTTGTAGTAATCTGTAAATGTTTTTCGTGTTTCTTCATAAGCTATATCAACAGCGAATCCAGACAGTAAAGCGATTGCAAATTCGGTCAAAAAATGACATGCAATCTTCGAAATAATATGCGCATGTGTGATACTTGAAACATCGTAAATGATAGTCTTGCGGTGTTCAAAATCGGTATCGTTTTTTAGATAAAAAGCCAAAGGCATTATGCGCATCAATGAACCATTACCATTGTCGGATTGACTATCTCCTCCGCATTTTGTCGCTTCTGTACTATTTTTTGCACGTTTTATAGCAAAACGAGTTGTAAAACCAACATCGAATGTGGAACCATTTGCAGTATATTCTCCATCCTCAAGCCATCGTACAAACCTTGCAGCAATATCATTCGGATTGTAGCCATCAGCGAGAGAATCAATTGTTGCAATGGTCAAAGAAGTGTCATCAGACCATGTTCCAACTCTCTGGCAATGATTTCCATAGCCAATCATTTCTCGGATAGGCTCTTTTTGTAATTGTTGTCTTGTGGTGAATTCAACAGGAACACCAAGCGCATCCCCAGCTGCAAATCCAATTATAAATGCACCAGCTGTATTTTTAACTCTTACTATTTCAGACATGTAAATACTCCTTTTTATTGAGCTATTGCTTAATAAAGCATGTACTGCTTTACGCATTGTTTCTTTAACATCCATATACTATCGCTCCTTTTTTAACTTTTCTTCCTTTATTATAATAAAACTCGTGATTTTTTATATTTTACAGAAGAAATATGACATTTTAGAAAGAAGAAAAAGAGACAGCTCAAAGCCATCTCTTTATAAGACTTATCAAATGAACGAAAGAATTACAAACAGGAAGTGGGAAAGCCCACGGTTTGTAATCCGATGTTGTTTCCAATTCCTATCCTACTCATCTTTCCCCCACCTGATCTTGTGCTCCTTTGTGTTTTTCACTAACACCCCATTTTCAGTAACTAGATTTTCTTTCCGCATCTGATTCATTATGGAAATTGCCGTGTTTGCCGAAATACGAAAGTGATTGATGAGTACGCCAGCATAGATAACGCCTCTATCTTCTGCCATTTGTACAGCTTCTGCATACTGTTCTTTCGTATATGATTTTTTGGCTGTTTCCGGCGTAGCCGAATGCGGGACGGCTTTCTTTTGCACATTCGTTGTTGTTTTTCTTGTTCTTTTAGACGTTTCTTTTTTTGCAACTCTTTCTTCTGGTATTGGATTTTCCTTTTTTGCTTTTTCTATCTCTTTATTTATGGACAATAAATCCAGTTGTCCTTCAACTTGAACCTTTCTTTTTGGCATAGCATCTTTTCCTTTACGATTTTCTGTTTTTCGATTGGAATATGGTAGTTTTATTATATTCTGCTCCCTTCTTTTTATTTTTTTGCAGAAGGAAAAGCGTAATTTTGGAACCAGGTTCCAAAAATATCCGTTTTCATATTTTTTATAAAAAAAGATGCCGACTAGCGACATCTTTTCTCTTGATTAAGCTGCATTTTCTTTTCTGAGGGACTGTTGGCAGAATGTATCGATCTTTTCGAACACATCCTGGCGACAGGTATCATGAAGAATATCATGGCGATATCCTTCTATAATTTCCATATCGACATCCGCACCGGCATCTTTATAAGCTTTTTCAACTTTTTCAAGTCCACCATGTTTGACATCAGATACCGGATCATCAGAGCCGGAAATAAGCAAGATTTCAAAATTTGCATGTACCAGTTCTTCTTCCGTTTGGATCATGCATTTCAAAAATTCATCGAAAAATCTTGCAGACATCTGAAGACGCACATTTTCATCTTTCAGATATTCGTTTCGGATCGTTGGGTCGCAAATAAGCCATTCAGCAGGTTCAGTACCTTTTGGACTTATTTTGCTGTTATAAGAATCAAATGCGAGTTTTTTAACAAGCTTTGACGCCCTATCTTTGTTCCTGCAGCAAAGCATCAGAATGATCCGGGCAAGCTGAAGTTCCTTTTTATCCGGCTGTCCTGTTCCTACCAGGATCATCTTATCCGCAGATGGATAGGAATGCTGATGTGCGCGGGCAATAAAAGAACCGAGTGAAAATCCCATCATCTGGTACGGAACATCTGGAAATCGATTCTTAACTTCCAATCGCATCAGTTCAGTATCGTACACCCAGTCTGTCCACGAACGTACATTCAGTACGTTTTTATCACTGATTACAGACTGTCCATGTCCTGCAAGGTCAATCATACAAACAGCGTAATGCCTTTTAACAAAATAAGCAGCGAGTTCCTTGTATCTTCCGGTATATTCTGTCATACCATGTATAACATGCAATACCTGTTCTACCCGCTTATCATCCGGTGTCCAAATAACTCCATGGACAGGTAATTTTCCAGCACCTCTAAAATTAATATTTTCAGTAATCATTCTTTCTTCCTCCTGTTGTTTATAATCTCGGTTGAAATATGGAAGAAAAATCATTTTTTATTTACAAAAAAAGAGACAGCATAAAGCTATCTCTTTCTAAGACTTACCAAATGAATGAAAGAACTTCTCCATTTACAATAATGGTATCTCCCTCTCCATTCTCCCATGTTTTCATATCAAAGATGCGATAAATTTTGCCGAATTTTTCAATTTCGGCTATTGCATCAATGATTGTCATGGTTTCAGGGATTAGGGAATTATTGAATAAATCCGCGCACTTTTCATAAGGAACGATTACACCGTAAGTGATTATATTTTGATAATTTAATTCGATACCGGAAATGAATTCAATATCATCACCATTTACTTCAGCGTATATTTCTCGGTAAGCATCAAGTGCATTCCGAAATGTAGCTCCAGGAACTGAAAAATCGAAAAAATTTCCGTTTAATTCAGTATCGTATTTCTGATACTCTTCCAATACCTGTTTTTTGATACGCTCTTTTACGTCATCTGACTTTTCCATGTCTGTTTCCTCCTATGATTGATTGATTTCAGAAACAATATGGAATATCTAACAAAGTCAGATTCGCCAAAACAGCTAATTTTGATTGATGCTTTTGAGCGTTTTCCGGATCCCGTTCTTCAGCCGTTTTAAATTCGTTTTCTCGTATTCAGTAAGATCTTTATTCCCATGTACGGCAAGATCTGACATATCCAATTTTTTGAACTCTACGTAAGTTTCGATAGAGATTGGGCAGGTATATACATCTGTTATCGCTACACGATTTCCCATTTTTTCAAGGAGCGCCGCTAATTTATCTGTATCCGTTCCTGACCAGATGACCTGTCGGAATGGTTTTACATATTGGGGCAGAAGGAAACAATTAATATCATCATCCTGTACTAAGTCATCCACTATCAAGTATTGTTCAAGCTGATACTCATTTTCATTCCATGTGACAGTAAAACCGTGCCTGTTCGGATCAAATATGTCAATAAAAAGGGTTTCTGTGTCCGAATCATAAACTGGCATCATAAACTCAGATACTTTAGAATAAAGCTCAATCATTTTTTGATATTGCTTTCGATAAAAAGCGATGTCTTCCTCTGTAAATTTTTCTTTGTAATCACGAATTTCCATAAGAATATCAGCGGAATCTCGATCTTTTTCAATTAAACACTGGATCTTTTCCTGCTCGGCAAGGTTAAGATGTAATTTCCATTCGCATTTATCAAAGTCGAAGCAGTATACGGATTCATGTGGAATCATCCTCCACAAAGTAACTTCCATATTATGGGATTCGCAGTCTATTATTCTTGCTTTTCCAAAAATGTGATATTCTGATCCTTCAGGCGCTAACCACACATATCTCATATGAATCACATCATCGATAGGAGAATAAGGCTCTTCCGGAATCCATGCAAATTTTTTGAAATCTAACCCAGCATTAGTAGTTGCTTGTTCCATTATCTCCAAAAGATTGTTCCCCTTTTCATTTATATGATTAGCGGTTGCATACAAAGTACTTGTATACATGTCAATCGGGGTTGGGAGTACTTCTGTTTTTCCACTTTTATTTTCAAACTTTACAATTATACCCATTTTGTACCTCTTTTCTTGTTGTATTTTGTGGTTTTTCTTTACAAATACAATATGGAAGAAACAAAAGAACCAGCATGCCAACAACACACCAGTTCTTTTGTTTCACTAAGTAAGAGTATTATAAGTTCGCTCCAATTCTTCCAAAATTTCTTCTGGAAGAGGATCTTTCAGTTTACCGCATCCATTGAGGTTCACATACTCTCCATCGAAAAACAGATTGTAAATATACCTTTTGTACGGATTATTCATCGAGACTCTCGAATGAAATGCCAATACTAATACGATCGGTGATGTCATACTCGAAAATTCCTTGATCTAATACCAGGGAATTGAATGTAACATTTTCATTTATGAATGATCTAATCATTTCTTTGGTCATTATATTTCCTCCTACGCGGCAGAATAGTTTATCGATATTTTCTCATTCACAAATGCACATAATGCATTTTTTACAATACTCTTTACAAAATGCGCAATTGCCTGCGTAACGCCGTTGCCGATTTGCTGTTGTCTGTCATTCAAGGATCCAAATACCCGGAATGTTCCCGGAAGTCCCATAAGTGCTTCTGCTTCAGCTACGGTAAGGATTCGATTTCCTACCGGCGGCATCAAATTCACTTTTCGCCAGTTTGTAATCGTAACTCCCGGCTCATCCATTGCAAGCCTGCGGTATACATTGCTGTGCCGGTCCAGATCTGCCATTTCCGGAATATCCTTATAGTTGTGGCCAGGACGTACATGCTTCATCTTCTCAACCGTATCCGGACGAGCCTGCGTTACATCGCTGTAATGTATCCAATCACTGGTTACTTTCCTTAAAGCATCTCCAACTGTCTTTTTGGAAGTTAATGCTACATCAGGAATAACGATCCTCCCAATGCGACTCCCAATAAGAAGCATACGCTTTCTTTTTGTGTATCCACCAAGCGCCCAGTCTTCTACTACCTGATAAGTGATCTGATATTCGGAAAGTTCTGTTAAAACTTTTTCCAGATACATACCATGATCTTTTGTCAGAAACTGTGGTACATTTTCGATCACAAACATGAGTGGACGTTTTGCAAGTACAATCCGGATGTAATCGTCGATTAAAAGACGTTTTGCTTTTGCTGTTTCCTTGTCAATATCTGCGCGGTTCGCATTGCTGTATCCCTGACAGCATGGACCACCGATGATAAGATCGATATCCGGTACTTGTTCTGCATCAAGATCACGCATATCCATACAGAGAATATGATCCCCGATATTGTGTTTATAGGACTCCACGGCTGATTTGTCGAAATCACAAGCGAACTTGATATCAAAAGAATCATCCTTTGCAAATGGATAATCCAAAAGTCCGGCGCCTGAAAATAAAGATGCCACGTCGAAGACATATTGCAGGTCGCTTTTTTCTTTTGTTGAAAATAAACCAGCGCACCTGAGCATATCCATTAATGCTTCATCTTTTGTAAGCAGATCCTCTTTGCTGATCTCAAAAGTCAGATTTTCTTTTTCATCTAACATGGAAAGAAGTCCCCTGTCTGATAAAGATTCTGTGTGTACTTGTGATTTTATCACATGAACAACAATCTTATCTTCCTGGATTTCAACCTCCATATACCGAGCTAATGCGATTACTTCCCGGATCTCATGGTTTCTCAGATCAACTAACGGTTTGTGTGTTACTCCTTTACGACTCATCTGATATTTTCCATCCTTATCTGGTATAATAATCACTTCATCTAATTCCCTGTCGACGACATATCGATACTTTGCACCTGCATAAAATGATTCGTTTTCCTGGAATGAAAATGTTAATCCTCTTTTACTCTTCTTAATTCTCATATTGATTTCCTCCTGTTATTTTTGATTTCAGAAAGAAAATGAGATAAGAAAAAGAAAAAAATTCCTCAAAAAAAAGAGACAGCATAAAGCCATCTCTTTTTCTGATATAGAATCCGAATTGTTAATATTCTTCCTGAGCATCCATTTCTTTTGCCCATTCAATCAGAGTTGATAAGGGAAGCCCGGTCAGAGCAATTAACGTTTCAGAAATCACGTCCAGGTCATGCTGTTCCTTATAGTGACGGAGCAAGTATTTCACCCCATGAACCAAATCTTTCTGTTCAATGTATATACCTCTTCCTGTTTCCATATTTGTTTCCTCCTGTGTTTTAAGATTTCAGTGAAAATATGAAAGAAAACAAAAAAACGTTTTTATAAATAATTTTAATTGCAAATTTGTGAAAAAACGGATATAATAACATTGTTGTACTCCCCCCTCATGGATTTAAGTACAACAAGGACGGCGTCGAGAAATCGAGCCGTCTTTTCTTTTTGAATAGAAAAAAGAGACAGCGTAAAGCCATCTCCTTTTCGAATACAGGAATCTGAATTACCAGTCCTCTCCAGGGTTTTCCGTCCTTTTTGCTCGATCAATCAAAGTTGACAAAGAGAATCCGGTCATTGTAATCAATGTTTCAGAAATCACGTCCCTGTCATGCGGTTCTTTGAACTTGCTGAACAAATATCCCAAGCCTTTGACCAATTCTTTGCGACCATTTTCCATTCGGTCCGATTCGAAATCATCAATGATGCATATGCCCAGGCGATTTGAAAAATCTCGCCATGCGTCATAGATATGTTCATCTTCTGAGAAAGGTTTACCGTCTTTCCCAACAAATACCATAGCATACTGGTTTTGCTGTTTTGATGCTCGCAGTCCATCCTCTTTCGTCCATCCTTTAAAAATTGTGGAAAGATTGTTAATTACATTTTGCAACGTATATTCGACAACCTCATATTCCAATCCATTCTCTGTTAACATAATTATTTCCTCCTATTATTTATAATTTCACAAATAATATGAAAGAAATATATATTTTCATTTTTCACCAGCATGTGTATGCTAATTATATTGTACTACTCCCATTTTGTACAATACATTGGCGGTTCCACACTCCCATGGAACCGCCAAGTTCATCAAAAAAAGCCACTACACAAAGTGTAGCAGCCTTTTCCTCTTATTCGGCATATACAAAAATCTTTCGGCCCTGAAAATCGACGAGATCCACATATCTAGCTCCAGACTCAAGCAATTCGTTAATTCTGCTGTTTGCTTTTACTACATCTACATCCAAAATTTCTGAATGCTGTTTCTTTTCCATCAGATCGAGTTTTCCCTGAAAATAAGTATTCGCCATACGAAACGTATCCAATCCGAGCTGCGTATCCATGATATCCATTACTTTTCCTCCTGTTCTCTGTGAAGTTTTTCTAACGTTTCTTCCCATTTGTTTTGGAAACGTCCTTGTTCCAGACAAGAAAATAAGGTCAATGCTTCTACCATCCCATCGATGTATCCGTCGAAATAGCGAACTTTCTTTTCATCTGTTTCTGCATTTAATTTTTGCTTTAACACTTCTAATCTTTCAGAAACAATTTCTGACCATACATCTGCAAATTCTTCGTTGATTTCTCTCTTTTGTTTTGCCATCCTTATTCCTCCTATGATTTTGATTTACAAAAAGAATATGAACGCAAAACAATATTTCGATTTTAGTCTTTCGTACTTCCAACGATTTCCATCCGGTCAGAGTTTACCCAGTATCCAAGATCCTTTCTCCAATAGCAGTTGTCCTGCCAATCTACGAAAAATCCGATATGAGCCGTAGCTGTGCTATCAAAACAACTCTGATAGGTTCCGAAACGGATGATGCCAGAAATCTTGTTCCCATTTGTATCTTTCACTTCTACTTTGTCATACTCGTGCAGCCTCCGTCCATCAGACAACATTTCTCCAGTATAGCGGCAAATTGTTTTCTTTTCAACCGGGACGGCCTTCAACTTATTTGTGAACTCCGGTACGAAGTACCACTCATCTTCAATTCCATATGTAAATGGATAGCCAGTGATCCATTTCCCATTATCTTTTCTTTTACCCTTCGCAAGCATCATACTCCTCTTCTCTTCCGCGGTAAAACTCAAAACTGTTTAATGCCTTTTTGTGCGGAATATCCTCTGTTCCTGTATTCTCAATGTAACAAGGTGTTTTGTGTGTTTTCTTATACTCTGACACGTTGTTTTTCCTCCTTCAATCTAGTGATAAATATATTATGGCAGAACCAATCATTTTTCGATTTTTACAGAAGAAAAGAGACAACCATAAGTCGCCTCTCTTTCCTCGTATATTCTTAGAATTTTCCGCCGCCTCCACCATGTCGTCCTCCGGATGAGGAATGATGGGTACTACTGCCGGAAGAAGATTTTTCAATTTTTCTTTTTGTGATGGTATGGTATAAGTACAAATCACTACGTCCGGTAATGTGAAGCCTCACACGACTAAAGTCGCGTGCTTCCCCTTAAGCGCGAATACGCGCATAGCCTCTTTAGGAGGCGGGGACTACATTTCTACGATACAGCCTGAACTCAGAATTCTTATGACGCTAAGGACATAAGCTCCGCATTCAGGTTAATTAACGTAGACCATGTGCAGGTGCTTCTCTTACTGCATGAAGGGACTTCTGCCTCCATGAGCAACCTTGAACTTTCGTCCAGGGATTTTAAGATCTCTCGGATGAAATATCTCGCTCCGATATTATAGGATGCCGACAGGTCACAATTATAAACTTTCCCATTCTGAAACCTGCAGAGTTCGTAAGTTGGGAAATCAGCTTCGGAACCACGGAGTACAGTTCCGCTTCCATCATATGCAAAACGGGAAGTTCCCCATGCACAGATTCGGCTGATATGCATACCAAGCCTGTGCGCTTTGTTCGTAACCATAGCCTGTACTTCCTGGCTTCTCCACAGTTTCAGACGCTGTTTCTTGGAACCATGTACTTTTCCCTTCCGGTTCAGGTGTTCAAACACAATGGTATCAGCATTATAAAGAACTGCGATATCCACGATAAACTCTGCAGTCTTAACGGAGATATCATGATTGATACCTTTTACTTTTGCCCACAATCTCGGTATCTTGCGATTTCCGTGCTGCTGTGCTTTTTTGATCCGGTTCACGCTATGCGTCAGACGGTCTGTTTCTTCGGAAAGCTTACAGAAATGCCTTCCGAGAATAGTGCCGTCAGAGCGCATTACACTGACCGTAGCAGCGGTATTGATCCCAAGATCGACTGCGACAATTGTCTGTTCCTGGATATCTGTATTGCAAAGTTCCACTTCTTCCATAAACGGGAAGTCCAGATGCCACTCATGTCCACGTTTCTGCAGGGTAGGTGCACATTTCTTTCTTGTAGCGCACCGGTGTTCGATATAGTCCACATCAGACTTATGGAGCTTAACGGTCAGCCAGTCCCAGGTGTTCCGGATATAGACCTTGATCTTCGCTTCATATGTCCCGATACGCTGATACATATTTCCACGGTACATGCATGGATAGATATATCCGGCTTTTGGGAAAGACGGCTTCCTGCCACGGTTCTTCAGGTCTTCGTTTTCCCAGTTGGCAAGATTGCTCTTATAAGAGGAAACTTTCCCAGTCGCCTCATTGATCGCACTGCGGCGCAGATAGCTCGGCAGCTTGTAGAACTGCTTATCGAACTCCGTGTATTTTACATCCGGATGTCTGTCGGTGACGTGGATCAGTGTTTCTACATAAGTCAGCCGGTTCTGTCCTTTGAGCGGCGAAATCTGCTCCCATTCATTCAGGCATACCTGGATCAGAAAGTCCGTGGCATGACGATAGACTTCGACTGTTTCCTTGAAGATATGATTATAAGTTTTGATCTTGACTCCATAAGTAGAAATAATCTTCATGCCACGCCTCCTTTCTGAATCATCTGGTCTTCTGGCTGTTGATATATTGTGTGACCTGTTCCATTGTCCGGTCACTGACGGTGGCAACAAAGTAGGATGGATTCCATAAATGTCCACCCAAGAGTTGCTTCTTGATCTCAGGGTGCTTCAGGAACAGCCACCGGGCCGTATTGCCTTTGAGTATTTTGACTGCATCGGACAGTCTGAGCTGTGGTTTGCAATCCACAAGCAGATGGATATGGTCTGGCATGATCTCCATTGCAAGAACGTCCATATCTAAAGATTTAAGTGTTTCGAGTAGGTATTGTTTCACCTCAGTCTCGATAGTGCCTATGAATATGGACTTTCTGTATTTTGTAGTCCATACGATATGGTACTGCAAGGAATAGACATAGCCACGACCATGCGTAACATCCTTTGATATTGAAAAATAAACTGTATTATTCATATTTCTATTATACCATATGTAACGACAATTCACAACAGAAAGGCCGCCTAACTCACGACTAAAGCCACGAGCGTGCGGCGGCTAATCGTCAAGACTGCCTTTTTTCATATAGTCTTTTGCAGTAGACTGTGAGTGAACTGTTTTCATTTTTACTGACATACCACTTACCACACAGATACCGACAACAAGTCCTATGCCAATGGAGATAAAAATCCACTTTATTGCCAATGGCTGTTTTGCACGTAGGCTGGAGGTGTCGTATGGATTTCCGTTTTTTGCCTGTGTAATGAAATCATCACACAATTCTGCATATGTATTGAAAGCATTCGTATAAGATGTTTCCCTTGGTATTGGATGATCGTTTTGAGGTTCGCTTTTGCCCTTTTGTTGCCAATACATCCTTGCTCATGGATTCACAGTAAAAATACTCTTTCCACTGGTCTGCAAGTGTTCCGCCGGTTGCTCCAATCCCTGCTTTAATAAGTCCCATAATGATGACTCCTTTCTTTAATATTCGTTATCAATATGGAAGAATTCCGTTGATATAAGCCATAAAGAAAAGAGGCAGATTCCTCCACCTCTTCCTCAGCTTATTAAATAAAATCATCCGTATCGTCCAAGTCATCATCGAAATCATCATCAAGATTACCTTCTGATTGTTCTACAGGGCCCTTCTCTTTGGGTTCAGTCAGCTTTTGGTTCTGCGTATCCTCCATATACGGTTCTACAATCAATTTTACGCCAGAAATCTCAAGCACTTTTACCAGTGATCCTGCCGGAATTATGGAATTGTCTTTTGTTCGCAACGTCCAACTTACATCATTTACATTTCCGGATCCGGTTTGATTGATGTTGTCGACTGTCTCTGTTACTTTGATGATTTGTCCAATCAGCTTGTCCTTGTTTGTTTTTGTCACCTTATTATTAAGGTGCTTTAACGCCCACGGTCTTGTGTAATACAACAGTAATGCAGTAACGATAAAAAATACGATAAATTGCGCTACGATTGGAACTCCAACCATGCTTAACAGCATTGCAACGAATGCTCCGACAACACCCCAAATGGTAGTTAATCCCACGGTCGGAATTTCAATCAGCAAAAGAATAATCATAAGAACAAGCCATCCGATAGTTGTTGATGTGGATAAAATCGTATACATAAGCACTCCTTCTTTCACAAATTATTTGCTTTTCGAAATCGCCCGTGGACTAGCCGGTGTTCCAGCGGAATACATACTCGAAGAATCATCCAGTGTAGACAGCCATACTTTTCCAGTTCCGCGGTACACATTTACAAGTCCTTCGCCAGAAACTGCAGATCCCATAAGTGTTTTTCCGCTTCGTTCTACAGTTAATTTCAGAGAACCTGACCAGCAGATAGCGAGGGATCCGTCGATTTTGAGAACATCGTTATCCAATTCTACCTCTACAATCTGATCTCTTGTTACATTACTTTCCAAAGCGCATACGCCGGATCCATTCAATTTTAAATTGAAAAGTCCTTCATTTCCAAGTACTGCAGAAGAAAGATTACTTCGTGCTTCAATGTCGTGTTTAACAGAGGATTCACAAGCCAGGAACATGCCGTCTTCCATGACAAGACCACCCTCCCAGTCACTTACATCTTCGAGTAGCAGATATTTATATGTAGGTTCCAGCATCAGATAGCCTTCTCCCTTATATTCCGGCTTCACTGCACTCTCACCGGTTGCAGCTCCTTTGAACATTTTTCCAATAAGATCTCCGGCATTTTTAATCCCAGTTGTTGCCTCCACTTTGCCCGCCATCCACTGCATTGCACCTGCCTGAACGGTAACACCTGTTTTTCCATTCAGTTTTGCAAGCACCTGTTTGCGGCGAACACCCATTTTACTCATGAAATATTCATTCATGGCTGTCATTGGGCTTACCGTTAAGTCTTTTTCGTGTTCGATGACAGAAAACATACCTTTTTGTTCTGTGATGATATGATTTTCTTCATCAATTAAACCGTTAAATCGAATCATTTTTTACCTCCTATAGTTCCGGCCCGTATTCACGGACTACTTCGTTTTCTTTTCCAAGTTTAACGCCATTGATAAATAATGTAATATGTGGGAAGAAAATGCCAAGTACGATCAACCACATTGGCTGATTAAACCTTTTTACTACCATTGATTCCACAAATGCATTTACTACATAACTGTAAATCATAACAACAACAGATGCCCATTCCTTGCCAATCAGTGCCGCTGCGATTCCTGCCAATACATTGACGATGTAGAGATATGGAATTCCTAAATGGTAATACAGATTAAAGGTATTAAAGAACGGGATAAAAGCTTTCCATGCTTTATCTGAGAATCCACGGGTAAAAAGCATCATGCATGCAGAACTGTTGATAAGATATACAATCACCATATAAATCGCCATAAAGATAAATGCGACTAAAACAATTCCCATAAATGCCATGTTCATATCCTCCTTTCGCTTATTTCTTACAATATGGAAGAATTATACAAAAGGAATCCATATTTACAAACAGGAAGTGGGAAAGCCCACGGCTTTAGCCGTGGGAGGATGTCAACTTGGATGCCTTGCTGCAGGCCTGATGAATCATTTTTTCTTTTCGATTTCATGAATACGAGAAGATGAAACAATTTCCCCATCACTATCAACCACAGTCTTTTCTGGCTTCATCAGACTGTTACGAAGTTTTCGGATGTCATTTGCAAGTTCAAATCGGTCATACGCCGGATCCACTGCATGTTTGTACATCTCTTCCAGTTGATAATCCAAAAATTGTGCCAAAGACCACATATATTTTCCTCCCGTTTTCCTACTTTATTTGGATGATATTATTATACTGAAAATTCTTAACTTGATATTTTCACAGAAGAAAAAGAGACTCCACTAGGGAATCTCTCTCGTAATTAACATAAACCGATTGCCTTAAGCTGATCTAATCTTTCTCCCGGTATATGAGACCTCTTTTTCGGATCACGCAGTCTTCGCTTTTGCTCAGATATCCAAGAACCTAATTTCAGACCATTTACAACTGCTTTCTGTGACAAGTCCAGATTTCCATGTTCGGTATAATATTTCTGCGCACCTGCATACATAGTCTCAAATGGGACTCTCAGATTCCATTCCATACCTATCTCTTCCAACTGTCGAATTTGTTCTTGGTTAAGAGGAATGCAATCTGTTGCTTTCCCGGTATATTTTCTCCGTTGCAGACTAATCCAATTACCAAGCTTTATGCCATCTTTGGTTGCATAGTTACACGGGACTCTTAAATTGCCGTATTCTGTATAATACTCTTCTGCATATACAAGCATTTGTTCAAAAGTTGGTGGCAAAGTATCCCAGATAATCCCCAGATCTTCCAGTTCCTCAATCTGCTGCGTCGATAATGAGCCTTTCCGATATTGGCTACGTACTTTGCTGATCCAATTTCCAATACCATATCCTTTAAATTTTGCTATGGCAGGCATATTGATTGTTCCATATTCTGTCTTATATTCTACAAGAAGCTGAATGATGTCGTCCCACGTTTTGGTGACTGTTTGTTCGAAGTTCATATGAAGACGATCAAGTTTTTGTATCTGTTTCGTAGAAAGTTCACCTTTTGCTTTTGAAGCACGCTGCTTTGCAATCCAGGAACCAAGGGAAAAATCTTGATACTTTTCTTCTTTCTTTAGATTAAGATGGCCATATCTCTGATAGTACGCTTCAGCGATTTCATATGCTTTATCCCAGCCGCTTTTTAGTTGCCATTCAAAACCGATTTTGTTTAGTTTATCAATCTGTTCTGAAGAAAGTGAAGGATAGCCATCCTTTCCGGATTTTCTGTATCTTTGATTATTGGTCCATGTATACAGTGATTTGTATTTGCTGCTGTTCGAAGACGGGATATTCAAATTGCCATGTTCCTGTTTGTATTCGCACAGCTTTTCATACCAGTATTCCCATCTGCCATTAACATCTCTCGGATCCCAATCCATACCGATTTCATTTAAAAGTCGGACTTCCTCTTCCGTCATAGGCGGTTTTATTTTTCCTGTATATCGGCGCCTTTGCGTCGCAAGCCATCTGGCAGGAAATAGTCCATCTTCTTCATAGCTTTGCGACATAATCAGAGAGCCATGTTTTTCAGCGTATTTTTTACATACTCGATAGTAATCGTCCCACGATGCAGAAGCTGTGAGCAACGAAAACTGTTCTAAGAGATCTGATATTTCAACATCGCGTGAATAAACTTCAAAGTAACAATCCATATCCTGTCCTTTTTCTTTGAATGATTGAATCACCCCATTCCAGAAATCCTGAACAGGCGCAAGTCCCTCTGCATTATTTACGATGTCGAAAATGTATGGATGCTCTGCATTGCCAGTACACAACGCCCTTCCAATCTGCTGTAAGTATACATTTAAGCTCTCTGTCGGTCGGAAACAGATTACGCCATCGATTCCAGGAGCATGTACACCTTCATTCAGCATATTGATGCAAAACAGTAATCTTAAGGTGTCACTTTCATCGTTAAGAAATTGACTGAATGCAGACTCATCATGATCCAGTGAATGCAACTGATATAGATGTGGCTTTGTATCTAACCAGGAAAACCATTCCCTGCTTTTCTCCATCATTTGCTGCATATGCTCGTAATTCCGGCAGAATACAAGGTACTTCCCATGTGTTTTTTCCATTTTTTCACGGAAAATCTGGTCAATTCCTTTGGATAATTCCAGATTCCTTTTTGCCTGTTCCAGAATACATTTTGCTTTTGTATATTCCTTCTTTTCCTTATTATCCAAAAGTTTTTGTTCTGCTTTTCGGATATCTTCCTCATAAGAAAACACACCCGTGATGTAATGCGGAACCGGAAGGAGTCCTTGTAAGATCGCATCTTGAAGCGTAATCTCTGAAGCAATATTTCCATCAAACAATTCTTCAGCCATATTCCGGTTATCATCAAGATAGCGGATCGGTGTAGCCGTTAATCCGAGAATCTTGGCATCTGGAAGCTGTTTCAAAAGAGCCTTTAAAAATCTCTCCCATTCTGCTGCCCCGGCCCGGTGCATTTCATTCAGGATAATGTACGTGTAAACTTTATAAGGTATCCGCTGTAATCCAGAATATAAGCAGGTATCTACGTTTTCACAGTCGCCAAGATATTCGTTCATTTTTGACTCGAACTGCTGCAGATCTTTGGCGTAGGATGTAACATACAGGATATTATCGTCTAAGTGATCTGCTATCAGTGCAAGACTGATAAAAGATTTTCCGGTTCCCGTCGGATGAATTACACAACATCTGTTATTCACCTGAAAAAACGTTTTCACTTTTTCGTAAGCAATTTTGTTGTGCTCATGTAAATTTAGCTTTTCGATTTTGTTATTCATATATTCTTTCCTCCTATTATATTTATGATTTCGCATACAATATGGGAAAAATTGAAAATTAAGTTCATAAAAAAAAGAGACTCCGCAATGGGAATCTCTTTTATTAGTTCTTATGAAAACATAGTTTTGTATTCTGTTTCTGTGATTACAGGAACGCCAAGTTCTTTTGCCTTCAAACTCTTCGAGCTCTTCGAGGAACCACTATCCTCATTGCTGATCAGATAGGATGTCTTCTTTGATACGCTTCCAGAAACCTTTCCTCCGCGGCTTTCAATTTCTTTTTTGAGTTCGTTCCGATTCGCATACAGCTCCAGACTTCCGGTAATTACAAACGTTCTGCCTGCCAAATCCTGTTTAGGGGAATCTGTGCTTGCTACTACATCATCCATGATATTCAGTTCTTTCTTCAGGTCAAAATACTCATCCACATGATTATAAATCCAATCGGAAAGTGTGGCTGCTGTGGTCCATCCAATACCATCCAAGGCTGTCAGGATGGAAATAGCGTCACTTTCTACTGCGATGGTATATAAAAGATCTGTTTTTTCTTTGCCCTCTTTTTTACTGAAATATTTTTCCAGGATCTTTGCCACATCATGACCAATCCCAGGGATTCCGAGTGCATAAAAGAACTGTTTGAATGTTGTATCCCGGCTTACTTCAATTGCCTGAATCATTTTATCATAAGACTTTTGACCGAATCCATCCATTTCGATGATTTCATCTTTATATTCATCCAAATGATACAGATCTTTGAGGTGTGTAAGAAATCCTCTTTCGACGAATTTTTCGATGGCGGATTTTGATACCCCGACTACATTCAGAGCATCCCGTTCCACCATGCGTACATATTTGCCGACATGTTTTGCAGCGCAGTCAGGATTTGTGCAATAAAGTGCTTCCGTATCTTTCCCGGATCTTCGTTCGGTTGGGCTTCCACATACAGGACAATGTGTAGGAATCGGAATCAGATCACCGTTTCGAGTAGTGTTTTCCTCAATCTGCGGAATGATCATGTTTGCCTTATAAACAGTGATCGTATCACCGTATCCCAGCTGCAGATCCTGTAAATATCTGAGATTGTGAATGCTTGCGCGTTTCACTTCTGTTCCTTCCAGGTCAACTGGTTCAAATACAGCTACCGGATTGATCAGGCCAGTTCTTGATGCAGACCATTCAATGTCTTTCAGTGTTGTTTCTTTGGTGTCATCCTTCCATTTAAATGCAATTGAATGTTTTGGAAATTTTCCAGTAGTTCCAAGGGAAATACCGTATTCCCGGTCACGATACGCAAGAACTAATCCATCAGTCGGATCCTTTTCATCCGGAATCAGTGATTCAAAGTATTTAATTTCTGTCGGGATATCTTCTGGATTTTCGATAACAACAAAATTTACAACACCGAATCCCATGTCAGACAACCATTTCAGCTGTGCATCGTATAAGGATTCTTCACATTTGCTACCGATGCTGAAAGCTTTGAAATGCAGATGTCTCTTTGCTGCCACATAAGAATCATATGCTCGTAAAGAAGATGCTGCCAGGTTACGTGGATTAGCATATTCACCAGATTCATTGATTGTTTCGAAATCTTTGTAGCTGATCAGGACTTCGCCACGCACGACCAGTTCTTCTTTGAATGGAATTTTCTGTGGCAGTCCGGAAATATACGGAGCGTTATGTGTAACATCCTCTCCAATATATCCATTTCCTCTTGTAACAGCTGATTCTAATTCTCCATCTAAGTATGTAGCCACCAGCGTAAGTCCATCTTCTTTCCAGCTAAGGACGGTTTCTTTTTCATCTGCCCATTTGACCAATACCTGCGGATCTTTCGTCTTATCCAGAGATAATGCAGGGTACTTATGTGTAATTTTTTTAAGTCCGGATACAACTGCATATCCCACTCTTAATGTAGGACTGTCTGGCAGTACAACACCTGTTTCTTTTTCCATAGCAACTAATTCATCATAAAGCCGATCATATTCATGATCGCTCATCTTCGTTATTTCTGACTCAGAATAATAATTTTTCGCTGCCTCGTTGAGTTTGTTGACTAATTTTTCCATGTCTTTCATATTTGTTTTCCTCCTATTAAATATAAGTTTCAAAAATAAAATGAATGAAAAATAAAATAACATTGAAAAAGAGACCTCGCAAAGAAGTCTCGATTTCATTCCGCGCCCTGCGGGGCCATCAAATGTGGCGATTAGAATTAATTTTTAATTGAACTTATGATGTTACATTTTGCATCATTCTCAATCATATTGTTTTCCTTTCGTAAATAGTATGACTGAATTATAGCAAATCAGGCATTCCGTGTATTTTTACAGAAGAAAAGAGACTCCACCAGGGAATCTCTTTTCTGTCTTACAGATAGGAAACATCAAAGATCTTCCGGTCATATCCGGACCAGTATTTTTTCAGATATTCTTCCACACGCCGCGCTGCTTCTTCTTTGGAAATACCAAGTAGAGAATTTTCCTGATAAACCAACAGCTTACCTCCGGTATAGTCTTTCCACGATGAGCTATCATCTGTAGTTTCATCATCAAATTTTCCAGACAGAACCTGTGTATCACGGAAAAACGGATTATAGATACAAATCAGAATGTAATGGATTTCTTTTTGTTCTGTGCCGTGAATAAAAACATTTTTCAAATCTTTCTGATACAATTCCTGACTATATTTCTGCATCTTCCAGATTAGTAATGCTGTCTCATATGCATTTAAGCCCCATATGACCTTTTTCTCCATATTCTTATCCCGGATAATGTAATACGCTTCAATTCGGTTATCTTTCGGATACCAGTCCGTATAAAAGTCGACTGTGGCATCGTCACCATACTTATTAAAATCAATGCAAAAATATTCATCTGCAGGAATTAAGATTTCATAGGATGCACGTACATGATCCTTTTCTACCAGAAGATTATCGATACAATTTACCAGATCTTCCTCAAGAAGCTGTTTCCTTACATTCAAAGGACTCTTTTCAGATAATAATCCTTCGATAAAAATAGATAATAACGCTTTTTGATACATTTCCTGACAATGTTTTTCCATTTTCCAAAGTAAAAGGGCTTCCTCATACGCATTTAAGGTCCATTCAACTTTCTTTTCTACATCATCATTACGAAGAATATAATACGCTTCCAAATGGTTGTCTTTCGGATACCAGTTCGTATAGAAATCAACCGTCGTGTCCCCCCATTCATCAAGATCAATACCAAAGTATTCATCTGCTGGGATCCAGATCTCATATACTGCATTTACGTGGTTCTCCTCCACCATGAGTTCATCAATGCAATTCACTGTATCCTCTGTAAGTATTTCTTTTCTTGTTTCCATATTCTTTTTCCTCCTATTTTATAAATTTCATTTTAAATATGAAATAAAGAAGGAAAAACATTTATCCTCAAAAAAAGAGACTCCAGCTTTCCCGGAATCCCTTTTCCAATTAATCAACGTATTTAATCTTGATTGCATCGATAAGATAATCTGTATCGAAATATTTCGCAAGAAAATGTTCTGCATAAGAATCCCTGCATCCGCCGAGATAGACACATGCGTTACTGCAAGACAACAGGGATATTACATCATCTGCGTCGTTCAGTAGCACATTACTTAACGTGACAAACAAACTTACGCGATACTTTCTAAGGATACTCGCTGTTCCTACAAACATGTCCGTATTTTTCACATATTCGTAATCATCTACAAAAATGCAGACTGGATCTGAATCCTGTAATTTTTCAGCATTCACACTGGTTAATACCTTAAATAAGTGTGTCATGAAGCTTTTTACATAAAATTCATGAGCAGGCGTGTAATATTCTCCAGCCGGAAATGTTACAAAGATCGCCTCTTTTTTATCGCGGAGATCCACGATTCCTGATTCGTCTTCACAATCCCCGTCAAGCGGTAACAGCATATTTAAACGTTCCTTACATTTTACCAGTGTTTCGTTGATCATTAATCCGGCGGCCTGCAGAAATGCTTTGTAATACCTCTTTGCTGAAGAAGTCTCATCCAGTACCGAAAATAGCTGTGTCGTTTTTGTAAGTGCGTCATCATCTACCAAATAATCACCTTCGTTTTCCACTGCCGGAATCATGTCATACAACATATGGATATCTGCATCTTCCTTATATTGCATCAGGTAATGGACACAGGCAGAAAGAAACATTTCTTCTGCTTTTCTTAAAAAATCAGTTTCTCCATCCAGCTGAATATCCATAAGATATCTGACAAATGTAATCACATCCATATCATCTTCCAGGAACGATATCGGATTATATACATTTGCATGTTCTTTCATGAGATTGATTCTACCAACTGCAAAACCACTATTTTTCAGAGTATCTTTCAGGTTGCGATATTTTTCGCCATTCTTGTCAAATACCACGCAGGACTTATTTGCACTCAGAATGTTGTCACAAACAAGATCTGTCTTACCTGTATGTCTTCCGCCAATCATTGTTACATTCACCGGGCCGCGTTCCCTGTAAACAGCGCAATGTTTTCCATTGTCGAATACATAGCCATCTTCTGCTGTCTCTTCCGTTAGCTCATTGTTTTTTGCGAACATATAAGCTGCGACTGCAGCACTTCCTGCAAGTAAAGCAGGGACAATAAATTTCTTTTTACTCATTTCATAAACTTCCTTTCGTTATTTTTTATTCATATAAGAATATGAAATTTTATTCAGGCTGAAAAATTTTTCAAAAAAAAGAGACTCCGCAAGGGAATCTCTTTCAAACGAACGTTTACACGACACTGATTTTGGCATAATCATTGATCTTACGCCAGATTTCAAGCCTTGGTCCGACCAGATTCTCTTCAATGAAGGAATCCTCATCGAATCGGGCTGACCTGCCAAGTATTTCGACTATCTGCTCCACCGTGAGTGACTTCCAACCATGTGCCTTTAGGAAACACTGATACATAGAATTACCTGTAATACTTCTGTTCATAGTTCCGGCTACAATTTCAGCAAACAAGCCAATTTCCTGTTTTGTAAGGTAAAGTGGATCATGTTCTTCAACATAGTTTTCTACCGCATTACGAATTCTTTCGTTTTCATCTGTATGGTCAGTGAACACCTGCTGTTTCACATATTTTGCCAGATCCCTGTAATCGATGTTACAATTTTTAGGGATAATACCATCTTCCTGCAGGCCTTCTACTGCATTTTCCAGGTCAGCAATATACCATTTTCCATGGTAAAAAACAGTATCAGAATTCAGCGCTTCCTTCATCCAGCCATTGCGGTTCATATAATCCTTAAACATTTGATCCGCTTTTTCATGATATTCGTCATAAGCATCATTTTCTTTAATGTCTTTTGACAATGAACTGCAAAGTTCTGCAAGGTCGTTCTTTACCATGTCAAAATTAACCGAATCTGGAATAAGGCCCTGATCATTGTAATGCATCCATAAAATGATAAAGTCAGAGTAATAATCCAAAAAATTCTGAAAATCATCCTGTGCAAATGTCAGAAATTCTGCTGGTTCTTCACTTAGTTTGTCTGCCAAAAATAATTCGATTGCGGAACTATTCCATGCTAGGGTAGACTTGTTACCACTATATTTGGAATCAACAAAATCATCTGCCCAGTGATTCTGAAACATTTTTTCTAAAAAAATATCCAAATTGAAGTCCGTACTTTTCGCTATTACATTATGATATTTTTGCAATGAGCACATGCGACTATATGTATTAACCATATAGGCAGTTGCCAGTTTCTTATAATCTGTTGTTTCGTTCATATTCTTTTCCTCCTATTATATACGATTTACAAATTCAATATGAAAGGAAAAGAAAAATAAAATTGAAAAGGGAATTGAACCCGTCCAAAAAGCGCAAAATCCGGACTACAAAAGTCCGGATCCGCGCGAAATATATAATTGGGAGTTAACAATATGCCCAGCGTCATCTTGTTTTCACAGGGGAGCAAATTAGTTGTATACTGAATCGAAGAGATGTTAATCGTTAACGGGTTGCCTGCTCCTCTGTGATATATGCAGTATAGCATTTTCCTTAAACAGTGATTTTTCTAGGGCGAAAAAATCGTATCTAATTAATATTATTTGCAAATATGGTAGCACATATGTTTTTTTGGCAAGAAAAAGAGACTCCGCAAGGGAATCTCCTTCTCAAAAACACTTATTCTTTCCAGGCTCGAATCCAATAATATGTATTGTTCGGAAGATATCCACAAATACAGTTCTGACAGTCAGAACCCATTTTCTGGTATCCGTATTCCAAATAATAGCCCTTATCGTCGAAAAGTTTTGCCAGTTGGTAACGTAACTTTTCGTTTCTGCAACAGATACATTTTCCATTTGTCCAGATATTTAATCCTTCCTTCGGAAGAACTGCAAAAAGCCATTCGTACACGTTGTTCTGATTGTATTCCACTCCATAAATGAAATCATCTGTAAGCTCATCTGGATAAAATACTTCTGCTTCCGTCCCGTCCGGATATAAACGGAAAACACAATATTTACCGGAGTCGAAAAATCTTCTTGCCTGTTTTGCATGCATTGGAACCATTCCAAGCCAGGTATAGCCATACTGGATCATATCATTGATCGTAACTGGTCTTCTAGGTGAGTCATACATCAGTTCTGTAACGGAAATTCGAAATTCTTTCTCAAACCAATGCCAAATATCTTCTCGGTTTGTCTCAGCCGGAAATCCGTGCCATTCCTCTTCCAGACATTCTGTATCCGGATCCATAGGGACCGCACCAAATTCCTGCCACAGCTTCCGGATATGTTTCAACTTATCCAGTTCCTCAATCTGAGATGCAACTGCTTGTGGTCCAAAAAACATTCTGGCGTACATCAGTTTAAACTGCAGATCTTCAATTCGCTCATTAAGTGTCAATTTGTTCATAGTAATCTTTCCTCCTATTTTATAAAAATATTCATGATAAATATGGAAATAAATTCAGATTTTCATTTCTGTCATATTTTCCTTGAAATCAAATACAACAGGAGGAAATATAAATGAAGAAAAATTGTATGGTCCATTGTTCTTTTGATCTTGTTGATCATTTTGAACCAAGAGTTCCAAAGAATCGGATCGAAGGGAAAAAGTCGGAAGACGGAACCATTGCACGTATCTGCGTAGCGAGTGACATCCGCAATGCAATCAATGCAATTCCAGGGGGAGGGCAAACGGTGCAACTGATGCAGCAGATGGGAATGCCGATAATCATCCATGCATATTATCTGTATTCAGATGAATTTATTAAACCGTCTGAAGAGCAGCTTCCAGATGTTGAACTGACTGGAGAACGATGGCTCCTCAAAAAGCCGGATAAAGTATATCGTAGAGATTATGAGATTACAGACGCTTTCTTTTGGAAAATCAAGGATAGAAATGGCAAAAAGGGGATTCATATGGCCGGATGCAATCTGAAACAGGTAAAATTCCAGGATAATATTGATAATTTTTGTAATGCATGTCATATTAAAAGAGAAAAATATCCTGAGCAGATTTTATTCCGAACAATTATGACAAACATCGGACCAGAACTGATTAAAAAATTTTTCTCATAAAAAAGCCGGGATGTTACTCCCGACTTTTTTTATCCTTCTTCATCAAATTCACACACTACATAATATCCGCGATCTGTTTCTTTTACATCGATTACTGTTCCTTTTTCACTTTTCAGTCGCTCCCAGGACCGGTAATTGGCGCTCATCGCGACCGCCGGTTCAATCGTATAATAAAAATACGCAGCTACTTTTCCTTCTGTTACTTCGACTTCCTGACCCGGTTCTACAAGCCCCGGACGCTCCATTTTAAATTCCATCTGTCGCATCTTATACACCTGCTTCCTTTAAAATTTTTGTGATTTCACTAACTGGCAAGTTATATCTTTTTGCCACAGATTTTTTGTCACCATATACCTTATAGTCGGCAACAACATCTTCTGCTGTATAGCTTTTTTCTTCTGGCAGATTCATAAATTTTTCCATTATCTTTCCTCCAACTTTTGTTTTGATGTGAAAAACTTATCTATATATCGATCCAATTCCTCCTGCTCATCTGGTTCAATATATTTGAAAAATAAAAAGATTTACTAGAAAGGACAAGCTAATTTCTAGTAAATCTTTTTATTTAATAAGCTCAAATCCAGTTAAGTGCACGCACCGCCCTAGTAAAAACCTCAAACGGTTTTTGTTCTACCTTTCCAGTATATTCATTTATAATGGTTTTGTCAACTATTATGAATTTCGACAAAAATCTAATGAATACGTACCTTTGAGAAGAAGTATTTGTGTATTTGGTATGTATTTTGGAACCAGGTTCCAAAACTCGATTGTATTCGAAAGCACAAAAATATAAGGAACTCATGACGAGATCCCTATATTGAATTACTCATTTTTTTGGGTTACAATGTTCAAAAAATTTTTTGGTTAAAACTTAAAATTGTTGTACATTATTAAGGAACAGCAAGAAACGTTATAACTGCAAGGATAATTGATGTTTTGTACATTTATGAAAAATATACATTATCCGAAAAACATACAATTTGAAAACAAATTTATTTTGTATATTTTCCGCCTCAGTCCTCACACTACCATATATATATTGCAAACAGAAATGTACATTATAAATCTAAGATCTTCATACTGCCGAGGGCAACGACGAAAACTAAATCATTTCATTTTAAGCGATAAAAAACCGTAGTTTTTGGACTACGGTTTTAATTCGTTATGCAATTTTCTTTATTATAACCCAATTAAAAAAATCATTATTTTGTACATTTTTTAGAAAACCCCTATTAGTAATTTTTTTAAGTTCTGTTTTGATTTTGTACATTTTCATGACTTTTTTCAAAAAAATTTTTTTTGGTTTTTTGGTTGGGCTTGGTTTTACCCATTAACCGCATCTTTTAAAGTTTTGCCAACCTTAAAAGATGGAACTTTGCTCGCTGCAATCTGCATCGTTTCACCTGTTTTTGGATTTCGACCTTCTCTTGCTGCTCGTTCTTTTACCTCGAATGTGCCAAAGCCTACAAGCGATACTTTCTCACCCTTAATCAGTGCTTCGGTTACAACCGTTGTGAAAGCATCAACTGCATTTCCTGCGTCTTTTTTGGAAATTCCTGCTTTTTCCGCTACTGCTGCTACAAAATCTACTTTGTTCATTTTTAATACCTCCTGATTCTTTCTCCAGATATATCTGGTACATTACATGGTTTCATGAGAAAAGTCAAGATTTGGCTTTTCTTTCGTTGTGTATTTACTGACAATATCAGCGATTTTTTCGAGATCTTCTTTTGTAATCTTCGACATCACTGAGTCTGTCCGTATTTCATCCCGAATATACTTCTGCATCTGCCAGGCTCTAAGATCTTCATAAATTTCTTCTTTTGTTAAGTACAAAACAAAATCAATCGTACCAGTTTCATAGAACTGACGAAAATCGTTGTCAATTTCAAACTTAGCTTCAAAATATTGTCTGTTTGGATATCCAACTGTAATATACTTCCTTCCAACAGTCTTTACAACAGCTTCCCGAATCCTGTTTTCAATTCCAGGTTTTGTTCTCCTAGCTTCGTTGCCGGTTACGTATAAATATACTTTTTGTCCTTTTTTGAAATCTGATTTCTGATAGTTTCTCATCTGTTTCCTCCTATATTTCCATCGCTTAACTGATAACTATATTTTACCAAAAGTGTATAAATGATGATTTTCTAGGATGAAAAATGTCTGACATGAAACAAAAGAAAAGAGACCCCTTTTTCGGAATCTCTTCTCTCCTCCGCACACTGCGGGGCCACTCAACATGGCGATTACGATTAAATCTTTATTGAACTTATGATGTATGTGCATCATTCTCAATCCGTGACAATCATTATTTTCATTTTTTCATTCCTCCAATCATTTTGCTGTTCACACACATTCTCAGTGAACCTCTCCCCCTAAAGCGCAAAAGCGCTTATAGAGGGAGCTTCCATCGCAGCACAAACAGTAATCTTTGAAGATCAGCGTGTTTTGTGCCTGCCGCTTTAGACGGCATGGAATCCCTGACTACAGATACAGCTTTCACTCAACACGTTTCACGCGGCCGGTTTCCCAGCCTTGAATGTGGAACGCATCGCATGGAAGTTAATGAGGGTAGCCAGGACGCAGGAGGTCCGTTTGCCCAATTCAGGAACTTTTGTCTGGACGGACAACAACTCCCTCGCAGGAGTTGATTTTAAGAGGACACGGATGAAATATCGTGCCCCAATATTTTTTGATGCGGAAAGGTCACAGTTATAGACCTTTCCATTCTGAAATCTGCATAATTCATATGTAGAGAATCCGCCATCCTCGCCACGGGATACTTTCCCGGAACCGTCATATGCCAGCCTGGAGGTATTCACAGCACAGACATAGGATACCCGGATTCCATATCTGGAAGCCATTGCCTCTACCCGGTGCTGGATGTCACGTTTTCTCCACATGGTAAGACGCTGTTTCTTCGAACCGCGTTTCTTCCCTGACATATGGAGATATTCCATTACGATCACCTGTACGTGGTGTTCGTTTGCGAAGTTTACGATTCCGGCTGCGGTGCGGATTGAGATTGTTTCATTATAGTTGTTGATAAAACGCCAGAGGCGGTGGTTCTTACGGCTGCCATGCTGCTGTGCTTTCCGCACGGCGTTCAGCAGGGTATACATCCGGTCTTTTTCTACCGGACAGTTCAAAAACTTCTGTCCGGTGACAGTTCCATCTGCATGCACGACTGAACAGACTGCATCTGTATTGATTCCAAGATCCACACCAAGCACCGTATCTACATCTTTGTCCTTCTGGAACTTCGGAAACCTGGATTTTGCTGCTGTATAGGCAAACCGCAGCTCATACCGGCGATTCCTTTTTGCAAGCACTGGGGCAGACTCCTTCCAGTCTGTCATCTGTTCCAGCACATAGCGGAAGTCCGATGGACGGATCCGTACCTCATGCCATACCCAGTCAGAGCCATTATACAGTTTAAGGGAAACATGGTTTCCATCTTGAAGAAATGTATTCTTCCGGTAGAAGCACGGCATGACATCCTGGTTCCGGTTCAGGAATGGACGTTTTCCCTTCCGGTCATCTGCCTCCCAGTTGGAAACCCACGCACGGTAGGCAAAAATCTTCCCGATGGCAGTCGTGATCGCATCTCTTCTCAGATAGGACGGGAATTTATAGAACCTCTTGTCAAACGCCGGATATACGGCAGTATTTTCCCTGGTACTGTGGACCAGATGTTCCACAATCCCCTGTCTTACCTGCTGTACGGTAGCGGATACAGTTGGCTCTGCGGCTGCAAGCATGTCATAATGGAGGGATGCGATATCCATCAGGTAATTTACGGCAGCACGATAGACTTCGATCGTCTGATCGAAGATGTGGTTTTCTCTTGAAATTCTTAATCCGTAAGAAACTGTTGGCATCATATTCCTCCATTATAAATTGTTACCGTGTTTCCATAAAGAGTATGGAATTTTATGTTCAGGGAACAGTAAAATCCAAAACAAGATACCGCTTACCCCGCCTAAGCTTACGCTATAGACGGGGTGTGCGCTCCTTGGCTAGTTGAGACAATCTTCATCAATCTTTGTAATCTCTGTGTAATTTGCATTTAATTCAGGTTCAATCATTCCGGTAGGCGTCTTTGTATGGCAAAATAAAAGTTCCTCCTTAGAAACAGGAACCCAATTCCCAGAATCGTCTGATTTTACAGCGAAAATATCATGAGGATCAGACATATTTTTAGGATTTTTTTCATATGTCCTCACAAACATGATTCCATTTTTAATCACAATTGCGCAGAGCCGTTTTAATCCATGTCGATAACCGTCCAACTCTTTTTTTCGAATAGTTGCAGGTAGCTTTAATGTGTACCTGTCTCCGCTTTCAGGACAGATTACTACTATGAGTCTATGTTTACGAATTGCAAAGATTTTTTCGCATAAAGATTCCACTTCGCTCAATTGTTTCTTATTTAATCCGCGAATGAGATCTTCCATTCGTTCATTTTCGATGTAATCTTTGCATGCCGCAGCAAATCGAAGTACATATGGATAATTGCCCCAGTTTTCCATAAATCGATCTTCCATTTCTTCGTTCATGTGATGAGAAGTAAAATAATCAAAAAATTCTGCATACTCTTCCGCATATTTTTCAAATACAGAATCACCTTCCACACCATTAAGCCCAATTGCGCGGGCATTTTCGATGCTTAGAATTTCCAACATGCCCTCAGACGTGTCATTTCTTTTAATGTAATTTTTGAAGCGTTCAAGTACAGTTTTTCCCGGTGTTGTTGTGAATTGTACTATATTTGTTTTCTTTTCCATAAACAAACCTCCTTCTCTTAACAATCAATATAGTGGCACGGAACACTGACTGGATCTCCATGTTCAGTTACAGCGTCCAATGTTCCCCACTCATCCGACTTAACTTCTTTTTCTCTAACGCGCGGTGCAATCGCAAACAAATCTTCGTAATCGATCCATGCGCTTGCTACAATCCACCCGTCCTGTCTGATGACGCATAATTCTTTTGCCTGTGTTTTGGTTCTGCAAAACTCACCTACTGTCATTCTTATCCATCCTTTCCGTTGTTTGTTTTTCATTATGGCAATATTACAAAACCACGTATTTTTCAGGGTGAAAAAACGACTATATTTGTTGCGTAGCAGCTCCTCCAACTGTTCCACCATTCTCAACAGGACTATATGTTTCGATCTTCTGCACTACAATGTCTTTACCATCTTTTTCATAATTCACATGGATCTGATATCTTACGCCGTCCATCGTATGGAAATTAATCAGCATAATGCTTTGCTTCTCTCCATTTAATTGTGGCTGATCCAAACGGTTATAGTCCACATACTCAATATTATCCGGGACGTAATTACAGAGCTTCTGGATCTTATCATCAATATCTTCTTGAGACGCCAATTCCTTGCCTAATACCGATTTAATTTCTTTTTTATTGCCATCGATCACGGCATTCGAAAAATTTTTTACCCACAAGTATTCCGGTGCTTTTTGTGATTGCGCATCCTGACTTACAATCTTTGTTTCTTTTACTGTGTCAGGAGAATATCCCGAAAACAGACATACGGACAATCCGATCACACACAATATTCTTCTTAATCGTTTTCGCATTTCGATCTCCACTCGCTTACCTCCCGTGACATCGGATCCTGTACTTCCTGATAATACAAATGCAAAAGGTCATGATATAAGATACTGGCATTTACCGTACTATATTTTGCCTCTTTTGCCAATATATCCGTTGTACATTGTCGCAGAACTTCAGGTCCATTCCACGGTGGTTCAAAATCATCATTGATCTGTCGTCTTCTGAATTCTTTGTAGATTGTGATTTTTAGTTGTTCCATATCTTGCATATTTCCAAAACTCCTTTCCATTATGGTATATAAAGAATATGGAATTACTCATTTTCCATGATATCAATGCCCTTCTCTTTCTTGTATCGTCTTACTTTCCGCCTCATTGCAGCAAACTTCTCATACAAATCCAAATATTTTTGATGTTCTCTTTCGTATGCAGTTTTCCATGATTTCAGCGCCTTTTTCGCTTCTTTTAAAAGACTTCCGTCCGCGATCCGGTAGTATTTGTCCATCTTGTAATACATGCTGCGAATCAGACTCTCTTTAACCATAATCTCTTCTTCCGTAGAAAGCTCCCTTTTCTTTGCGCGTCGGACAGATTCCATTTCACTTGTGTAGTGAACAATGATTCCGATATCCGCAGGAATTTCACAATCCCATTCATCTATCTTTTTGTATAAATCCGGTGATACTACAAGATAATTGTAATGACCATACCAGCTCTTTTTTGCGTGAGACCTTAAATCCGCAAGTGTGACTTTGATTTCATAGCATTTGACGATTCCCTTGCTGTCCATCGTCATGAAATCACAGATCTCGTTGCCATGTCCAGAATTGTAAAATCCAATGGTAACTTCTTCACAGCCATATAGCCGTTTCCTCCGGCACATCTCACGAAGTCGATCTTCAATTTCAAGTGTTTCTTTCGTTTTCACCTTTATCTTCCTTTCGTCTTTTTCTTTATTATAAGGTAAAAAGAAAATGCCCTGTTTTTCACAGGACACTTTCTGCATGCAATATGAATCTTTCTGAGCAACAATCTTTTCCTTCTGAACAATCGCCGTATGTTTCCCTGCATTCATCACAGGAGAACATTTCGGATAAATCCACCGGACATCCATTAACAGGATAATCACCTTGCAAAACATTAATCAGTTTTTCAAATTCAGAGGTATCTAACGCCTTAATTTGCTTAATCAGATTTTCTTTCATTTTTTCTAAATTTGTCACATTCTGCACCTCTTAACAATTTTTTTGTTAAGCATACCACGAAAAAACGCCTCTGCCTACGGACAACGTTACCGTTTTTCGAAAAACTATTTTAGTTTGAAAAATCCGTCTTCAACTACTCCTGTTACCGTATCACCAACATTTACAAGAAGAATCTTTTCGTTGTTGGTAAAAAAACATTTGTAGATGTCATTGTTTTCACTTACTAAGTACACGTAAGTTTCTCCATCACTCTGTACATATTGCATTTTTACAATTTTGAAGCTGATTTCATTATTTTGCGCATTCCTCCCTTCTAAGCAAACTTCGATGGATAGTATCCACCTGCATACTTATAAATTGTGAGTTTCTCCACGGATTTCGACTTCTTCTCCGGTAGCAGGATCGCTCTGGTTCCCTTGTTATGGCATCCGGTTGTCTCATATTTCTTTCCGTCAAATAAGACGATATCATGAGGCTGGATCTTGTAACGCTGTACGCGAATATTTCGCTTACCCCGTGACACCTTTTTCTTTCGGTATCGGTGCAGATTCTCGGAATCCTTCTTATGGTTCCGGCTGATTCTGCCATTAAACAGTTCCTGCCCGGAACGTGTCTTCCCATTCCGGCTGTCGATGTATTTCGCATCATAGAACTTCTCCAGACACCGGTTATTCCGCCGTTTCTTCTTATAAAGTACCGGTAATGACCGGTGCTTTGGATGGAACTGTCCCATTACGAACGCATCGTTCACATGGGATTTTTTGATATCCAGGATTCTACGACGTTCCTTGGTTTCTGCTCCATAGGTAATTTTGACATGGATCCCCGGGAACATCTCTTTCACTTTACGATACAGTTGCCACCGGACTGCTGTCATGTAAGTTGCGTCCTTGAACGAAGCAATTTTCGGCTTCCAACCATACAGTTTTCCACCCGGTTTATGATTGGCTGGTGTATGGCACTTTTCACATACCGTGATCAGATTGGACATCCGGTTGGTTCCACCCTGACTCCGATACTGGATATGATGAGCGTGCAAGATTGCGCCATCTTTGATGCCTCGATCACAGCACTGGCATTTATACCCATCCCTTGTAAAGACGGCTTCCCGGAGCGTTGCAATTCCATACCGTTCTCCATGTTGGTAATCAGTTCCTTGCGGTATCTGCTTACCTTCTTCCTTTGCTTTCAGAACCTGCGTATCAAAGTTTCCCATCTCCAGCGTGATGTCTGCAATTGGATATACTCCACAGATAGCAGTTATGATCTGCAGATGGATCTCTTTCTTATGTTCCAGTGACGGGGCAAGCCAGCCAGATTTCCGTTTCCGGTTATCAAACCGCGACTTCCGGTATCGCTTCCGGTTTCGTCTTTGCCTGCGGTACATCCGGCGGTCATCGTGTTTTGCCTTCTCGTCAGTTAATGTATCGACCTGTAATCCCAGATATTCGTGCTTTTCTGACTTTACAGATACTCCAATATGGATATATCCTGTATCCACACAGAGTTCAACCGGTTGAACATCACCGGTTTCCCTTTCTGTTAGCTGGATCGTGAATGGACGGTATCCATAAATGATTGCTTTCCCGGAGTCCAGCAGCTTACGTGCCCGGTATTCACTTGTTGGCATGAGTACTATGCCAGTTTTGCTAATCACAGCAACGGACATAAGCTGTCCTCCTTCCTGAAATTTGGCTTACGCCTTCTGTATCAGATATCCTAGGTATCCCATACAGGTTCTCTATCCTTTCGGTACAAGCACCTACTCAGAATCGGTGGTCCTCTTCGCCAATGTTATCCGGTAGTTTCGCGTATCTCACACTTCTCTTACCCTCAGAGATGTTTAATAAGATACCGCAGGGTCTGGGACTAGAGGTGCATCCCGGAGTGCCTAATTTTACCGGTAACGTAGTGCTAATGATTCACCGTGTCTGGTCTGACCGGTTTCGTTGCACTGAGGCTAATCATTTACGGCCTTGCGGTCGTCGCCATCAATAAACCTAAGACGGGACTAAGATCCAATAAAAAATCAGATCTTTTATAAGCCCCGCCTGAAATTTATTTCAGACGGGGTTGTTGACTCGCTCATTTCGTTTTGTATGAGCGTCTTCTTCATCAATGTCACGCTTTATTGTAAACAATACAATTCCTTCCCCAATGGTGAAGATTCCTGCAATCCAAAATAATTTCAGCCACATAGCTGCTGAATGGACATTCCATGGCGTGATAATCCGGTAATTTTCAATTAATATCAATGCAATTGTGATAATATGTATTATGATTCTCAAAATTTTCTTTCCCATAAGTATATATCCTTTCACTTTTCTTTTGGCGTATAAATCGTCATTTTATGAATTGCTTTTTCTGGCTCTGGAGATCTGGCAAGAAATGCAATTGTATACCACGAAGGAACCTCATATTTTTTCTCTAAGAACTCTACTTCCACATACGGCTGATCTTCAGTTGTTCCGTACCATACATTTTCTGTATTATATTCTCTAGCTGTGTATGTGTTTGTAGCATTATCATACTGATTTACAGATAGTTTCCATCCATCTTTTTTCTTATCTACTTTGTAATAATCACCGTCTTGCATCTTGACAATATTATAAGTCTCGCTATATTGTTTGGTTGTAGAAAAAATATTTGTTTCGCATACGACATCCGTTGCAACCATAGGAGAAAATATTACAATGCCTCCCAAAGCGAGCATTATAATTATATTTACAAAAATCCAATCTGTTTTTGATTTTTTTTCTTCTTGCTCAAATAAATCATTCGATTGAGCGTTTTTCTTTTGATTATTTCTAATAATCATATTTGAAACAAACCCCATTACTAAAATTATAATGAAAGTAACTATTGATACCATTCTCGGACTCCTCCTATACAATTACTTCATCCTCATTAAGAATTAACATCTCCGCAATACACCTTGTCACATGAGTCATGATTTCCGCCTGACTATGTTTTTCTTTCGCATATTCTTTTACGCATTCATCATCGTATGGGTATCCCGCATCTTCCAGAAATCGTACAATAAACTCATAAATCTCATTCTCGCGTAACCTATGGATCTCATGTTTTTCTGTAAACCGACGTCTGACCGCCGGATCAATCTCATCAATCAGATTGGTTGCTCCGAGGATAATGTGTTCATTATTAACAGAATCCAGCATCTGTAATAAACAGGTCGTACTCCTGGCAAGTTCTCCACTTGCAGAACCTTCTGCGTATTTTCTTTTAGTTGCAATACTGTCTAGCTCGTCCAGCATGACCACGCATCTGTTTTCGGCAAGGAAATCGAATAATGCGGCAATATTTTTGGCGGTATTTCCAAGATAGCTGTCCACCATACGACTGAAGTTCACATATAAGTACGGCATATTCATTTTGTAAGCCACATACCTGGAAAATTCTGTTTTTCCAACGCCACTTTCTCCATACAAAAGTGTGGCATTTACATATGGAATGTGCTTCTCCATCAGCTGAAGACTTACGGTATGCATATTCTTGATCAGCGTGAAAAGATTTTCTTCTTCTTTGGTCAAATAATACCGGTTTTCCAGAAAAGTCATGGACAAATCTTCCATCGTGCAAAAAGCAGAAATTTTTACCGGAAGCTCAACCATATTCAGTCCCTTACTGTTTAGCAGATTTTCACAATATCTGATTTCACGATGGTTTTTCTGCGTTGTATCCTCCGCGCAACATGCTAATGCAGCCTGCTTTGCCTTTTTTAAATCATTTCTTGCTACATATTCAATTAGTTCCAATTGATTTTTCGTCATTCCCATAATAATTTTCCTCCTACATTTTTGTTTTAAGCATACACAACATGGCAGAATTTTGTTTTTTCAGGACGCAAAAAGAGCTCCCCAGAAAAGGAAGCTCGTTCTGAAAGTGTTGTAAAATATGTCATTCACGACGTGAACTACTCTAAGCGAACTGAGTCGATTGGAGCTTCTGCGAGGCAAAATACGCCTCGATGGGTGGCCACACACCCACTATCCCCTGTGACGGGGATTACTTATGCCGCCGTTTTCACCGGCGTCCACACTTTTCTCGTACCTCCG
>OLOA01000202.1_pt1 | contig 66140 bp, 75 predicted proteins | sample 1672201 | NCBI WGS metagenome assembly OLOA01 (sample SAMEA3136658, study PRJEB25190) | human gut metagenome
ATGGTAGTAAGCTTTTCAAAGTTTTTTTTACTTTTGTTATAATTCTAATGATAATTATTTATTAATTTATGAATTAGATAGTAATCAAATAAGAAAAAATTATATTATTAAAATTCTTGATTCAATAGACTATACAGTAGGAGACTTAAAAGCCAAATATAAAGATGTAAAAGTTATTCCTCAAAATTTAGAAAATATAACTGAAAAAAAAGAAACTAGTATTAATGAAGAGGTAAGTTTAAATAATAGTATAACTAAAAATAGTAAATTAAAAATTAATAACTATGATATTCAAAATACTTATAAATATAATTATGATTTTTGTTTAGAAAATGAATGTAAGGTATCAACAAATATAATAACTCCTGACTATACTAAAGCATCTAATAGTTCATTAATAATTTTAGATTATGAGTTTAGTTTAGATGAAAATTCTTCTATTAAAAATATCAATTTTTTCTTTGAACAATATGCTAAAATACGAGTAACAAATAATGATAACCAAACTGTTTATGATACTAAAAATTTAACTACATCTGAAATAAAAGATAAAATTGTTTTACAAACAGATTCAAGTATAAAAACAGCAGATAAAATAGATTTAGTTTTAGATATAAGAAATACTGAATACATAATAAATTTAAAATCATAATATTACTTTATATTCATATAATATAGTAGCACTAATTGACAAAAAATAAAGATTAGTGTAAAATTAATACATAGGCATTTGCTTATGTATTATGGGTCTATAGCCAAGTGGTAAGGCGTGGGACTGCAACTCCCTGATCGTTGGTTCAAATCCGACTAGGCCCTCCATTATGAAATCTGTTCAAACTTTTATAGTTTAGGAATTAAAATATAAAAAGTATCAATTTTAAGAAGTTGGTACTTTTTTAATGTTATGATATTTTATTTAAATCTAAAGATTCTTTCATAGTCAATAACAACTTCAAAAATTTAGTTTAATTCTGGAGGAGTAAATTTATTGCTAACTTTAAATATAATTAATCAAAAACTTTACACTAAATAACTACTTTTTTAGAAGCTTTTAAATAAAAAAATCTCGAATGTATCCGAGATTTTTTATTTATTATCGTCTTTTATATTATTTATAACATCTTTTGCAGCTTTTCCTAAAGCAGGGCTTATTTCTTCAATTCCTTCTTTTACAACAGGCATTGCTTGTTGAGCTTGAAAAGCAATAATTTCTCTTCGTTTAGCTATTAAAAATAATGATATAGATATTATTATTGAAAATAAAATTATAGATGTACCAACCATGTAATATGGTATACAACTAAAGGATTCAGATTTTCTTTTATATTTAATATCAAGCTTTTCTGTATCTTCTAATTGTTTTATTAAATTACAATATTGTGATGTTAACTCATTATTTTTATATTCATCAAAACTACAACGATTAAGCCTAGGATTTAACACGTTGTTTATAATATAAAGATTATATGACTCATTATCTTCATAATTACTTGAAGGTTGCAAACCTTGAGCTATTAATTCAGCTTTCTTAGATTCAAGACTACTTTTTGCTATTTTAATTTGTACATTTAAGCTAACTATTTGCGCTTGTTTATTTTCTTCAGTATATTTACTATATATATCATTTTTCTTGTTTAAGCCTTTCTTAATTATTAACCCACCAACTACAAAACCAATAATCAAAATCAAAATTGCTAAAATAATAAAAATAGTTTTAGTATTTTGATATTTTTTTTCATTTAGAAACTTATTATTATCCATGTTTATCCTCCTAGGCTAAATTATAACATAAGTTTAGTTATTAATAAATATAAAAAGATGATATAATAATCCTTAGAAAAGGAAGAGTACTATGATTTATTTAGATTATGCAGCTTCAACACCAGTAGATGAAGAAGTTTTAAATAATTTTATACAAGTAACAAAACAATATTATGCTAATCCAAACTCTAATCATAAGATGGGACATGATGCAAAACATTTAATAGATCAAGCAACAAATAATATATCTAATATTTTTAAAGTAAACCATGATGAAATAATCTATACTAGTGGAGCAACGGAGTCTAATAATTTAGCTATAAGAGGAGTAGCCTTAAGATATAAAAATAGAGGAAAACACATATTAGTAAGTTCACTAGAACATAATTCTATTTTAAGTGTTTGTGCTGATTTACAAACATTAGGTTTTGAAGTTGATTTAATTCCTATTAATTCAAATGGTTTAATTGATATAAATACTTTAGAACAAATGATTAGACCAGATACTATTTTAGTAAGTATTTGTAGCATAGATTCAGAAATAGGTCTAGTTCAACCAATTGAAAAAATTGGGAAAATCTTAACTAAATATCCAAATATAATATTTCATACTGATGCATCTCAAGCTATAGGTAAAGCGAATATGAATTATGAAAATTGTGATTTAATAACAGTCGCCCCTCACAAATTTTATGGATTAAATGGCATATCAATATTAATTAAGAAAAGAAATGTATTCCTTCAACCTTTAATTTTAGGTGGAAAAAGTACGACTATATATAGAAGTGGAACACCAATAACAGCAATGATTAGCTCAACTTCTATTGCTTTACAAAAAGCTGTTGACAATATAGATCAAAGAAATGAATATATAGAAAAATTACATAATATTATAATAGATAAATTAAAAGAATATAAAGATGTTCATATTAATAATACTGATAATTCTATTCCTCATACTTTAAATATTAGTATTAAAGGAGTAAAAGCTGATATCTTTGTGGCTAAATTAAATGAAAATAATGTTATGGTTTCAACTAAAACAAGTTGTTGTCCTTTAAATACACCTTCTAAATTAATTTATGCTTTAACTAAAGACAAAAGTTTAGCTAATACTTCAATTAGAATAAGTTTATCTCATTTAACAACATTAAATGAAGTAAATGAGTTTTTAGTTATATTTGATAAATGTTATAAGGAGTTAGTTTAATGGAAAAATATAAAGAAATTGAAAGAAGTATAATAAAAAAATATCGAAAAGATATATGGTCTAAATTTGTAAAAGCTATAACAAATTATGAATTAATAGACGAGAACGATAATATAATGGTTTGTATATCTGGAGGAAAAGATTCTTTTTTATTAGCTAAATGTATTCAAGAATTACAAAGACACGGTAAAGTAAAATTTAACGCCCACTATGTTGTTATGAATCCTGGATATAATGATTATAATAGACAGTTTATTATAGATAACGCTAAATTATTAAATATTCCTCTAGAAATGTTTGAAACAGATATTTTTGATGTAGTAGCAAATATTGATTCTAAAAGTCCATGTTATTTATGTGCTAGAATGAGAAGAGGACATTTATATAATAAAGCTCAAGAATTAGGATGTAACAAAATAGCCCTTGGTCATCATTTTGACGATGTAATTGAAACAACACTTTTATCAATGTTTTATGGTTCTGAAATAAAAACTATGATGCCAAAATTACATTCAGATAACTTTAAAGGCATAGATTTAATTAGACCTTTATATTTAGTTAAAGAAGAATCAATTATATCTTGGAAAAATCATAATGAATTAACATTTATAAATTGTGCTTGTAGATTTACTGAAGGCTGTTCATTAATAAATGATGGTACAAGCAAAAGAAAAGAAATAAAAGAATTAATTAAAAAATTAAGAAAAACTAATGAATCAATAGATCAAAATATCTTTAATGCTATGAGTAATATTAATATCAATTGTATATTAGGCTGGCATGATGATAAAGAAAAACATTTTTTCTTAGATAACTATTAAAAAAAGACTATTCAATAGTCTTCCAAGTAGTTTCACCACAAGTTGTACAAACATATGGTACTAAAACTTTTTTGCCTTCTGGCTTATCATACTTTTCTTCTAAAGAAACACAAAATAAACCAGTTTCTTCATCAATGTAAGCTCTACCTTGAACTGAAGTTTCATCACATTTACTGCATCCTTTATTTTTCAAATTTATCACCCAATATTATTATGAAAAAAAATAAGTATTTTAAACTTATTTTTTTAATAAATATTTATAAACTAAAGCTGCTATTATTGAACCAATAGTAGGTCCTATAATAAATACCCACACTTGAGTTAATGGAGTACCACCAATAAACAAAGCGGGAGCTAGACTTCTTGCAGGATTAACCGAAGTTCCAGTTAAAGGAATTCCTATAATATGCAATAGCATTAAAACTAAACCAATAAAAAGTCCACTAATATTATTTAGTTTATCATTTTCAGTTATTTTTAAAATAGATAAAATAAATATAAATGTTAAAATTATTTCAACAATCAATGCTCCATACATTGATAATCTAACACTTGATAATGTATCATAACCATTTGCGCCTAGCCCTACATTTTGAATACTACCAATATTAGCACTTGTTATAATAAATGATAATACAAATATAGCAAAAATTGCTCCTAAAAATTGAGATATTACATAGCCAATAAAATCTTTAAAGCTTATTTTTTTATTTATAAACATGGATATAGATACTGCAGGATTAATATGACATCCAGAAATATTTCCTATAATACATGAAGAAGTAAATAAACCTAATCCAAACGCTAAAGCAATACCAATTGCACCAACATAATTCCCTGCAATACTAGCTGTTCCACATCCAAATAAAACTAAAATTGCAGTTCCTAAAAATTCACTAAAATATTTTTTCATTTGAACTTCCTTTCAAGATAATTATACAAAAAAATTAAAGCAGCTACAATAATATATATTTTTAACTTATAAATTTTGATTAATATTCCATAACAAATAATGGACAATTAGACCAAGACTTACACCAAAGAAAAAGCCATAAACTGTACATTTAACAATATTATTAATAAAGCTTCCTAACAAGTAACCAGCAAAAGCTCCACTAAAAGCAAATACTATATAAGAAATAATAATAATTAAACCTAAATTTTCAATTTTCTTTTTCATAGTATCTATCTCCTCATTATATAATATGATAATCAATATATAATGAGTGGACTAAAAAAAGACTTAAAAAGTCTATTTATCATTTTCATAAAAGTTATATCTTGCTGAATTATATTCTATTAAATCTGTAATTGATTCATCTTTGTTTAAAGTATCTATAATGTGAGCAGCATATAAAGAACAATCTACAATATGTAGCCATTCTTTATTTTTTATATTTTCTGGTATATATGAAAGATTAGATGTATAAATTTTATCAATCCAGCCTTTAGCATAAGCATCATCAAATATTTCATAGCCCTGAGTAAATAGGGCATAAGTGGCAAAACAATATATTTTTTTTGCTTTTTTCTGCTTTAATTCTCTAGCAACATCAATCATTGATCCACCACTAGCAATCATGTCATCAACAATAATAATATCTTTATCTTTAACATTTTTTCCTAAATATTCATGAGCAACAACGGGATTTTTTCCATCAATTATTTTAGATAGATCTCTTCTTTTATAAAACATTCCTACATCTACTTTTAAGATTTCAGCTAAGTATCTTGCTCTTTCCATAGCACCCATATCAGGAGAAATTACTAGTAAATTTTCAGTTTCAATAACTTCATTATTTAAAAAATCTTTTAATGTATCATTTGTTGTAAAAAAGTTATCACAAGGTAAGTTGGGAATAGCATTTTGAATATTAGGATCATGAACATCAAAAGTAATAATTCCTTTAATTCCAAGTCTTTCTAATTCTTGTAAAGCTAAAGCACAATCAAGTGATTCTCTTCCTTTTCTTCTGTGCTGTCTTGCCTCATATAGTAAAGGCATTACCACATTAACACTTTTTGCGTGTCCCATAGTTGATAAAATAATTCTTTTAATATCTTGATAATGATCATCTGGACTCATGTGATTTAAGAAATCAAACATTTTATAAGTACAGCTATAATTTCCAATATCACTAATAATGTATACATCCTTTCCACGAATACTTTTTGTAATACAAGCTTTTGCTTCTCCGTTATTAAATCTTGTTAATTTAACAGGAACAATATAACTATTTTTATTTTTTCTAATTTTTTGTAAATGTTTATCTACTTTTTGACCAAACTCCTTACAATTATCTAAAACAATTAACTTTAAATCATCAATATTTTTCATATAATACCTACCTTCAACTTGATTGTAACATAAAATTGCTTTAATGATATAAATAAATTTTTTATTATGCTATAATAATTTTTAGGAGGAATAAAAATGATCTTGCAAAAAAATGATGATTTTAATATAACTATTGATTCAAATTTTGAATTGATCTGTGCAGTTCATGGTGCATATAAAAATATATATGGTGTAACAGAAGAAAATCAAGAAATAACTGATTGGGTTGAAACGCCAAATATAAAATGGGTTAACGAATTAATCCGTTTAATAGATTTAAAAAATAATAAACAATTATGTAATTATATAGAAAAAGCATGGAATTCTTGTGATAAAATACCTAATCTTTTACCTGCTTTTGATGAAAATTTCAATGTAATTGAAAATGAACAAACTGAAAAAATAAAGAAATTTTTTTCATATGGCAATATTTATGAATTTAGTAAGTTAATGCAAGATTTAATGAAAAAAATAAATTGGAATGAATATTTTCAAGTTAATATAATTCCATTTTATAAAAATTTTTTAATCCAAGAATTAAATTCAGTAACTAAAATAAATTTAAATAATATGATAAAGTTTTATGGATATAAATTTAAAAGCTATAATAATAATATTTCAATATTAATGAATGGTGGTTTTGGACCATCATACGATGGTAACTTGTATTGTTTTAGAGGTTATCAATATGATGAAAAAAATAATAAGTTTTTAAATGATAAAGTTTTTGCTGTTGAGTGTTTGTTTCATGAATTTTCTCATTCATATGTTAATCCCCTAGTGGATAAATACTTTGATAAATTTAAGAACAAAGATTTGTTATTTAAAGAAGCGATAGAAAATAATCTTCATCCTACTTATGGATCAGGAGCTAAGACGCTTTTATATGAATATTTTGTTAGAGTAAATGCACATATTTTGTCATCAGATTTTATTAATCTTGAATTATCTCAATACGCAATAAATAATGGCTTTATGTATTTGCCTGAGTTAGTAGAATTTGTTAATGAACATATAAATAACTATGATAATTATGAAGATTTATTTGTAAACGAATTAATAGACTTTATGGATTCTTTAGTAGAATCAAAAGAAATAAAAAGGAAACATTAGAGCATAGTAATAAAGGGTGATAAAAATGAAAAATAAAATAGTTTTAGTAGGTTGTGGCAATGTTGGTATAAGTTATGTTTATGCATTAATCAACCAAAAAGTAACTATTGATGAAATTGTAATAATAGATCCTAATGAAAAAAATACTAAAGGTGAGATAATTGACTTTGATCATTGCCTACCATTTGTAAATAGCAATGTAAAAATATACAAAGGAGATTATAGCGAGTGTAAAAATGCTAGTATGGTTGTTATAACAGCAGGAGCAAGACAAAAAGAAGGAGAAACGAGATTAGACCTTTTGTTAAGAAATGCTAAAATTATTAAAGAAATAGTTTTAAATGTAATCAAAAATGATTTTAAAGGAATATTTCTAAATGCTACAAATCCTTTAGATATAATGACTCAATTGATTTTTGAGTATTCTAATTTTTCTGCTAATAAAGTAATTGGAACAGGAACTAATTTAGATTCGGCTAGATTAAAATATTATTTAAATGAACATTTTAATACAGAATATGATAAGATTTATGCTTATGTATTAGGAGAGCATGGAGACAGTTCAATGATTCCTTGGAGTAAAGTAACTGTTAATAACTTGAAAGTTATTAACAGTCTAACTAGTAAAGAAAAGAATGATTATGAAGAAAAAGTAAGAAATGCTGGTTATGAATTATTAAATTCTAAAGGATATTCTGATTTAGCTATTGGAATTTGTTTAGCTGATATAACTAAAATTATAATAAATAAAGAAGAAAAAGAAGTATGTGTATCAAATTATGATGAAAATGAAGAAATTTATTATGGATATCCTGCGATTATTAATGAAACAGGAATTAAAAGTCGTTTAAAATTAGAACTTACTTTAGATGAACAAGAAAAATTAAATAATTCAATAGCTATAATAAAAAAAGCATTGAAAGAACTAAAAGAAAAAGATCTCTAATGAGATCTAACCTAAAGCAACATCTAAAATCATCATTACCGAGAATCCAATTAATGTAAATAAGGCCATAAGGTCTTTTTTTTCATTAGTTTGACTTTCGGGAATTAATTCTTGAACTACTACATAGATCATAGCACCCGCTGCAAAAGCAAGTAAGAATGGTAACATTATTTGAATTTTTAGTACTAGTAAGGCTCCAATAACACCTGCAATTGGTTCTAATAAACCACTGAATTGCCCCCAAAAAAAAGCTTTTTTTCTAGATAAACCTTCACGTCGTAAAGGTACACTAACTGCTGTTCCTTCAGGAAAGTTTTGAAGTCCAATACCTAAAGCTAATAATACTGCTGCAATTGGTGTTGCACCAGCTAAATTATATGCTAAAGAACCAAATGCAACTCCAACAGCCATACCTTCTGGAATGTTGTGAATACTTATAGATGTTACTAACATCAAACATCTTTTTAATTTAGTAGAATCACTATTCTGTTTTTTTCTCGCAAAGTAATCAAATATTTTATCTCCAATAAATAATAAAACGCCTCCACTAAAAAAGCCAATACTTGCTATAAGCCAAGGAATCATATTTAAACTTTCTGCCATGTTAATAGAAGGAGCCAATAATGAGAAAAATGAAGCTGCAATCATGACACCAGCTGCAAATCCTAGCATTGCATCCATAATATTTTTGTTAACTTTTTTAAAGAAAAATACTAATGCGGCACCTAATACTGTAACAGCATAAGTAAACATTGTTGCTATTAAAGCAGCAATAACAGGATTACTATTATTTATAAAGTCAATCAACTTAAAATACCTCCCAAATTATGATATGTCCAATTTAGATTAATGGCTGGGCAAAAAAATATGACATTTAACATAAAATGGAAAATGTCATATTATATTATATAAGTATTAAAAGGGTAGGAATAAATATGAATTATTTATTGTAAGATAGTGTATTATATAATGCTGCTTACAGTAATATAATATGAACTAATCTTAATCATGTAAAGTTAAAATAACTATTTTTAAATGTTTAAATTTTTGAACATTTTTTTTAAATTTGCATAAATTATTATAGAATGGAGTGAAGTAAATGAACGGATATTATTGTTATAGAAGACAAGCATGTGATTGTAATAGAACTCATCCAACGGGTCCAATTTATGGCCCAACCGGTCCAACGGGACCAACGGGCCCAACAGGTCCATTTGGTCCAACAGGTCCACAAGGAGTTCAAGGCCTTCAAGGAATACAAGGCCCAGTAGGTCCAACTGGAGCTGCAGGGCCTCAAGGAATTCAGGGACCAGTAGGAGCAACAGGAGCAACGGGTCCAACAGGAGCAACAGGTCCAACGGGAGCAACGGGTCCAACCGGAGCAACAGGCCCAACTGGGGCAACGGGTCTAACAGGAGCAACGGGTCCAACAGGAGCAACAGGTCCAACTGGGGCAACGGGTCTAACAGGAGCAACAGGCCCAACTGGGGCAACTGCCCGATGTAATAAATCATCTATATATATTTTTAAATGGTAAAGTTCCATATTATTTTAATATCCCTTGAATTTGTTGTTTCATCATAGCTTCCTATGAGAATTTTATCAATAAAATCTTCAACAATTTCAATAGATAATTCTTCTATATGTCTGTACTTTTTAAAGATATTCTTTTTAGTTTTTACCGTTTCTTTTTTTGCTAGTGTAGATGATATTTCTTTCTTCACTATTTTTTGTCGTTCTTCTAACTTTTCGTTATCATCTTTATACTTATTCATTAATATTAAAAACTCTTTTTCTGGAAGTATCCCATTTGTACGATCTTCATATAGCTTTTGAAAATATGTACTTTTACCTTGTAATTCCTTATTAATACTTTGTAATTCTTTTTCTAATGAATTTAATTTATCTTTGTATAAATCTTGTTCTATTACTTCGTTTTGCATTTCTTTAAGATCATCTTCTTCATAAAATTTCTTTAACATTTCATTCATTTTTTCTAGTATGAATTGATGTAGTTGATCTTCTCTAATAGAAGCTTTATTATCACAATTAGACCAGTTTGTCTTTTTATCTTTACAACATAAATATCCAGTACCGTCAGATCTACGATTACCTGTTTTGGTAAATATTTGATTGCAATTAGAACAATACACTTTATTACATAGTGGGTGTACTGTACCACCTTTGCAACTTCTAGCGGTATTTTCTAATCTTTCTTGAACTGTGTACCATATATCTTTAGCAATGATTGGCTCGTGTGTATTATCCTTTCTAATTCTTGTTTCATCATCATTCCATACCACCGTATGATTTTTGTAGCTAACTGTTGTTGATTTGAATTGTACCATATTACCTATATAAACTTCATCAGTAAGTAATGTTCTAATAGTAGAACTAGACCACTTAAACTTTTTTCTTATATTATGAATAAAGTCTGATTTTTTTATTTCATCTGTTGCTTTACCACAGATATTTATATAATAATCTTCGTGTTCTCTGTTTTCTTTTAGAGTAATTTCAAACTGATAATTAATAGTGTGAGTACGATCAAGTTCTTTGGTATATGAAATAATCACTTTAGCTGTCTTTGGTATAACATCATTTTCATTTAATAAAATACAATCATCTATATTAAAGTTATTAATATCAATATTATCATTTTCACTATAATATATTTTTGTTCTATTATTAGTGTATTTCTTTAATACAATATCACATTTATTATTAAAGCTTTTCATATCAGTAGTTATGTAATTAAAACTTACTAAATCTTTTAAGATATATTCTTCCTTATTAGTAAAACTTACATCTAACATATAAGTACCAGTTTTCTCAATATATCCATAATTTACATAATCCTTAATTACTGGTATTTTCAATTTACTACCATTAAGTAATTTGTATTCATAAGGACTTAATATTTTATCTTCATTTAATCTTCTTGCGATTTTATCAAGTCCAGTTCCTGACAAATACTCATCATAAATTCTTTTAATAACTTCAGCGGATATAGGATCAATTATTAAATGATTTTTATTTTCTGGATCTTTCATATAACCATAAGTTGCAAAACTTGAAGTAAGTTGACCGTCTTTTCTTTTTGATTTTAATGTTTCACGAATATTTAAAGATGTATCTTCTAAATACCATTGATCCGTTAATCCTAGAATTTGACTTGTCTTTTTAGTTTCTTTTCTAGCATTATCAATTCTATCAACTACTGTTATAAATCTTACATTCCATTCGTGAAATAAGTTATGAACGTACTTTTCTACAAGTTCCATATCACGAGCAAATCTAGCTTGCGTTTTGCATAAAACAATATCAACATTACCGTTTTTACATTCTTCAATCATTCTGTTAAAATCAGGCCTTGTAGCGTCAGATCCAGACCAATCATCATCATTATAAACACCAACAACTTCCCAGCCTTGTTCTTCAGCATAATCCCTTAACATTATTTCTTGATTCTTAATACTTTGTGATAATTCTTCTTTTGATAGTTTGTTTTTATCTTCATCAGATAATCTTAAATATAACACCACCCTTATAATAGTTTTAATAGTTTGTAATATACTCATAAAAATAACACTTCCTTTTTGATTATTTTTAATCGTAATTCCAAGCTAACTAAATTATAACGCGCTTTATTCATTTATACAGCCCCCTAAAGAGCGATTTTCCAATCTTCTTATATAATTAAAATATTTTTTATTAAATATATTTTTTAAATCTTCTTTAGTGGGGTTTTCTATATTAGTGATAAATTCTTCACTATAATTGAATCTTATATAATTAATTTTTTTCCCTTTTTTATTCTTTTGTTCTTTCAAATTAAACCCCCTTAATATAAATAAAAAAAACTATAATTAATAGTTCCTAATTTAACTTATGAGATAAAATTAAATTTGATAACTAAATCATAGTTTTAATATTGTTTATACATTATTATCATAATGATAATTTAATTTATTAAATAAGTCATTATATTTTAAAAATAAATCAAAATAATCTTTCTTATGAAATTTTTGATTATTTTTATATCTTTTATCAACTTTATTTTTCAATGTTTCTATATTGTTATTACAATTATCATACATTAAAATTATTTGTACCAGATAGTTTTCGTCATCATCAATAACAACTTCAAGTTTATTAATTAAATCAGATGTACCATTTTTACTTTGAAGTTTTTTAACTATGTCGTTAATTGCTTTTTCTTTATCACTTTTTAAAAAGCAAAACATAGTTCCATTGATGTAATATTCATTTAGTATTTCAATAACAGCATTTGTCTTTTCATCACTTCTTATTTTTTCTTTTTCAATAAATGTTTTAACATTAAACATATTTGAATAATCATTTATAAAATCATAATACATAGTAGCTAGTTCCATATTTTCATCACTCACTTTCTTATTTTTTAAATACAAATGGATTGTCTTGCAAAACTATAACATCATATTTTAACTCTAATAACTTTATTGCTTTTTCATAAATAGTTTTTACTTGAATAGGTTTTAATTCTCTAATTCCCGGTAATTCTTTCAAAACATCAGCTTTACTAATATTATCATATACATATTCATATCTTAATAGTATTAATTCGCATAAAGTATCAGCATAAATTGCATTTATTCTTAATTCTTTAGCTTTGTTATAGTATTTATCCCAAGGATCTTTTTTCATATCAACACCGCCTTACAAAAAAATTATAACGCGCTATAAATATGTTTGTCAGCGCCTAAAGTGATAAATTATAATCTTCATATAAACCGGTAGGTATGTACTCAAAGTTTTTCTTTTCAATACTAAAAAACTTATTAAAGTTATTAATAAATTTTCTTCCTTTTGATGATATTAATTTAAAAGATTTTTCAACATCATTAAAATCTGTTTTCTTATACCAATTATATAAATCAAATCTATCATCAAAGTCTGTATCAATTCCTATACCTTTACAAATAGAATATTTTAGAAGTTCTTTCTCAAAATCATTATTTGCATTATCAGATGTATAAATATCTAGCATAGATAAAACTTTAATTCTATCATTGATACCTTTTTTCAAATTAATAGTTTTATTATCTTTATCATAATCAAATTTATTTTTTAAATTATTACAATAGTTAATTTTATATCCATCAGCATATAATGCTTTTACAAAGGAATTATATATATCTTGATAATCAAAAAGAAGTAATGCAGGTAATTCTAAACTTTTATAATCTTTTTGTTCCATAGTAGTATCTTTACAATCATATAGTTCTATAATATTCATTCCTTTTAGTTCTTTATGATCTAATGTAATACTTTTATCATTAGGATTATTAAGTTTTTCTTTTTCTTCATCAGTTAGTGAAGTATAAGGTAATATTTCTTCTTTATCATCATTTTTAACTTTTACAAATACATCATTATCTGGTGATAGTATATTAATCTTTTTAGCATTATTCAAAATAGTAAATCCATTTTTCTTATATTTATTTTCAGTACCAAGATCCAAGAAAAAAGGATATTGATAATCAATTAATAAGGTATTAAAAAAAGAATAATCACTATATAGCACAATGGTATCAATTAATCTTTTAAAATCATTATGACTATGGTAATTATTCAAAATATTTTTTTCTATATTTAAAGTTGTATCTTTAATTTTTTCAAAGTCTTTTTTTGATGTATATTCTTTAATCAAATTAAGACTATTAATTATATCTATAATTTCAACCCCCTTTAAAAGTATAAAAAAAAAGACTAACTTTCGCTAGTCAATTTCTCATACTTATTTTTTAAATTATTTATATTTTTATCAACATCAATTATTATTTTATTAAGTATATAATCAATCGTATTATTTGATATATCATTTTTTAATTTATCAAAATATGTTAAAGCAGAATTTTCATCATCAGTTTTATATCCATATATATTATGAATACAATCTGTTTCATCTAAATTCTTTAAAGATAAATAAGTAATATATTTATCATTATTCTTATAACTATAAATATAAAAGAAATAATTATCTTTAGTGGTTTTATAATCTTTTAAAATTGTATTATTATCAGTATCAGTATTATCATCTAATACAAATTCAAAATCGCCATTTATAACTTTTTTTTCAAATTCTTTCATTTCTTCAACTGATTCAAATTTTGGACCGTCATCTTTGTTCCATTCGATTAAATTAATCTTATCATTCAAATCATTTAAAATATTTATTTTGCTTTTTAAGAGCTTAAAACTTTCAGACTTCATAAAAACATTTCCCCTAAATCAGTTAATGATTTCATTATTGCTATTATCTTACATTAAATATAAGTTAAAGTCAATCAAACAGCTATAATTTGATATATTTTTTCTTAAAAAAACAAAGCCCTGTACTAGCGGCTTTAGTGAGCTACTTTCACTACAAACACTACTAGAAGTAAGGTGTAGCGTATGCAAGTTAAAGTAAAATGGTTTAATAGTCAGTATCTTACTGACAATATAAATATAACACATTTTAATTAGTCTTGCAAGACTAATTAAGCAATTTGTCGTATTTTGTCATATTTTGTAAAATTATTCTTCTTTTTTAATCATTCTATTTATATAACATTTGACTTTATAGAATAGAACATCTAAATCAGATATATTAATTATTTTTTCGTTAGTTAAAGTATTTCTTATAACATCAATTATCTCATTTATTTCACATTCAAAGTAGTTGTCTGTTTTTTCTAAATTCTTTCTAACTTTATTTAAAAATATTTCATATTCCATTAATTAACACCCCCTTAAAATAAATTTTTCAATATGTAATAAATAACATTTGTTGCTATACTATTACCGGCCTGTTTAAATAATTGTCTATTAGACATACCAGTACTTTTAGCTTTATAAAAATCATCATCTGAAAATCCCATAAATCGCCAACTTTCAAGTGGACTAATTTTCTTAACAAAAAAACAATTATCTTTGTAGATAATCATTTTGCTTGTATCTTCAGTAGAGTTAGCGGTTAAAGTAGGACAATACCCATTCATAGACCATAACCTTGCAGTCTGATTATATTTTGAGGAAGTATCACGTCCACAATGATTTTTACCATCAACGAATCTATATAAATTTATAACATATCTTTTTCTTTTGTCTTTTAAATTCTTACATATCAATTTGCTATTTTTAGAATAGTTTTTATTTTTAACAAATTTCTCTAAATCAAATTTTACTTTTTCTGATAATACCAAATTAGGATCAATATCTTTTTCTAATAAATCTTTAAGTCTTAATTTAAGTTTTATTCTTTCTGGAAAGTGATAAATATATTTACCCTTAATTGCAACTAAAAAGTATCTTTCTCTATTTTGAGGTGTACCATAATCAAGTGCGGTTAAAACGTGATCGTATAATGAATAACCTAGATTTTCTAAATCTTGTTTAAAAAGACTTAAAGTTTTTCTCATTTTAGAATTAGTAATAGCGGCTACATTTTCAAAGATAACAACCTTTGGTGGTTTATCCATTTCTCTTATAAATTGTATCATCTTCCAACCTAGAGATGATCTAGTATTACTATTAAAATCAAATCCACGTCTTATACCAGCCATAGATATATCTTGACAAGGAAAGCCACCAATCCAAATGTCGCAGTAAGGAATATTTTTACCATTTATTTTTGTAATATCCCCAAGATTATCTTTTTCAGTTTTATTATGAATAGCACAATAACTTTTTACCGCCCATTTATCTATTTCACAAAAAAATACTGATTCATAATTATTAATAATACCATTGTCTTTTAATCTCTTAAAAGCCATTTCAGGACTACCAATACCAGAAAAGAAAGTACCAACTTTAACATTGTCTTTATTTAATTTTATAACCGGATAATTAAAATTAAAAAGATTTATACTAGGATTGTTTATCCCCATTATCCTTTTTCTTTTTAGTAGGGTTAGCCCTTTTAGTAGGTGTAGTCTTTTTAGTTTCTTCCGGTTTAAATAATTCCTTTTCTATTCTAAAAGTGTCTAAATCAAAAAGTTCTAATTTTTGAAATTCTGGATTATCAATTTTTATTTCATCAACAATTTTATATTTTATAGGATAATCACTTATTTGTTTTAGTTTAGTTTTGATAGGATCCATACGAGCTCTTAAAAATAATGCGTCACCAACTTTAAAATTAATTAATTCATCAGTAGTAAGCAAATCTCTACCAGTTAAAGAAGTATCACTTGATAAATTAAAATCAGCTTTACCATATCTATTAGAAGATGATGTCCTAGTAGTTTTTATTGTATATTTTCCTAGTCGGTTTGATATTTCTCTAGCAGTATTATAATCATTTGTAAGAAGATAACATAAATTCATATTTGCTTTAATAGTAGTAGCTTGATCTCTATAATGTTCTTGTATCATACCAAAATCTTGAACGACACCATATATTCTAATTTTTCTGGACCTTGCGACTGTTAGTTTTTTTGATAATTCGTTGATATGTATAGTATTACAAAGTTCTTCCAAGATTAAATTAACTCTAACATCTAATTCGCCATTAGGACTTTTTTGAGCTTCTTCTACTAAAGTCTGATAGACTTGATTTACAAATAAGCCACCTATAAAATGACGAGATAACTTTTCATCAGGTACTACCAAAAATATTGCAGTTTTTTTCTTGCCAATATCACGCATATTAAAAGAAGTTTTACTTGTTATATAACTTATACCAGTATCGCCAAATACTTTTAATTTTGAAGCCAATATAGAGAAGATAGTAGCTCTTGTTTCCCCACGAGCAAAATTACCAGCAGAATACAAATTTTTAGCAGTATTACCGAAAGGCCTATCATCAAAGTATTTGTCTAACGAGTTTTGATCCCCATACTTTTTAGCGCCGTGTTCTACTAACAAATTATAAATAGAATGAAAATGTATTTGATTTTCATTTTTACAATCTTCAATTAAAGCAAGACATAAAGCACTTAATACAGAAGAAGATGATTCTTGCCAATACTTATCACGACTGTTAACTTCTTCACATATTGCATTTGATAAGTCATTAACTGTTTCAACTTCTTTTTCAAAATTATTTTCTTTATAATATTGATATGCTAAAGTAAGAGGATTCCAAAAATCACTATTTTTAGTATCTCTTAAATTAATAACCTTAACATCATAATCTTTTTGCTTTAAATAATCATAAGTATATTTATATAATTCGCCCTTGACATCATTAATAATCATTGACTCATTACTATCAGCTAGATTAAAAATTAGTGGTAATATGACACTAACAGTTTTACCTGATCCAGTACTACCAACAATTAAGTTATGATTAGAGCTTGTATCAATATAGTATTTATTATTTTCTATTGCAACAACCATACCACCTGATTTATTTTCTTTACCAAATTTCCAAGTAGTAAAGTTATCCTTAATTTCTTTTATACTAGCAAATTTACTACTACCAAATTCATTAGAACTTACACGTTCTGGAATACCATTAGTAGAGTGAGAGTTCTTAACCTTAAAATTATATTTATAATAAGTTATAAGCAAAATGAAAAGGATCTCTAAAAGCAAGATCCCTATAATCATTTTTTTATCATTTAATATTATCTTAATTAATTCTATTAAATTAAAATTAAAACTTAATTTAAAATTATTTTGAACTATGTTTATAAAATTCGGTAGAAAAAAGATAATTAATAATAGAGAAATAATAACTACTAAACAATAGTTAAATTTCTTTATTTTAACAACCCCCTTTAAATCTCTTTTCCTTGTAATTCTTTTTCTAAAATCTCTTGTAAATATCTTTCTTCATTTTTACTTTCAGATTCTAAAAAATAATTAGCTTTTTTAATAAACTGTTTGAATCTAATATTTTTATAAAAAGATTTATTTTTATAATTAATATATTTTTCTTTTGTATAACCAAAGTTAGATAGTGATTTATAAAAATCAGTTGCATTTATATCTTCACTTGTCATTCTAACAGCAGTAAATACATTATCAACATTAACATCTAAATTTGATCTTCTAATCCAATCACTTAATAACTTTTTAATATCACTATCAGATAATTCAGCAAGACGACCAAGTTTATATAATTCTTTAGCATACTTTAAAATAGTAGAGTTCTTTTTTACAGGACGACTTTTAAAATTCATATTCGTTATATTAACTTTTAAAAATTCTTTTTGTCTTTTAATAAAGTCAGTTGAGTTATAAACTTTAAAGTTATGCAAAATATCATTTCCTATTTTAGAATATAAACGTTTAATTTTATTTTCTATATATTTATTATTTGCATTATTACCATATAACTTTTTTTGTTCTCTTTGTATTTCTTCTAAACTATGATAGTATTTTTCAAATTCATACTTGATAGTGTCGTGATATAAAATTCTCTCTATAACTTTATCAATATCTTTTCTACAATAATCTAAATTCTTTGAGTTATATTGAAGTCGGCCCCTTTTTGGTAGCTTATCATATAAATTCAATAAATCTTTATTTAATGCTTTTCTAAATTTACTACTAAAAAATAATTCTTTATCAACTTTTGTAAAATTGTTTTTTCTTATCTTATATTCCAAACCTAAAAATAAATAATCTTGTTCCTGATAAAAAGATTTGTTATCTACTAAATAAGAAGCAATATTACTTTTTAAATATTTTATTGATGACTTTTCTAATGTATCTTTTTTTCTTCTAACTTCTTTTTCAAAAATAGTAATATGAAGATGTGGATTATCAGTATCATTATGTTTACTTGCATACCACCGTGTATTAGTTAAGTCAAAATCATTATCTAATAAAAATCTAGGCATAATAGATTTAGTCATCATATAATAATCTTGTTTAGTTTTAAGTCCAGATTCTAAAGCAAAATCTGGTGGGAATGAAATAACTAAATTCCACATTCTACCTGATTCATCTTTTGGCAAATCTTTTAATATATCTTCTTTTTTTACATCTCCGTTTTTATCCCAAATGTAATTAACATCATTATCAATAGTGTCATCATATATTCCAAATTCTTTATCAAACAATTCATCACTAGAAGAAAAGTCTTTTAAACTTTTTCCGTCAGCACCGTCCTTTGAAACATACTTACACCAACCACCAACTAACTTTTGAAAATTAACATCTTTCTTATAACGGACGATAGCTACTATATTACTACTCATCAGTTAGTTCCTTTTTATTTCTTAATTCGCGAATATTTTTTAATACTTGTTCTCTTGCAACTTCTGTTATAGGGTGATTTACTAAATGGGTATTTAATTCAGATCTTGTCTGTGGTATATCAAAATATTTATAAGTCATATCATTTTGTAATATTATAGTTTCTATTCCTATATTATTTTTATTTAGCATAGTAAGTATTTTATAGAATTGTTTTTCATTAGCATTTTGTACTGTTTCTGTAATTAGTTCGACCAACTTTTTTTGTGTATCTAATAACATTGATTGTTCCAAATAATCTAATAAAACTAATTTACAATACTCACTTAATTTCATATTATTTTTATCAGCTTGATCTTGTAATAATTTTTTCTTATGTGGATCTAGTCTGAAAGCAACAATATTTGAATTTTTATTTTCATTCATTATTTACTATTCAATATACAATCCAAGTTTTCAAGTATATAATTTTTAATTATAATTTCTAAAGCAGTTTGAATTGATAATCCTTTTTTCTCAATAATCTTTCTAAATGCTTCTTCCATTTTTTGATCCACTTGTACTTTTAAATAATTATTTTTTTTATCATTCATTTATATAACCCCCTTTTATAAAATAATAAAATTTTAATATAACAACTTAAATATCTTTATTTATTTTTTCCATTTCTTTATCACATAAACTTGCAACCTTACAAGCACAGAAAACAAATACAATTAAAAATATTAGAATATTAATTCCTAAAATAATCAAAAATAATTTCATAAAATCCTTTCTATCTTCGGCCAAGAGTTCGGCCAAAAAAATGTACTAACTTTTAAGTTCTATTTAAAGCAGGATAAATCCTGTTTACAAACAATTCGCCAGTGGCGAATTTTCCCTTATTTCATAAGGATTTCTAAAAAACACAAGTGTTTACATTTCATCTTTTTGTTATACAATCGTTAACTTCTTACCCTTTGAAAAATAAGGTGTGTATAACAATCGTACACACTTTTTGAATATATATTTTTTAGAAAATCGCCCCTTTTTGAATTGCTTTTTTGCCAAAAGTTCGGCCATTAATTATTAAGATTAGGTAATGGATTAAACTCTGGTGTAGTGGGTAGATTACCAAATGGCTTACTAAAACTTTTAGAATTATAATCATATAAGATATAATCTTTAGCAGTTATTTTATTTTTAATAATAGTAGTGGGATCGGTATATTCAAACTGATTTGTTTTAGCATTATATACTTGTAATACTAAATGCAAGTGAACCCCTGTTGCTCGACCAGTCATTCCAATAATACCAACTTGTTGACCTTGCTTAACTTCGTCGCCGACATTGACAGTTCTTGAATTTTCTTCTAAATGCCAATATCCAGATCTATAAGTAGTTCCATTTATTTTATGTTCTATTAAAACATATTCAGCACCAGCACTATCAAGAGTACTAGCAACAACTTTACCGTCAGCTATTGCAACTATATTTTTTGTATTTACTGGGACAACATCTATACCATTATGTTTTGATTTTTCATTAGTAAATGGATCATCACGTAGTCCATAATCAGATGTGATAGTAAAGTTATTTGTATCAAATGGAAGTACAAAAGAAGTTTTATAAGTCATCTCTTGATTACCAAATAATGAAGTAAGTAAAGCTACAATTATTAAAACAATAAAAATGATAAATGCAACTGGAAGTAGTGCAATTATCATTTTACCTTTCATTATGGTTGATACAATATCTTTAATTATCTACCGCCACCTTTACCAAACAATTCTTTTTCTTCTGGTCTTAAATGGACGAAGATAGGTATTCGTTTGTCGTGAGTAATAACAAATAGTGCTTGACCTTTACCCGCAGTTTGTAAAAATCTTCTTTCATTTTCACTTAATCTTAATACTTTTTGAAGTGAAATAATTTCTTCACTTCCTTGAGCCATAATGATTTGATAATCAGAATTATCAACAATAACTTGACCGTATCTAACTACTTCTGGTGAAGTGAAGTCAATCATATTTTGAGTACACACAATTAAACTACCATTATATTTACGAATCCTTTTAGAAGTTCTTTTTAAAAATTCTAGTCCGTCTTTATTTTCAGGATCAATTAATAAATGAGCTTCATCTACAATTAAAATAACTTGTTCGTCTCTATTTTGACTAATAATGTGCCAACATAAAGATAAGATATTAAAGAATTGAGTTCTTAATATAGTGTCATCACTATCAAGTAAAGTATGAATATCAAATACTATAAAATCAGAGTTCAAATCTAAATTAGAATAATTATTCCATAATTTACTATCAACACCGGTAGCCATTCTTCTAACAATAGCTTCTATTTTTTCTAAAGACTTAACTGTGTCATCATTAATCCTTTTATCATTTTTTGCATTTTCTAATTCGTTTTTTATTTCATTATGAAAATCAGTAATGATAGGATAATCTTTTGAAGATAACTTACTAACATCAGTATCTAAATCTATGTTTTTCTTTTTATATGTTTTCAAAAGTAATTCTTCAATTTTAGTAAGTTCTAATTCTGTTAAGTCTTTAAAATAATATTTTATAAAAGTTCTAAATGTTTGTAAGTGTTTTATTACGGCAACATTATTATCTTCATCATTAGCAGAATTTTTAATTTCTAGTGGATTAATAACAAAACCCGATCCGCTACCGCAATCTATCCAATTACCATTAAGAGTATTACATAAGTCTTTATATTCACGTTCTGGATCTACACACAAAATACGAGTTCGTTTTTTACCACCACCACGTGCAAAATTACCACGTAATAACTTTTTGATTAAAGTAGATTTACCACTACCACTTTTACCTATAATACACATATTTGAGTTTGTTCTTTTGTTAGTTCTTTTCCACAAATCAAATAGTGTAAGACCGCCGTTTATGTCGTCGCCAAGTATTATAGAATTACCGTCATCTTGTATAGATTCAAAGACAAAAGGAAATGAAGCAGCTACTGTCGTTGTAGGCATAGGTAGTCCAAAATTTTCTTGAAGTGGCATATCAAGAGTTGGTAAACAAGTTTTTAAACCTTGTTCTTGCTCGAATATCAGCTGTGATCCACGAAGATTTAAACTACTTAAAGCAGACTTTATTTCTTTTATTCTTTTTTGTAATTCTTCTAAACTTTCAGCATAAGTAAAAAACACTACTGACATCAGTAGCATTTTTTCATTTTCACGATCCATTTTATTTGTTAGTTTCTCATAATCTTCTAATTGATTTTTGAGTACTATTTGATCGTTTCTATCTTTAGAATTAATAAACTTACTTCTAGTTTCTGTCATTCCTTTTTTAAGAGTTTTATTAACTTCTATATTATCCATAGGATTAACAGAAATCATCATACGAGTATTTTTAATGTTAGATAACATACCTAACCAACTTCCCCTAGCATAAGAGGGGAAAGTATCAATTATAATACTTGTAGCGTATATATCTCCAAGTAATATGTCTTTTTCATTAAACTTCATTGCAATAGGTGCAATTTTTTCTTTTAATGTTTTTAAACTACTGTCTTGTCTAAATACTTCAAGTGATGAAGTAGGATTAAGATAGACAAATAGTAATTCTTTTATTTCATCAGTTTTAGCTTGAGATGAAGATAGACCTATATTAGATAATTGAGATACAATATCATTTATTTTAGATTTTAACAATTTAACATTGTCTTTATCTTCATCAATTAATAAATAAAATTCACGATTGTTTACTAAATTATTATTCATTATTGTATCAGCATATTTTATATCTTCTTCTAATAATTCTTTTTTAATTTTATCATCAGTATTTTTAGATAAATATAATAAGTTTTCTATGTGCTCTGATAAACTAATCGGCTTATCAAGAGCAAGTATTTTAAAAGGATATTCTAAACTTAATAATACTTTTCTAAATTGAAATATTTTAGATGTTTGTTCTTCATTAGAATATAGTTGAAGATTAATGCTATTTACTTTTATAATACCAACAACTTTGTCATTATCAAGATATAATAAATCATTCCAAACTTCTTTAAAAGGCAACCATTCAAGAATAGATTTATCAATCTTTTTCTTTTTATTCTTATTCAAAATAACCCCCAGATATTATGAATTACATATTCATTTTCATAGTGTTATAAGTATCATAGAAAATACTATCTTTATTATCAGCACCAACTTCAAATAAGCAATCTAAAATTTCTTCACTAGACATCTTTGTAGCTATTGAATAATCTACTATAATATTATCTATATTTTCTACAATTCCATTATAATATGGTCGCCAATTTTCATTCTTAACTTTGTTTTTGGTATATTCGTATATTTTTTCTTTTGCTTTTAGAAGTGTTATATACACTTCGTCAAGATTCTTATTCATAAATTTTATAACCCCCTTAAATTTTCATTTGTTTTGTTTCTTCAAATTCCTTGTTGGAAGTAGGAACAGAAGTTTTAATATTATGATTAATAGATAGATCCTTATTATTAGTTATATTTATATTTTCTTGTTTTTCTTTATCTAAAACCTTATCATCAGTAACTTTATTTTGACTATCTAATTTATCTTGTTTAATCATTTCTTTTAGTTTATCCTTAACTAAACTTTCTATTTCTTTTTCATATTGTTTTTTAGTTTCTTTTTTTTTATGATTTTCAATTATTTTTTCTTTGGTATTTTTGATATGTTTAGGTATATTTAAGAAATCTTTAACTTTATCTAAAAAGGTTTTCTCAACTTCAATATCATACAAAGAAAAAGTAATATCTAAAATTTCTTTACGAGACATTTTATTATTCATAGTATAATCAACAATAATATTATGCAATCCTTTAATAGTGTTCTCATAAGAAGTATTACTATTATCATTTAAAGCCGCTTTTGCTATGAATTTTTTTGTTTCTACAAGTTTATAAAGTACATCATCAACTTTATTATTCAATTACATACCCCCTTATATTTAAGAATTATATTTCTTATATTTTTTTTGACTTGTTCTAAATTTTAACATTTTAATTAGAATACTTAAAATATTACCATTGCCGTTAGGCATAGGTAGAGTTATTAAAAATGTAAGTATAGGAAAAAATGAGAATAAAAACACTTTTAATAAACCTTTACCAAATAATCTAGCTAATAAATAACCAACAAAGATTGATATTCCTAAAAAGATAATTTCTTTAACACCATAACCCTTAAAAATCTCTCTTTTAACTCTTATGTTCTTTGGTATTAGATACATTTATATTCCCCCAATCAACATTAGTTTTATATGTAGGTGTATCATCATTTAATGATGAATAACGATTATCCATAAAGTCTTTATATGTATCAATTCTTTCTGATAAAGATGTAGTAGTATCCATATTGATATTATCACTTATATTACCAGATAAATCACTTACTTCAGGATCAGAAGAAGATATATCACTAGAACTATTATCAGGACTTTCATTATTAAGATTACTATTAGAATTATTATCTTCATTACTAGAAGCACTATTTGAAGCACTTTCTAAATTTGAAGATGAATTATCCATATTAGTATCAGCACCAGCTCCAGAACTATCACTATTTGAATTATCAGTATTAGAGTTTGAACTTGTAGAATTATCTACTGTCTTACCATATTTAGACATAGCAACCATACTTGTACCTAAAGCAGCTAGTGTATGTAATTCACTCATATTTGCACCAGCACCAGTATTTGCATTAAGTAATGCAGAAACTAATTGAGGAGAAGCTATTATAAATAATAAAGCACCTATGACAATTAAAATAACTGACATTACATAATTTGTTCCAGATGATACTTGACCGAAAACATTAAATAAGATACCTATACATAAGTATTGAACTGTCGTGACTAAAAAAGTACCCATAACACCCTTGCACCAAACTTCAAAAGCGTGTGATTTGTTCGACACTAAAGAAGTACATACAAAAGGTGCTATGGCCTTATAGAGAGCTAACTCTATAATCCTTTTAGCAACTTGTATTCCTATAAAGAAAAGAAGTACTACAACTACTAAACCTACCAGAAATATTGGAAAAGTACTAAAACTATACTTATAAACACCACTATCAAATAAACCGTCATCTTCAACTTCGTTATAATCAGCGGTAAACCAGTTTTCTATAAAATATTTTTTATGTTCTTCTTTCATCTTGTCATCATCAGCAAAAGCATTAAGTATCATTGATGACATACTAGATTCAAAAGAAGTAGCACTAGCAGTATTATTTGACGATACAGAAACAACATACTGTGTCATTTTAGAAGATAAATCATAACCCCAATTAAATATAGGTGGAATTAAAAACATCATAACGACACAGAAAATAATACCTTTAAATACCCTAGTAGGTGAGCTATTATCATCTTGATCTACAAAGTATCTCATAATCAGTTCTAATATAACCTTTAATATTAACCAAGTACAAGCAACAATAATAGCAGATGAATAGATTTTATTTACATAAGGATTATCAAAAAATTTAAACTTCCATATATCATCAATTATTAAAAACATTCCGTCTAGTAGAAGTAATACACCTTTAGCAAGAAACCAGAAGATAGAACGGACAGCGTCCATTAACCAACTTGCCGATTCTTGTTGAACGACTAATACTTGTAGCATAATATTACCTATATAGTTTTAGTATAATCATTAACTAATTTGATTTCTAAACTTCCAATATCTTTAAACATTCTTTTAGTTATATAAATGGCGTTAGGTGTTAGTTTTCTTTGCCAAGCAGAATTTTTTGGAGACCATTTGAAACCACGAGACTTTAATTCATCTCTTGTTTTTTCGTCTGGCTTTTCATCAAAGAAAACTTTTACTCTCATATCTTCTTTATCAAAACTGACTTCGCCATTATCAAAATAATAGCGACCTGTTTCTATGTTATCTATTTTATCTAGTGTTTGTAATCTATCTTTAACAGCTTTCATATTTTGATTAGAATTAGCAAGAACATAAGGCGGTAATTGTTCCGTTTTATTAAGTCTTGCTTTTTTATTAAAATCTAAATATGATTGATGTTTAGTTTGTAAGTATTCTAACTTTGCTTCTAGTTTTTCTCTAGCTAATGGATCATCAGAACTTATTGGCTCATTATATCCATTCTTATATTTTAATATTATTTCATCTTTTGAATAAGCATTTTTCAACATATTTTCAGTATTATCATAGAACTTATTTATTTTATCATTTATTTCATCTATTTTTTTATCCATTCTATCAGCGATTTTTTCAAACTTATTAGAATTATATTTTGCTGGTCCAGCAACATTAACAGGAACAAAATTAGCAGATATACTCAAATATTCATTATAAATATTTGTTATTAATTCTTTAAATTGTTCTGTCCTTTTTTTTACAATTTCTAATTGCTGTGGATTAAGAGTACGACTACTAAAAGTATCTATAAACTTTTTATAATCACTTTCAGCACTTTCTTTGATATGAGTACCACGATTATACATACTTTGATTATTACAACGCTCAATCAATTCATTATTTAATTCTATATTCATAAAACCCCCTTAATTTTTTATAAACCTTTATAATAACCAGATAACTTTTTATTTATATTTTCAATTTCAAATGTCTGTCTATCTATAATAGAATTAACATAAGCAATATAATTTAACTTTAAATCTTGTTTTATTAAAGTTCTTATATAATCAGACATAGAAATATCTAACTCTTGAGATCTTTTTTCTAACTTCTTTTTCAAGTCTTTTGAAATATAAAAAATAAATTTTGTATTATATCTTCTCATTTTTTTACCCCCTTAACTTTGCGACTACAATTAGTCTTTTATTACCATTATTTTTACAAGTAATTAATGTTAATATTTTTTCATTATCTACACTTTTAAAATAAGACATATCATCATCATTAATTGTATGTTTTTCTACTATTTCATAAATATATGTAGCTTTATGAGATACAATTTTAATCTTATCGCCTACACTAGAGTAGTGCAAACTTTGAAATGTATTATAAACACTATGACCGGCAATTATGAGATTACCAAATTCATCATCAATTCCCGCAGAAGTACTTAATGTTCCAACTAAACCCTTATCTAGTGTTTTCTTATCTGTTCCAGAAGTTATTAATCTTTGAATACCAGATTTTAATTCTATATAACCAAGATAATTGTTAGTTAAATGTACTTCTTGTTTTTTAGGAGTTTCTACAACTTCTTCTGTTTGTTCTTCTTCATTGGTAGGTGGTGGAGTATCTTCTTCAAATATTGTTTCGATTACTTGTTTTGTTTCTTTATCTACTTTGTAATTACAATATATTTTTTTAAAACAAATAAGGGCTGATATTAAAATCAATATCAACCCTAAAATTTGTATAATCTTATTTATTTTTCTTTTTTGCATATATTAATAATCCTAAACCAAGAACAGCAGTACTAATTATAATAATTGAGCTAGTTAAATCAGTATTAAATGTTTTTGGCATTTCTACTTTTTCATTAGTCATAGTAGCTTTAACAACTTCGCCATTTTCTCTAATTTCAAAATACATTTTTTCAGTATTTAAAATATAGTCAGGTGAAGCAGTTTCAACTTCTTTAATATAGTAGCGTCCATATTCTAAATTATCAATAATGATTTTACCGTTTTCATCAGTTAATCCAGAATAGATTAATTCGTCAGTATCAGCATTATAAATTTCAATTTTAGTATTAGGAATAGGATTACTTGTTGATAAATCTACTTTAGTAAATTCTAAACTACCTTTGATTTTTTCATTTTTCATATTAGCTTTAATAACTTCGCCATTCTCATTAATTTCAAAATACATTTTTTCTTCATTTAATAAGTATGATGAATCAGAAGTTTGTTTTTCTAAAATATAGTATCTCTTACCATTAGATAAAGGTAAATCTTTAATAATAACCATTCCTTTATCATCTGTTGTATAAGTACCCATTAAAACATCATCTTCTGTATAAATCTCTATGACTGTGTTAGGTAGTGCTTTATCAGTAGAATAATCAGTTTTAGTAAATTCTAGTGTTCCTTTTGGTAGATAATTTTTTAATGTAAATGTTTTAGTAATAATAGGAGTATATTGATCCTTATATGCTAATTCAAATTTATAAACATTATTATCTATTAAATGGGATAGAGAACTAGATACTTCTTTCAAAGTATATTTTTGAAGTTTCAAATTATCTAGTCTAGCATAACCGTTTTCGTCAGTAGTAATAGTTCCAACTAAATTATTGCTTTCGTCATATACTTCAAATACTACATTAGGAAGCGGTATTGTTTCATAGGTATATTTACCATTTTCAATAACTAACTTTTCGCCAGTTTTCTTTATTTCAATAGCACCTTTAACTTCTTTATTTGTAAATCTTAATTCTAGTATTTTATCAAAGTCATCACTACTAATAATATTAGATTTCTCATTAATACTAAATCTTAATGGCTCACTATTCCATAGATAACCATTAATTTTTTGATCTACTTCTTCAAGTTCATAATCGCCACTATTAAGTGGATATGGCGTAATTAGCATACCGGTATCATCAGTTTCAAATTCACAATAAGTTTTACTGTTAGGATAAGCTACCTTTTGACATACATATTTACCAGTAGATAATTCTTTAATTTTGAATTTTATACCAGCTATAGCAATTCTATTACCCGAATCATCAACTTTAATAATTTTTACTCTTGAAGTTATTTCGGCATTACTAAATACTTTATTAATAGTAGGACCGCTTTCTGTTATAGAGAATTTATAATCATCAATCTTTTCAAAACCACTAGGTGTTGATAATTGTCTTAAAATATAATCCCCAAATGGTAAAGTGAAGTAAATTTTACCGTCGCTATCTGTTTTTAAAGTTTTGATTAAATTATTGTTGTAGTCATATATTCCAAATTCAACATTTACTTCTGGTGTCATTATTTGAGTTTTATTAGAAGCTACAACTTTTGTTATTTCATATTTTCTTTCAATAACTTTATTACTAATATTTATACTAGCTAGTAAATTGTCTTTATCTAATTTAAAATAATATTTTTCAGTATTTAGAACATAACCCTTTGGAGCTTCAAGTTCTTTAATGTAGAATACATTTAAACTAGGAAGATAATCACTTATTGCATAAGAATTACTATCAGTAGTTAAAGTAGTAATTAAATTATCATTAACATCATAAACACCAAATTTAGCACCAACTAAACTAGCTTGACCGCTTGGTGTAGTTGTACCAGTATCAGCGTCAGTCTTAATAATTTCAACACGACCACCTTTAACATTTAATTTAACTTTTGCTACTACTGGATCGTGTACGCCAAATATTCCCATTTTTTGACTTTTACTATCTTTACCTACAAAGATCATTGTAGGATCAGAAGTATAAGTCTTTTTAATTAATGATACAGTAATCTCGCCAACAGTATTAGGAGTTATATTTAATGTATTTCCATTAATACTAGAAGTAGCATTATCACTTCTATAAATTTCATATCCAGATAATACACCAGTATTATCAGTAAATGATACAGTTTGACCTATGATAGCGTCTTTTGTTTCATTGTTAAAAGAAGGCATTGTATAGTGTGAGTTTACTAAAGACATTATGTCATTTCTTTCTTTATTAAGATTTATAAAACTACCATTACCATATTTTTCAGTCCAGAACTCTACAATTTGACCGCCTGTCGTTTCCCAAATTAGAGATTGAGCCGCAGCTCTATATCTTAAAGTTTGGTGTCCCGGATAGTTGTATCCATAGTATCCAATTAATCCAATCTTTTGATTTATTTCATCAGAGTATGGTGAGTTGATATAACCAACTGCACCGTCGTAATCGTGAATAGTAATATTTACACCCGGCTCTATACAATAAGCAGCTTTACCGTCCATATCATATAGTTTCCATTGAGCCGACATATAAGGTTGTCCGCCACCACGACGAGTATAAAAATAACCGTCAACCGCTGTTTCAGTTAGTGTAGCAGCAAAGACATTTGTAAAACCTACTAAAAATGAAAATGCACCAACTACTAAAGCTAGCACACTTTTTAAGTTTAATTTCAATTTTCATTCCCCCTTTAATTAATATAAAAAAGCGACCAAAATTAATTGATCACCTTAAAAATTTTATTTGTAATATTTATAAGTACCGTCGTTATAAAAAACTTGTATTTTATAACCAACCAATTTACCATTATATGCAAATTGCTTACAAGAAGTATTTCTAATATTATCTGTATCAGATAAAGCAACATCAATACTATCAGTATGACATTTGTTAAATTCATCAGCTTTATAATCTACAAAATTAACTAGATTATTATATTCGTCATCAATTTCAGGTACTTGTTCTATTACATCATTTGTTTTAGTTTCATTTTTATTTGAAATATTATTTATTTGTTTTTCTTCATTTTGATTGGATTTTTGTTTTTGTTCTGGAATAGTATTTTTTATTTCTTCATTTTGATTGTTTATTACTTTGTTATTTGAAGTATTATTTTCTTTAACTTCTTCTTTAGATTCACTTTCATTTATTATAGATGATATTAATTCTTCATCAATAATATTTTGCTTTTCTGTTTCTATATTTTCTTGAGCTACTGATTTATCACTTTTGAGTTTATTACTATTGTAATGAATTCCCCTTACATAAGCACTTATAAAACCTATAAAAACAATTACTAAAAATACTTTAAAAATTTTTCTTAACATAAGACACGTCCTTTCTTTACAAACACTATAACGCGCTTTTAAAAAAAATACAGCGCCTAAAATGAAATTTTTATATATTTTTTTATACTTTTAGTTCTTTTTCTGTTGAAATGTCATCTTTTATTGACTTTGAAGATAAAAAAGTTATCCTTTCGGCAATTATAGAAATAACATTATCTTTACTTTGTAATCTACCTTTGACACCAATTAAATCGCCCTTACGACAATATTGTGATGTAGTTTCAGCAATGCCATTCCATATTGCAACTGGGAAGAAGTCTGTTTCATATTCGCCATTAGCATTTTTAAATGGTCTTTGGACCGCTAGTGTAATATTTGATACTTTTCCTTTTTCAGTTTCTTTAAGTTCTGGATCATTAACAATTCTACCTATAATTAAAGATTGATTCATCATTCATACACCCCCTTAAATTCTAAATTTAATCTTATTTTTTCTAATTCTATTAGAAGTTTCTTTAATCTATTTTGATCTAAAGAATTTCTATATCTTTTTAATTTCATTTTTTTATAAAATATGTTAAGTAAATTTTCCACAAAGATAATATCATCTAAACCGTCGATTATCTTTTTTTCAACAAAGTAGTTATCAATATCTCTTTCTACTATTTTAAAGTACTGACAAGTTTTTATAATTTCTTTTACAAGTTTGTATTGATCCATAATCTTTTATTTGAAGTAAGCTAGAAGCCAATTAACAAATTGAACTACAACAAAAACACATACACCAGCTATTAGTGTTGTACGTATCTTACGAAGTGAAGCAGCTTTTTGATGATCTTCTGATGAGACCATATACATAATGCAATCTTTTAAAACAAAAAAGCCCGTAGCACCAGCCACGAACATTTTTAAGTAATTAGTTGCGTCTCCAATTAGACGCAGTATATCATTTAAAATACTATCCATTTAATTATATAACCCCCTTTAAAACTTATAAGTTTACTAAATTTTTAATATATATTTTTTTATTTTGTTGTAATTCATAAAATTAAATAGTTTAGCCAATATTTCTATATGTGCTTTCTTCAAAGAGATTAATTATGATTCTAACTATATTTATAAAAACCAACCCCCTTAATTCTCTAAGTCAGTACTTTAATTTTTTCTAACACCTCCAATCTAAATTAGTGCATTAAAAAAAGTGTCATTAACGACACCTTATTTAAAACACCTATCATCAAGACCAAGAGCGGATACGAATTTGATACAAGCACTTTTTTTGATATATCTAACTTTATCTTTACCATAAGATATTATATCCATAATTTCATCTTCATCTTTACATTTGTAAAAAGTAAGATCAAATACTTGTAATTCAATATCGTTAAGTTTTCTTAAAGCTAAAGTTATTTTAGACAACAATCTTTTTCTTCTATTTTCAAGTTTTGTTTCTAACATCATATTTCTTAATACACAGTTTTCTACAACTGAATTATTAACAGGTACAAATTGTTCGTATCTTACACGATAGTCAGCTGTTATTTTCGGTAAAGAAATTTTGTCATCAGTTCTTTTTAGATACTTAAATAACTTAAAAATATCCGTGATTATGTTTTTAAGTTTAACATAATCATACATTAATAGCTCGTCCTTTCCTAAAAGTGTGTTCTTCATATACTCATTCCCCCTGATCTAAATGTGTATCCAAAGTAAAAGAGCAACAGATACTGAAAGACATAGTCTCGCTAATACCCATTGCTCTAAACATCAATATTTTATTACTTGATTTATTAATAGGAAATTTTGGGGAAACAAACCCTACATTTTTATTTTTGCTAAATAGATTAGTTTGATAATAAATGTAAGAATATGCAACCATTATATCCAATCCCCCCCTTAATTGAAAAGGAAGCAGTACTGTTAAGGTCATAGAAAACAACCAAAACAAAGGATACGTACTACTTCCTTAACATCATAATTCATAAATCAATTTAATTGTTGTTTATGATATACCAAAACTTACCAAAAATCAAGCGTTTTCATCAAATTTTGCTTGAAAAATCAAAAAAAATGATTAAAACAGATAAAAATTGATATTTAGATATGAAAAAACATTATTTCAAGCATCAAATCTTAAACTTGAAGCTCGAAAATAATGTCTCTCTGGATACATTTATTTCATATCTTAACATAATTATATCATAGCATTGTTTATAGTCAATAAGGATAATTTATCTTAAAAAAAGCGATAAAAATGTCTTGTTAAAATCTCGTAAACACTTGTAAACACTAGGATTAATAAAAAAGATACTTTTGGTAATAATAACATATTGACAGGTATAGATATATTTTTAATACAAAAAACATAGTCTTACAATACTAATTTAGTCTTGCGTGATTAACAGTTTTAAAGGATTAACCATTAAAATTATTATAGGTGGTGTTATATGAAGATAAATGACGCGATTGCTAAAAGAATTAACGATTTATGTAATGATAAAGATTTAGCATACAAATTAAATAAATCTGACAATCTATCAACGAATAAATTAGCAAGTTTAAGTTATATAACTCAAAGTACAGCTCAACACTTAACTGACGGCAGAAGTAAAAATCCAAAGATGTTAACTATTGCTAGAATAAGTAATGGATTTGGACTTAAATTAAAAGATTTTTTTGATGATCCAGTGTTTGATGATATAGATTTAGAAGATTAAAAAAATGTAATGAAAAAATTTATTCATTACATTTTTTTATTTGCTTTTCTTCAGTTCTTCCAAGTATCCAATCCAAAGAGTAATTTGTTATAATGCTTATATTAATTAAAATTTCTGAATTAATTAATTTTTCGCCTCTTTCATAACTTGCAAGAGTAGAAAATGAATAATTCAGTTTTTCTCCCCATTCTCTTAAAGACAAATTCATATATTGTCGTATTTCTTTTAATCTAATACCTATCATATTCAAATCTAATGAAGTCTTTTCAGGAACGTATTTTCTAACATTATTTAACTTAAGCATATAATCAATATTAACCTTATATATGTCGGCTAACTCAATAAGTCTTTTAGTTGGAATTGGTATTCTATTATGTTCCCATTCAGAATAAGTTGATTCATTTACTTTTAACATATCTGCAATTTCTTTTGATTTTAGATCTTTTTCATACTTCAAATCTTCTAGTCTGTTATCATTCACATTCACAATTAAATCACCTTGCTTCCCAAGGTTAATTTTTACATTTTTTTAGTAAATATAAGTTTTTCTTCTCTAAATAAGCACAAAACGTGGTATAATATTATTGCAGTACAAAAAATTGAAATTAGGAGGTGTGAAATGAGTAGATATTCAGAAGATAGTTTTGACATTACAAATATGAGTTTTTTAAACATTCTGACAATTATAGCTATATCAGCTATTACGTTGATAGTTTTAAAATTTAATTATGACTTAGGTGTAATGTATTGCAATGCTAATGAAATTCCTTTAGATTTTATTTTGCCTGTTAGTGGAGTTAGTTTTGTTGTTGGTATGACTATTACTTTATTTGTTTTTGAACTTATAGGTTTATATTACTTATGTAAATTATTAAAAAAGGTACCTTTTTTTAATAAAATATTTAAAACTCAAATAATGTAATGTGGTGGTTGGTATGAATAAAAAGGAAATGTTTGAAATAGTATTATGTGTCGTATTAGTAGTTTTAATGATAGTGTATAGTATTTATGTAATTTTGGACGAACAGGAAAAAACAAAATATTATAAGAAGACTTTTTATTATGTGACTGATTGGGGAAAATACAATAAAATGGTTCAAAGACAAAGAAAAATTATCACAAAGAAAAAGGTACAACTCTATTTATTAAAAGCTTTAGTATTTATGAAAGAAGTGTTTATATGGAAGGATTAACATCAATACAAATTGTTTTGCTAGGACTCGGTGGTATAGGAATACTAGTAGTTATAATTTTTTTAATTAGAGTTAATGACAAAGGATACGACTATGATAGAATTTTAAGAGAATTAAACGAACAACAAGAAAAGGATTTAGAAGAATTAAATGCTGGCAATAAAGAAATAGATAAAATAGAAAGTGAAATTTTAAAGTGCAAGAAAAAATTAGGAATGAAATTGTTTGATAAATAACTATTTTTCTATGTTAAAATATTATTGAGGTTGATTGCAATGGAAGAAATATTAGTGGATAAAAATGGTTATAAGCAATTCTTTGAAGAATTAAAAAGATTAGAAGATTTAAGTCGTTCTAATTCAGCACTAGGTAGTGAGGTATATAAAGATGCTGTCGGTGATGGTTGGCACGATAATTTTGCTTTTGAGGAATCAATGAGGGAAAGCAGAGCAATAGCAAAAAGGATTGACGATTTATTATCAAAAAAACAATATTTAAAAATCGTTGATGATAAAGATAAAAATGAAAATTTAGTTAATATTGGAGATAAGGTTAGAATTAATATAAAATATTCTGATGATGATATTGAAACAGAGATAATAACATTGACAGGAAATTATATCCCCAATACTACTAATGAAACAAATGAAATATCTTTAAACAGTCCATTAGGAAAGGCATTGTTTAAAGCAAAAATTGGGACATCAACATCTTACTTTGTTGGAAATTCAGAGATATTTATAACCATTTTGGAAAAACTTAACAATTAAACATATAAAGTTAATAAATAAAAATAAACTACATAAAGTACATTGAATATACGCAAAATATAGCTAAATGCTTGATTTTTGAAATAATGTGTGTTAACATATATGACAAATTTTGGGAGGTGTATGTATGGAAAATATGGAACCAATCTATTTAGACCAAGACGGCTATAATGAATATCTAAAAAAAATTGAAGAGTTGAAAAAAGCAATTCAAGCAAACAATATGGGAAGAAAAGAAGCATTTGATGCTGGTGCTGGTGACGGCTGGGATTCCCCAGAGTTTGAAGAAATAGAAAGAACCAATATGAGATTAAGTGGTGAATTACGTAATATGTATGAATCACTAAATAGAATTGTTATCATTGAGAAACATAACGATCAAGAAATAGTTGATATTGGAGATGTTATTGTAGCAGATATGATTTTCTCTCCAGATGATATGGAAGAAATGACATTTAAGCTAGTTGGTGCAAGTGGAGATTTCAATGCTGAAATTCAAGAAATTTCAATAAATAGTCCATTAGGAAATGCTGTTTATAAAAAGAAAATTGGAGATACTTGTTCTTATTCAGTAAATAACAGAAATTTTTCAGTTTTACTAAAACAAAAAATGGATTTAACAAAAGAAAATGGTGCCCCAGTAAAAAAATTAAAAAAATAATTTTTTATTGAGGTGTAATATGAGTAAAGTTAGCAATACTTTAACAATGTTAAGATTGTTGGAGAGCGGTAAAAAGTATTCAGTGAAAGAGTTAGCAGAAAAATTAGAAGTTTCGCCAAGAATGATAAAATCATATAAAGAAGAATTAGAAAAATGTGGAATATATATTGATACTATTCTTGGCAGATATGGTGGTTATGTGTATCATAGAAAACATAATTACAATATATCTTTTGATTATTTAGATGTTGATGCAATAGAAAGCGTTATATATAAATTAGATCTTAAAGAACAACAAAAATTAAACATTACACTAGAAAAAATAAGATCAATAGTTATTTATTCAGCAGATGAAAAAAGAAATATTAAAATTGATAAAGAAGATTTGCAGAAAAAATATAATATTATTTCAAGAGCAATCCAAGAACAAAATATATTAACCTTTAAATTTCACAACAAAGAGAGACGATTTCAACCCTTTTCATTCACATATTATAAAGACTTTATTTATATTACTGGCTATTCAATAGATGAAAATGATATTAAAACACTAAATTTAAGTGGAATTGATGATTTAAAAATGTGATTTTGTAAAAAAAAAGTCACATTTTTTTTAATGGTACGATATATTGCACCTATAACTGTTATAATCTTTCTTGAAAGGAAAGTTCCCCCTATGTTAATTTGTTGGGGACAAGGTAGTAAGATGAATAATTTATTTGTTTCTCTATTATATCTTATAATTTCATTTTCTGCAACTTTGGTGATATATAAAAGATTTGGAAAATTTGGATTATATAGTTGGATGTGTTTGTTGGTTGTTATCTGTAATATTCAAACGATTAAACTATCAGAAATATTTGGATTAACAATTTCATTAGGAAATATATCATACGGAGCTTTGTTTCTTACAACCGATATTATAAGTGAAAAATACGGTAGAAGTTCAGCAACAGAAGCAACAAATTTAAGTTTTGTTTTTATGATATTATTCACTATTTTAATGTATCTATTTTTGCAATACACACCGTCTAATTCTGATTTTTCACAAAATGCTTTTGAAACAATATTTAATTTTATTCCACGTATAACATTAGGAAGTTTAACCGCATATTGTTTTAGCCAACGTTGTGATGCCTACTTATATGAAAAGTTAAAAAAGAAATATAATAAAGTCTGGATAAGTAATAATGTTAGTACAATAATTAGTCAAGTATTAGATACTACTATATTTGTTTTAATTGCTTTTGTAGGAACAATGAAACTTAATGATATTATATCTTTAATGATTACTATGATAATTTTTAAATGGATCATAGCAATATTAGATACACCATTTATGCTAATAACAACAAAAATAAAAAATAATAAGGAATTGGAGTGATTAATGATGAAAAAATGTTTATTAAATGAAGAACAAAAAACATTAAAGTCAAATAACAAGATCGTAAAATTTGACTACGAGCATTATATTGACGCTTGTAAAGTTATGGCTGAGGAAATTAAAAAAAATTACAACTTAGATGAAGATAATATCGAATTAATAGGTATGGCTAGAGGTGGTTTACCTATGTTAGTTACGTTATCACATTTATTAGGAGTAAGAAAAGTATCAATGATTCAAACACAAATGAGTAATTCAGATAATTGCCACGATTACGGTAAATTTAGATATATGAGTGATAATATAGATAACTCTAAAACAAAATGTATATTATTTGAAGACATAATTTATAAAGGAACAACTACAAATGGTATTATTGATATATTAAAACAAAGAGGAAAAGAAGTTCTTGGGGTATATTCTTTGATAATTGATAATGGCTTCAAAGAAATTGAAATACCAAATAATGATGTAGATATTAAATATGCTTATGAAATAACAGAAGATGATTGGGTTTACTTTTTCTGGGAAACAGATTTAAGAGAAATAAAATAATAATTTAACATTTGGGAGGTGTTTATAATGATTGATACGAGAAATAATCCTATTGTAATTTCTGGCCCATCAGGCAGTGGAAAATCGGAACTTATAGAATATATCGAAAAGGAATATCCAACTTTTTTGGAAGCCACTGGAATAACAACTAGAGCTAAAAGAGAAATTGAAGTTGGAAGAATGTATTTTGTTAGTAAAGCAGAATTTGAAAATTTAATTTCAACAGATGGTTTAATAGAATATTGTATTTATAATAATAATTATTATGGAGTACCTAAAAGCGAATTTGAAAAATTGAAAGAATATCATTTAATGTTTAATGTTGGCTATTCATCAGCAAAGGAAATTAAGAAGATGTATGAAGATACAACTATGATTTATCTTATGCCACCTACAAAAGAAGAATTGCTACGTAGATTAGGAGATCGTGGGAAGGAAAGATATTTACTAGGTATTCAAGAAACTATGAATTATGCCTTAAAATATGATTATTTATTGTTATCATTGACTAATGATATGAAAACAACAACAGATGACTTTATGGATATTGTAAATCAAAAGGAAGAATCAAAACAAAAAAGATTAGTACTAGCTAAAAACAAAGATTTTATAACTAACTTTTATAAAGGAAGGCGCTAAAAATGATTTACGAATTGAATTTAGATGACAAAATAGAAGTTAGTAAAATTAAAAAGTTTTTAGCAAATAACTCTGATTCCGATTATATGCAAAGTATTGAATGGAATATTATTAGAAATGAAAAAACAAAATATTTTATATACTATGTTGAAAATGAAGAAATAATATGGAGTTGTAATTTGCTAGAGAAAGAGAAAAATAATGTTAAATATTTATATGCACCGCGAGGACCTGTATTAAAAAATTCTAATTTTGATTTAATAAATTTATTCTTAAAAAATATAAAAGAATGGCTATCAATAAAAAAATACACAACACTTGTAATTAATCCATATATAAATGAAATAGATTTAAAAAAGATTTCAAGTGAATACAATTATAGGATTACACAAAATAATGATTATAGTAATTTGCTTGATTCTTGTAAATTAGCAATTATGGATATAATATTTAATGAAGAAGAACTTATAAAAAAACTACCAAGTAAGTTTAGGCAAAATACAAGAAGATCATATCGTAAGGAATTAACAAGTAAAATTTCAAAAGAAGTAGATTTAGATAATTTCTACAAACTATATATTCAAACATCAGAAAGACATAAATTCAAGCCACATACTATTGAATATTTCAAAAAACTTATATCAACTTATAATGATAACTTAATTTTTTTAGAAGTTTGGTATAAGAATATGCCTCTAGCAATGAGTATCGATATTATTTATAATAATAAATTAATATATTTATACGGAGTTAGTTCAACTGAAAATAGAAATTTATTAGGAATGTATAATATGCAATGGGAAGCTATTAAGTATTGTATTAATAACAAAATACCGAAATATGATTTTGGCGGAGTATTCTGTGAAGAAAATGATATAGAGAATAAGGATTATGGGTTGTATAATTTTAAAAAAGGATATTGTTATAATGGATTTATTGATATTGTTCCAGATATAACTTTTACTTTTGGAGGTAATAAAAATGATTAATGTAGTATTTGAAGGATCAACTGGTGCAGGAAAAACAACAATCATAAAAAAAATAAAAAAGATATACGATAAAAAATATAAAGTCGGAATAACAAATGACATAGATAAAAGTTCCCCACTATATAAAGTTATTAAAGCAATGTTTGATGATAACGCATTAGTATCATTAAAAGAAAATTTTAACACATTAAGATATGAGACGTTAGTACAAGCAGCAGATTATTTGTTTTTAAGAGAAAAATTATATAGTGAAAATAATGATATAAATTTATTTGATAGAAATTATTGTTCTGTATATTCGTATCAATCTGTATTATTAGAAAACAATATAAATAATTCACAAGAGTTTATGAATAATGTACTCTCTTGTATGAAGTCTGGTGAAAGAAAAATTGATTTATTGATATACTTTGATATAAATTTAAAAACATCTTTAAAACGTTCACAAGAAAGAGATAATAGAAAATTTACAAAGCAAGAAAAAGAAACATTTAAAAAGTTTAATGATAAATTAAAAGATTTTATTAGATATAATAATAGTGAATACAGTCTTTTAGTTATTGAAAATAATGATACTGAAGAAGAAATAATCAACAAAATAACAAAAAAAATTAACGAAATAATAGAAGATAAAAAGAAAACAGAAGATGATAAATGGTATGAATTATACAAGATAGATATAGAAGAATTTGATAAACCTGATGATTATATTGAGTATAAACTTAAATATAAGAAAAAATTTATTAATAAAGTGATTCAATATGCTAAGAACAAAAAAGTAATTGAAATGGGTTGCGGTACTGGATTAATGGCAGGATATTTACAAAAATTAGGACTAGATGTTATTGCACTTGATTTAAGTCAAGCAGTTTTAAATTATGCTTGCGAAATAGCAAAACAATCAAATATTATATCCCCTTGTAAATACGAACAAGGTGATATACTTAATTTAAAATATAAACCAAATACTTTTGATGTATCATACAGTAATGGTGTTTTAGAACATTTTACTGATGAAGAAATAATTGAAATTTTAAAGCAACAAATGAATATTTCTAAATATGTTATTTTTGGAATACCAAGCACATATTTTAATATGAATGAAAAAATGCTAGGTAATGAACGCGGACTAACATTAAAAGAATGGAAATCACTTATTAATAAAGCTGGTGGAAAATTAGTAGAACAAACAAGTTTTCACTACTACAAGTTATATAGAAGAATATTTGAAGTAAAAAAATGGTTAAAACCTAAAGCCTTTTGGTTATTTGTAATAGAAAAGAAGTAAAATTTAAAATGATAAAAACAAAAATTACCAATTATATGTTATAATTAAAGAAGGAGATGATATATATTTATGAAAAAAATAACTTATGTGACTGGAAATTGGTCTAAAATAATGAGTGCTAAAAACATATTGGAACCATTAGGAATTGAAGTTGACAATGTAAAAATGGAAACAACAGAGATTCAAGCTGATACTGTTGAAGAAGTTGCAATGCACTCTGCTAAAGAAGCAAGTGACAAATTAAAATGTGCGGTATTAAAAAACGATACAGGATTATATGTAGAAGCATTAGGTGGCTTCCCGGGACCATATACACATTATGTAGATGAAAGACTTGGCGAAGACGGACTATTAAAACTTCTTGAGGGAGTTGATAATAGAAATGCTTGTTTTATGGAAGCATTTGCATATTGTGAATATGGAAAAGATCCTATTGTATTTAAGTCTATTACCAAAGGAAAAATAGCAAAAGAAAAATCTGGTACGTATGGTTGGAGTTGGGATTTCATTTTCATACCAGACGGTTATGATAAAACAATGGGAAATTATCCAGATGAAGAAAGATGCCACGTTTGGAATACCGATGCTTATACAGAATTAGCTGATTACTTGAAAAATAAGGAAGATTAATAAAATGGAAGAAATAGGTTGTCATTTTAAATTTGAAAAAATAATTGGTAATATTTATCACGATACAAATTTACTACTAAGCTCTGGTAGAAATTGTTTAAAATATATTATTAATGAAAGAAATATAACAACATTATTTCTTCCATATTTCTTATGTGAATCATTAAGCGAAGTTGCTATATCTGAAAATGTAAAAATAGAATTTTACCATATTGATAATAATTTTATGCCATTAGATATAGATGAAAACAAACTAAATGACACAACCTATATTTACTTTGTAAATTATTATGGATTATTTAAAGATAATATTCAAAAAATTATTGATAAATATAAATATGTAATAGTTGATAATACTCACGACTTTTTTAATAAAGACAATTACGGTGTAGATGTCATATACAATTATAGAAAATATTTTGGAGTTCCTGATGGAGCTTGTATAGTTAGTAATGATTTAGTTCCTAATTCTAAATACTCTAAAGGTAAAAGTTTAAACAAAGTGATTGAGATGTTATCAAGAGATGAAACAGGACAATACTTCCATTATCCAACTTTTTTAGAAGCAGATAAACATTTTAGAAATGAAGATTTATGCTATATGTCTAATTTCACTGAAAACTATTTACGTGCAATAGATTATGAAACAGTACTAAAAAATAGATTAAGAAATTATGAGATGCTTTATGAATCACTAAAAAAATATAATCAATTAGATTTATCTTCAAAACAGTTAACATATATGTATCCACTATTTGTATCTGACGGTGAATCTTTAAGAGCTTACTTAAAATCTAATAATATCTATTCATTAAGGTTATGGGCTAATATAAATTGGAATGGTGCTAATACAGATGAAATAACAAAAGCAGATAATATGGTTTTATTACCAATAGATCAACGTTATTCAGATAATGAAATGGAATACATTGCAAGTGTAATTGATAAATATTATTCAAATAATCATAATAAAAGTAAAATTTTAGTCAGGGGGAAATAATGAAAGAAAAAAAGAAGAAAACATTTGACTTGGTTTCAAGTAATGAGAAAGTCAATAGTGTTTTAAATGATATGAAATCAAATTCTAAAGTATATTTGAAATTGATAACAGGATTACAATTACTAGGTAATTTTGAAGGAAAAACAGAGATTGATTTTTATGATAAAATAGATGATGATAAAGAGAAAAAAATAAGACTTTGGTGTACTGATTCTGATGATAATCTATTTGTATTTTATGGATATTCTTCAGATAGAACTGATTTACTAAAAATCACAAAAGAGACAAACGAAGAAACGTTAGAATATGATTTAACTTTAGCAAAAAAGTATACTCTTAATTCTAATAATATAAATTTTACTAGATCTAATCAAATTTATGGCTTTAAATTTGGAAGATTAATAACTGACAGTAATAACTTTTATAGTTTGTTTTTAAGAGATGACATTGGTTATCAAATACAAGGAGATTTGAATACAAACATAGTAAAAGAATTATTAAGTGAATTAAATAAATTAGAAAACTTGCCAAAGCTCACTGATTACTTAAATATCTTTGAAAGAATTTTAAGTGTTAAAGATATACATTTCTCTATGTTATCAATAGCAGCATTTAAAGATTTTGAAAACATTGGCTCCTTTCAAATAAATGATGAAAAGTCAAAGAGCTTAACATTAAAAAAATAAAAACAAGTCAACTGGCTTGTTTTTATTTGTATTAATAAGAGAATATGCTTGAAATTACAATTAATTCTATTAGATGATTTATTTTATCGAGGAACAGGTCCAACGGGAGCAACGGGTCCAACAGGAGCAACAGGTCCAACGGGAGCAACGGGTCCAACAGGAGCAACAGGAGCAACAGGAGAAACGGGTCCAACAGGAGCAACAGGCCCAACTGGGGCAACGGGTCTAACAGGAGCAACAGGAGCAACAGGAGCAACGGGTCCAACCGGAGCAACGGGTCCAACAGGAGTAACAGGAGCAACAGGAGAAACGGGTCCAACCGGAGCAACAGGAGCAACAGGAGCAACAGGCCCAACAGGTCCAACAGGCCTAACAGGTCCAACGGGAGCAACAGGCCCAACAGGAGTAACAGGAGCAACAGGAGCAACAGGAGAAACAGGTCCAACCGGAGCAACTGGACCACAAGGTCCTGCTGGTCCTCAAGGTGAAACTGGGGCAACAGGAGCAACAGGCCCAACAGGCCCAACAGGCCCAACAGGTCCAACAGGTCCAACAGGCCCAACAGGTCCTAGTGGAGATACTCCAACATTAGCAATTGGAACAGTTACAACTGGAGAACCTGGTACTGAAGCAAGTGCTAGTATATCTGGAACTGCCCCAAATTATGTACTAAATTTAACTATTCCACAAGGTCCAACAGGTCCGCAAGCATAATAACAATAAAGCTATTAATTGTTAAAGTTAATAGCTTTTTATATTTAGAAATATAATTAGTATGGGGGGTACTTTATGAAAAAATATAAAGTTTGTGTTTATGCAATAACAAAAAATGAAGAAAAATTTGTAAATAGATGGTTTAATTCAATGAAAGAAGCAGATGAAATATATGTTCTTGATACTGGATCTACAGATAATACAGTTAATTTATTAAAATCCTTAGGAGTTAATGTAACTGTAAAAGAAATACATCCATGGCGATTTGATGTTGCACGTAATGAATCATTAGAATTAGTTCCAAAAGATACAGATATTTGTGTTTGTACTGATTTAGATGAAGTATTTGAAAGTGGTTGGCGTAAAGAATTAGAAAAATTATGGGAGCCTAATGCTAGAATAAGATATAATTATAATTGGAGTTTTGATAAATACAATAAACCTGCTGTTAATTTTTACATAGAAAAAATTCATTCTAGAGACAATTATGAGTGGGTACATCCGGTTCATGAAGTTTTAAAAACTTCAATCAAAGAAAAAATAATAACAACTAATAATATTACTTTAAATCATTATCCAGATAGTACAAAATCAAGAAGTAGTTATCTCCCTCTTTTGGAATTATCAGTTCAAGAAGATCCAAACGATGATCGAAATATGCATTATTTAGGAAGAGAATATATGTATTATAAACAATATCAAAAGTGTATAGATACATTAGAAAAACATCTAAAATTAAAAAGTGCTACTTGGAAAGATGAAAGAAGTGCATCAATGAGATTCATAGCTAGATCATATTTAAATTTACAAAAAATCGAAGAAGCTCGTTTATGGTATTTAACTGCTATAAAAGAAACTCCCTATTTAAGAGAGCCTTTAGTAGAAATTGCTTTACTTGAATCAGATGAAAAAAATTATGAACTAGTAAAAAAATACTGCTTAAAAGCATTAGATATTACTAATAAATATAAATCTTATATAAATGAACCATGGTGCTATGATGCAACTATCTATGATTTATTAAGTGTAGCTTATAGTAATTTAAATAATCCTGAAATGGCTTTACTATTTGTTATCAAAGCTCTAGAAAAAGATCCACAAAATGAAAGAATTTTAAACAATAAAAAAATAATAGAAGATCAATTAAAGCAAGCTTAAATGCTTGTTTTATCTTGTTTTATTTTACATATTTAGTTATAATTATATGTACTTATAGGAGGAATTTTATGAAAGCAAAAGTATCTGTTGGAATAAGCAATAATCATTTACATTTAACATTAGAAACTTTTAAAAAATTATTTAATAAAGAAGAACTAACTTTAAAAAAGAAATTAAATCAAATAGGTGAATTTGCCTGTGAAGAAACAGTAACAATTAAGTGTAATGATCAGACATTAGAAAACTTAAGAATAATAGGCCCATTTAGACCTTATGATCAAATAGAAGTATCTAAAAGTAATGCTCGAAAATTAAAAATTAATCCACCAGTTAGAAGAAGTGGCGATGTTAAAGATTCAATACCTGTTACATTAATTGGGCCAGCTGGAGAAGTTGAGTTAGAAGAAGGCGTTATCATAGCTAATAGACATGTTCATTTTAATTTAGAAGATGCTAAAAAATATAATGTTACTAATGGTCAAAAATTATATATTAAAATAAATAATGAAAAATCAGGAATTATTGAGGCTGAAGCCAAAGTTAGTTCTAATGGTTTTTATGAACTTCATATTGATACAGATGATGCGAATGCTTTCTTATTAAATAATAATGATGAAGTAGAGATATTTGATGAAATTTAAAATAGGTAATGTTGAAATTAAAAACCAAGTAGTACTCGCACCAATGGCGGGTATTACTAACACTTCATATCGTAAAATAATAAAAGAAATGCAAGCTGGTTTAATTTATGCTGAAATGGTCAGTGATAAAGCGTTAGTTTACTCTAATGAAAAAACTTTTGACTTATTAAAAATGACTGATGCAGAACGTCCTATTGCTCAACAGATATTTGGCAGTGATATAGAGTCCTTTGTTAAAGCAGCAAAAATAGTAGAAGATACTATGCACCCAGATATTATAGATATAAATATGGGATGTCCAGTACCAAAAGTTGCTTTAAAAAATCAAGCTGGAAGTGCGCTTTTAAAAAATCCTCAAAAAATAAAAGAAATAGTTTCAGCAGTAGTAAAAACTGTAAACGTACCAGTTACGGTAAAAATAAGAAGCGGCTGGGATGAAAATTCAATAAATGCAGTAGAAGTAGCAAAAATAGTAGAAGCAGCTGGAGCAAGTGCTATAGCTGTCCATGCTCGAACTAGATCCCAAGGTTATAGTGGAAAAGCTGATTGGAATATAATAAAACAGGTAAAAGAAGCTGTTAATATTCCTGTTATAGGAAATGGTGATGTAACTAGTTGTTTTTTAGCTAAGAAGATGCTTGAAGAAACTAAGTGTGATGCAGTAATGATAGGTAGAGGAGTATTAGGCAACCCTTGGTTAATAAAAGAATGTGTTGAATATTTAGAAACAAATAAATTACCAGAAAAAGTAACTAATACAGAAAAAATTAATATGATGAAAAGACATTACAATCTTTTGTTAGAAGATAAATGTGAAAAATTAGCTAATTTAGAAATAAGAAGTCATATATTATATTATTTGAAAGGAATGCCTAGAAATAAAGAAATAAAAAATCAAATTTGCCAATGTAGAAACAAAAATGAATTAATAAGTACTTTAGATAATTATGAAAAATATTTAAAAGAAGAAGGTTTAGAATGAAAGAACTTGGATTTATAATCGATAAGTCAGGAAAACTAACAACTTTTGGAGAACTTGTTGAAAATGTAGATATAAATAGCCATCATCAATCACATTTTCATAGTTTTAATGAAGAAATTGCTCAAAGTGATTACTTTAAATCATTGAATATTCCTTTAAAAGAAAATGTAGGAATATATTATACCGCAGTAGAATTATGTATTAATGGTATAATAATTTTGTTGAATTTAACTACTAATAAAAAAAGTATAATGTTAATGAATTCACCTTATGAACTTACTAAAGAGCAAAAAGATACTTTAAAAGAAATTGAAAATCAATTAAATAAATTTGAAGATGTAACTATAGCTTTAACTCAAAGTGAGTTTATAAAAGAAAATGATATTTTTTCAAATGTAGAAGATTACTATGAATATTTTGAAATAGATAAAAAAAGATCGCTGTAAATAAATATATTTACGAATACTTAAATTATATGTTATAATGAAAACATATTTAGGCATTGATCATTTTAAAGTAGTTTTAAATATTTAAAAAAAGAGATTTTGTGGTTGGTGAAAACAAAAAAGTATTTAAAATGAAATTACAAAAATGGGAGTTATAAATCGGTAATGCGTTATAGTTTTAAAGTGTATGATTTATCATAAATTAAGGTGGTACCATGGGTTTTATACTCATCCTTTAGTTTATGTTTTTTTTTATTAAAAGGAGTGAGAAAAATGAATTGTGTAGAAGATTTAAAATTTAGAGGATTAATTAAAGATGTATCAGATCCTAAAATTTTTGATATGTTAAATAATGAAAAAGTTACTTTTTATATTGGAACAGACCCAACTGCAGATAGCTTGCATATTGGACATTTGTCTACATTCTTAATTTGTAAAAGATTACAAGAGTATGGTCATAAACCAATAATATTAGTTGGTGGAGCAACAGGACTTATAGGAGATCCTAGACCGACAAGTGAAAGAGCAATGATAACTTATGAACAAGTACATCATAATTTTAATGGTTTAAAACAACAATTAGAAAAGCTTTTTCCAGGTATAGAAGTAGTAGATAATTATGAATGGAGTAAAGATATTTCTTTTATAGATTATTTAAGAGATTATGGAAAATATTTTAATATAAATTACATGATCAACAAAGATATTATACGAAGAAGATTAGATGAAGGTATTACCTATACAGAATTTTCTTATATGATTATGCAATCACTTGATTTTATGCATTTATTTGAAAATAAAAATTGTTTAATGCAAATAGCAGGCCAAGATCAATGGGGAAATATTACAGCAGGTATTGAACTTATTAGAAAAAAATTACAAAAAGAAGCATATGCTTTCACTATGCCTTTAGTTACTAAAAAAGATGGTACAAAGTTTGGTAAAAGTGAATCAGGAACAATTTGGCTAGATCCAGAAAAAACATCTTCATACGAATTATATCAATTCTTTTTAAACAGTGAAGATGAAATGGTTATTGATTATCTAAAAAGATTTACATTCTTAACAAAAGAAGAAATAGAAGATTTAGAAAGAAAACATAAAGAAAAACCAGAATTACGTGAAGCCGCTAAAACTTTAGCTTATGAAGTTGTTAAATTTGTACATGGTGTAGAAGCTGCTAATAATGCTAAAAAAACTAGTGAAGAAATATTTAGTAATGGTGGAATTTCTGCTAACATGCCATCAATTACAATAGATATTAAAAATATAGAAAATAAAAATATTTTAGATTTACTAGTTTTAACCGATATTGCTAGTTCTAAAAGTGAAGCTAGAAGACTAGTTACACAAGGAGGTATTTCTTTAAATAAAGAAAAAGTGTTAGAGCCTAACACCATTATTGATAAGACATTATTTAATGATAATTCCTTAATAATTCAAAAGGGTAAAAAAACATTCTTAAAAGTAAACTTAAAGGATTCTTAATGAATCTTTTTTTATACTGTGTAAAAAAGTTTTATTTTCTTACCTTCAACTTCAATTAAACCATCATCTTTTAAATTTTTAAGTTCTCTAGACATAGCACATCGATCAACAACTAAATAATCAGCAAGTTCACTAAAATTAAAGGGCAAGTAAATAATTTTAGATTTGCTTTTCTTTGAAGTAATCTTAAAATAAGCTAGTAATTTATTTCTTATTGTTTTATTTGCTAATATTTCGATTCTTTCATTATATTCTTTAATTTTTATAGCCATTATATTTAAAATATTTTTTAAAAATTGATTATAAACATTACTATTGATTTCATTATTTATAATAATAGAATTAAAATCTATTATTACTAGTTTACTATCTTCTTTAGTTACTACTTCATATTCCTCATTTGAAAGAGGAGAAATTAAAGTTCCAAATATGGAATTTTTTTCTAATTTTTCAATTACTATTTTATTACCATTATAATCATTTTTTATTATTTGCAAATATCCGTCAATTACTATACATATAAAATTGTCTTTCTTTACATCTTTTAAAATAGAAGAATTTTTTTTGTAAAAATTACTATTTGCTTCTAAAGATTGCAGTATTCTGGCAATATTTCGTGGTGTAATATTAAGAAATAAATTGTTCATAAAAAATCATCTCTAACAAAATATTAACATCTTTTTAAAAATGTTGCAATTGCAACATTACAAAAATAATGATTGTGTTATAATTTGATTGAAAGTACAGTAAAGGAGTATTTAAAATGAAGGTAATAAAAAGAGACGGACACATGGTTGATTACAGCCCTGAAAAAATTGAAAATGCTATAATAAAGGCTAATACTGAGGTTGATGATGATGAACAAGCTTCAAGCACTCAGATAAAAAATATTATAAAATACATTGAAAAATTAGGTAAAAAAAGAATTTTAGTTGAAGATATTCAAGATATAATTGAAATGAAACTTATGTCTATTGGAAAATATACATTGGCTAAAAAGTATATTACTTATCGTTATACAAGAGAACTTGTTAGAAGAAGTAATACTACTGACTTAGCTATAAAAGAATTAATCGATGGTGAAAGTGAATATTGGAACACTGAAAATTCAAATAAAAATGCCAAAGTTGTTACTACTCAAAGAGATTATTTAGCAGGAATCACTTCAACAGATATAACAAGAAGATTTTTGCTACCAGAAGATATAGTTAAAGCTCATGATGAAGGAATAATTCACTTTCATGATGCAGATTACTTTGCTCAAAATGCCTTACATAATTGTGACTTAATTAATCTAGAAGATATGCTTCAAAATGGAACTAATATTAATGGCGTAATGATTGAAAAACCTCATCGTTTTTTAACAGCAATGACTATAGCTACTCAAATTATTACAGGAGTTGCATCAAGTCAATATGGTGGATGTACGATTTCACTTGCTCATCTTGCTCCTTTTGTTAGAGATAGTAAAAAATTATATGAAGCAAAATATAAAAGAAGAAAATTATCCAAAGAGCAAATTGACCAATTTGTTAAAGAAGACTTAGCCAAAGAAGTAACTGATGGAGTTCAAACATTCCAATATCAAATTAATTCAATGACTACTACAAATGGTCAAGCTCCTTTCTTAAGCGTTTGTTTATATCTTGGAGAGACAGAAGAATATAAAGAAGAACTTGCAATGTTGATTGAAGAAGTTCTAAAACAAAGAATTCAGGGTATGAAAAATGAAAAAGGTGTTTATATCACACCAGCATTTCCTAAGCTTTTATATGTCTTAGAAGAAGATAATATCAAAGTTGGAAGTAAATATTACTATTTAACTGAACTTGCTGCAAAATGTACTGCTAAGAGAATGGTTCCAGATTATATATCAGAAAAGGTAATGAAAGAAACTAAAATAGATAAGAATGGAGATGGTCAATGTTATCCATGTATGGGATGTAGATCATTCTTAACACCATATCTAGATAGTGATGGAAAACCTAAATACTATGGTAGATTTAATCAAGGTGTTGTTACAATAAACCTTGTAGATGTAGCATTATCTAGTGATAAAGATATGAATAAATTCTGGAATATATTTGAAGAAAGATTAGAACTTGCTCACCGTGCTTTGCAAATTAGACATAAAAGATTATCAAAAGTAACAAGTGATGTTGCTCCAATATTATGGCAACATGGAGCTTTAGCAAGATTAAAAAAAGGTGAATCTATTCATGATTTACTACACAATGGTTACTCAACAATTTCTTTGGGCTTTGCAGGACTTTATGAATGTGTTAAATATATGACAGGAAAAAGTCATACTGATAATGCTGAAGGAAGAGAATTTGGCTTACAAGTAATGCAAAAAATGGATGATAAGTGTGATGAATGGAAAAAAGAAGAAAATATAGATTATAGTGTTTATGGAACTCCAATTGAGTCTACAACTTATAAATTTGCTAAGTGTTTAAAGGAAAGATTTGGCGTAATTAAAGGAATAACAGATAGAGATTATATTACTAATTCTTATCATGTTCCAGTATTTGAAGAGATAGATGCCTTTACAAAATTAAAATTGGAAAGTGAATTTCAAAAATTATCACCTGGAGGGGCTATATCATATATTGAAACTCCAAATTTAACAAATAATATTGATGTTGTATTAGAAATAATTAAATTTATATATGATAACATTATGTATGCTGAGTTAAATACTAAAAGTGATTATTGTCAAGAATGTGGCTATGATCAAGAAATACTTTTAGATGAAAATTTAGAGTGGTATTGTCCAAATTGTGGTAACAGAAATCATGATACATTAAATGTTGCACGTAGAACTTGTGGATATATTGGAACAAATTTCTGGAATAAGGGAAGAACTCAAGAAATCAAAGATCGTGTAATACATATTGATAATAAAGACTTAGATGAGGAATAAAAAATGCATTATAATAAAATAAGAAAAATGGATGTTTCTAATGGACCAGGCATTAGAGTGTCTATATTTATGCAAGGTTGTACTTTTAATTGTAAAAATTGTTTTAATCCTAATACTCATGATTTTAATGGAGGAAAAGAATTTAATGATAAAACAATTGAAAAAGTATTAGAACTATGCAGCCAAGAATACATTCAAGGACTATCAATATTAGGCGGTGAGCCTTTACATCCCAAAAATATTGTAGGATCAACTAAATTAGCAAAATCATTTAAAGAAAAGTATCCTAATAAGACATTATGGGTATGGACGGGATTTAACTATGAATACCTACAAAATCAAGAAATATTTAATTATATAGATGTATTAGTTGATGGTCAATATGTAGACGAATTACATGACTTTACTTTAAAGTGGTGTGGTTCTTCTAATCAAAGAGTAATAGATATAAAAAAATCAAAAAGTAATAAAAAAGTAGTTTTATACGAAGAAAAAGTATTAGAAGAGGTGTAACATGAAAACAAGAGGTTTTGAAATTGCTAAAGGATTTGAAGATAAAGGAATAAATTTACCAATACGTAAAACAAAATCATCAGCAGCTTATGATCTTGAAGCAGCAGAAGATATTGTATTACCAAGTTTTGAAAAAGGAAGTAAGCCAATACTTATTCCTACTGGATTAAAAGCTTATATGCAACCAGATGAAATGTTAGTAATTGTTCCAAGAAGTTCAAGTCCTAAAAAGCAAGGAATATCATATCCGCATAGCATGGGAGTTATAGATGCAGATTATTATGGAAATCCTGATAATGATGGTCATATCTTTGTTCAATGTATTAATTTAAAGGATGAAGAAGTAAAAATAAAAAAAGGTGAAGCAGTAGGCCAAGCTATATTTCAAAAATTTCTTACTATTGATAATGATCAAGCTGATGGTATTAGAACTGGAGGTTTTGGTTCAACAGACAAATAGACTTACTTCAAGTCTATTTTTTATTGACAAGTACATAATATATCGTTAATATACATGTAAAGAAGGGATGCTATGACAAATATTTTAACTAAAAAAAGACTGTATTTAAATAATATAAAATGTACCATAAATGAATTAAAATTATATATTAACCATTTACCATCAAAATCAAAAACTATAATGGGAATGTATTTTGGTTTAGAAAATACTTTAGAAAAGCCTTTAGAAGAATTAGAAAAAGATTATAGTTTTTCTAATATTGCAGTTGCTACAAATAGTACTAAAGAAGAAGTTGAACAAATAACTAAAGAATATATAAAAGTTTTGCAAAACAGCCATCCAAAATTTACTAATTTAGATAAAGCTGACTTTAAAATAGAAGAATTTGTATATTCTGTTAAAAATGAAGAAGAAATATATGTTTCTCAAATGGATGATACAATTTTTTTAATAGAGAATTACATTGAAAATTATAACTTGAAAGAAATATATATAAACAAATTATATCTTTTATTAAATCAAGCAAATATTAGAATTAATCCTAATCGATATAGTCAAAAAAGGGAAAGAGAATTAATTAGTATATATCAAAAAAATAAAGATGAAAAGGCTTTAACAGAATTAATTGACATGCATAAAAAATTATTACATAAAATGGCTAAAGGTTATTACACAATTAGTTCTTCATTTGAAGATGTATATCAAGAAGTTTTAATTGGATTTATTAAAGGAGTAAAAACATTTGATTTAAGCTATGATTATAGATTGATGACTCATGCTAAATGGCATATTATGCATAATATGAGAAATGATTTTAAGACTAATGATCAAATAATAAGAGTTCCTTCAAATACTTATGACAAATTAATAAAAATAAGAAGAAGTAAATCAGAATTATTGAGATTACTAAATAGAGAACCAACAGTAAAAGAATTATCAAATTCAACTGGACTACCTGAAAATGTTATTAAAGAATTATTGGATTTTAATTATGAAATAATTTCTTTAAGTACATTTATTAATGAAAAAGAAGAGGGGATAGAAAAAATTATTCCAAGTAGTTTAGTAAATATTGAACAAGAGGCAATTGATAATGTTTTTAAACAAGAATTATTAAATAAAATTAATACTTTAAATGATTCAGAAAAAAAGGTATTGATAAAAAAATATGGATTTGATGAAAGAGGAGAAAAGACTTACTCTGAAGTTGGTAGAGAATTAAATTTATCTCGCCAAAGGGTACATCAAATAGAGCAGAAAGCTTTATCAAAATTAAGCACTGATGCAAGTTTAAAAAAATAGTGGAGAATGTATGGAGTACATAGTAGAAAAAAATGAAGAATTACTTAAATATCTTTATAGTAAATTAAGCAATATTTCCAAAAATAATATAAAATCGTTGTTAAAAAATGAACATATTTTAGTTAATGATAGGGTAGTTACAAAATTTAACTATCTTTTAAAAGAAAAAGATACAATTCATATAATAGATAATTATATTAAAGATTATAAAAATATAGAAATAATTTATGAAGATAAAGATTTAATAGTAGTAAATAAACCAGAGAACTTGCTTACTATTGCAACAGAAAAAGAAAAAGATAGAACTTTATATAACATTGTTTCTAAATATGTTAAAAGTAAAAACAAAAATAATAAGATTTATATAATTCATCGTTTAGATAAAGATACATCAGGAATAATAATGTTTGCTAAAAATATAAAAGTAAAAGAAGAACTGCAAAAAAACTGGAATGATTTAGTTATTAGAAAATATATTGCTTTAGTTTCAGGAAATATAAAAGAAGATATGACTTTAAAAAATTATATAGGTATAAATAAAATAAATGAAAGTTATATTACAAATATTCAAAATGGAAAGCTAGCAATAACTAATATTTATGTAAAAAAGAATTATCATAATAAAACATTATTGGATATAGATATAAAAACAGGGCGAAAAAATCAAATTAGATTACAATTGGCTAATATAAATCATTCAATTATTGGAGACAAAAAATATGGCAATATCAAGGCAAAAAGAATGTATTTACACGCGTACAGTTTAGAATTTATTCATCCCATAACTAAAAAAAGATTAAAATTAAAAACAGTTTATCCTCAAAATTTTGAATAAACTGCTTTTTTTATGAAAAAAACAAAGCAATAAGCTTTGTTAATATCTAAATGGCGCCTGATGTAGGACTCGAACCTACGACCTAACGGTTAACAGCCGTGCGCTCTACCGACTGAGCTAATCAGGCATTACTCACTAATTATATACTAATATTATAATTAATGTCAATAATTTTTATGTATAAATTTAAAATTATTCTAAAAATTTATCCACAGGAATATCAAGAACAACAGAAATTTTATATAAACTATGAATTGATAATCCTTCTTTTCCACTATTAGTTTCAAATCTTCTTAAATAATCAGGTGATATTCCAATATCTATAGCTAACTGTTCTTGAGTAATGCCAGCTTCTTCACGATATTTTCTAATATTTTTAGAAATATTTTTTTTAATATCGTCTTTATCAAGAAAGCTAAAATCTCTTTTAAAAGTAGTCATAACATCACCTATTAATATTTTAGCTAAATGCATAAAATTATTCTGTTAAGTAATACTTAATAAATTATGCTATAATACATTAGCAGGAGTAAAAATATGGATGAAGTAGAATATTATTATATAAAGGTTATAAAACCAATTCAGAATCAATTAAAAGAACTAAAAAATACTAAGTATGGATTGTTTAATTATTTTCTTGTAAAAAAAAAGATAGATTATTATAACAGAAAACTACTTGAATGTTCTGAACATTTAATGAAACTAATAGTAAAAAATAACAAATAAACTATTGAATATGTTATTATATTAATTAAAGAAGGTTTTATTATGAGTAGTAAAAAACAAAATAAAAAGATAAGAACTAGAAATGCTATTATATATTTTATATTGAGATTTTTTGTAATTGTTTCATTAGTATTTCAATTAATACATAAAAATTATAATAATGTATTTCTTTGTATTTTAACCCTTATACTTTTTATGATTCCTACAATAGTAGATAAAAAACTTCATATTGAATTACCTAATGCTCTAGAAATTATAATTTTATTATTTATCTTTAGTGCTGAAATATTAGGCGAAGTAAGAAACTTCTATGGTACATTTTCTCATTGGGATACAATTTTACATACTATAAATGGTTTTCTAATGGCTGCTATTGGATTTTCTTTAATAGATATCCTAAACCGAAGTAATAAGTTTCATATAATGCTATCACCAACCTTTGTATCATTAGTTGCTTTTTGTTTTTCAATGACTGTCGGCGTTTGTTGGGAATTCTTTGAATATACTTTTGATAAATTAACATATACTGATATGCAAAAAGATAAAATAGTAAGAAATATTTCCAGTGTAGCTTTGAATGAGAAAAATGAAAATGTAGCTATTCTAATTAAAGATATTGATAAAACGACAATAGAGGGCAAAATAGACAATAAAAAAGAAACTATTGTTATAAATGGAGGTTATTTAGATATTGGACTAAATGACACAATTAAAGATATGATGGTTAATTGCGTGGGAGCAATAATATTTTCTATAATTGGTTATTGTTATATTAATGGCAGAAAAGAAGGACAAGTTGTTAAATACTTTGTCCCTAAACTAAAACAAACTGTTAATAAATAAAATGTTATTAACAGTTTTTTCCTTGATAAATATTTCTTTTTTTCATTTCCTTATCAATATCATTTAAAACACAAAACTTTTTTACCAACCATTTAGGCTCTATCAAATCATCAATTTTAGGATCACCTGTAATACGATGAATAACTATATTCTCATTTAAATAAGTTAACTGATCACAAACAATATCAATATATTCTTCTTTAGTTAAAATATGAAATTTGTCTTTGTTAAACATATCTGCCAACTTTGTATTTTTTAAAATATATAACATATGAATTTTTATACCATCTATATTTAAACTATTCAAATACTTTGCAGTATTAATCATATCTTCCTTTGTTTCATAGGGAAGTCCATTAATTATATGAACAACAACATTAATTTTTCTTTGTTGTAATTTTTTTACCATAGATTCAAAACTTTTTAAATCATGTCCTCGGTTGATTAAACTTAGAGTTTTTTTATGCATGGATTGTAAGCCCAATTCTACAGTTAAAAAAGTTTTTTTATTTAATTCATCTAAATAATCAAGAACTTCATCACTAATTGCATCACATCTTGTTGCAATACTTATTCCAATAACATTATCAAAGCCTAAAGCAGTTTCATATTTTTCTTTCAAAATATTTAATGGCGCATAAGTATTAGTATTTGCCTGAAAATAAGCAATAAACTTAGCATTAGGCCATTTTTTTAACATCATTTTACTAACTTTATCAAATTGAACATTTAATGGTTCATTTTTATCTCCACCAAATTCACCACTTCCTGATAAAGAGCAAAATATACACCCGCGATTATTTTTATAATTAGGACAAGAAAAATTACCATTTAAACTAACTTTACAAACTTTATTATGAAACTTATTTTCGTAATAATAATTTAGAGTATGATATCTTTTATTATCTAAAGTTTTATTAAACATAACAACCACCAACTAAATTATAACATTAATTTTAATTTTTTGATCAAACTATATTTAGGTGATAAAATTGCAAATATCTAATATCAAAAAATTTAATTTATTTGTCTTTTTTACTATGTTTGCTAAATATTCAGTAGAACTTTTCATGCCTGTTATTTTATATAAACTAAACTATAATTTGACTCATATATTATTATATTTATTAATTACATCTTTTTTAAATATCATAGTAAGTATACCTGCTACAAAATTTGGCAAAAAATATGGTTTTAAATATCTAATTATAATTAGTGCATTTATATTTATTGCTATGTATTTTTTAGTAGGAATATTAAAAAAGAATGTAATATACTTTTTATTAGTTTCTTTACTTAGTAGTTTAACTAATGTTTTTTATTATATAGGAAGACATAACTATGCTGGTGTAGTACTAGAAAATAAAAAAATTGGTAAAAAAGTAGGTGGCATATTAATTGCTACAATATTAGCAAATATGTTATCTTCGATCTTCTCATCTATAATGTTAGAACGTTTTAGTAAAATCTTTATTGCTATTATAGCAACTATAATTTATTTAATAGGAGTATTATTTATCTATAAAATAAAAGAAGAAAAAGTACAAGAAAAGCATACTTTAAAAGAAATATCAAAAAAGATAAAAATTTCTAATAAAATCTTTTTTGTATTAGAACAATTTAAAATAATATTTTTTTCTTTATACCCGCTATATATTTATATTTTTGTAGATAATAGTTATTCCTACATAGGATTAGTATATTTAATTACAGGTTTAGCTAGTATAGTATTTGTTTACTTTTTTTCTTTAAAAATAGATGAAAATGATAATCTAAACTATTTAAAAATATCTGCAATTTTATTAAGTTCTATACTACTATTAGATATGATAATATCTAATAAATATCTTGTTTTAATAATTGTTTTTCTAGAAGGAATATTTATTAAATTATACGAAACTACAGTAACCAATATTTTATATGTTTTAAGATGCCAAAAAGAAGGTAGCAGTTATTTCTTATATATGGAAATACTATATAATATTTCTAGAATATTTATCATAACATTCTTTCTAATATTTTCCTTTAAAATAAGAACTATATTATATATTTGTTTATTATTTATTTTACTTAGCGGTTTTATCAAAATAGAGTATGAGTAACATAATGTAAAATATTATTCTATTAATAGAAAAAAAATAGAAATAATGCTATTATAAAAATAATAGAGGTGAATGCTTATGAGTGAATTACCAGAATATTTAAAAATAGATCAAACTAATGCGATAAGTAAAAAAGAAGCTATTTTTCAAGGAAAATACTATCGTATTACAGTTTTAAGTGACTTATTATTAAGATTAGAATATGCTTCAGATTCTAAGTTTTTAGATAGACCAACTGAATTAGTAATAAATCGTAACTTTGATGTGCCGCAAATGGATGTTCAAGAAGATGAAAAGTTCTTAGTTATTACAACTAAATATTTTAAATTGCAATATATTAAAGAAAAACCATTTCAAGGCTCTAAAATAGCTCCAGATGCTAATTTAAAAGTTTCTTTAAACAACACTGGTAAAATTTGGTATTATAATCATCCTGAAGCTAGAAACTTTAATGGCAGTGCTTTTAGCTTAGATGATACGGAAGGCAATGTAAAATTAGAAAAAGGACTATACTCAACAGATGGTTTTGCCACATTGGATGATTCTAAAACATTAGTTATAGATGATGAAGGTGGCTTGATAAAAAGAGATGCTATTAGAACAGATATATATTTATTTATGTATAAAAGAGATTTTGGTTTATGTTTAAGAGATTACTTTCATTTAACAGGTAACCCTCCATTATTACCAAGATACGCTTTAGGAATTTGGTGGAATAAAAATCAAGCATATTCTTTTGAAGATATCAAAGATTTAGTTAATTTATTTAAAAAGTATCAAATTCCATTAAGTGTTCTTTTATTAGGGGAAAACTGGCATATTAAAGATCCTAAAAATCCTCAAGAATTAAAAACAGGATTTACTTTTGATTCAGATAACTTTCCCGACCCAAATAACTTAACATCATACTTACATGATAATGCAATTAGCTTAGGTTTAAATATTGACCCTCACGAAGGTATAAAACCGCATGAAGAAGCATATGATGCTATTGCTACCCAATTAGGATTGGTTGATAAAGATACAATACCTTTTAATGCTTTTGATAAAAAATTCATTAATATATATTTAGAAAAACTAATTAAGCCTTTAAATGAATATGGTACAGATTTTTATTGGATTGATTACAATAATAAAGATGATATCTTAAGTTTAAGAGCTTTAAATTATTATCAATTTAATAGTTATAAAGAAAATAATACCAAAAGAGGTTTAATATTATCTAGAAATGGAAATGTTGCTTCTCATAAATATCCAGTACTTTATTCAGGACAAACAATTGTAAGTTGGAAAACTTTAAAATACTTACCATTCTTTAATAGTAGTTCATCAAATATTGGAGTATCTTGGTGGAGTCATGATATTGGAGGATATAAAGATGGTATTGAAGATAATGAATTATATGTAAGGTACGTTCAGTTTGGCACATATAGTCCTATATTTAGATTTTCATCAGAAGAAGGAAGATTTTATAAAAGAGAACCTTGGAAATGGGATGTAAAAACTCTTGGAATAGTAAGAGATTATTGTAAGTTAAGACATAGATTAATTCCATATTTATATTCAGAAGGTTATAAGTATTCCAAAACAGGATTGCCTTTAATTCAACCTTTGTATTATATTTATCCTGAAATATATGATGAACCATTATATAAAAATGAATACTTCTTTGGGAGTGAATTATTTGTTTGTCCTATAACTAATAAAAAAGACGATATCATGAATCGTAGCGTAGAAAGAATTTTCTTACCTAATGGCATATGGTATGACTTTAAAACAGGTAAAAAAATAACCGGAAATAAAAGATATGTTTTGTTCTTTAAAGATGAAGATTATCCTGTATTTGCAAGAAGTGGTTCTATAATTCCTTTAGCTAATTTAGAAAATAATATTAATTTAACAAATGCTCCATCTAGCATGGAAATTCATGTATTCCCTGGAAAAAGTAATTTTTACAATCTATATGAAGATGATGGTATAACAAGATTATATGAAGAAGGATACTTTATTAATACCAGAATAGAATATAACTATTTAGCTAATAACTATACTTTAATAATAAGACCTACAGAAGGTAAAAGTGGTATAATACCAGCAACTAGAAATTATAAAATTAGATTTAGAAATACAAAACACGCTGAAGACGTAACTGTTTTTGTTGATAAAGATCCAATTTCATTTGATTCATATGTTGATGATGCTGATTTTATAGTTCAAGTAGAAAATATTGATACAACAAAACAATTAACAATCAATTGCAAAGGAAATGATATTGAAATAAATGCAGTTAGATTAATTAATGAAGATGTAGATTCAATTATAAATGATTTACAAATAAAAACTTCTTTAAAAGAAGAAATTGAAAATATATTCTATAGTGAAGATGATATTAGTAAAAAAAGAATTAAAATCAGAAAATTAAAGAAAAAAGGTTTAAAAGATATATTTATCCGTATGTTTATTAAATTATTAGAATATATTGCTGAGATCTAAATTATGAATGAATATCAAAAAGAAATATCAAGAATATATTTTTTAAAACAAAATGATATTAGTATTGTAATTCCGTCTACATTTGGAAATTTAAAAGGATTTAATACTTATCCTGATATTTTCATAGAAGAAGATTTAAAAAAATTATTGAAGAAGTAAATAAACGAGCTATTTCCAATGACTATACACTTAATTGACTTTTCTAAAAAAAAATGTTAAAATTAAGCTATCAATGGGGATTGGTTAGCTTAATTAAAATGTATATTATAGATATCCTTATTGAGGGTATCTTTTTTATTAAAAGGGGTTGGTTAAATGGAAATACTATATAAAAATAATATTTTAGAAATAGAAGATTTAAAAGTACTAGGTGCAAATAACGAAGGAGTAGTTTATCAATATAAAAATAATGCAATAAAAATCTATCATAAACACCCTAAAAAATTTATATTAACAAAAGATGTTTGTGAACAATTTACTAAGATAAAAACTCAACAAATTTTAATGCCAAATGATTTAGTATATTCTAAAGATAAAGAATATATTGGATCGGCTACTTTATACGTTGATAAAAAAATAAGCCCATCATCTATGTGGGAAACTTTGTCAAATAATTTAGATCAAGAACAACAAGTTTTAGATGAAGATTTAAACATATTAACGCAAAATAATATTGCAGTTTCAGAATTAGGTTGTACAGGCAATTTTATGTATAATCAAAAAATGTATTTTACTGATTATGGCGATTATAATATTAATCCTAACTCTAACTTAAAAGAACAAAATCAAGAAGAATTAAATAGAGGATTACACAATCAATTAATTCTTTATGGAGCATCTAAAGAAGATCTTGAAGAAGAATTTTGTAAAATGACAGATTATAATAATGCTTTATCGAGTAGATTTATTGATATGCTAGTAGAAATTTATGATGCTAGTTATGATGAATTGTTCAGCTTTAATTATCAAAATTACTTAGAATATTTAAGAGATATTTTAAAAGATTATAAATCAATAGAAGAATATAAAATATCTTTAATAGAACAAGGTCTTGAAAATGACAATATAAACTATGATTTTGAAGAAGAAGCAAATTCTTTAAAACATATTATGAGAGGAAGATAAAAAATGTTTGATTTACCAAATGTATATAATTTAACTATCTTAGATTTAAAAGATACAATTTTCTTTAAAGCAAAATGTAATAAATATAAAATGTTTGAAGAAATATCATCTGAAACTTTAACTGACTACGTTGAGAATATAATTAAAATTATTGAAGAATCTTTAAATCAAAAAGTAAATTTCAGATTAGAAAAAAATGTTGTAAATGAAGAATATGAGCATGATGGTTATGATAATTACTGGTTAACTAATACTATAAATACTAAAAATCTATGTTTAAATATAATGATTAATAGTAGTTATGAAGAACTTGTCGATCTTCAAGAAAATTTAAATAATAAAAATAAAAAATTATCTTTAAATTAGTTGAATAAATAAATAAAATTTAATATAATACTAATAAGCGATGAAAAAAGAGTAGTAATATATAATTTACTTTATAGAAAACTAGTGGTTGATGGAAACTAGTAGTAAAAATATATGAACTTGCTTTTGGATGTGTTGGGTTTATCTCCCTTATAAGATCTTAAGGTAAGTTTATACTTATAAATTAAGGTGGTACCACGTTTAAAAGCGTCCTTTTTAAAGGATGTTTTTTTATTTAGAAAAGAGGAATTTTATGTTATTTAATTTATATTTTTTCTTAGGCTTAATGTTAATAACTTTTCTAATATGTTTATTATTAAATAAAAGAAAACTGAAGAAAAATAAAAAAGGTAGAATAGGAGAAGTAAATTATTTAGTCGCAAGATTTAATTTAGATAGAAGAAAAATTGATTACAAAAAAATTACTACACTAGTTAGTTTAACTAATGCATTTATAATAGCATTTGTATGTACAGTAATATGTATTATTCCAGTTAAGCTAATTTGGCAGATGTTAATTGGATTTGTAATGCTGTTTATCTTAATTTTCTTATTTTATGAATTAATTGGAAAAATGTGTCTTAAGAAAGGTTGGAAGAAAAATGCAAATAAATAGTAAAGAAATAGAAAAAAAATGGCAAAAGTATTGGGAAGAACATGAAACTTTTAAAGCTATAAATAATGATAAAAAAGATCCATTCTATGTTTTAGTAGAATTTCCTTATCCATCAGGAGCAGGATTGCATGTTGGTCATGTAAGAAGTTATACAGCTCAAGATGCTATTGCCAGAATGAAAAGAATGCAAGGTTTTAATGTTTTATATCCTATGGGATGGGATGCTTTTGGCGCCCCTGCTGAACAATATGCAATAAAAAATCATATTCATCCTAAAGAAGCAACAAAAGTAAATATTGCAAACTTTAAAAGACAAATGAAAGATTTAGGCTTTTCATTTGATTGGTCTAGAGAATTTAGTACTACAGATCCTGAATATTATAAATGGACTCAATGGCAATTTTTACAATTTTATAAACACAATATGGCATACAAAGATACTGTTCCAGTAAACTGGTGTCCTACATGTAAATCAGTACTTTCAAATGAAGATGCTGCTGGTGGAGTATGCGAAAGATGCGGTAGTAAGGTTATTCAAAAAGAAAAAAGCCAATGGATGTTAAGAATGAGCGATTATTCAGAAGATTTATTAAAAGGCTTAGATGATACTAATTTTGCTGAAAAAGTAAAATTAGGTCAAATAAATTGGATTGGTAAATCAGTAGGAGCAGAAGTAAATTTCAAAGTTGCAGATACAGAATATGAATTTCCTGTTTTTACAACAAGATGCGATACCTTATTTGGCGTAACTTATTGTGTTATGTCTCCAGAACATAAATTAGTAAATGTAATTACTACAGCTGAACAACAAGATGAGATAATTAAATATCAAGAAGCTTGTAAATTAAAAAATGATATGGAAAGAACAGAACTTAATAAAGAAAAAACAGGAGTATTTACTGGAGCCTATGCCATTAATCCTGTTAATAATAAAAAAATTCCTATTTGGATAAGCGACTATGTTTTATCAACTTATGGTACCGGAGCTATCATGGCCGTTCCTGCCCATGATACTAGGGATTTTGAATTTGCCCAAAAGTTTAATTTAGATATTATTCCAGTTTTAGATTATAAGGACGAAAGTTTACCATTTACAAAAGATGGAAAGCACATAAACTCTTCATTTTTAGATGGTTTAGATAAAGAAGAAGCTATTAATAGAATGCTAGATTATTTAGAGGAAAATAATATTGGTAAAAAACAAGTTAATTATAAAATGAGAGATTGGGTATTCTCTAGACAAAGATTCTGGGGTGAACCAATTCCAATGATTCATTGTGAGAAATGTGGTTGGGTTCCAATGGATGAAAAAGATTTACCACTGTTGCTACCTGATGTTGCTGAATATGAACCAACTGATGATGGAGAATCTCCATTGGCAAAAATAACTGATTGGGTAAATTGTAAATGTCCTAAATGTGGTTGTGATGCTAAAAGAGAAACTGATACTATGCCAAATTGGGCTGGTTCTAGTTGGTATTTCTTAAGATTTATGGATGCAACTAATCAAAATGAATTTGCTAGTATGGATGCTATGAAATATTGGAAACATGTTGATTGGTATAATGGTGGAATGGAACACACAGCTAGACATTTATTATATGCAAGATTTTGGGTACAATTCTTATATAATATTGGCTTAGTACCACATAAAGAAATGATTTATACTAGAGTAAGTCATGGTATGGTTTTAGGGTCAGATAATCAAAAAATGAGTAAAAGTAAAGGTAATGTTATAAATCCGGACGATATTGTTAATGAATATGGTGCAGACACTTTAAGAGTTTATGAAATGTTTATGGGAGATTATGAACAAGATGCACCTTGGAGTACTGATTCATTAAAAGGATGTAAAAGATTTTTAGATCGTATAATCAGACTAAAAGATAAAGTTATAGAAAAAGAAGAATATAGTGATAAATTAGTTACAATTATTCACCAAAGTATCAAAAAAGTTACTCATGATATTTTAAATATTAGATATAATACAGTTGTTTCTACATTAATGATTTTGCTAAATAAAATGGAAGAATTACCAAGCATAACAACTGCAGATTATAGATTATTGTTAATATTACTTAATCCAATGGCTCCTCACATTACTGAAGAATTAAATGAATCTTTAGGATTTGAACCAATTTGTAATTCTACATGGCCAACTTATGATGAAGAAAAAACAATTGAGTCTCAAAAAGAAGTTGGAGTACAGATAAATGGCAAATTAAGAGGATCAATAAATGTTAATATTAACGATACAAAAGAAATTATGCAAGAAAAAGCTTTGGCTAATGAAAATGTAAAAAAATATATTGAAGGAAAAGAAATTGTAAAAATTATAGCTATTCCAAATAAAATAGTAAACATTGTTATTAAATAAAAATATGCACATTTATGCATATTTTTTTATGAAAAAAAGGAAAAGACCTTTCTATCGTTAATATATATAATGAAGGGAGGTGATAATATACAGACAAAAGAGAAACTAATCCCATTATCAAGTGATATATGTTTTAGAACGATATTTAAAAAGAAAAAGAATTTAAAATACTTTTTAGAAGACATATTAGAAGAAGAAATAAAAGAAATAGAATATCAAGATAGAGTAATAGAAGCAGAAGAAGTAGAGAAAAAAGAATGTCGATTAGATATGGTGATAAAACTAGGAAATGATACAATAGTAAATATAGAGATGCAGAAAGATAAAACAGGAGATATCTTCAAAAGGACGAACTATTATATATCAAGAATAATGTCAAAGTCATTAAAAAGAGGAGAAAGTTATAATAAATTACCAAAAGCATTAGCAATATGGATAATA
>OLOA01000211.1_pt1 | contig 64852 bp, 54 predicted proteins | sample 1672201 | NCBI WGS metagenome assembly OLOA01 (sample SAMEA3136658, study PRJEB25190) | human gut metagenome
CAAACGTCACCCTCTCCGGCGCAAACATCGACGTGAGCAATGAGGGCAAGGCCGCCGTTTCCACAAACGGCGAGGGCAATGTCAGCATCGAGCTGAACGGCGACAACACGCTCAAGAGCGGTAAGGGTCATGCCGGCCTTGAAAAGAAAAACGGCGGCAAGCTGACCATTGCGGACGAGGACAAAAACGGCAAGCTGACCGCCGAGGGCGGCAAATACGGCGCGGGCATAGGCAGCGGCGATCAGGGAGCTGGCAGCGGCATCACCATCACCGGCGGCGAGATCAAGGCCACCGGCGGCCAATACGGTGCCGGCATCGGCGGCGGCAAGGGAGATGGCAGCGACATCACCATCTCCGGCGGCGAAGTCAATGCCACCGGCGGAACAAGCGGCGCAGGCATCGGCGGCGGCTACAATGGAAATGGCAGCGACATCACCATCACCGACGGCGAGGTCAATGCCACCGGTGGCAAGTACGGCGCAGGCATCGGCGGCGGCGAATACGGCATCGGCAAGGACATTATCATCACCGGTGGCGAGGTCAATGCCACCGGCGGCAGATTCAGCGCAGGCATCGGCGGCGGATCTCGCGGCACTGGCAGCGACATCACCATCTCCGGCGGCGAGGTCAATGCCAGCGGCGGCAAGTGCGGCGCAGGCATTGGCGGCGGCCTTGATGCACGCGGCAGCGGAGACGTCACGGTTTCCGGCGATGCGAAGCTGAAGGTGCGGGGCGGCAAGGCAGACAGCGACGGACAGGGAGCCCCTATCGGCAATGGCGGCGTACGTGACCAAAACGGTCCGGTGAACGGCACAGAGGTCGAGCCGGATATTTGCGCGCTGAACCCCGGCGGAAAAATCGAATATTACGCGCCCGGCAGTTCCATGTCGAGAACTCCCAACAAAACGGTCACCAACCCCACCGGAGACTTTGTATGGGACAGCGGCACGGTGACGACGCCCGCCACCTGCACGGGAAAGGGGGTCAGGACTTACACCTGCACCAGCTCCTCCCATACAAAAACCGAGGATATCCCCGCCCTGAACCACAGCTTTGCAGGGCAGGAGTATGTTTCCGACAACAACGCCACCTGCGAACAGGACGGCACCAAGACGGCAAGGTGCGTGCGCTACGGCACGGGCGGCTGCACGGAAACGGACACGGTAACGGACACGGGCAGCAAGCTCGGGCATCTATTTGAGGACTATGTTTCCAACAACGATGCGACCTGCGAGCAGGACGGAACAAAGACGGCAAGGTGCGTGCGCTACGGCACGGGCGGCTGTATGGCAACAGACACGGTAACGGACACGGACAGCAAGCTCGGGCATCTCTTTGAGGACTATGTTTCCAACAACGATGCGACCTATGCGCACGACGGCACCAAGACGGCAAAGTGCGTGCGGTATGACCAGTGCGGGGAGACCCACACCATGCCGGATGAGGGAAGCCGGTTAATAGCTCCTCCCCTCTACCGCGTGACCGACAGGGACGGCAGGGACATCGCCTGCACGGCAGAGCAAAAGGGCGGCGTGCTGACCGTCACCGTTGACGCGGACTTCGCCGTGCTGACGGGCAGGCTCAGCGGCATGACCGCCCTCAGGGCGCAGGGCGTGGAGAAGATCGTCTTTGTCACCAAGGGCGCAACGTCAGCGTTCCTGCTCTCCGATTTGCTGGACAAGGGCGAAGGCGGAGATACCTACAAGCTCACCCACGACGGCAAGGCCGTCACATTCACCCTCGGCGAAAAAATGACCGACGTGAGCGCCATTCTCACCAAGCCGTAAGCGAAATCTCAGAATCCATGCAGGCGGGCAGGCGCAAGCTGTGCTTGCCCGCCTTGTCTGCCGAAAAGCGAAACGGGCGGCGGCTGTCAATGGCGCGAAGCGTTCATCTTGACCATTGACGGCTGGCTGCTGCTGCGCTACGGCCCTTTCCAATCTGCAAGCCACAGAACAATTTCGGTAGCCGCTGCCCAAATTACGCTGTCAGCCGCTCCGTTCCCGTGGTATTGACGTGCAGCCCCATCGCTGCTATAATGAAAACACAATTTCAGACACAGGACACCATGCAGACGCAGACGGGCTGAAAGGCTTGACAGGCGGCTGCATTTTTATTTTCAGATAGGAAGGGGGAAGGATGCGAAGGGAAAAGAAGCACAGACGGCAAAAGACGCTCAAGACGCCATTCCTCCGCCGCGCGGGAGAAAGCTGCGGCAAAATACTTTTTCGGAGGTGCAACTTGAGCAGGCGGAAAAAGCTCACCAACAACAGCGGCATCCCGCAGCATGAGATCGAGAACATCGCCCGAATTCTGCTGCCGGATATTCTTGCCTTTTACGAGAGTGAGGAAGGGCAGCGGGAATTTGCCGAATGGCAGGCGGCGCAGGACGGGGCAAAAACGGACAAAGACAGCAACGGCGAGAACGTCGCCTGACGATAGATATAAGACAAATCCAAGGGATATATACTCCTAAAACAGCATGGCAAAGGGGATGGCAGACCGCCATCCCCTTTTGTGCGTTTGTTCAGTTTTCATAGGGCTTGTACTCCGTGACGGCATTCAGATATGCCTCAACGTCGCCGTTCAGAATGAGGTCTGCATAAGCCAGCGGGTCGTTGTAGATGAGATAGTCCAGCTCTGACCGCTGAAAGCGGTTGTCCGCCACCTCGTTCTCCACGGCGGTGCAGTCGATGGAGATCATGCTGCCGTCCTGAAACCGCAGCTCTACACAGCCAGTGTCCATGTTGAATTCACAGCTTTTGATGTTTTTCATAATTGCCCTCCTTATCCTTTGCCAGCTTTGGTTTTCTCGGCCCTCTGGGCTTGGATTCGGGACGCTTTACCACGCCGTTTCTGAAATGCGTATCCTCGAACTTCTCAAAGAAAACAAATAATCCGAACCCATCTCCGATTAAGAAGATTTGGTTCGGATTATATTGGTTTGGTGCCGGAAGTGGGACTCGAACCCACACGTTGTTGCCAACAACGGATTTTGAGTCCGTCACGTCTGCCAATTCCATCATTCCGGCGCAAGTTGTATTCTATCATAATTCAGCGCGCAATGCAACATAAATTGCGCACACAAATGCCGCACGGCAGCGCAGCTTATGCGCCGCCGCAACGGCATGAATAATTATTCTTCGTCTATATAGGGCTTAAGGAACGCGGGCGCATCATTTACGCTGCCGGTTATGCTAAGCACCAGCTTGACTTTGCGGCGCTCGGCAAACGCTGCCATCTCCTTGAACAAATCCTCCAATGTATCCAGCGGATGATGGACTATTTTCATAAAGCCGTCAACAAAAAGGTATTCCAAATCGAAATCCTGCGCCGCAATGCCGGAAACGAAGCCGAAGAACATCTTGGGACTGTCTATATGATATTCCGAAGCATCCACAAAGCGGATATCATGCTTCAAGCCAAACATATACTGGCTGTCGTTATCGATGAACACTATGCTGCCGTTAGCCGTTTTAAGCGTTTCGTTAGCAATGTCAATTATGCGCTTGGTCTTGCCCGCGCCGGTTTCGCCAAAGATTACCTTTATCAAGTTGAGCCTCCCTCTGCGTTCAATAACGCTACTGAAATGGTCATGTATTATTATAACCTTTTTTCATGCGTTTGGGCAATAGCGGTTTATACAAATTCACCTTAAATACATAAATACATTTTATATGTTCTTTTCGGGGCCGAATTATGGTATACTGCAGAGATGAGCGACAAAAAAGGGACTAAGGACATGAAAAGAGTTTTGGGCTGCATCCGCCGCGCGGACGAAAGATACAATATGATACGCGAAGGAGATAAAATATGTGTTGGCGTATCAGGCGGAAAAGACAGCCTTCTACTGCTGTATGGATTAAAGCTGTATCAGCGGTTTTGTTACAGGCATTTTGACGTATGCGGCGTGATGCTAGATCTTGGGCTGACGAACCAGGATCTTGCACCGGTGGAGGAATTTGCGCGCAGCATAGACGTGCCTTTTGACATTATCAAAACCGACATAGGCGATGTTGTGTTCAACATCCGCAAGGAAAGCCACCCCTGCGCCCTTTGCGCCAAGCTAAGGCGCGGTGCGCTGAACGATGCCGCTAAGGAGCGCGGCTGCAATCTTGTAGCCCTTGGCCACAACCGAGACGACGTTATAGAAACCTTTTTCATGAGCCTTCTTTACGAAAGCAGGCTGAATACTTTCGGCCCGGTAACATACCTTGGCCGCAAGGACGTTACCGTTATCCGCCCGATGGTATTCCTGCCGGAAAAGCAGGCTCTCAGCATCGCCACGCGGCTTGAGCTGCCCATACGCAAGCCAAACTGCCCCGCCGCAGGCCATACCAAGCGAGAGGAAATGAAGCAGGTGATGCGCTTCTTTACCGGCCTTATACCGGACGCAGAGGAACGCATAATGAACGCCATTGCAGACACGGAAAAATACGGCATGTGGGACAATCTTCGCCTGCCGCCGCGCGACGTGCTTGATATTGTTTCCTCCCCGAAGGCGCCGCGCTTTTGCCGCGAGTGTCCAAACAACGCAAATAAATCAGACGATAACGGCGAGGATGAATAATATGGACGAAAAAACTCTGTTCACAATCATCACATATCTTGGCATAATGAGCCTTATACTGTTCCTTATGATGGGCATAGATAAAGCAAAGGCCAAGCAGGGTGCGCGCCGCATAAGCGAAAAGTCGCTTTTCACAGTGGCTGCACTTGGCGGCGGAATAGGCGGAGTGCTTGGCATGAAGGTATTCCATCATAAAACGCTGCATACCTCATTCAAGCTTGGTATGCCAGCGCTTACTGTGCTCAATTTCGGCATAGCCTTCCTTATAATGTGGCTTAATCAAAGCTAAAAAGACCGGAGCAGTCATTCAATAGGCTGCTCCGGTTCAACGTATTCAATAGCGCACCAAATCGTGCTCAACAGGCCGTCGGCATTGTTCAGTTCTATCTGCACCTGTCTGCGGCTTTTGTTTACCTTAAGCACGCGCCCGTTAAGCTCGCATAGCGGGCCTTCCACAAAGCGTATCTTTGTCCCTTCCTTTATTACCTTTGTCGGCTCTATCGTGCCAGCGTGCCGCCGTATCCACTCAACAAAGTCCAAATCGACACCACGCAGGCGATATTCGCCGTCATCATACTGCAGCAGCTTTATGGCATTTTGCAGCGTGTTTATCGAGCGTACGTCAAGCTCTTTTTCGTCCGTTTCAAAGAACACATAGCCAGGCAGAAGGCGCAGTTCTTTTTCAACCAGCTTTCCTCCGCTCGGCTTAAACTTTTTTATTTTCGGAACCAGCGTAGCGTAACCGCGCCGCTTAAGGCGGGACTCTATGCCCGCTTCAAAACCGGTTCTGCAAAAAACACAATATACTCCCGTCAAGATCCCCCACTCCGTCGGTAGTTTTATTTTACTATTCGATTATACCTAATTCTTTCAGTTTTTGCAAAAAAACTTTTGTATCGGCCTCAGCCGTTGCCGTATCAACATCATATTCCGCGGCAAGCATGGCCGCAAGCGCGCCTTCGTTTTCCGCCTTTTCAAGCGCGTCCCACAGGAACTCTCCTGTTTCGTTCAGCGTTATAAGCCCCTTTATTTCAAGCGATGCATCCCCTACGGGTACCAGTATGATATCGCCCGCAATGTTTCGCTTAATAAGCCGTTTCAGTATTTTCATTTGCTTTCCTCCTCCAATGTAAGCCGAACCGTTTCGTGCGTCATGCGGCACACATATTCCGGCTTAACGTTAAAATGCCCCGTTTCCGTTACGCACATGGCGGCGCAGGCATGGCACGCATGCTTATATCCGCATACGGCGCACTCCGCCGGCAGGCGTATTTGTGCCGTTGCCGCCTTTGTAGCTTCCCAAGCCTTTATGAACCCAAGCTCCTTCACGCTTGCCACGGGTTCTGTCATCATGCCGCATGGGGTCATTACGCCCTGCCAGTTTATCCAGAATGCGCTCCTGCCCGCGCGGCACATTATGCCTTCGCCCGGGGTGCCTTCGCAGTCCGTATTCTCGCTCACGCTTATGCCGCGGCGCATGGCCTCCGCCCGCGCACGGAACTGCTCTTCGCTAAAGCGCATTCTGTCCCACATAACGCTGTACTTCGCCGCCTCTTCCGCGCTGAAACGGTCGTTTTCGCCAACCATGGCTGTGTCGCGCCGTATTGGCGGGAACATATATGTTGCAAGCTGCATCGGCGTGCCCAACGATTCCGCTATTTCATACACGCCCTGCATATCGGCCGCATTGTACTGCGTAAGCGACACGTTCAGCTTCACGCCGATGCCTATATCCTTCAACGCGCGTATGTTAGCAAGCACCCTATCGAACGCATTGCTGCCGCAAAGCCGCTCGTATGCGTCCCCGCTTGCGCCGTATAGGGTTATGTTGAACCTGAACGGCGGCTCATGGCGGAAAAAGTCCAGCATGTCCTTATCTATAAGTGAAGCGTTGCTGTTTATGCTCACCATAAGGCCCATCTTTTTCAGCTCGCTCAGAATATATCTAAAATCCGGCCTTATCAGCGGCTCTCCGCCCGTAAGCAGCAGAAAAAGCATACCCTCGCTACGCGCCGTTTCCGCAATGCTCAGCCATTCGTCCGCGCTCAGCTCCGCGCCGCGCCGCTTCTGCTCCGCCTCGCTCAGGTGAACATAGCACATTTTGCAGTTGAAATTACACCGCGGCGTAAGCTCAAAATTGCCCGCAAGCGGCGTTCCCGCCCGGCAGGCCTTTGCATGAAGATATGATGATAGGCGCGGTTCTGCGCTGTTATTTTCCATTTTATCCCCCAAACAATTCGTTTTGCAGCAGCCGCACCGCCTCTTCGTCAGCGCGGCAGCTAAGCCGATATACATCCGCACGCCGTACCAGCCCAGCTACCAAATCCGTCATATGTATTGCCGACTCCGCATCCCATTGATAATATGAGCATTGGCTCAGCACAGCGGCAAAGGCCTCCTTTGCCCCGGCGCGGCGCAGCGTATTTTCGCCCGATTGTTCAAGCAGCACTATAGCCCTGAGCGGCGCGGTGACGTTTATGCATATGCCGGACGTGCCGGAATAGAACACGCCGTTTGCGGTAAGGTCATCCGTGCGGATGAGCGTCCTGTCCCCGTTTATAACATCCGCACCGGCATACCGCTGCCACAGCGCGGCCTGCGTGCTTTTGCCTATGCCGCTGGGGCCGCTGAAAAGCACGGCTTTACCGTTTGGCGGCAGCACATAGGACGAATGCAGTACAAGTTGGCCATAGCCCGCCAGAATATCGAACATATCGGCGGATTCAAGTATTGCCTGTGAATACATGGTGCTGCGGTAGCCTTCGCCGAACACAAGGCGCGTTTGCCCCTGCGTGCGCACGGCATACGAAAACTGCGCCGCACCGTATACCCTGAGCGTATGCAGCGCCTCCCCTTCGCGCCAGCGGCTTACAGGGCCGTTTTTCACGGCATGGTCGGGCACGGGCGGCGGGGTTGGGCTGTATTCCACGGATATGACATGGTTCGTTTCCGCGCCGTCCTCCGCATGGAAGCGGGCGCTGGCCTTGGATACCGTCCATGCGTCCTGCCCGCGCACTTCAAGCGTTACCCCGCCGAAGGTGAAGCGTTCAGTGTTCATATGTGGCGAACATCAGCTTGCTGTATTCGGTTGAGTAGTGTCCGGCGTAGCAGGTTGTGCTTTGCCCTGCGGCAAGGCCGTTCACGCTCACGCGGTAAGTTATGCCGCCAAGGTACAGCTCGCCATACGCCACCTTATAGTATACATAAACCTGCCCCATGTCCTTACCGGAAATGTTCTTTACGGTGATTGCCGTATCCTGCGTGGTTATCTCCAGCGCGTCAGCATTCATGCCCGGCTCGGCATCGAACGCGGCATACATAGTTACCAAGGCCGTGTAGCCATCCGTGCTTTCGGGCATGGGCCGGCGGGTAAGCTCAAGCAGCTGAACCTCCGCATCGGGCGGCAGGGTGGTTACGTCAAACTCATATGCCGTTTCGCCTATGGTAACGGTCAAATGCGCATACTGCACCGTTTTTTCCGCATTGTTGCGCACCGTTACGGCGCATACGTCGGACACGGTTTCGTCCGTGCCGTCCTCAACAAACATCCCCGCGTATTTGCTTATGCCCTTTATTTCCAGCCCGTATTCGGCGGTATTGCCGCTGCTGCCGCCGTTTTGCGCAGCGTTATCGTTTTGCATATCGCCGCCGCCGCTTGCTGCGGGCGTGGTTTCGGGCGGTATCTCCACCGCGTCGCTCAGGTCGTCCCCGCCGCCCGTGCAGCCCGCAAGCATAAGCGCCGCCAGCGCAAGCGCAAGCAGTATAATTGCAGTTTTTTTCATGGCATACTCCTTTCCGTCAAAAAGCGCCCCGCCCTATGCGGGCAGGGCACTTGTACTCGTGTCGGTTAGTTAGGAAGCGAAAAGGCCACCGTTTGTGTTATGGTAGCAGATAGAATTGTCACCCTCAACACCAGTCACTGTACATCCTGTGATACTTTCAGAGAACACCGTCCCTTCAACGCCCGGTATTGTTATGCCACACACATCCTTCGCATGCGTCCCTGGATTATTTTCGCATGCCGCTATGCTCGTGCTCAACTCAAAATCCTCGAAGTACAGCTCGGGCTTAACATATTGTTTTTTCATGCTCCTCACCCCTTTCCTTAAAACCAACCCTTGAACCAATCCCACATATCGCGCATGCTGTTGGGACGGGTTTTAACGGTAAGCCGCGCGGTGATGGCTTCGCTCTCGGTGCCTTCCGCATTGATGGCGGTCACGCTGAAGTCCGCGGATTCCTGAGCCACCATGCTGTAAGTGAACTCCCTGTACGTTATGCGCTTCGCGCGGCGGCCGAAGCCCACGCGCTCGGTACGGGTGCGGTAGCTCCTTATGGTCTGGCCGTCCACGGTAATGGCTTCCACGTCCTCGGAGGTCTTAACGGTAAGCGTAGCCTTCCTGCCCTGCATAACGTTCTTCGTCCAGCTTGCCTCGAACCGCTCCGGCTCAAATGTCTTTTCAGGCTCCGGCTCGGGCTCCGGCTCTACCGGCGCGGGCGCAAACAGCGCACGAACCGCCATTACGGATGCAGTCTGTTCTTCAGCATTCATCGCGCCAAGGCTTACGCTGCCTTTTTCCGTATAGGTTATCTTCAGGTTGGTCAGAGACAGTATAGCTTCGCCGGTATTAGTTACGGTTACAAGCTGAGCACCATTGTTCACCGCCGCCGTCGTGATGTCATAATACATCTCGGTAGCGGTACTAAGCTGTTTGTTGCTATCTCCAATAACCATATTAGCCTTATTAGTTTCATTGCTGTTGGGCGACTTCGCACCAATCTGCACAGCAGCAATCTTATCAAGATTACCGGTCAGCTTAAACGTTATCGCCTGACCGTTGGCAAGATATACCTCGTTGTTCGGGCCATAGTTGGCATATTCGCTTATACTTGCGTTCTCCTTACCGTCGATGAACAGTAACTTACCATTAACACCTACTGTGCCATTATTCGCCGCCAGCTCACTGCGCAGCTTGATGTACTGCGGATAGGCTTCGCCGTCTTGCCCATATGTATTTCCCGTATTCTCGCTCTTGCCCATCGGGTCGTACACGCGCACGGCGTCAAGCCAGAAGTTATATGAACCCTTATTTGCCGTATGGTCAAAATATTCGCTATACGCAACCTTTATGACCACGTTGTGCTCATCATAATCAAGGCCGCGCACCGCTATTACAGGTATCTGGTACAGGGCGTTGGGCTTATTACTCGTTGACGGCTGCCATCCATTAGTCGCATCATAGGTATAACCATAGTAGTTATCTACGAACACGCTCTTTTCCTTTTTGCCAGTTTCTTTGTTTACCACATCCACAAATATCGCACCTGACGTATTATCCGTCAAGCTGATGATATCAAACCCGGTGCCTTTGAAGGTAAACTGCGCCGTCGGCCAAGTGGAAGTGTCTGTCCAGTTGGTTACCATGTCGCTGGTCACGGTCACCTTCTGCGCGCTGCCCATGGAGAACATGGTGCTATTCTGATACGCAGGGTCGTAGCCGTAGGGGTTGTGATCAGTCTGACCAAGCGCTTCAAGGGCTTGGGTGGTGTTGGCGTTGGTGTTGGCATCTGTGCCGGGGTCATAGACCGGTGTCCACATTGCACTCGCTGCCGCGCCTGCGCCATGGTTAAACTTCGCAAAGCTGTCCTCGTAGTAGACGTTCGTGGCGGGGATGATGTTAGCGGTGAACCGCTGCGGCTTGTTATTATCATTATCCACTCTTTGCTTAAACTTTACATACAGCGGTATGGTTATGTTTTTGTCAAGCGGCTTATCCAGTGTGTACAGGACGTACTTACCCTCGGTGCTTTCCGTAATAACCTTGGCCGTGCCATACAGTCCTTTATTTTCGAGTACTATCTCTTTTTCCCAAAGAGACACTGTGTCTATGGCTGCATCATTCGTTACGCCAAAGTCGCTAAACTTAATCTTCAGCGGCAGACCGAAATCGATAACATACGTATATTCACGCGTAAATGTATAGTATATCCATACATTCTTATCATCTTTTCTAAAGCCAACAATTTCATACTTGGAATAGCGATACTGCGGTTCAAGACCCTGCAGCGTGGCAAGGTTCGAAGATACAGTTATAGTTTCGCCGTTGCTGTTTGTCACCCTTCCGTTAAGCAGCGGCCCGCCAACATAAGGATCCTGACTGTGATCAAGAGCTATACCGGAATTAAAGGTTGTGCCTTTATTAACGGCTATGTTGTATTCATAGAACGCCGTTTCGCTGCCTTGTATTGCGTAATGCACCGTCAAGCTATCAGGGGTTTGCTTTGCGCGCAGATAATACGTTACCAGCAAGCCTTGATACTGATATATCTTAACGGATTCGAGGAACGGCTCGCCACCGTATTTCACATTGGGCATTTTGTTAAGCTCGGTGCTGTTGGCATCGGCCTCAGTCTTGGCCCACGCTATTTTTTCAGTACCACCATAATTCAATTCAGTTGGCTTAGTACCCTTGGTAACATAGTCAGTATGTGTATCGCTTGTCGGCGTAACCGTTATCATGTAAACCTCATAATTTAAGGTTTCTACACCGGCAATACCGTAAACAGTACGGTAAATAGCCCCGTTATCAGTACCGTAGTAAGTTACATTGTCGATAGGCGCAATGTCGAACCCAATTGTCTTACCCGTTACGGGGAAACTATTCGGTATTCTATTCGCAGTACCGTCGTATTTTACCGCGAAATCAAGCAGACATTGATTCGCAGCATATTTTATCGGGCCCCAGTCAACTATTTCCGTAGTAACCTCGCTTGTAACCGTGGTCACCTGGCGATACCATACGCATACCTGATTTTTGGCGGAATCGTCTTTACCTGCGCCAACTTCGCTTATTTCAATCCATTTTCCGGTTGTAGCAGAATAATACTCCCATTTATTTTCCCAATAGCGAATATACTCAAATTCCGTTCCCTTATTTGAGCTATTCGTCCAGCCATCGGTGCTTTGACGTTCGGCAGAAGCATTATAGCTGCATTTCCATATATCTACATTGTATTCTTCAGGCGTGTTGCTGCCACGATACCCATATGCTTTACCTTTATTTGGTATAAGCTCACTTAATTTGACACCTTGCTCGCTATGTATGCTGCCTTCCGTGGCCTTCAATTCATATATCGCGCGGAAAGTCTCCCATCCATTATACGTATGCAGTGTATCCAGACCATAGGTAAACCCTTCACGAGTTACATTGTTGTAAGAGGTTCCCCATCCGGTCGGCACAACGCCCGTGTTGGTTATCCACAGGTTGATGGGCAGTACCTGCTCCGCCAACGTCGCATCCACAACCTTAATCGTATAGGTTTTGCCATCTATCTCGATAGTGGTTGTGCCGACGGCTATACCTTTGATAGTTATGGTGGTTTTATCGCCGGTCTGCCTTATTTCATGAATCTGCCACTGGCTGCCAGCATCTGTAGGTGCTTCATTGTCTCTCCATCCGCCAGCCGTTTCAGTATCGCCAAGATTGTTCAGATAGTAACTGTTCTGAGATATATTCCAGTACTTGCCTGTCTCATTGTATGACAAACTCAGTATTGCAGAGCTGCTACCAACCGAAGCCGTGTTGTTACCTATAGTCAGGAATTTACTACCTGCATTATAGTCTACAGTATATCCGCCATTTACGCTCTTAATTTTCCACCAATTACCGTTATCAGTAGTTACGCTTCCGTTGAGCTTCAAGCCTTTATAATAATAATAATTGTTCCACGTTGATTCTTGATTGGTAAGAGTCTTATTATGGCGGGTATTATAAATCAGGTACTTATTACCCTCTTTCAGGTCACTGGTAGACGTAATTTCTGCAGTGGTAGTCTCTCCGGCAGTAGTAGTTATACCGTTCTCTGCCACTGCAGCGATGTCAGCGTTTACAGGGCTACCAATTTTATCGCTGGTCACTACGCCGTTAACAGTTATAACTCCAGTGCTCCCCTTCGTGATTTCTATCGTTCGGCCAACCTCTGTCGTTGCGGCCTTCTCATATATGCCCATTACGGAGAAGTGCGGCGCGGTAAACACATACCAGCCATCCTCGGTCGCCGTGCCGTCGACGATATCATTAGCAGTACCATCCTCAACGATGAACGCTTTAACTTTGGTCTTGTCCCATCCTTCGGGTATCTTTATGCGAACCTCGGCCTTTTCGGTATAATTAGAATCCGCGGTCGAAGGGGTCACATCATAGGCCTTTATTCTGCCGTCAACAGCCTTAATACCGACTATTTCTTCCGTATACTCGGGCGCAGTCAGCGCCACAAGGTTGGGGCCGGTTACGCGAACGGTGTCGTTATCGGCGGTAGTATTGCCGCTACCATTGCCTACGGTTTTGTTGTTGGTGGGAACATTTATTGTTCCATCAGCCTTAAACCCGCCCTCAACATGCATATCAGAATCGGAATAGATATAGCTATTCTGCATGCGCGCGCCAATAACGCGCAGTATCATGCGAATCTGCTGCGCAATTTGGGTTTCGGTATTTTTGCCGGGGGTGTTGCACCATATGCAGAACATGGAGCCGACAGGGTTTATATTGCTACTTACTTTCTTATACAAGAATGTGTTGTTATTAAACTTCTCTGCATGGGTTATCCAAGTATTTTCTGCATAGTCTCCAACGAAAGTGTAACCTTCTCCATAATTACCAATTATAGGGCTCAGATTCCAATCTTCATTGGTAGAAACATAATAGAAGTCGTGGCTGGTATTGATTACGCCATACCCATCTGTATTATTAACTGAATCCCAGCAGCACACCTGTGTACCAGAAATAAAGCCATTGCTCTTGCCACGTGAAAGCGCATCATTAAATACACGCGGTATCATTCCTGCGTAAATAACATTTTCAATAAGCCTGTTTGCATATGTGAAAAATTCGGATGTAAAGCTTGTATTTCCACTGGCATCATGGTATTCGTCCATGGCAAGATGAAAAAAAGCTACCTCTTGTTCTTTGAAATACTTAATATACTTTTCAACAAGTTTTCCCGTGAAATCAACCGCTTTATCTTTGCTTAAATTCATGCAGCCGCTGCTTACGATAAGGTCGTTATACTCCCCTATTTCTAATTTACTCATTGCATGCAGCAGAGCATTCATATGCCCCGGGGTATTAAGCATCGGAACGATTTCTATACTCTTTGTTTTGGCATAGGCTATAATGGCATCCATTTCCGGTTCGGTCAGCGCATTTGTGGTAGGATTATACTCTATCCATTCACTGTCCTTTTTGCCATTATCGCCATATGTATTGTATTGCTTATTTCCGTATTCAAGAGCGCTCTTAACAGCTTCGCTTGAATATGTGTCAATAGACATATCATCCAGATAAAACCTGAATCCGCCATTGCCAAAAGCAAGCTGAAGCTGATTATAACCAGCCGCGGCCATTTCGTTGATAAGCGCAATTATCCAATCTTTTGAAAAATACTCTCTGCCGCAATCAAGATGAACTATGCGGTAATAGTCATCTCCGCTCGTATCGCGCACGGCAACATTCGCCTGCACGGGCATCACGTTCGCCGGCATAATCCCCTCATCCGTGGGCTCGCCCTGCGTGGGCTCTACCGTGGTCGCGGGGTTCTCGGGCGTAGGCTCGGGAATTTCGGTGACTTCGGGAGTCTCCGTCTCGGTCGGCGCGGTGGGTTCAGCCGATTCCGTCGGTTGCACTGCTTCCGTAGGCGCGGGCGTAGAATCCGCATTGCCTTCCCCCTCCGCCAGCACTGACGCGGGCAGCAGACCTGCCACCATTATCAGCGCAAGCAGCACGGAAAACAGCTTCTTGAACACTTGATTTCTCATATGTTTCCTTCCTCCTAAAAAATGTCGGTCCGTACCGCATAATTTTAGTATTACACGGAATATATTGTATTCCTTAACGAGAGAAAAAGCAAGAGAGGAAACGAAAAACGGTGAATTTTTTGTTAAAAAAGAGCCGCCCGCGCACGGGAGACTCTCCGCATATAAAACCCGCTTTACGCGGGCAGCGAAACGGTTACTGTCGTGCCGCCGTTCGGGACGGATTCAAGCCTTATGCTGCCGTGGTGATACATTACCGCGTGCTTGACTATGGATAGGCCAAGCCCCGTGCCGCCGCTCTCCTTGGAGTGGGACTTATCCACGCGGTAAAACCGTTCAAACACGCGCGCTTGATGCTCCTCGGGTATACCTATGCCGGTATCCGCCACGGTAACGGTTGCAAGGCCGTCCTTTTCGCCCACGGTTATGCTTACGCTGCCGCCCGCGCGGTTGTACTTAACGGCGTTGTCGCACAGGTTGTAAATAATTTCATATAATAGCCGCCTTACGCCGGTTATGCAGACGCTTTCACCCCGCACCTCAACGCCTATGTGCCTTTCCTCCGCCTCCGTGCGCAGGTCGTTTGCAGCCTCCGCCGCAACCGCCTTCAGGTCAACGCGCTCCGTAGGCATATCGCAGCCTTCGTCAAGCCGCGAAAGCCTTATTATGTCGCCTATCAGCGTAACCAGCCGCTGCGCCTCCTGCCGAATGTGGCCCACAAAGCGGGGCATATCCTCCGCCTTCACCATGCCGTTTTCTATCAGCTCCGCGCTGCCTATAATGCCCTGTAACGGTGTTTTCAGTTCGTGCGAAACGTTTGCCGTGAACTCGCGGCGCATGGCGTCCGCATTCTGCTTTTCGGTTATGTCAAAGCCGAGTATCACCGCGCCTATGGTCTTTCCGTCGGATTCTATGCGGCTCACGTCAAGCTGATATACCTTGCCGCCGCGGCTCATGCTCGTCTCGCCGTGGCCGCCATCGTATGCGGCGCGTATGGCCTCGCTCAGCTTGGGGTTCCTGTCCACCGTAATAAAATCGTGGCCCGCGCAGTTTTCTTCCGCGTTGAATAGCTGCCTTGCCGCGGGATTCATGCTTATTATGCTCCCCTTTTCATCCAGCAGCACAAGCCCTTCGTTCATGCTGCGGGTTATGGCGTTGAACTCGTCCTTCTTCTTGTCCAGCGCGCGCATCTGCGCGTCTATCTGCGTATGCTGGCGGTTTATGCGGCTCAGCAGCGGGGCTATCTCCTCGTATGCGTCGTTGTCCAGCGGATGGTCAAGGTCCAGCGCGTTCAGCGGTGCAACTATTCTCTGCGCCAGCCTGTTCGCCATAACTATCGCCAGTACAAGCGCCGCCAGCACTATTATTACCACCGGCCTCAGCATGCCCAGCGCCAGCGTGGCGATTGTCGCCCGGCTTACGGATATTCTTATTACGCTGCCGTCGTCAATCCGCTTTGCGTAGTACATCGTCTTTTGCATAAGCGTTGCCGAATAGCGCGTGCTTTGCCCTTCTCCGGCTTCAAGCGCCTGCCGCACCTCCTCGCGCGCGGCGTGGTTGTCCAGCGTGCTTTTGTCGCTTCCGCTGTCGTATTTCACCGTGCCGTCGGGCGCTATCCATGTCAGCCTGTATTGTTCGCCCTTCACGCGGGCAAGGTAATCCTCCCCGCCCTGCTCAACGCCCGCCGCCGCAAGGCTCAGCTGATCCTTCAGCTCGTTTTCCTGCAGGCTTGCAAAGTATTCGTATAAGCAGTCCATTATTATCAGCAGGCTTGAGAGCAGTATTATGCCCGCAACAAGCATTATAGCCCTGAATATTCTTTTCGTCATTGCCATTCCTCCATCCGGTAGCCAACGTTTCTTACGGTTTTGATGCTTTCGCCGCATTTGCCAAGCTTTTGGCGCAGCGTGCGTATATGCATATCTATGGTGCGCGTTTCGCCCATGTAGTCCGTTCCCCAAATAAGCTCCATAAGCTGCTCCCTTGTGAACGCCGTGCCCATATGGGAAAGGAACAGCTTCAGCAGCTCATATTCCTTGTATGTCAGCGTTATTCGCTCCCCGTCTGCGCTCACGGTATGCTCAAGTGTGTTCATGCTTATGCCGCAGGCGTTGAGCGTGCTTTTTTCATCCTCCGCGCCGCATCGCCTGAGCACGGCCTTCACGCAGGATATAAGCTCCATCACGCCGAAGGGCTTGGTCAGATAATAATCCGCGCCAAGGTCAAGCCCTTGTATCTTGTCGTATTCGCTGCCCTTGGCCGTGGCCATGACTATGGGTATCTGCTTCAGCGCGGCGTTGGCCCGTATGCGCCTTAGCAGCTCTATTCCGTCAATGCCCGGCAGCATAACGTCCAGCACAATAAGCTGCGGCTTATCCTTTTCGCCGGTTATGGCGGCATAGAAGCTGCTGCCGTCCTCAAAACCCCTTGCCGCAAAGCCCGCGGAGCTGAGCGCGTATACCTCTATGTCCCGAATGCTTGCGTCATCCTCCACGCACCATATCATGCACTTTAGTCCTCCTTATGCACTCCCGTTACGGAGAATATGACCCATTCGGCAATGTTAACCGCGTGGTCGGCAATGCGCTCAAAATACTTGGCTATCATCAATAAATCCAGCGCATATTCGCCGTCCGTCGGGTCGGCCGCTATTCTTTCGATGAGCTGATGCTTCACCCTGTCGAAATATGCGTCAACAACATCATCCGCGGCAATGACCTTCTCCGCCATTATTGTATCATGTTTTACATATGCGTCCACACTATCCGTAACCATTTTTATTGCCGCGTTCGCCATTTCGCGCATAAGCTGCTCGTTGGCGGCGCTCCTGTCGCTAAGATAGGTTATTATCTCCGCGATATCCTCAGCCTGGTCGCCTATGCGCTCCATATCGGTTATCATCTTAAGCGCGGCGGATATCTGCCTTAAATCGCGCGCCACGGGCTGCTGCTGGAGCAAAAGCTTCAGGCACATGGATTCTATGCTGCGCTCCTTCTGGTCTATCGCCACGTCAAGCCCGGCAACCTTTTTCGCAAGCGCCTTGTCGCCTTCCATAAGCGCCTTCAGCGCCATGCCTATGGATTCCTCGCACATTGCACCCATCTCAATAAGCTCCCTGTTCAGCTCCGCAAGCTGATTGTCAAACCGGCTTCTCATTATCCGAACCTCCCTGTAATATAATCCTCTGTGCGCTTATCCGTGGGCTGGGAGAACATCTCCTCCGTCTTGCCGTATTCAACAAGCTCGCCCAGCAGGAAAAACGCCGTGTTGTCTGATATCCTTACCGCCTGCTGCATATTGTGTGTAACAATGACTATGGTGTATTGCTCCTTAAGCTGCATGGCCAGTTCTTCTATTTTTGATGTTGATATGGGGTCCAGCGCGCTTGTGGGCTCGTCCATCAGCAGCACGTCCGGCTCCACCGCCAGCGCACGCGCTATGCAAAGGCGCTGCTGCTGCCCGCCGGAAAGGCCAAGCGCATTCTTCCTCAGCCTGTCCTTTACCTCGTCCCATATTGCCGCGCCGCGCAGGGACTTTTCAACAATGTCGTCCAGCTTGGCCCTGTTCCTTATGCCGTGGGTGCGCGGGCCGTAGGCAATGTTGTCATATATGCTCATGGGGAACGGATTCGGCTTCTGGAACACCATGCCTATCTGCCGCCTCAGCTCGCTCACGTCCACGCCCGGCGCGAATATATCCTCCCCTTTGTATTCAACGCTTCCCGTTATCTTAACGTCCGGTATCAAATCGTTCATGCGGTCAAGCGTTTTAAGGAACGTGGACTTGCCGCAGCCGGACGGGCCTATAAGCGCCGTTATGCTGTTTTTAGGTATATCTATGTTTATATTTTTCAGCGCCTGATGGTTGCCATACCACAGGCAAAGCTCTTTCACGCTCAAAATGCTCTTTTCATTGGCTTCCATATTCTCTCTCCCTTCCATGCGCTTAGTCTATATCTGCCTTTTCTTCTTAAAGCTTCTTGCAACCGCTTCCGCGCTCAGATTTATTATAAGCGTCAGCAGCATAAGTATTGCCGCTATTGCGAACGCAACGCCGAATTCGCCGCGTTCCTTTGCGTATATATACAGCGCAACCGTAAGCGTCGCGCCGGAGCTTTTAAGCCCCATGAAGAAGCCGTTCACCGCGTGCGCTATGCCCGCCGTGAAAAGCAGCGCGGCCGATTCGCCGAGTATTCGGCCGACAGACAGTATGCAGCCGGTTATAACGCCGTCCACGCAGCCCGGCAGCACCACCGTGCGTATAACGCGCCATTTGCCCGCGCCAAGGCCGAACGCACCTTCACGGTAGCTCTGCGGCACGGTTTTAAGGCTTTCCTGCGTTGTGCGCATTACCGTAGGCAGGTTCATTATAACAAGCGTGAGCGCGCCCGCCATAAGCGAGGTTTGCATCTTCAAAAATTCACAGAAGAACAGCATGCCAACAAGGCCGTATATAATGCTCGGTATGCCGGAAAGCGTTTCCGCAGCGTATTCTATAACGCGTACAAGCCTTTTGTTCGATGCATATTCGCTAAGATATACTGCCGCGCATACGCCAAGCGGAAGCACGATTATTATGGTTGCTATCACAACGTAAATGCTGTTGAGTATATCGGGCCAAATGCCTATCGTGTCGTTCAGTATGCTTGGCGCCGTGGTCAAAAACTTCCATGTTATGTTCGGTATGCCCCGGTAAAGCACATACCCTATCAAAAACAGTACCAGCGCGCCTATGGCGGCTGTGGACGCATACATCAGCGCCTTCATGCCGTATATATATGCCCTGCGGCCAAACGAAAGCTTTTTGTTCATATATTTACGCCTCCTTGTCCCGCTTCAGGAAGAAATTGAGCGCCGCGTTTATAAGCATTATGAACACGAACAGCACCAACGCTATGGAAAACAGCGCCTGCCGCTGAAGCCCGCCGGAATAGGACATTTCGCTTGCAACGGCCGTGGTAAGAAATCTTACACTTTCAAAAAGCCCTGGCATATTCGCCACATTGCCGGAAACCATCATAACCGCCATTGCCTCGCCTATCGCGCGGCCAACGCCCAGCACCACCGCCGCAGCAATGCCGCTGCGCGCCGCGGGGACGGATACCTTGAAATATGTTTCCACCTCGGTTGCGCCAAGGGCAAGCGATGCATCCTCGTATTCCTTCGGCACGGCCTCGAGTGCAGTTACAGACACCTTTATTATTGAAGGCAGTATCATTATTGCCAGCACTATTATCGCCGCCAGCAGGCTTGCGCCGTCCGGCACGTTAAACAGCTTCCTTATCCCCGGCACAAGCACCAGCATGCCCACAAGGCCGTATACAACGCTTGGTATGCCCGCAAGCAGGCTGACTGCCGACTGCATAACAGCCTTCAGCTTCTTCGGCGCAAGCTTTGCAATATACACGCTTGCCATAAAGCCTACCGGCACGCCCAGCACTATTGCGCCGCATGTGCCGTATACGCTGGTCAGTATAAACGGCAGTATGCCGAAGGAAGGCTCGGTGGTCTTTGCCGTGGACGCCCACACCTTGCCGAACAGGAACGGTATAAGGCCTATTTCTTTTATTGCGGGCAGGCCGGATATTATAAGATAAACCGTTATCAGCAGCACGCAGCCCACGGTTATAAGTCCCGCCACAAGGAATATTCCGTGCACAATGGCTTCTATCGGCTTTGCTGTATGCTTCTTATTCTGCTTCATGCCTGCTCCTTTCTTATTAACGTGGCTGTCGGACGGCCCTTCGGCCGCCCGATCATTAAGGTTTGTATTGTTCACGCTCAGTTCGCGGCAACCGCACCGGCCTTGGCGATTATGTCCGCCGCATCGGCGCTGGTGGCGTAGTCGAAGAACTTCTGCGCAGTCTCGTTGAGGGCCGCACCGTCCTTAGTTACCAGCATGAACGGGCGCTGTACAACGTAGCTGCCGTCCTTAACGGTGTCCTCGGTGGGGGCCACTCCGCCAACGGTCAGGGCCTTAACGCTGTCCTTTAGAGAGGCAAGGGAAGCGTAGCCGATGGCGTTGGGGTTCTGAGATACGGTGGTTATAACGTCGCCGGTGGAAGTCAGCTCCTGGCGATACTGGCACTTGTCGGCGATGCCGGTGATGGATTCAAAGCCGTCCCTTGTGCCGCTGCCGCCTTCGCGACCGATGAGCACCACTTCGGCATCATTACCGCCAACGTCCTTCCAGTTGGTGATTTCGCCGGTGTAAAGCTTGGCAATGGTTTCAAGGTCAAGATTGTTTACAGGGTTTTCCGGGTTTACTATTATGGCAATGCCGTCATATGCAAGCACGGTCTCCTTAAGCCCTTCGGCCTTCTCGTCGTCCTTCAAGCTTCTGCTGGAAAGGCCGATATCGCAGCGGCCTTCAAGCACGGCCTTTATGCCGGAGCCTGAGCCGGTTGGATTGTAAGTGAACGTTGTGCCCTGGTTGTTCGCCATGAACGATTCGCCAAGCGCGCCTATCACCTTTTCCATGGACGTTGAGCCGTCAGTTGAAACGCTGCCGCCCGCGCTGCCGTTATCGGATGCGCAGCCCGCAAACATAGCCGCCGCAGTTATCGCGGCAAGCACGATCATCATAATCTTCTTCATAATTCTTATCTCCTTTCGATTCCTTCAAATCATTTTTGTTTATGCTTAAATAATACCCATTCCGTGTAAAATCAAAAAGAAATGTTATGTAAAATCCATGTCAAATCGCATAGCCTTGACAAGCTGCTGTCAATATGTGTATAATGTAAGCAACACTTGTTGCGCAAACTATGTTACTCAAAAAGGAGGCTGCCTGAATGGAGGCGCTTAGCGTAAAAGGATTATGCAAGGAATACCCATCCTTCAGCCTGAAGGATGTTTCCTTTTCGGTTGAGCAGGGTGCTATAATGGGCTTTATCGGCCGCAACGGCGCAGGAAAAACCACCACGCTCAAATCAATACTCAATTTGGTGCATCCAAGCCGCGGAGAGATACGCTTTTTCGGCACGGAGCTTAAAAAGAACGAGCTGGAGATAAAAAAACAGATAGGTTTTGTTTCCGGCGGCGTAGATTACTATGTAAAAAAGAAAATCAAGACTATAACCAACGTTACGCGCCGCTTTTATGATGATTGGGATGAGCAGGCGTACCGCCGCTATATGGCGCAGTTTGAGCTGGACGAGAACAAAACGCCTGAGCAGCTTTCCGCCGGCATGAAGGTGAAATACGCGCTCACGCTTGCGCTGAGCCACAGGGCGAAGCTGCTTATACTCGATGAACCCACAAGCGGGCTCGATCCCGTATCGCGTGACGATCTGCTGGATGTTTTTCTTTCGCTTCAGCGCGAAGGCGTAAGCATACTTTTCTCCACGCATATAACAAGCGACCTTGACCGCTGCGCGGATTCAATAACATATATACGCCGCGGGGAGATTGCCGCGAGTATGCCGCTTGAGCAGTTCCTTGGGCAGTATATGGCCGCAGAAATAGACGCCGATGCCATCCCCGCCTATATAAGCGCGCTGCTCATAGGCGCCAAGCCCGCCAAGCACGGCTACACCGCCATAGTGAACAAGCGGGACGCAGCCAAGCTGCCCGCATTTGTGCGCCTTACCCCGGCCGATCTTGAAACGGCCATGATACATCTTGAAAAGGAGTGAAAGCCATGCTGTCAAAGCTGTTGTATAAGGAATTTAAGCTTGCCCTGCATCCGGCGGCGGTGCTTTTTCTGCTGCTGAGTTCAATGATGCTTATTCCGAATTATCCAATGTATGTGCTGTTTTTCTATAACACGCTGGGCATATTCTTCATCTGCCTCAGCGGACGCGAAAATCACGACTTTGCATATTCCCTCTCCCTGCCCATAAGGAAGCGGGACGCCGTGTGCGCGCGCATTGTGTTCGCCGTTATATTGCAGCTTGCGCAGTGCGTATTGGCGGTTGGCTTCATGTTCGTCCGCCGCGCGCTGGGCCTTGGCGCAAATGAAGCCGGAATGGATCCGAACGTTGCTTTTTTCGGGCTAAGCTTCATAATGCTCGCCGTCTTTAATTATGTTTTCTTCACCGGCTATTTTTCGCGGCCTGATAAGGTCGGCCGTGTATTCGCCCGCGCAAGCATAGTAACGTTTGTGTACATTGGCATTGCGGAAGCCTGTACGTTTGCCGTTCCGTTCTTCCGCGATGTGCTCGATACGCCCGATCCCGAAAACATGGGTGTAAAATTCATCGTACTCGCTATAGGCGCGGTGATATACGGGCTTACATCATATGTAGTGTATCGCATATCCGCGAAGAAATTCGAAGCGCTTGATATGTAAAATTAAATCTTCATACAGAAAAGAGACAGCCGCGTGACTGTCTCTTTTTATGTTTAATTATGCGTTTCAGGCTTTGAGCGCTGCTTCGATGGTGTCTATCAATTCCTTGGCGGCAAGCGTTGGCGGCATTTCCCCGCTCATTACCTGCCCGCTCAGTTCGTCCATGCATTTCTGCACGCGCGGATTTGAATAGATCATTGTGCGGATATAATCATCAGTCATGCTCTTTACCCATTCCATGGTCTGCGATCCGCGGCGGGATTCAAGCACGCCCGTGCGGCGCGTCTGCTTGATAAAGCCGAGTATAACGTTCCATATGCCCTCTACGCCTTCGCCCGTTATGGCGGAGCATGTGTATGCTCCCGTGGTCCAGCCTTCGGTCGCAGGGCGCAGATATCTGAGCACCTGCTCATATTCGGCCCTGGCGGCCTGCGCGCGGGTTTTATTGTCCCCGTCGGCCTTATTGACCAAAATAGCATCCGCCGTTTCTATAACGCCTTTCTTTATGCCCTGAAGGTCGTCCCCCGCGCCTGCAATGGTTATAACAAGGAAAAAGTCCACCATTGCGCGCACTGAGGTTTCGTTCTGGCCCACGCCCACGGTTTCAACAAGAATGGTATCGAATCCGGCCGCTTCGCAAAGGAGCATGGTTTCGCGGCTTTTGCGCGTTACCCCGCCCAATGTTCCGCCGGAAGGAGACGGGCGTATGAACGCTTCGTTCCTTCTTGAAAGGCGTTCCATGCGCGTTTTGTCGCCCAGTATGCTGCCGCGTGAGATGCTGCTTGTCGGGTCCACGGCAAGCACAGCAACCTTCCTCCCCTTATCGCAAAGCATATTGCCGAAGCACTCTATAAACGTGCTTTTACCGGCACCGGGCACGCCCGTTATGCCAACGCGTACGCTGTTACCGGTATAGGGCAGAATGCGACGGATTATTTCCTGCCCCAATGCGAAATGCTTTTCGGAATTGCTTTCCACAATGGTTATGGCCTGCGCCAAAATGCGGCGGTTGCCGCTGAGCACGCCCTGAACATACTCCTCCACGCTCATCTGTTTACGCGAAAAGGGGCGGGGCGCAGTTTCCTGCACTCCGCTGCCTTCTATCCCCGGCATAACGCTGGAAGCGAATTCGCTCCCCGCACCGTCCGGAGTCCATTCGGGTTTATAGTTTTCCTTGTTCTCTGCCATTTTTATTTGGTGTAGCCAAGGCGCTCGTTAAGCTTATTGAGCATTTCTTCCGCGGCCTCGGGTATGCGGGTACCGGGCCCGAATATACAAGCCGCGCCGGCCTTATACAGGAAATCGTAATCCTGCGGCGGGATAACGCCGCCCGCTATTACCATTATGTCCTCGCGGCCAAGCTTCTTCAGCTCTTCCATCAGCTGCGGCAGCAGCGTCTTGTGTCCGGCGGCAAGGGAACTCATGCCAACGATATGCACGTCGTTATCCACGGCGTCGCGCGCGGTCTCGGCAGGGGTCTGGAACAGGGGACCTACGTCCACGTCAAAGCCCATGTCCGCATAAGCGGTGGCAACTACCTTGGCGCCGCGGTCGTGACCATCCTGGCCCATCTTGGCGACCATTATGCGAGGACGGCGGCCTTCGCGCTTTTCAAATTCATCGGTCATCTTCCTTACGCGCTCTATCGCGGCGGTATCGGAAGATTCCTTGGAATATACGCCGGAAATGGAGCGTATAACGGCCTTATGGCGGCCGCAGACCTTTTCTACTGCCATAGATATCTCTCCCAGGCTTGCTCGCGCTCGGGCGGCCTCAACGGCCAGCTCAAGCAGGTTGCCTTCTCCCGTTTCAACGGACTTGGTGATCGCGTCAAGGCACTGCTGAACCTTTGCATTGTCGCGGTTGGCGCGCAGCTTATTCAGCCTTGCTATCTGCGCCTCGCGCACGGCGGTGTTGTCAACTTCAAGAATGTCTATCGCATCCTCATGCTCAAGCTGCATATAGTTCAGACCGACTATGTTTTCGCGGCCGGAGTCTATGCGGGCCTGACGGCGCGCGGCAGCTTCTTCTATTCTCATCTTGGGCAGGCCGGTTTCTATTGCCTTGGCCATGCCGCCCAGCTTTTCAACCTCCTGTATATGGCCCCATGCACGCTTTATCAGCTCATCGGTCAGGGCTTCAACATAGTATGAACCGCCCCAAGGATCAACCACCTTGCAAACGCGAGTCTCGTCCTGAATATAAAGCTGAGTATTTCTTGCTATGCGCGCAGAGAAGTCCGTTGGCAGGGCAATGGCTTCGTCAAGGGCGTTGGTATGCAGGCTCTGCGTATGGCCAAGCGCGGCAGCCATGGCTTCCATGCAGGTACGGCCAATGTTGTTGAACGGATCCTGCGCGGTAAGGCTCCAGCCGGAGGTCTGGCAATGCGTCCTCAGCGCCATGGACTTATCAAGCTTCGGCCCGAATTCCTTTATTATCTTGGCCCACAGCACGCGGCCCGCGCGCATTTTGGCAACCTCCATAAAGTAATTCTTGCCCATGCCCCAGAAGAAGGACAGGCGGGGCGCGAACGCATCTATATTCAGTCCGGCGGCGATACCGGTGCGGATGTATTCAAGGCCGTCCGCAAGGGTGTAACCAAGCTCTATATCCGCAGTTGCACCGGCTTCCTGAATATGGTAGCCAGAGATGGAGATGGAGTTGAACTTTGGCATATATTTTGCGGTGTAAGCAAAAATATCGCCTATTATGCGCATGGAGGTCTTGGGAGGATAGATGTAAGTATTCCTCACCATGAACTCCTTGAGTATGTCGTTCTGTATGGTACCGGCCAGCTTGGACTTATCAACGCCCTGCTCTTCGGCAGCCAGAATGTAGAACGCCATTATGGGCAGCACCGCGCCGTTCATGGTCATTGAAACGGACATCTGGTCAAGCGGAATGCCCTTGAACAGTATTTCCATATCCAGTATGGAATCAACGGCAACGCCGGCCTTACCAACGTCGCCAACCACTCTGGGATGATCGGAATCGTAGCCGCGGTGGGTAGCAAGGTCAAACGCTATTGAAAGGCCCTTCTGACCGGCGGCAAGGTTGCGCCTGTAAAACGCATTGGATTCTTCCGCGGTGGAGAAGCCTGCGTATTGGCGAACGGTCCACGGACGGGTGACGTACATTGTGGGATACGGCCCGCGGAGGAAAGGCGGCAGACCGGCGGTGTAACCGGTGTGCACGGCGTCCTTAATGTCCGCACGGGTATAGTTGGGCTGAACGTCTATCTGCTCCATGGTATGGGTGACCAGTTCTTCAACGCTCATGCCGGTTTCGGCCTTAACGCGCGCGGCCCACTGCTCCTTGGTTTCCTTTTCAAGGCAGGGAGCGGTAAAATCTACTTTCGAAAAATCGGGTCTTGTGCTCATATCAGCCTATCCCCCTCTCGGACTGTATCTTTTTAAGTATCTCAAGGCAGTTTGCTTTAACGTGAATGTATTCATCCACGCCCGCCTCGTCATAGCTGGGCTTGAACTCCGCCGCAGGTGCGCCCGCAAGCATAACCAGCATATTCGGCGCCTTTTCCTTTATGCCCTTTGCAATGGCTGGAACAAGCTCCGGATAAGTATCATCGGTGGAGCAGATAACGGCCACGTCCGCGCCGCTTTCCACCGCCGCCTTAACGGCGCAGTTGGGGCATTCAAAGCCATCGTTGCCAATAACGTTTATGCCGCCCACCTCAAGGAACCCGCGCGAGAAATCCGCCCTGGCCTTATGCTGGGGGATCGGCCCCATGTTCACAAGGAACGCGCTCAGGCGCTTGCCGGTCTTTTCCGCCGCATCGTCGGTAGCCTTGCGCAGCGCTTCAAACTGCTCCGTCCAGCGGTGCTGTTCAATGGGTTCAATGTGCATGGCCATGCTGCCGCTGCAGCAGGGCTGTCCCGCGGGCTTTGCAGCCCTTTCAAGCGGCTTTTCGGTCATGTTGGCATACATATTGGTGCCCACGGCCCTGTCCGCACGGGTAGCCAGCTTCTTAAAGCGCTCGTTGAGCACCTTTTTAACTTCGGCCTGTATTTCGCCCTTTTCAAGCATGGCATACATGCCGCCGTTAGCCTCTATTTCCTTAAATTTATCGGATATCGCCTTTATCAGTTCGCCTGTAAGGGTTTCAACATACCAGCTTCCGCCTGCGGGATCCACAGGATGCAGCAGGTCGAATTCCTCGCGCAGCATAAGCTGCAGGTTGCGCGCTATCCTCTTGCTGGTTTCATCGCTTTCGCCGATGGCTTCATCAAGCGTGGAAACGCTCATGGCGTTTATTCCGCCAACAACGCCGGAGAAAGCTTCCGTGGTGGTGCGCAGAATATTTACATAGGGATCAAACACCGTTTTGGTGAACGCGGAAGTGCGGGCGTAAACGTCCGCCTTGGCGGCCTCGTCACCCGCGCCGTATGCGCGCGCCATGCGCGCGTACACAACGCGCATCGCCCTAAGCTTGGCTATTTCCATGAAGAAGTTGGAACCGAGGGACACGGAAAGGCGAATGCTCTTAGCAGCATCGTCCGCACTTATGCCGCGCTCCATCATGGCGGCGATATAATCGCTGGCGGTGGCTATAACATAAGCCGCTTCCTGCACGGCAGTAGCGCCGCCGTTGGCGTATACGTTGCCGTCCGCTATAACGGTGCGCAGCTTGGGTGCATTCTCCTTGGCGAACTTTACGGATTCCGCCATGTCGTCATACGCCTTTTCAAGCGTTTTGCCTATGCCGCCGCGCAGCGCTATCATGCCGATGGGGTCCGCGCCGAAGCAGCCTTCCGCCTTATCAAAGTCCTTAACGGCGGCCTTGGCAAGCTTCAGCTTGCTTATGGCGGAGCCGCCTGCGGTTACGTGCAGGCCGGCCGCGGGCAGCACAACGCCTTCAAACAGCTTTGCCATGTCCGCTTCGTTTTCTACCTTTACGCCGCCGCACAGCTTAACGTTAACGGCGGTAGCGCCGCGGTCAAGCTCATGCAGTATCTGCTTATTGGCCTGCGCCGGATCAACGGCGTTCACTTCCTGTGCTATCGCCCATGGGTGATCCATATAGCCCGCGGGGTCGGTGCCGCGCAGATAGTCGCCCTCGCCGGGGCGTTCGGGGTTGGCGGAATAGTCCGCATCGGTATATATGGGCTTAAGGGTTATGCCCTCATATGTTTTGGTGAGCAGCTTTTTATCAAAATCCGCACCCTTGAGCGATTCTATCGCCGCGGCCTTCCATTCGTCATAGGTAGGCACGGGGAATTCGTCAAGAGACGGCCTGGTGAACTGGTTTTCTTCGTTTGCCATTGTGTAAATATCCTCCTTGGCTTAAACGGGGAAGTTGCCGTGCTTCTTTTCGGGACGGGTTTCCTTTTTGCTTTCAAGCATGGCAAGGGCGCTGGCTATATGCACGCGGGTAAGCGCGGGCTCTATAACGTCGTCCACAAAGCCGCGGGACGCCGCCTGATAAGGATTGGCAAAGTTCTTGCGGTATTCCTCTATCATCTGCTTGCGGGTCTCCTGCGGGTTCTCGCTGGCCTCTATTTCCTTGCGGTAAACTATGTTGGCCGCGCCGTCCGGACCCATAACGGCTATTTCCGCCGTGGGCCATGCGAACACCATGTCCGCGCCAAGGTCCTTGGAGCACATTGCAAGATATGCTCCGCCGTAGGCCTTGCGGGTAACAACGGTTATCTTGGGGCAGGTAGCCTCGGAATAGGCATAGAGCATCTTCGCGCCGTGGCGGATTATTCCGCCGTATTCCTGGTTCACGCCGGGCAGGAAGCCGGGAACATCAACAAAGGTGATGAGCGGTATATTGAAGCTGTCGCAGAAGGAGATGAACCTTGCGGCCTTATCGGAAGCATTTATATCCAGGCTGCCGGCCATAACGGTGGGCTCGTTGGCCAGTATGCCAACGCTCTTTCCGCCAACGCGGCCAAAGCCGGTTATCATATTTTTCGCATAGTAGGGCTGCACCTCGAAGAAGTCGCCGTCGTCAACAACGCTCTTTATAACGGTCTTCATTTCGTAAGCCTTGTTGCTGCTTTCGGGCATTATCTCGTTCAGGTTTTCGCATACCCTGTTCACATCGTCTCCTGAGTACCTTACAGGGGCGCTCTCGCGGTTGGAAGAAGGCAGGAAGCTTACAAGGCGCCTTATGCCCTCAAGCGTCTGATATTCGTCGGGATATACAAAGTGCGCCACGCCGGACTTCTGGTTATGCACCATTGCGCCGCCAAGGGCTTCGCTGGTGACTTCCTCGCGGGTAACGGTCTTTATTACCTGCGGGCCGGTTATGAACATATAGGAGGTCTTATCGGACATGAATATGAAGTCCGTAAGTGCGGGGGAATACACCGCGCCGCCCGCGCAGGGGCCCATTATGGCCGAAATCTGCGGCACCACGCCGGATGCAATGGTATTGCGGAAGAAAATGTTGCCGTAACCGGAAAGCGCGTCAACGGCTTCGGGTATCCTTGCTCCGCCGCTGTCGTTAAGGCCTATAACGGGTGCGCCCATTTTAAGCGCAAGGTCAAGCACCTTGCATATCTTCTTTGCATGCATTTCGCCCAGCGAACCGCCTACAACGGTGAAGTCCTGCGCGAAAACATACACGAGCCTGCCGTCTATCATGCCGTAGCCGGTAACCACGCCGTCGCCGGGGGCCTTGGCGTCGTAGCGGCTTTCAACGAATGCGTCAAGCTCAACAAAGCTGCCCTGATCCAGCAGGTAGTTCAGCCTTTCGCGGGCGGTCAGCTTGCCGGAATCATGCTGCTTGGCTATGCGCTTTTCCCCGCCGCCGGCAGCGATCCTGTCCTTCTTCTCGTAAAGCAGATCTATCTTGTTTCCCATCTGTTTTTCTCCTTAATTTATGTTGTACCTGTAATTTTTTATTTTCTTTCGGTAAGCTCCAGCAGCACGCCCGCGGACGCCTTGGGGTGCATGAAGGCTATGCTTGCTCCGCCCGCTCCGTAACGGGGGGCGTTATCTATCATGCGGAAGCCCTTTTCCTGCATTTCGGCTATGGCAGCCTTTATATCGGGAACGCGGATAGCAATATGCTGTATGCCGGTGCCCTTCTTTTCTATGAACTTAGCTATGGGGCCGTCCTCGGTGGTGCTTTCAAGCAGCTCCAGCTCGCTGTCTCCGCAAGGATAGAACTCCACGCGCACCTGCTGCTCCTTAACTTCCTCTATGCCGGTGCTCTTAAGGCCGAGCGCCTCATAAAACGGCCTCATTTCGTCAAGGCTGTTTACCGCTATACCTACATGGTCGATCCTGAGTGGTTCCATACTGTACCGTCCTTTCTATGCGTTAAAGCAGAATATATCTATGCTATAATTCTACACTATTTTTCTTCGTTTGGGTATACATATCCCACCTGTCGATTTTTCAACAGGTGGGATATGGTAATTTTACTTGTTAAGCAGCTCGTCTGCAAACCTGAAGCCGGCTTCCGCGCACTTCATGTTCTTTTCTATGAAGCGGGGGAACTGCTCCTTGAGCGATTCAAGCGCGCTCTCGCGCCTTACAAGGCCGGTATAGCCAACCAGGAAGGATACGGCTATAACGTTTGCGCCCTGGGGATTTATCTCATGCGCGGCATGCAGAATGGGAACCTTTATAACGTTCTTGCCGCTGCCGTCGGTATGCATGGAAGAATCCACGAATATGACCGTTTTATCGTCCGCCGCAAGGCCATAGGTCTTGAATGCGTCGTCCGTGAGGCACAGCAGGTAATCCGGTGTGGTCGCCTTGGGATAATCGATAGGCTCCTCGCTTATTACCACTTCTGCTTTGGAGGAGCCGCCGCGGGCTTCGGGGCCGTAGCTCTGGCTCTGTATGGCATACTTGCCATCGTGCACGGCGGCCGCGGCCAATATTATACCGGCAGAGATTATGCCCTGTCCGCCGGAACCGCTGAAACGGAATTCAATACGCTTACCCATTATTTCTTTCCTCCGGCCTTCATAATTACTTCATCATAAGCCTCGGTATATTCCTTGGCTTCCTTGTTAACAAATTCGCCTATGACGAACGGCTTGTCGTATTCCGTTACGCCGGGCTTAAGCATGGTGCAGTCATCGCGCAGCCTTTCCATCATGGATACAGCATCGCCGATCTTGTTCCTGCGGCCGTAATAGGTGGGGCAGGTGGACAGGCACTCAACAACGGAGAAGCCCTTATGCTCTATTGCATGCTTTATATAATTCTTTGTCTGCATCGCATGATACACGCTGCCGCGGGCAACATAGGTCGCGCCTGCGCCGCCGGCCAGATTCACCAAATCGAACGGGCGGTCGATATTGCCGTAAACGGCGGTGGTGGCGAACTTACCGGTAGGAGTCATGGGCGAGAACTGGCCGCTGGTCATGCCGTAGATGCAGTTGTTGACTACCACAAGCGTTATATCAACATTCCTGCGGCAGGCATGGATAAAGTGGTTGCCGCCTATTGCGGTGGCGTCGCCGTCGCCGGAGATTACTATAACATGAAGATCGGGGTTAGCCATCTTTATGCCGGTAGCAAACGGAAGCGCGCGGCCGTGCGCAGTGTGCAGGGTATCGAAATCCATGTATCCGGGTGCGCGGGAGGAGCAGCCTATACCAGAGACTATAACGGTCTTGTCGCGGTCAAGGCCCAGCTCATCTATGGCGCGGATTATGTTTCCCATCACGATGCCGTTGCCGCAGCCGGGGCACCAGATATGGGGCATATGGGACTCTCTGAGGTAATCTTGTACGTTCGTCATTTTGAAATCACCGCCATTACGTCGTTGTAAAGTTCTTCGGTCTTGAACAGCTCGCCGGAAGCCTTAGCTATCAGGCTGACCTTAGCCTTGCCTTCGGTGTAGCGTTCAACCTCGCCCACATACTGGCCAAGGTTCATTTCGGGAACGATTATGTTCTTCACGTTCTCGTTAAGCAGGGACTGATATTCCGTCTTGGGGAACGGCCAAAGCATCTTCACGGTGAAAAGGCCCGCCTTGATGCCTTCGCTGCGCAGCCGCTTGACTATGTTCATGGAAGTCCTGGCCACGGAACCGTACGCCACGAATATATGCTCTGCATCGTCGGTCATGTACTTTTCGTTTATGGCGAAGTTGGGATCGTTCTCCTTCACCTTGCCGTTTATGCGCGCCATCAGCTTTTCATGCACAGCAGGGGTGTTGGTGGGGAAGCCGGTCTCGCCATGGGAAAGGCCGGTCACGTGGAAGTGATAGCCTTCGCCGTAGGCTGCCATCGGGGGAACCATGCTGCCTTCTTCAACCTTGTAGGGCAGATAGTCCTTGCTGGGCGCTTCGGCGGGATGCACGCGGTCAACAACTTCGTAATCGTCTTCCAGCGCAACGCCTTCACGCATGTGTGCAATGACTTCGTCCGTCATCAGCAGCACGGGTGTGCGGTACATTTCCGCAAAGTTGAATGCCTTTATGGTCAGCTCGTACATTTCCTTGACGGAGCTGGGGCAAAGGGTTATCATGGGATGGTCGCCGTGCGTACCCCAGCGGGCCTGCATCACGTCGCCCTGTGCAGGGGAGGTGGGAAGGCCGGTGGAGGGACCTGCGCGCATTATCATGGCAACAACTATGGGCAGCTCCGCCATGGCAGCATAGCCTATAAGCTCCTGCTTAAGGGAGAAGCCCGGGCCGCTGGTGGCAGTCATTGCCTTTTTGCCGGCCAGGCTTGCGCCGCAAACGGCCGCTATGGATGCGATCTCGTCCTCCATCTGGAGGAACTTGCCGCCTACTTTGGGGAGCAGTATGCTGGACTGCTCAGCTATTTCCGAGGAAGGGGTTATGGGGTAACCCGCAAAAAGACGCATGCCCGCCTTTATTGCGCCCATAACGCAGGCTTCATTGCCCTGCAGCAGAATTGCCTTGCTCATTTGTCGCCCTCCTTAATCACTTTGATCGCCAAATCAGGGCAGCGCAGCTCACACATATAGCAGGCTATGCATTCATCCTGATTAACCACCGTGGCCTTCTCCGTTTCTTCGTCAAGGCCAAGCACCTTCTTGGGGCAGAACGCCGCGCATATGCCGCAGCCCTTGCACCATTTCCGGTTGATTTCGATTCTGTTCATCAATACAAACCTCTGCAATCATTTTGGGCAGAGCGTACAGTACCAACTCCGCCATGTATGATTGTACTGCATATCCGTTAAAATGTCTACAAAATTTTTATATTTTTATTCATTCATGATAGCTGGCGGCGTTTTTAGCCAAATGCATAATTTTAGCTTATTTCTCTGGATTTTAGTATTTTCGGCTCCACGGATTCCCGTATTCTTGTATCCTTGTATACAGCATAATCATTTTATATTTTGGTATAATTATGCATTATTTTTTACAGCGAAACAAAATGCGGCAGCAACATAAGTTGCCGCCGCAAAGCAAATCATACGTTCAGTTTTATCAATAATTGTCGGCCTTTATTTCAAAGTAAGCCTTGGGGTGCGCGCACACGGGGCAAACCTCCGGCGCCTTGGTGCCGATGTGTATATGGCCGCAGTTGCTGCATTTCCAAACAACTATGCCATCCCGCTCGAACACCTTGCCGTTTTCAATGTTATCTATCAGCTTATTGTAGCGTTCTTCGTGTTCCTTCTCTATCTTGCCGACCGCCTCGAACAGATACGCAATGTGGTCAAAGCCTTCTTCCTTGGCCACGGCCGCAAACTGGGCATACATATCCGTCCATTCATAGTTTTCGCCTGCAGCAGCATCCTTCAGGTTTGTCAGCGTATCAGGCACCTTGCCGTCGTGCAGCAGCTTGAACCACATTTTTGCATGTTCCTTTTCGTTGCCGGCGGTTTCTTCGAATATGGCGGCTATTTGGTTATAGCCTTCCTTCTTGGCGGCGGACGCATAGTAGGTATACTTATTCCTGGCCTGGCTTTCGCCCGCAAACGCAGCCATCAGATTCGCTTCGGTCTTGCTTCCCTTGAGTTCCATTTTTAATTTTCTCCCTTCAATTTCTTTTCATCGTTTTATATTCTGTCTTTTTTCAGCGGTATTCATTCCGCTGCGTTTGGGCGCACCGTGCGCATATTCCGGAAAACAGCATGCTCACGCCGTCCACATATATTTCGTGCTGCGCATTGGCTGCCGCGCAAACATCCGGCAGCGGCACCATTATATCGAACATTCTGCCGCAGCAGGAGCATACGGCGTGGTTATGATGCACAATGTTGCCATCGAACCTGTCCGCCCCGTTCGGATTGGAAATTTTGAGCACCTTGCCCGCGGCCGCAAGCTGATTAAGGTTGCGATACACGGTTGCAATGCTTATGTTCGGGTCCTGCCCCTTCACCATCTCGTGCAGCTCATCCGCCGTGGGGTGAACAGGATTCGTCCTGAGCGTGTTCAGTATTATTTCCCTCTGCCGGGAGTAGATCATGCGCTTTCCTCCTCTTTCAATATTAGTAACAATTCTTAATCTTATTATATTTATTTTTTGTGTAATGTCAAGATGAAATTTGCAAAATATCTGTTTTTCGCCTGCCAGAATAAAAAAGAACCCCGAATCGCTTCGGAGTTCTTCATTTTTGCCTTTTCTAATTCACCGATATACCGCTGCGCGGAACAAAGGGGATTAGCCCCAAAGGTGGGGGGACGTTCTGCGTCCGCCAAAAAACGGAGGCTTGTGAGTTTTAAGCTGTCAGCTTACCTTCCCTTGCGCGCCTGGAAGCAGGCGGAGCAATAGATGGGCCTGTCGTTCTTGGGAACGAAAGGAATCTTGGTGGGCGCGCCGCACGCCGCGCAAACGGCATCGTACATCTCACGCTCGCCGGAGCGCTGGGATTTACGAGCGTTCCTGCACGCCTTGCAACGGATGGGCTCGTTCTGGAAGCCTTTTTCGGCATAGAATTCCTGCTCACCGGCCGTGAATACGAATTCAGCGCCGCAATCCTTGCATACCAATGTCTTGTCCTGGAACATGTGTGTGTTTCCCCTTGTAAATATTATTTATTTGGCTGTACCAAACTTCGGCTGACCTGGTCTTTGCCCCCACACTCGCCGCCCGGGGCTTCCGCTACTGAGCGTAATTGCCTCCCACTACCGGCCCTCTCGCGCGTTATGCGCGGACGGACTTACATCTAAGCCGCACCATGCTCACGGGCGCTTTGGCCCGCTTATGTGGATCGTTTCGCCTGCGACTGGCATCGACTTTCAACCACAGACCCGAAGCGTTGGTATAACTTTGTCTATTATATTGCACCCATCCAAAAAGTGCAAGCAGTTTAAGCCGCAGAAAAATAATATATTCTGCTTATCTGTGGGGCATTTCGTCATACGCCGCGCGCGGGCCGCCAACGTATTTGGGCCGTGTGCGCGCCATGGTAACGTTTGCTTCGCCTATATGGCGCGTTTTTGCGTGAACGGGCACCACTACCGGATGCATATGCATGCCTATGAACGTGCCGCCTATGTCCATGCCGGCGCTTGCCCTGCCGCGCAGATCCTCCACCATAACATGGTCGTCAAAGCGCGCCACCGCCTCCATTGAAAATGCGCCGCCCGCATGCAGCTGCGGCTTTACCCAAACCTGCTGAAGGTGATATTTTTCCATGCATTCACGCTCCACAACCAGGCAGCGGTTAAGATGCTCGCAGCACTGCACCGCAAGATACAGCCCGTGCGCCTTTATTTTGGGCAGCACAGCGTCCATTATGGCCTTCGCGGCTTCCACGCTGGAGCCCGTGCCTATAAGCTTGCCCATCACTTCGCTTGTCGAGCAGCCTATAACCAATATATCGCCCGTTTTAAGCGTATCCGCAGCCTCAAGCAGTTCGTCTATCGCGGCGTTAGCCTGAGCATTTATGCTTTCATATGCGCTCATAAGTTTTTCCTCCTGTTTTTCCTTTATAAGCGGGACTATTATAGCACAAATGCGCAGCGGTAGCAAAATAATATATACTGCCGTTGAAAAAAGGTATCAAAGCGTGCTATAATCCAATCAATCCACTTTGTTAAAGGAGATTCTCATGAAAATCACAGAAGTCCGTCTCGGCATGATATCCGTGCCGCTGCGCGTTCCCTTCAAGACCGCTCTGCGCTCCGTAAACAGCGTAGAGGATGTGGTGGTAGAAATACACACCGATACCGGAGCCGTCGGCTACGGCGAAGCACCACCCACCGGCGTTATAACCGGCGATACCACCGGCGCAATAATCGGCGCCATGAAGGACCACATTATAAAGACCCTTGTCGGCCGCGATGTGGACGATTTTGAAAGCGTTACCAAGGCGCTCAACGGCTGCATAGTGCATAACACCTCCGCCCGCGCGGCAGCAGACATGGCGCTGTGGGATCTTTACGGCCAGCTGCACAACATCCCCGTGTACAAGCTGCTTGGCGGCGGACGCAGCAGCATAGTGACCGATATCACCATAAGTGTGAACAAGCCTGAGGAAATGCAGCGCGACGCTATAAACGCCGTGGAGCGCGGCTATGACTGCCTTAAGGTAAAGGTCGGCAGCGATCCTTCGCTGGACGTTGCGCGCCTGAGCGCCATACGCGAAGTTGTGCCCAAGGATATCTGCATCCGCATAGACGCCAACCAGGGCTGGACGCCCAAGCAGGCCGTGCGCATACTGAACAACATGCAGGACCGCGGCCTTGACATAGAATTTGTTGAGCAGCCGGTAAAGGCGCTGGACTTCGACGGCATGAAGTACGTTACCGAGCGCAGCTATGTGCCGGTATTGGCGGACGAGAGCGTATTCAGCCCCGCTGATGCGCTGAAGATAATGCAGATGGGCGCGGCGGACATGGTGAACATAAAGCTCATGAAGTGCGCCGGCATAACAAACGCCCTCAAGATAGCCTCCGCTGCCGAGGTTTACGGCGTGGAGTGCATGATAGGCTGCATGCTGGAAGCAAAGATAAGCGTTACTGCGGCGGTGCATCTTGCCTGCGCAAAGAGCATAATAACCAAGATAGACCTGGACGGTCCCGTGCTTTGCAAGGAAGACCCCATCATCGGCGGCGCAGTATTCAACGAAAAGCTTATCTCGCTGCCCAATGAACCCGGCCTTGGCATAAAGGGCATAGAGGAAGGCAAAATGCATTACATAGACTGATACCCCCTAACACTAAAAACACGAAGGAGGCTGTAACAATATGGATTATCGTGAACTGGCGGGCAATTCCGTATCGCTGCTCGGCTACGGATGCATGCGTTTCCCCACCAACGAGGCGGGCGAAATAGACGAACCGCGCGCGGAAAAGCTGCTGCTTAGGGCATATGAGCAGGGCGTGAATTATTTTGACGCTGCCTGGCCTTATCACAGCGGCAAAAGCGAACCGTTCGTTGGCAAGGTACTTTCCAAGCTTGACCGCGACAGTTTTTACATTGCAACCAAGCTGCCCATGTTCACAATAGAAAGCCTTGAACAGGCAAAGGAGATATTCAACACCCAGCTTGAGCATCTTCAAACTGACCACGTTGATTATTACCTTCTTCATTCGCTGGATGAAGCCAAATGGCAAAAGGTGCTTGACCTTGGCCTTCTGCCGTTCCTTGAGGAGCAGCAAAGGCTTGGCCGCATAAAGAAACTCGGCTTCTCTTTCCACGCGCCGTATGGTGTTTTCAAGCGCATAATAGACTACCGCAATTGGGACTTCTGCCAGATACAGTTCAACTATATGGATACCGAGCATCAGGCGGGGCTCAAGGGTCTTGAATACGCCGAAAGCAAGGGCGTTGGCATTGTTGTAATGGAACCTGTAAAGGGCGGCACGCTTGCCGCTCTCCCCTCATATGCTTCCGATCCGCTCACTGCGGCAGATCCCGGCAAATCCATGGCTTCCTGGGCGCTGCGCTACGTTGCCGGTTTTGACAACGTTAAGGTCATACTCAGCGGCATGAGCAACGAGGAACAGTTGGAAGATAATCTTTCCACATTCTCGCCCTATGTGCCGTTTACCGACCATGAAAAGGTTGCGCTGGACGCTGCCATAGCCGCGCTCAAGGCCCGCCCGAACAACGGCTGCACGGGCTGCAAATACTGCCTGCCCTGTGCAAGCGGGGTCGAAATTCCGCGCGTGTTCCGCGTGTGGAATGATTTCCAGCGGTATCAAAACGAGGATGCCGCAGCTGCGGATTATGGCTACATTCCCGCGCTTGGCCGCGCGCAGAACTGTATCCGCTGCGGCATGTGCGAGGAGCGCTGCCCGCAGGGCATAAAGATACGCAATGATTTGAAAACCATCGCCGCTCAGCCCTGGGCAAACAAGGCATAATAAAACAAAGAAGTAAAAAGGCTGCCGTAAAGGGGCGTATCTGTAAAACAGTTAATCGGCACAGCGATTGGGTTCGCTGTGCCGATCGTTGTACTTTTAGGAATTTTTTGTAGAATATATCATACAATATATCAGAATTTGTTAATAGGAGACAGCAAATGATTATTTGGATTAGCGGACCATATGGTGTGGGCAAAACCACGCTAGCGGAAGCTATGGCGGCAAAAATGGATAATGCTCTGGTTTTTGATGCGGAAGAAGTGGGCAATGCAGTTCGGGGAAATTATCCCGGCTGCCCCTATGGTTACATATTTGAGGACTACCCCTTGTGGGGTGAATTCTGCTATCTGCTTCTGAAAGACATTCACGAGAAGTTCCATATGGATATTCTTGTTCCTATGACACTATTGCGTATGGAATCCTATAGTATTATCGGCAAGCTGAAACAGGACGGTATCGACACTCGGCTTGTGGTACTGGAAGCATCCTGGCAGACCGTCCATGACCGCATTCAGGCCCGTGGCGAGGAAGAAGGATGCTGGTGCATGGAGAATATCGAACTGGCAAGAATCGGCTCTGCTGCTCTTCCGGGACTCCATATCCAGACGGACGAAAGAAGCATTGATAAACTGGTAGAGATAGTATTCAGCAAATTAGGCTAACCAAATTCCCTGTTTATTGAACAGTTTAAGGGCGCACTTCTATACACCCTCTGGTGTATCGTACGGTGTGCGATTTTTGTGCCGCACCAAAGCCTCCCTTGTGTAAAGGGAGGTGGCACGGCGAAGCCGTGACGGAGGGATTGCCATGCAGTATAAACATAACAAGCAGTTGGTTTCATTAGCGAAACAACTGCGAGCTGATCATCGAATTGGATGGTTCACAGCACTATGAAGAAGTAAACATGTACAAAGATCCAGAACGTACCGCTTTTCTGGAAGGTTATGGTTTGTGAATTCTGAGGATTCCCAACAACGAGGTCAGTGGGAACTTTCGTGGTGTTTGCGAGTATATTGATGTTGTCTGCAAACAATCCCCCAGTCAGCTGTCAGGCTTTGCATAAGGGAGCCTTTCTTCAGTCGATACGTATTGCAAAAATCCGACCTATGATCGTAATCATAGGTCGGATTAACTGTTTTACGAACACCCGTCTAAAGGCAGCCTTTTTTATGGCTCAAATCCCGCTCATCTGCTGCATTTCGCGCTTCAGTGTTTTCAAAATATGCTTTTCAAGGCGGGAAATGTAGCTTTGTGATATTCCCATCATGTCCGCCACCTGCTTCTGCGTCAGTTCGCTGCGCCCGCCAAGGCCGAAACGCAGTTCCATTATGCGCTTCTCCCGTGGGTTCAGCCTGTTCATGGCAATGTTCAGCAGCTCCTTATCCACCTCGTCCTCTATATCTCGGCAAACAAGGTCGTTATCCGTGCCGAGTATGTCCGAAAGCAGCAGTTCGTTGCCGTCCCAGTCTATATTCAGCGGCTCGTCAAGCGAAACTTCCATTTTCAGCTTGCTGCTGCGCCGCAGGTGCATCAATATCTCGTTTTCTATGCAGCGCGAGGCATACGTTGCAAGCTTTATCTTCTTTCCTGCGTCGAATGTGTTCACGGCCTTTATAAGCCCTATCGCGCCTATCGATATAAGATCCTCTATATTCACGCCCGTGTTTTCAAATTTGCGTGCAATGTATACCACCAGCCTTAGATTGCGCTCTATCAGCACGCGGCGCATGCTTTCATCCCCCGCCGCGAGCGCGCCTATGCATTCCGCCTCCTCCTGCTTGCTCAGCGGCGGCGGAAGCGCCTCGCCGGAGTTCACGTAATGCACCGGCATGCCAAGGCCAAGCGAGCAGTATATTCCCTCAATTATCCTGCGTATCAGTTCCCTCGCTTTGTTTAATATGTTCATAGGCTCTCCTTTGCTATATGATATGGCACAATGGCCTCCGCTCCGCGTATAGGTTCGGCGCTTATTGCAAGCAATGCGTCCGTATCCGCGCCGTCTATGCGCATTCTGTCCGGCTTCAGCGCGTATATTATTCCCTGTCCGTTTATGGTGGATAGCGGCACGGGTATGCGCGCCTCGTTAAGCAGCGCCGGAATGTGCGCTATCACCACCGCCGCACCCGTTACGGGCTCCGTCAAAAAGCAACCTGAATCCCTAAGCGCGCATAGTTCATATTCCGCGCCGTCTATACTTACATAAAGCCGCGCCATGCCTGCCGCAAGCGCCCTGCGCAAGCGATAATGCCGCACAAGCCTTGGCAGGAATGCGGCTGCCGCGCCGCTTATCAGCAGCATGCGCATATACTTTGGCAGCAGTACCGCGCCGCCATAGTCAGCGCCGCCCAGCGCATATGCTGCCCCGCCCGCAAGCCACGCGCTTATCAGCACCGCCGCGGCGTTTTCCGCATATTGGCGAATGCTTTGCGGCCTTATAAACAGCGCAAGCACAAGCCCAAGAGTCGCCTTTGCACCTAAGCTCCACAGCACCGGCAGGCTCAGCGCAGCTATCGCATACGCGCAGCCTATCGCCCCGAATGCCGCAGTGCGCCGCAGGCTGCACGGCCTGCCCACAAGCGCCGCCGCCATGCGCAGCACGAGTATATCCATCAAAAGATTGTCCAGCGCATACAGCTCTATATACATGCACATCACCCGCGTATACATTACCATATGCATGCTTTTCATCGTGTAGAACAACCGCTGAAACAATGCGGCAATGTTGTCGATTAAATTTAAGCATAGCAAAACGGCGGCCTTTATGGCCGCCGCGCAATGCTTTTTCAGTGTGTAGTTATATATTCTATTATATCCCGCGCGGCATATTTGTTTATCTCCTGCCGCTGGCATGAATGCATATGCTCGCGCTCCGCTTCGCTTGAAAGCAGCTTTACCGCCGCCGCGGCATTTTCCGCCGCGTTGCGCCCGCTCAGCGAAAGCCCGTGCTTAACAAAAAAGCGCACGTTTTCCTCCTCCCAGCCCGGCAGCGGGGACATATGCACAAGCGCTATCTCCTTGACCGCCGCCTCTGTTGAGCTTAGTCCGCCGGGCTTGCTTATCAGCACGTCCGCCGCATCCATATATTCTGATACGCGCGTAGTGTACCCGGTGGCAAACATTCGGCACTTGCCGCCGTATTTCTTTTCAAGCTCCGTGCGCAGTTCGTCGTTCGTCCCGCACAGGGCAACTATCGCCGTATCTTTGGGCATCATGGGCAGCAGCCGCTCCGTCAGCTCCTTCACGTTGCCAAAGCCCATGCTGCCCGTCATCATCATAAGTATCGGCACGTCCTGCGGCAGGCCAAGCCTTTCGCGCGCGGTGCGCTTATCCGTTTTTATTATCTTGTTTTCCGATACGGGTATTCCGCTTGGGATATACAGCCTGTTCGGCGCCTTCTTTTCATAATCCGCAACTATGTCCCTGTGCGGCACAAAGTATGCGTCAAGGCAGGTGTCGCTCACAAACGTTGTGTAGCAATAATCCGTTGCCACGAAATAACCCTTAAACGGCATTCCCCAGCTTCTCAGATAGCTCATAGCCTCCGCCGCGAAAACATGCGTAGCCACTACTGTATCCACGCCGTTTATGCTGCAGAATTTGGCTATTCTGTCCGCAAAGCCCGCGCTTTCATAGTATATTGCCGATTGATACGGCCCGTTCGCCATGCGCTCGGCTATGCGTTCCCCTGTTTTGAATATGCGCGGGTTATACAGTGCGCTGTTTACATGTATTTTCTTTATGCGTTCCGAACGGCGCGGGGAATCAAACATAAGCGTATCGGCTATTATCGCGCTTATGCCGCGCTCCTCCGCCTGCTCCATCAGCGCCTTTGCCGCGCTGTTATGCCCTTCGCCGTTGTTGCTGGATAGTATCAGCAGCTTCACTTATTCTGCCCTCCCTGCCTTGCGTTCATCCGCTTATACAGCCGCGTGAGCCGCGGCCTATTATATCGCTGTATCATTATGAACGGGATATTCGATAGTCCGTAAAGCACCGTTGCAACTATGCTCAGCCACCCCGTCATCGTTATAAGCAGCACCGGGCTTATTACAAGCAGCGCCCAATGCACCGCCTCCGCAACGCAGGTTTCCCGCGCAAGCAGCTCAAAATGCGCGCCGGATACGTCCCCGCCAACGCTTTTGCGCACGGTTTTGTTTTGGGCGAAAGCGAATTTGCTCTTGTCCGGCATTTTGTCCTTCCATTTGGCAATGCCCAGCTTTTCGTAAACCTTGCCGTACTTTTCCCATGCATACGGCGCATACGGGAATTTTTCCGGATCGAACTTTGCGCGCGGCAGTTTTTCGCCCAAAATATGCGCAAGTATGCCTATTATTCCCGCCGTTACAACAAACGCCAACACATTAAGCAATAATTCCTTCATCGTATAATACCACTCCTTATGCAATGGATTATACATTTACGCCCCGCCGTAAACCAGCCGGTTAAGATTGATAAAGAGTGAAATAATTGTGAATGTAAGCAAAAAGGAGCCTTTTACGGCTCCTTTAATATGCTTTGTCCGCTTATTCTCCGCGGTTTCTGAGGAAGCTGGGAAGATCCAGATTGTTCTTCTCCTTGGGGTTATACTCGGTCTTGTTCAGATCCTTGCGCGTAACGTGCGGGGTCACTTCCTCGCCGTCGGGCAGGGGAGCGGAGTATTCCGGCTTCTTCGTGCGGCGCTCGTACCATACTTCGGGCTCCTTCTGCTCGCTGCGCTGCGACTTCATGGAGCCTATCGTCTGGCGGACGGAGTTTTCGGGCTTTTTGTCCGCTACCTGGTCCGCGCCTTCAAAGCCGGTGGCTATAACGGTTATGCGTATTGCATCGCCCAGCTCGTCGTCTATGCCCGCGCCGAATATGATGTTCGCGCCGGGGTCGGCAAAGTTGCGGATGAATTCGGAAGCCTCGTTCACTTCCTTCAGGCCCATCTGCGGGCCGCCGGTGATATTGATTATCAATCCGCGCGCGCCGTTTATGCTGGTTTCGAGCAGGCTGCTTTCAACGGCCTGCTTCGCGGCCTCTATGCCGCGGTTTTCGCCGGAGGCCATGCCTATGCCCATGTGCGCCATGCCGCGTTCGCGCATTATGGTGCGAATATCCGCAAAGTCAAGGTTTACTATGCCGGGCTGGGAAATAAGGTCGCTTATGCCCTGAATACCCTGGCGCAGCACGTCGTCCGCAATGCAGAACGCCTCGGTAAACGTTACGTTGTTCACCGTGTCAAGCAGCCTGTCGTTAGGAATTATTATAAGCGTATCAACGTTTTCCTTCAGGTTGGTTATGCCGTTTATGGCGTTGTTCATCCTTACCTTGCCTTCAAAACCGAAAGGCTTGGTGACCACGCCTATCGTCAATATGCCCAGCTCCTTTGCGCATGCGGCAACTATCGGCGCGGCGCCAGTGCCGGTGCCGCCGCCCATGCCCGCAGTTATGAACACAAGGTCGCTATCCTTAATGGCTTCGGTTATGGCTTCGCGGCTTTCTTCCGCCGCCTTGCGGCCCATTTCGGGATCCGCTCCTGCGCCCAGTCCCTTTGTGGCCTTTTCGCCAATCTGAACCTTTTGCCCTGCGCGGGAATGATAGAGCGCCTGCTTATCGGTATTTACCGAAATGAACTCCACTCCCTTCAGGCCGTATTGTATCATGCGGTTCACGGCGTTGTTGCCCGCGCCGCCCACGCCAACCACCTTAAGTTGCGCAGGCTGGCTGCTTTCAAAATCCAGTCCAAACGGCATATATCATGTCCTCCTCATTATTTGAATAAGTCTATCAGCTTTTTGAATACGTTTTTACCCGGCCTTGCCCCCTCAAGCCTGCCGGCATTGTCCTCATCGGATGCATGCATCACGAAATCCATAACGGAAAATGCGCTTGCATAATTCGGCGAGGACAGTCTTGGCATCCAGGGCATCCTTACCTGAACGCTTGTGCCAAGCTCCTTTTCCATAAATTCGCAGCAGCCGCGCATCAGCGTTACCCCGCCGCCGCTCATATAAACCGGCAGCTTAGGCGTTATCTCAACGCCCATCTCGCCGAGCGCTTCCCTTATCAGCCGGCAAAGCTCGCGCGTGCGTTCTTCTATTATATACTGTATCGCTTCATGCTCAACATACATCATTCCCCCGCCGGGAACGCGTATAGTGTCTATACTGTCCTGATAATCAAGGGAATAAACATATCTGCGTTTAACGGTTTCCGCAACGGCTTCCTTTATGCCTATGCCGTAGCCAAGGTCGGACGTAAAGTGCGCCCCGCCAACGGCTATTGTACGCATGTCCATAAGCGCCGCGTTTTTAACCAGCGAAACGTCCGTATGCGTCGCGCCCGAATCTATAAGCACAGCGCCTTCGCTGCGCTCGTTTTCGGGAATTACGAAAACGCCTTCGCTAAGCGGAACGGCAATGTACATGTCCGCATCAAGCCCAACGCGCAGCAGCGCGTCGCTCACAAGCTGCTTAAAACGGTTATCCACATAAAGGTGGGATACCTTTGCCGAAAAGCCTTCCGCCATAACGCCTATAGGCATGTCCGACCTTACGGCGCCCTGAACGGTGAACTCAACGGGCGTTGAATGGATAAGCGAATAGCCGTCCGGCGCCGCAAAATCAAGCGAGGCATTTATAACGTCGTCTATGTCCCTGTGCGTTATGCGCCGCTGCTTGCCCTTGAAGTCCACTTCGCCCTGCTGCAAAACAAGCTTTGTAAACGGCGCGGGAACGCCAACGGATATATCGCGCACCCTGTGCCGCGCCTCCGCCTCCGCCGCGCTGAGCGCATCTATAATTGCGTCCGCAAGCTGCTGCTCATCCTCGAACGCGCCGTGCTTATAGCCCGGGTATTCCTTTATGCCCGCGCCCTGCACAAGTATATTATCCCGCCCGTCCGTACCGCAAATAAGGCAGATGACCTTTGAACTGCCGATATCGAGTATTGCCGTGTTCTGACCCATTCTGCCTCCTTTGCCGTATTAACCAAGCCGCCTTTATATAGCTGTTAACAGCATACCACAAGCGCGCCCGCTTTCGCAATATTATTTGCACCTAAATGTATAAAAGTTACGTTTAGGCAACATATTTCCCATACCCTGCCATTACCCGGAGAATGCGTCCGTAGGCCCGGGCGTGCGCATTGGCGTATCCTCAGGCGTGGACGTTACGCTCGGCTGCGCCGTCGCATTCGGGTCGGGCGTGGCGTTCGGGTCAGGCGTAGTGTTCGGCTCCGCAGTAACTTCCGGCGTTGCGATGGCTATCGGTTCCGCCGTCTTTTCCGGCGAATATACCGGATCGCCCTGCGCGGAAAGGTCAAGCGTGCCGTCCGTATCATGCCCCATTGACCTAAGCGTTGGCAAAACGGTCTTAAAATCGGCCAGTTTTTCTTCCGCCCTGTCCGGCTGGCCAAGGTGTATCCTTACGCCGGACGCGGTTTCCATATTTATGCTCAGCGGATTGCCAAGGTCTATTCCGGTTATCTCCTTTTCAAGTCCGGCGGAATACACGGCCTCAAGCAGGCTTATCATAGTGCGGGAATTGAAGTCCGATTCTTCACCAAGCCTTTGGTTAACGTGATAACCGCTGCTGCCCATGCCCGATATCTGTATAAGCCCTGAATAGTCCGCGCGTGCGCCTATATAAAGCACATATCCGTCCTTATCTATTACCGCCTGCGCATTCATGCCCACAAGCACCGCCGCTTCCTCGCGCTCTGTTATGTTCACCACCAGCTTGTCCGGATACACGCGGGTAACAACGGCGGAGGCGATATATGCATTCTGCTCCATTCGGTTTTCCGCCTCGTCAATGCGTTCAAGCCACATGTGCTTGCCCACGCTCAGTCCCGATGCGCTTATAAGCTCCTGTGCATCGTAATGCGTGCAGCCATATATCTCTATGCTGTCCACAATAAGCATAAAATATGTCAATACGGCCGCAGCCACAAGCATTACCGCCGCCGTTATCAAAACAGCCAGTTTGATTATCTTTTTTCTTCTTTGGCGCGTGCGCTTTTCCTTCTCGGTCAGTTTCCTTTTGCGCCTTGCGTCCGCGCGCTTGGCCTCGCCCACGGTGCGCTTCTTTTTCTTCTTTGGTTTCGGTTCTTCCTCGTCCTCTTCCGCTTCAAAAAAAGGCTCATCCGCAAACGGGTTGGCATTCTCTTCCTGCTCCGCATCCGCGTCATCTTCGCCGTAAGGCTGTTCTTTCTCGGCTTCCGTCTCGGCAGTATTTTCCGTTTCTTCGGTATTTATATTGTCTGTGCTGTCCGCTGCGCTCGCTTCTTCGCCGTCGTATTCTTCTTCGGCGGTTTCTTCGGCCGCTATCCGTTCTTCTTCGTATTCTTCCGCTTCCGGCTCCTCCGCCCGTTTGAAGGGTCTGAGATTAAGCGTATGGCCTTCACCGCCTGCCCCATCGCGCCATGGCTCGTTCCCTTCGCCCTTCACAGCATCAGTTTTCCTTTCGTATTATTTGTGCGCCCAGTGCATTGAGCGTTTCATGCAGCTTGTCATACCCGCGGTCTATCAATTCCGCGTGGTCTATTATCGTTTCGCCTTCCGCTGCAAGGCCCGCAAGCAGCATTGCCGCGCCCCCGCGCAGATCCCATGCCTTCACCCTTGCGCCCGTCAGCTTATCAACGCCGCGTATTATCGCCGTTCTGTCCTTTTGTGTAAAGCTTGCGCCCATGCGCCCCAGCTCCGCCGCGTGGCGGTAGCGGTTTTCAAACACGTTTTCAACAATCACGCTCGTTCCATTGGCAATGGTACACAGCGCAAAAAGCTGCGCCTGCATATCCGTTGGGAAGCCCGGGTACGGCATGGTTTCCGTAAGGCGTATTTCGTTTGGTCTGTCGGGCGAACTTATGTGCAGCATCCCCTCGCCCGCAGTTATTACGGAGCCCGCTTCCTTCAGCTTTGCCGCAATGCTGCCTATATGCTCCGTATTAACGTTTGTCAGTGTAAGCTCTCCGCCGGTTATCGCCGCGGCAGTCATAAGCGTGCCTGCAACTATTCTGTCCGGTATTATGCGGTGCGTTGTTTTTTTCTCCGCTGCATCGCCGCCGCGGATGGTTATGGTCGAACTGCCCGCGCCTTCAATTTTATATCCAAGCTCATTCAAAAACCGCGCCAGGTCGTCTATTTCGGGCTCTCTCGCCGCATTGAACACGGTTGTTTTTCCCTCCGCGCACGCTGCGGCCATCATAATGTTTTCCGTTGCGCCCACGCTTGGGTAATCCAAATGTATGTCCGCGCCCCTCAGCCGCCTGCCTTCGCATATTATCAGCCCGCGCTCCTCGCGCACGTCCGCGCCCAGCATCATAAGCCCCTTCAGGTGCAGATCTATCGGCCTGTGGCCTATTTCGCATCCGCCGGGGAATGTGCATACCGCCCGCCCGAAGCGCCCCAGCAGCGGCCCCAGCATGAATATACTCGATCTTATCTCCTTGCTGATGCTCTGCGGCATTATGCAGCGCTCGGCCTTTGCCGCATCTATATGCGCCGTGCCTGCTTCAAGCGAGCAGCTTACGCCCAGCGAGCGCAGTATTTTGAGCATATTTTCAACATCGCTCAAATGTGGGCAATCGGTCAGCTCCACAGGGCCCCTTGCAATAAGCGTTGCGGCCAATATGGGCAGCGCCGCGTTCTTCGCGCCCGATACGCGCGCCGTACCAACTATCTTTCTTCCGCCGGAAACCAAAATGGATGCCATCTGTTTCTCCTTCCCGCATAAAAGCTAAGCACATTCATTATTATGCGGGAAACGGCGGTATTGTTCGCGTTTTTTCAGCGCATCATTGCGTATTGCGCGAAACGTTGAGCAAAATGCCTGCCGCGCTTAAAAATATTACCAAACTTGTTCCGCCCGCGCTTATAAACGGCAGCGTTTGGCCGGTGGTGGGGGCGCTGCTTGTGGCAACCGCAATATTTACTATCGCCTGCATGCCTATTACGCTGGTTATACCCGCGGCAAGCAGGCTGCCGAAGCGGTCCTTGCAGCGCATGGCAATGCGTATGCCCCTGTATACAAGGAACGCATATGCGCCCATCAGCAGCACGCAGCCGATAAGCCCAAGTTCCTCGCCTATTATCGCAAATATAAAGTCGCTTTCGCCATACGGCAGAAACAGCAGCTTCTGCCGGCTGAAGTTAAGCCCCTTGCCGAATATCCCGCCGGAACCGAGCGCTATAAGCGACTGCCGCAGCTGATACGCGCCGTCCGCCTTGCTGGTCCACGGGTCCCAGAACATTGTCATTCTGGCCTTTCTGTATTCTTCGCTCAATACCGCAATCACCATTACCGGCGCCGCTATGCCCGCAAGCGTAACAAGGTGCGCCATCCGTGCCCCGCCGAAAAACAGCATCACCGCGCCCGTCATGACCATTATGACCATCATGGACATGTTCTTCTGCGCCAGCAGCAGTATGCCGAAAACGCCCATTATTATAAGCATGGGCACTATGCCGTGCGAAAAGCTTGCCATAAGCTGCGGCCGCTTGGACATGAAGGACGCCATGTACAGCACCAGCACGAATTTTGCCATTTCAGACGGCTGGAACGAAAGCGGTATTCCAAGGCGGGTAAAATCCAGCCACCGCTTCGCGCCGTTTCGCTCCACGCCCCATATAACGACCGCCAGCATAAGCACGATTATCAATATGAGCATCGGCGTTTTCAGTTTTTCAATAACATGATAATCAAAAAAGCTGAGCGCGAGCATCAGCGCAAAGCCTATCGCAAAATACATGCTTTGGTTTTTAAGGTAATAAAAACCGTTGTCCATGTTCCTGCTCTGCGCGTAATAATAGCTTGCGGAAAACACCATGACAAGGCCGAACGCGCATATTATGACCACGGTTATAAGCAGCGCGAAATCAAGCGGCCCCTGCCGCTTCTGCATCGGTCTCACGCGCGCGTTCTGCGCCTTTCCCCGGGAGTTGAGCGCCGGAGAGTTGCTTACATGCTCCACTTTGCCTCCTTACTTAGCCGCGTTTTGATACATTAAAGCTTATTCACAAGCTCCTTAAATATTTCGCCGCGCTGTTCATAGTTATCATATATGCCCCAGCTTGCCGCCGCAGGGGAAAGCAGCACCGCGTCCCCGCTTTGGGCCAGCTCTTCCGCCTGCTTTAGCATATCTATCATAGGCCCGTCGTTCACATACACGGGCGAATACCCCGTCTTTTCCGCGGCAAGCTTTATCGCCGGCACGTTAAGCCCGCTTGCTATAACCGCCTTCACCTTGCCGTCAAACGCTTCAAACAGCGGCGCAAAGTCGCTCTTTTTATCGTAATTGCCCACGCCCAGCAGCAGTATCGTGGGCCGCGTCATGGCCTGCACAGCCTTTATGGTGGAATCGGGGTTGGTGCCCTTTGAATCGTTTATCCAGGCCACGCCGTCCTTTTCCCGCACGAACTCTATCCTGTGCTCAACGCCCGGGAACTCCCTGAGTCCGCGCCTTACGCCCTCCGCGTCAAGCCCCTGGCTCATGGCAAGGCATATCGCGCACAGCGCGTTTTCTATGTTATGCTTGCCCGGTATCCTCAGCTCGCTTGTTGCGATAAGGTCCGTCTCCTTGCCGTCCAGGCGGAATATAATTCTTCCGTTTCTTATAAACGCGCCGTTTTCCGGCTCGGTCTCCTGCGAAAAATAAAGTATCCTTGCCCGCGTAAGCTTCGCCATGTCCCGCACTATGGGATCATCGTAATTCAGCGCGGCAAAGTCGTTCTCTGTCTGGTTTTCAAAGCCGCGGCACTTTGCGGCAATGTAATTCTCCATCTTGTACTGGAAGCGGTTCAGATGGTCCTCCGTAATGTTCAGCATGCCGAACGCATTCGCATGGAAGTCCGCAATGCTTTCAAGCTGCAATGCTGCCGTCTCTGCCACAACATAGTCGCCCGCCTTAGTTTCGCGCGCATGCGCCGTTATGGGCACGCCTATGTTGCCCAGCACAAAGGTATGCTTTCCGGCAGCCTTGAATAATTCTCCCGTAAGCGCGGTGGTGGTGGTTTTGCCGTTTGTGCCGCTTATGCAAATGAACTTTGTGCCGCGGTTGCAGTAGCGATATCCAAGCTCTATCTCGCCTATGACCTCCGCGCCCGCTGCGCGTGCCTCGTCAACAAAGGGGCTGAATATGGGCACCACCGGACTTAATACAACAAGATCCGCGCCCTTTACAGCCTCGGCATGGTCAACGCCCAGCGCGTCTTTATACTCTATGCCGCTCAGTTCTTCCTTTAGACCCTTTATGTCCGTTTTCATATCGTTTACGGTAACGTCATAGCCCAGCTCATACAAAAGCCTTGCGCTGGCTATGCCGCTTTTGGCCATGCCTATGACCACCGCTTTTTTCCCGTTCTTTTCCATTTGCCCTTTACCTCCCCCTTATGGTTGAAGTTATAATGAATGCGCATGCATTTATTCGTAAAAAAGGGGCCGTTCAGTGCCGGTCAGGAGGCTTGAGACAAAAGAGCCGCGCTCTGTCTCAAGCATCTTAACCTTCAAGCGCACGCCGTGCCAAGCGCCAAGGAACCACGGCTTCGCCCGCACGCACCGAACGACCAAACAAAAATTTTATAGATATGCCAACAGGCACACTAAACAAAGCAGTACGGTAATTATCATATATACCGAAACTATGCGCGTTTCAGTATAGCCCAGCAGCTCGAAATGATGGTGCAGCGGGGCCATTTTGAATATGCGCTTTTTTCTCAGCTTATAGGAGCCAACCTGCAATATGCAGGAAACGCTGCTGGCCACGAAGCAGCCGCCCATTATGGCAAGCAGCAGCACGCTGCGGCTGAATATGGCCATTGCGGATATTGCGCCGCCAAGCGCCATGGAGCCGGTATCGCCCATGAACACGCGGGCGGGGTAGGTATTGTATCGTAAAAATCCAAGGCAGCCGCCCGCTACGGAGGCCGCGAATATGGCCATTGAGCTAAGTTCCGCGCTGTACTGCGTCTGCACGGCTTGTCCTTCGGCTACAGGAGCCTTCACCGCGGCAGCCATATAGATGAATATCATCATCATGCTTGTTGAATACACAAGCGACACGCCGGAGCAAAGCCCGTCAAGTCCGTCGGTAAGGTTTACCGAGTTCACCGTGCCTATGATTATGAACATCATGGCAGGTATATAGAATATGCCAAGGTCCCATTCCGCCTTGAAGAAGGCAAGGTATATCTTCGATCCGATAAACGGGGACTGATACGCATAAAGCGCCAGTATGAACGCTATTGCGAACTGCGCTATTATCTTTTGGTACGGCCTGAGGCCGATTGTGTTCTTCTGCTTCACTTTAAGGAAGTCATCCAAAAAGCCTACCAATGCGAACGCCGCCGTTGCAAGCAGCGCGGGAAGCGCAAGCTCAGTAGCGTTGAGCGAAAATGCAAGCGTGCCAACCAGTATGCCCGCAATGAACATCATGCCGCCCATTGTTGGCGTGCCGGCCTTGCTCAGGTGGCTCTGCGGGCCGTCGCTGCGCTCATTCTGGCCAAACTTCAGCCTTCTGAGCATTGGTATTATCACCGGGCCCAGCGCTATCGTCACCACGGCCGAAACAATAAAAGCATATATCGCGTATTTCATACTCTTCCTCCGATAAAGGGGCGCTTCACCCCTTCTTATCTTCCGTCCAGCTCCTCCAGCAGCTCGGCAACAATCTCCTTTTCGTCAAAATGGCGCTTTCCGCCGCCTATTTCCTGATAGTTTTCGTGTCCCTTGCCCGCAAGGACTATAACGTCCTTCTCCTTCGCGTTTTCAAGCGCGTATTTTATCGCCTCGCGTCTGTCCTCTATCACAACGTGCGGGCAGCCGGACTTGTTCACGCCCTCCACCACGCTTTCAATTATGCTCATCGGCTCCTCGTTGCGCGGATTATCGCTCGTAACTATAAGAAAGTCCGAATACCGCCCGGCGATTTCGCCCATTATGGGGCGCTTTGCCTTGTCGCGGTTGCCGCCGCAGCCGAAAAGGGTAACCACCCTGCCGCGGGCAAAGCCGCGCACCGTGCGCAGCACGTTTTCAAGCGCATCGGGCGTATGCGCATAATCGAGCAGCACGCTGTAATCCCCGTCCGTGGGCAGGGGCTCAAGCCTGCCGGAGACGGATTTAAGCTTTGCCAAGCCTTCGCGGATATGGTCCGCGTCAAAGCCAAGCAGCATGCATGCCGCAGCCGCGCCCAGCGCATTGAACACGCTGAAAAGCCCCGGTATGCTTATTTTTATATTTATGCTGCCCTCCGGCGTGCGCATAGCGAACTGCGCACCGGCGGTGGTAATCTCTATATCGTTTGCTAAAAAGTCCGCCTTTTCCCTTATGCCGAACGTGGTCAGCGGGATATCAAGCCCGTCCGTTATGCCTGCAAAGTGCGGATCGTCCGCGTTCACAACGGCGCGTTTGGACTGCAAGAACAGCTTTTTCTTCGCCGCAAGGTAATTATCAAGCGTTTTATGATAGTCAAGATGGTCCTGCGTAAGGTTCGTAAATATGCCTATATCGAACTCCACGCCGTGCACCCTCGCCTGATCCAGCGCATGGGACGAAACCTCCATCACCACCAGCTCAACGCCTGCGTTCTTCATGTCCCGCAGTATTTTTTGAAGGTCAACGCTTGCGGGCGTGGTGCGCTCGGTCTCCAGTATTCTGTCGCCTATCAGGTTGTGTATTGTGCCTATCAGGCCAACCTTCAGCCCCGCCTCCTCGGCGATGCTCTTTATCATGTATGTCGTGCTGGTTTTGCCGTTGGTTCCGGTAACGCCTATCATCTTCATTTCCCGGGAAGGATAGCCGTAATACGCCGCCGCCATTTCAGCCATGGCAATGCGCGTGTTTGGCACGATAAGCTGCGGCAGGTCTATATCCAGCTTGTGCTCGACTACCAGCGCCGCCGCGCCTGCTTCCTTTGCCATTGGCGCGTATTCATGCCCATCGGAAAACGTACCCGTTACGCAACAGAAAAGATCGCCCTCGTGTACCTTTCTTGAATCGTATTCTATGTTTGCAATTTCCCTATCCTCGCCCACCAGCGTATGCCCGGTGGCCTTGGCAAGTTGACTAAGCAGCATATTTCTCCTTTCCCCGGGACGGCTTTAGCCTATCCCCGTATCAGAAAATTCCACAAGCACCTCCGTACCCTTCGGCACGGTTTCCCCCGCCGCGGGGGATTGCCGTATCGCTTTGCCGGATTGATCCGGCGGATCTATCTTTATTGTCAGTCCCTTTGCCTTCAGCGCATCGCTCGCCTCAAGCCGCGTTTTATCCAAAACGTCCGGAACCGTTACCATTTCGTCCTCTTCGGCGGTAATGTCCGGCTCGTCTGCCGACGTCATCACCGTGTACAGCAGCACTCCGCTGCCCGCCTGCACCGTTGCCCCCGCGGAAGGAACCTGCGCGGTAACAAGCTCGTTCTCGTCATCCTGGAATGTTGCTTCCAGCCCAACCTTGCTCAGCTCATGCTTAGCGTCGCTCACGCTCATGCCCGTAACGTCCGGCACAAGCACGCTGCCCTCGGTCGATTCGGGCAGATACCCAGAATACCTCAGCACTTCTTCCATTACCTGCTTCACGAACGGCGCGGCTACGGTGCTGCCGAATATCGTGCCCACCTGCGGCTCGTCAACCAATATCAGGCAAACGTACTTCGGGTCGTCCGCCGGGGCGAAGCCTATGAACGATGCTATAAGCTGCCCTTGCGCAACCTTGCCGTCGGAGCCGTACTTCTGCGCGGTGCCGGTCTTTCCGCCCACCCTGTATCCGGGTATGGCGGCGTTTTTGCCGCTGCCTTCGCTCACTACGCTTTCGGCTATCTCCCGCACAAGGGCGGAAGTTTCCTCGCTTATCACGCGGCGCACCACAGTGGGCTCGTTCTTCAGCACAACCGTGCCGTCCGGCGCAACTATGCTGTCCACCACATACGGCTGCATGAGGTTGCCGCCGTTTACCGCCGCGCTTACCGCCGTAACCAGCTGCAGCGGCGTTACCGCTATGCTCTGTCCAAAGCCTATGCGGGCCAAAGTATTATCGGTAATGTACTTCTGGTGCGTAACTATGCCCGCGCTTTCCCCGGTTATTCCGCTGCCCGTTGAAGAGCCGAAGCCGAAGGAGTATATGTAATCATAGAACGTTTCCGTTCCCATGCTGAGCGCCATGCGTACAAAGCTGGGGTTGCAGGAATTCTGCACCGCCTTATACAGCGTTTGCGAGCCATGCCCGCCGTGCTTCCAGCACTTTATCCTTTCCCCGTTCACAATGCAGCCGCCATCGCAGCTGAAGCTCGTATCCGTAGTCACGCTTTTGCTGTCCAGCGCCGCGGCAAGCGTGATAAGCTTGAACGTGGAGCCCGGCTCATACGAATCCGTAACCACGCGGTTGCGCATAAGCGAATTGAGCAGCGCCATGTCGCTCCTTGGCGGGGAGTTGGGGTCAAAGTCCGGCTGGGTAGTCAGCGCCTTTATTTCCCCCGTGGTGCAGTCCATTATTATTCCCTGCACGCTTATTGCCTTGTTTACCTCCAGCGCTTCCTTGCAGGCCTTTTCAAGCGCGCTTTGCATCACCGCGTCAGTTGTCAGCACAATATCGTCGCCGTCGGTCGCGGGAATCAATTCCTGCACGCCGTATGCAAGGGCGTTGCTCCTTGCGTCCGTTTCCGTCACCATGCGGCCGTCCTTGCCGGCAAGGTACTTGTCGTATTTCTGCTCAAGTCCCGCCTGCCCTTCGCCATCAACGGTGGTAAAGCCCAAAAGCTGGCTGAAAAGCGAACCGGCGCTGTAATAGCGCTTTGTGTCTATTGCCGTGCCAACGCCGTTGCCAAGCTTCATAGCCTCTATTTTATCAACAACGTCCCGCTCTACCTGGCGGGCAAGTATAATTTCCTGTTTGTTGGAGCTTACCCTTTCAAGCACCTTTGCATAGTCCATGCCCAGCAGGTTTGAAAGCTCCCTCGCTACCCTTTCGCGTTCGTCTGTCTTTATGCTTTTCGGCCAGACAACGATTTTATACGCCGTAGCGTTCCTTGCAAGCCCTACTCCGGTGGAATCGAGTATTTTCCCGCGCGTGGCGCTTAGCATTGTGTTCCTTGTTTGCTGCGATTCGGCACGGCCTGCCAGCTCGTCGCCGTCTATCACCATTATTTTTACCAGCCTTATGCTGAGCACGAAAAACAATCCGCATATTATGCCCAGCATTATTTTAAGCCTTTTTTTGTTGGAAACGCCCGGTGCGTCCAAGGCTGCGCCCTCCTTTATGTTTTATCAGCCGCCGCACTCCGTCCTTTGCAAAGGCAAGCCTTTTATTATGGCTCGTCAGTCGCCGTACCCCCGTCCGGCTCCTGCGCGTCCTCCGTCCGAGCGGTCTGCTCAGGCTCGGTCTGTGTCTTTGCCGCGCCGTTCATGTAACCGCCGACGGCGCCGTTGACTTCAACTATTTGCTCGGCCGTAGGATAATTCAGCCCTGCCTGCGCCGCGGCCAGCCTTGCTTCGTCCAGGCTAACCGCCTCGTCCAGCTGCACCTCAAGCTCCGTTATCCTTCTTTGGCTTTCTTCTATCTTTTTCTGCGTGCTGTTCACCATTCTGTATGCGCTTGCTATCGATGCATACCTGAACACCAGCCCTATCATTACCGCCGCTATCATCAGCACGCCCGTAACGCTTATAAGCTTGGGCAGCGTTCTTTGCTTGCGCTTTTGTGCTGTTGTAGCCTCGCGCATTATGCGCGTCTGCGGGGCGGCGTGGCGCTTCGGCTCGGCGTGGGGTATCTGCGCGGGGATGCTTTCCGCTTCCTCATAGGGCAGCTTTTCCGCCGTGGCTGCGCGGGAATAGGAATACACCCTTGAAGGTGCGTATACATTCTGTCCCTTTTTCGCCGTCGCTGCCATTTTATTCACCGTCCTGTCTTTTTATGCGCTTAAAGCTTTTCTATAGCCCTAAGCTTTGCGCTCCTTGCGCGCGGATTGTATTCAAGCTCCGCTTCCCCCGCCACTATCGGCTTTCGCGTAAGCACCTTTGCCGTTGGCACCTTTCCGCAGGTGCATATGGGGGCGCGCGGGTCGCAGGTGCAGGGCTTTTCAAATCGCCTGAACGCCTGCTTTATTATCCTATCCTCCAATGAATGGAAGGTTATCACGGCCATTACCCCGCCCGGGGCCAGCAGGTCGTGCGCATCCTCTATTGCCTTTTCAAGGCCGCCGAGTTCGTTGTTGACCTCTATGCGTATCGCCTGGAATGTGCGTTTTGCCGGGTGCTGCGCTTCCCTGCGCGCCGCCGCCGGCATGCTGCGGGCAATTATGTCCGCCAGCTCAAGCGTTGTGGCTATCGGCTTTTCCGCGCGGTTTTTGACTATTGCGTTCGCAATGCGCGAAGCGTAGCGTTCCTCTCCGTAGTCCTTTATTATTCTGAAAAGCTGTTCGCTGCCGTAGCCGTTCACAACGTCGTATGCGCTGAACGCCGCGCTCTTGTCCATCCGCATGTCAAGCGGGGCATCTTCCCTGTATGAAAAGCCTCGCTCCGCCGCGTCCAGCTGATATGACGACACGCCAAGGTCCATCAGTATGCCGTCCAGCTTGTCCACCCCGCGCTGATGCATAAGCTCCTTCATGTCAAAAAAGTTGCCGTGCACCGCCGTAAACTTATCGCCGAAGGGCTCAAGCCGTTTGCTTGCCGCGTTTATTGCGTCCATATCGCGGTCTATGCCGTATAGCTTGCCGCCATCGGGCAGGGCAGTAAGTATGGCCTCGCTGTGCCCGCCGCCGCCGAGCGTGCCGTCGGCATATATTCCGCCGCGTTCGGGTTTAAGCAGCTCAAGCACCTCTTTTAGCATTATGGGTATGTGCTTAAATTCGCTCATAGGCCGCTCTGTATCCTTGTAAGCGCAAGCAGCGTTTCGTCATCGAAGCCGGACTCGTCGTCCATCTCCTCGTTCCACTTGGCGCGGTTCCAAATCTCTATGCGGTTGTTGGCCCCGGCCAGCATAATGTCGCCGTCAAGCTGCGCCCTTTCCCTTAGGCTTGGGGCTATGAGTATGCGCCCCTGCTTGTCCAGCTCGCATTCGCATGCGAGGGCGAAAAGCTTCCTTAGCGCCTTCTGCACCACTATGTCCGCCAATGACACATTCTGCACCGCGTTCACGAACGCATTCCATCTTTCTTCGGACATGCCCATAAGGCACTGATAATCCCCCTTACGGGCAAAGCCGCAGGTCACGATTATCCGCGCCCCAAGATCCAAGCGCCATTTGGCAGGGATGATTATCCTGCCCTTGCTGTCCATATTATGTTCGAAACAGCCAATAAGCACCTTTCCTGTTGCCTCCGAATCCCATTCAAATGGGTATAAAGCGCCCTTTATCCCATTTAGGTAGCTTGATTATACCACCACTTCGTGGCACTTGTCACCACTTTTATGGTAAAAACTCATATTTTTTGTTAATTCATCCTTATTTTTTTACTAAAAAAGTCCCCCGCCTTGTTTGGCAGGGGATATGCGTTTGCTTATTCGCGTTTTATGCTCAGTTGTTCTTCTGCGGCAGGGGGAGCTGATACTCCGCCTGAAGCGGCGTGCCCGCAACATAACCGGGCCATACATAGTAGCGCCTGGGGTGCATACGGTAAACGGTGTTGGCTATCTTCTCGCGCCTTACCTCCGTGCCGTTGAGCTTATATGACTTAAATGTATCGTATGCATAGCCCGTCTTTGCCGCGTTTTTAAGCATCCAATACGGCGCGGTAAGGCCGGAATAGGTTATGTATTCGTCCGCCGTCGGCTCTATGTCCGGCAGGCGCTCGCTAATCAGCTCAATTTCATCAAACCCGGCATCCGCCGCAAAGGGCAGGCCGTATATTTCGCACCATATGCGCTTCTGCTCCTTATCTATCCATGTGAACACATATACGGGCGCTTCCGTATTGTTGCTCCACTTAAAGTCTATCGTGCCGGTGTTTATGGTTGCGTCAAGTCCGCCGGGAACATAGCTGAGCCTGCTTGAATGCGCCTGGCGATAGACTATATTATAGTCTCCCATAAGCACAGCCTCATACATGGTTGTGCTTACCTGGCATACGCCGCCGCCCGGCTGATCCTCCGTATTCGCGCCGCCCTCAATAACGGCGGGAGCAAGCTGCCAGCCGTATTTTTCATATCTGTCCCCAAGCAGCGTGTTGCAGGAAAGCACATCGCCCGGCTGGAGCACCGTGCCGTATATCATTCCGCAGGCCTTGGTCATGTTATGCACGCGCTCCGCGCGGCCGTAATGCCCCTTGGCATAGCTTGTATATGCGCTTGAACGCATAACAAGCGTTTCCTTTATGGTGGCTATGGTAACCTCCGGCTCTATGGGTTCGCTTTCAAATTCAACCGTGCCGAACTCCCTTGCTTCGGTGCGCGCGGTAAGCTCGTCAATAAGCTTCCGCTCGTTAACGCCGTGCCCGGGTATGCCCTCAACAAAATCGAACCGCAAATCCCTCAGGTCGGTTACGGTATCGTCGTCCGCCTTGCCTATGTTCACGGCGTCAAGCGCATCGGTAGCCTTGTTCATTTCAAGCTGCTTAACGCCAAACGTTGCGTCCACGGGCGCGGTGTTTACCTCCGCCGCTATGCCCGCCGCAAATTCGGTAAAATCGGGCGCGGCGATGGTGTATTCAATATTGAAGCTTCTGCCGTTTGCGGCTATGTCGCTAAGCTCCGCCTGCAATTCTTCAAGCGTGCCTTCGCGGCCGAGCGCCATGGCCTCGTTAAGCTTTTCTTCCGTATTATAAGTTATGTTAAAAAAGCTTTTGTCTATCGTGTATGTATGTTCGCCGTCGGTCACGGTGAAGCCCACGTCCTCCGTCAGCTTTTCTTCCGCCGCCTTCAGCGCATCCTTTGCCGCATCCATGCCCATGCCGCTTACGTCCATGCCGCCCACGGTTATGCCCGCGTGGAACGTGCCGGAGTTGATTATGCTCTGCCGCTGTTCTTCTTCCCTATCCGCCTTTATTTTGAGCGCGATAAGCACGCCGCCGAGCACCAGCGCCGCCGCAAGGAGCGACACGAGCACTATCGTAAGCGTTTTGCGGGAGTTATTCTGCGGCTCTATGCCTGCGTTGTTTTCCATATTCCCTCTACCCCTGTAAACAGTATTTTTTTCATCAGCCGTATTTACTATTATATTTCCATTCACCCCTCATGTAAAGACAGGATTTCGCTTTATTATGTAATATGCAACCTGATATTTATGGAAAATGAAAACGTATCACCTGAACCGCTTGATTATATTCGTATTTCAAAGTATAATCATGGCATCATTATGGGGTATACTGCCCCGGTTAACAGAAAGGGGATTTTTCCTATGCATAACAGCAAAAGGGATTCTGTCCGATTCTTTATTCAATTTGCACTTTTGGCGGCGATAGAAGCCGTGTTCTGCTTTACTCCGCTCGGCTCCCTGCCCGCGATAGGGCCTATAGTGGCAACGCTTGCGATGATACCCGTTATAATAACCTCCATACTGCTCGGCACCAAGGCCGGCACGCTGATGGGCGCGATAACGGGCCTGTTCAGCTTTATAGTATGGACGTTCACTCCCCCCACGCCCATAGCCGCGTTTGTATTTTCGCCGTTCTATACCCTTGGCGAATATCAGGGCAACTTTTTCAGCATAGTTATATGCTTCCTGCCGCGCATACTTGTGGGTACGGTATCGGGCGTGCTCTATAATGCGCTTAGCAAGAGCATGAAGAACAATGTTATGGCAATGGTCATAGCGAGCGTTGTGGGCAGCCTTGTGAACACGTTCGGCGTGATGCTTGGCATATGGGCATTCTTCGGCGACCAATACGCAAGCATAGCAGGCCAGGGCATATTGCTGATAATCGGCAGCACGGTACTGACCAACGGCATACCGGAGGCCATAGTTGCGGGCGTGCTTTGCCCCGCAATATGCAAGCCGGTGAAGAAATTCATACTCAAGGACTGACAGGAGCAACACGATGGGCGTAGTGCTGGGCATAGACATAGGCGGCTCCACCACCAAGATCGCCGGTTTTCAGGAATCCGGCCAGCATATAGGCACGCTTAGGGTTGAAGCATCGGACAGGCTGACTTCCCTATACGGTGCGATAGGCAACTTTTTAAGCACGCGCGCAATATCACTAAACGACGTGGCCTGCTGCGTTATAACCGGCGTTGGCGCGGCGCTTGTGAACGGCGATATATACGGCATACATACCGAGCGCATAGATGAATTCGTTGCCATAGGCAAGGGCGGCCTTGCGCTCAGCGGCAAGGAGGAGGCGCTTGTTGTAAGCCTTGGCACGGGCACGGCGTTCGTGCGGGCGGGGAGACTTGGCTGCGTGCATATAGGCGGCAGCGGCGTTGGCGGCGGAACGCTTGCGGGGTTATCCTTCCATGTGTTCCACGAAAACGACCATTCCGCAATGGAACGCCTTGCCAAAAAAGGCGATTTGAGCAAGGTTGATTTGATGATATCCGATATATGCACCAATGAGGTTGGCGCGCTGCCTTCGCACATTACGGCATCCAACTTCGGCAAAATAACCAGCGGCACGGAAAAAGAGGACATTGCACTGGGGCTTTTGAACATGGTGTTCCAAACGATAGGCATGCTGAGCGTGTTCGCGCTGAGGAACGACACGGTTAAGGACGTTGTGTTGACGGGCAGCCTTGCGAACATGAGCATAGCTTCGCAGGTGATGCGCGTGGTTGAGGAAATATCGGACGTTAAGTTCTTCATCCCCGAAAACGCAACCTTTGCAACCGCAATAGGCGCGGCGCTGCCGTTCGTGCGCAACGCAAGGATATAAGCACATATATAACAAAACAGCGTGCGGCAAAATGCTTCCGCACGCTTATTTTATGCCCTGCTTTAACCCTCCTTAAGGCTGCCTGCGCGGAAGTTTATCCGGCGCGGAGTGGGCAGCGAATCAAAACGGATAACGTATGCCATGCGGCCGCGGTCTATATCCACCACCATGCCGCCGCCCATTATGTCATGCATCACGCGCTGGCCTACCGTGAAGCGAAGCTCCTGCGTTTGGGCGGTAAGGCGGTTCTGTACGGAGGATATGTAGCGCTCCGCCTCCGCCTTCAGGCTTTCGTTAAGCTCGCTCGTGTAGTCCAAATACTGCCGGTCTATATCGAACACAAAGCGCGAAGGGTAGCGGAAGGAGCCGTCTATGCTCCTGCCCTCCGCATCGGAAAGAAACAGCCCCTTTTCGGCCCTTGTCACGGCAACGAACATAAGCCGCCGCTCTTCCTCCATGCCTTCAAAGCTGTCCGTCCGCTTGGAGGGGAACACGCCTTCATCCAGCGCGCATATGAAAACATACGGGAATTCAAGCCCCTTTGCCGTATGCACGGTCATAAGCTTCACCGCGTCCGGACTTGAGGCTGCGTCAAGATTGGTAAGCAGCGCAACATGGGCAATGAAATCCTCCATTGCGCTTTCCTCGCCGCAGCCGGTTTCGTATTCATACACGGCCTGCTTCAGCTCCGCCAGGTTATCCAGCCTGTCCTGCGCGCCCTCTGTCCTGAGCGCGGCCTCGTACCCGCTTTCGTTAAGTATTGCGCTTAATGCTTCCGATGCGGGCATATTTTTGTATATCGCCGCAAAATGCTCAATAAGCTTTATAAACCGCTTTGCCTGCGTGCCGGCAAAAAGCGGCTCGTCCGCGTTCCTGTCCAGCGCTTCATAAAGCGAGCAGGCGTTCTTTTCCGCATACTCGGTCAAAAAGCGCATACGCTTCTGCCCTATGTTTCGCCTGGGCGTGTTCACTATGCGCAGGAAGGAAAGATCGTCCTTATACACAACCATGCGCATGTAGCTTAGCGCGTCCTTTATCTCCACCCTGTCAAAAAACTGCACGCCGCTGTATATGGTATACGGTATTTCGGCCTTCATCAGCCCTTCCTCTATCGTCCTTGCGGCGTAATGCGCGCGGTACAGCACGGCTATGTCCCCGTACGGCACGCCCGCTTCGTTCAGCTCCTTTATGCGCGCGGCTATTGTTTCGGCTTCGGTATCGGTTGTTTTGTTGTGGGTATACACGGGGCGCTCCCCCTGCGGCAGCATGGGAATAAGCTCCTTTTTCATGCGGATGGTGTTTTTGTCTATCAGCGAATTTGCGGCGCTGAGTATCTCGGGCGTTGAACGATAGTTCTTCATCATCATTATGGTTTTAACATTGGGGAAGTTCCGTTCAAAGTCCAGCAGATATTTAACGTCCGCCCCGCGCCAGGTATATATTGTCTGGTCCGGGTCGCCAACTATGAAAAGGTTTTTATGATATGCGCACAGCGCCTGCATAAGCTCGTATTGCAGCGGGTCTATATCCTGAAACTCGTCTATCATTATGTATTCAAGCCGCTGCTGCCATTTCAGGCGTATTTCGTCCGATTGGGAGAATATATACAGCGTGAACTTGATAAGGTCGTTATAATCAAGGCCGAAGCATTTCTTTTGCTGATAAAGATAGCCGTAGAATATTATGTCCTTGGCGGTTACCGCTTCGTCGTATTTCTTTTTGAGCGTATCCAAGTCCATGGCTATAACGTCCAAATAATACTGCGGGCGGTTGACGCATTTTTCAATCTCTATCATGTCCCGCGCCTTGGAAAACGTCATATCCCTAAGGGTTAAGCCGCGCTCCTCATATATTACGGCAAGCATTGAATCAATGTCCGAATTGTCCAGCACAAGGAAGCTTTTGGGGTACTGGACAAAATAGCTGTCCTCCTGCAATACGGATACGCAGAAGCCGTGGAACGTGCTTATAAAGCCGGTGTCGTTATCGCCGGTAAGGGCGCGTATGCGCCGCCGCATCTCGTTTGCGGATTTGTTGGTGAAGGTTACGCAAAGTATGTTTGAAGGCAGAATGCCCACCTCGTTCACAAGGTATGCAAACCTGTGCGCAAGGGCGCGTGTTTTGCCGCTGCCTGCGCCCGCCATAACGCGCACGAAGCCTTCCGTGGTGGTCACGGCCTCGCGCTGCTCGGTATTCAGTCCGCTAAGTATATCGCTCATATTCCCCCCGTTGAATAAGCGCGGGGCGGCCGCGCGGTCGCCCCGATAGAGTTATTGTTTAAGCTTTGTACGGCTTATTTCTTCTTTTTGCCGACAATGATTATAACCGCCGCGGCAACTATAACGGCAGCAATTATGCCAACTATCGCTCCGGTGGACAATCCGCCCTCGGGCTCGGCCGCCGCGGGCTCGGCGGGAGCGGGTTCGGCTGTGGCTGCGGGGGCTTCGCTCTCGGCAGGCGCCTCGGTAGGCGCGGGCGCGGGAGTTTCCGTAACCTCCGGCACAAGCTCAAGGCTTGCGGTATAGGTTGTGCCGTTGTTCGCCATTACGAATATGTGCATGGTTGCAGGCTTCTTCAGCCCGCCCAGTATAGCCGTGGGCTTAATGGCAAGGTTGCCGTTTTCGTTGCCCTTAACGGTATAGCGGAAGGTATGGTTTGCGTCGCTGGTTTTTACGTTTTCGGGCATGGGCGCTTCGCTCACGTCCTCGCCCTCAAGGTAATAGGCTATTATGCCGCAGCCGTCGCTTTTCCATTTGGCGGAGGTGAAGTTTTTGCCTATCTGCACGGCCTCGCCGTTTGCCATAAGGGTATATTCGTTCTCCCCTGCGCTCACCAGCTCGCACTCAACGCGGTTGGGGTTGCAGGCGGATATGTTCTCTTCCTTGTCGTGTATAATATATGCCACCTTGGCGCTCCATGCCGCGTCAAGCTGGTCCGCGCGGTAACGCCTCAGGCAGCCCGCGTCGCTTCCGGCGGCGGAGTCGCTGGAATAGAAGTAATCCACGCCGTCTATGGTTTCGTAACCGGTTATGGTTATAAGGTGGCCGCCGGTGCTGCCCGCAGCGCCGTTTTCAAGGTAAGGATACTGGCCGTTGGAGCTGGAGGAATACTTAACGCTTATGCCCACGCTGTAGCCGTGCGCAAGCTCCTGACGCAGTATGTCAAGGTCGGCATACTGAATATAAACATCGTAGCCGTAGCTGCCCGCGGCAGCAACGCTGAACGACCAGTTGCCGAAGCCGTCATAGTCGCTGTCGTAATCGATAAGGGCTATTTCCTCGGGCAGGGTATCCTCTCCGCGGTCGTTGAGCAGGGTGCATATGGTTGTTGCGCTGCACATGGAGCCTGCAATGCTCTGCTCGCGCACCATCTGGGAATACGCGGGCGTATCCAGCAGCACCTTTTCGGGCAGCTCAACCGCCTCGCCATAGTAAACGGGGGTTATGTACTGGCCCTCAAGCGTGTTCTTATAGGTAACGCCAAGCTGCCTTACCGTGGGGGACACGCCGTCGGCATTGGCATGGAGTGTCACCTTAAGCTGAATTTTGCTCGCGGTTTCGCCATCCTTGCCGGAAATGGTGAACGTATCCGTATCCATATAGGCCAAATCGCACTCCCCGGACACGGAGCCGCGCTTCACGCTGTCGCTCCATTTGCCCCAGCTGAGCCATTCCGTCCAGCCCTTTTTCATGTCCACATACGCGCGGGCGGAAACGTCTATCCATGTACCGGTGGGGGTATCCGCTCCCCAGGAAGCCACCATGTATTCAAACGGGGCCGTGCCCAGCACAACGCTTGTGTATGTGCCTTCGCTTTCGCCTTCCTTGAGCACTATCGCGCCGTTGCCTATGCTTTCATCGGTAACAACGTTTTCAAGCGTACCCGCGGCAAAATCCTCCGCGGTGGTAAATACGGCCAAATTGCCCTCTATTTCCCTGTCCGCCTTTTCGGCCGTTACCGGCACGCATATCAGCGCCATTATAAGCGCAAGCGTTATCGCGGCAAATCTTTTCATTTTGCAATTATCCTCCTATTTGTCAGGATGTGAATACAATATATTTTATCACCTATCGCGCGTATAGGCAATAGGGGGAACTTAACTCCCTCTCCCCCCCTACACACTATCGTCACTTGCGTCACTATCGTCGAAACAGGCTAAATGTCTGGCTTTT